>Ga0247842_10008336_pt1 | contig 10888 bp, 7 predicted proteins | sample LaCruzMarch2015__3_FD_192411 | JGI IMG/M metagenome (GOLD analysis project Ga0247842, IMG submission 192411) | Freshwater microbial communities from meromictic Lake La Cruz, Castile-La Mancha, Spain - LaCruzMarch2015_19m | ecosystem: Environmental > Aquatic > Freshwater > Lake | place: Spain...
GACAGATCTGCCACATGTCCCATGCACGACTTCACCGTAAAATCCTTCCCCAGAAACCCTCCAATGGTTTTGGCCTTGGCAGGAGACTCAACAATAACTAAGTTCTTCGTCATATGGATACCGTATTTAGTTCTCGAAATCCGGTGCAAAAGTAAGACAATTAAGTTAATCCTTACCTTTGCACCTCTTTTTTATGCTTAATCGGTCATTTGACCATAAGGTAATACCCTGACGTGAAAAATAATAAAAAAATTTATATTGAAACATATGGCTGTCAGATGAATGTTTCTGACAGTGAGATCGTTGCTTCTATTTTAACGGACAACGGATACGAACATACACCTGAAGTGACCCTGGCCGATATCGTTCTCGTGAATACCTGTTCAATAAGGGAAAATGCGGAAGACAGGGTGCGAAAACGGCTGCATTTTTTTAAATCCCTCAGGAAAAAGCGGCCTGAACTTATCATCGGTTTGCTTGGATGCATGGCCGATCGTACGAAAACTGCCCTGATGGAGGAGGAGCAATTGCTCGACCTTGTTGCCGGACCCGATTCTTACCGGCACCTCCCGCAGTTGCTGACACAGGTTGGCACCGGGCAGAAAGCCATCGATACGATTCTTTCCACCGATGAAACTTATGCAGATATTACCCCTGTTCGCCTTGATTCCAACGGGGTTTCTGCCTTTATTTCTATCATGCGGGGTTGCGAGAATTATTGCTCCTACTGCGTTGTGCCTTCAACCCGGGGACAAGAGCGAAGCAGGGACGCAGCCTCGATTGTGCGGGAGACAAACGACCTCTTTGTAAAAGGTTACCGTGAGGTAACCCTTCTGGGACAAAATGTAAACTCCTACCAGTGGAAAACCGGTGACCAGGAAATAAATTTCGCGCAACTGCTCGAGATGGTGGCACGGGTCAGCCCGCTGATGCGCATACGCTTTGCAACTTCCCATCCCAAAGATATTTCTGATGAACTTCTGTACACTATCGCCCGGAATTCCAATCTCTGCAAAGCCATTCACCTTCCGGTGCAATCGGGGAGCAATCATATGCTTGATCTGATGAACCGGAAATATACCCGTGAAGACTACATGGAACGAATTCAGGCCATCCGCAGGATCATTCCCGGCTGCGCCATATCGACAGATATAATTGCAGGATTCTGCAACGAAACAGAGGATGACCATAGGGATACCCTTTCGCTGATGGATTGGGTCGGCTACGATGCCGCATTCATGTTTAAATATTCGGAACGGCCGCAAACACTGGCTGCCGATACGCTCGATGATAATGTACCAGAGGAAATCAAAGACCGGCGATTAACTGAAATTATTCATCTTCAGCAAAAATTGTCGCTAACCAAAAACCAGGATGAAATTGGCAAATCATTGGAAATCCTGGTCGAAGGATCATCAAAACGTTCAAACAACCAGTATTTCGGGCGTAGTTCACAAAACAAGGTCGCTGTATTCAACAAGACTGGTGCCGGACAGGGGGAGTTCATTCAGGTAAAAATTACGGGCGCCACCTCTGCAACGTTATTGGGTGAAGCAGTCTGACAAAAAATTGTAATTTTGCTTTCTTTTTCAATATGGATAATTATCAACTGACTCATCTGAAAGAGCTGGAGTCGGAAGCAATTTATGTATTACGGGAAGTAGCGGCACAATTTGAGCGTCCGGTTCTGCTGTTTTCAGGGGGTAAAGATTCTATTGTTCTTGTGCACCTGTCGCGCAAAGCCTTTTACCCTGCCAGTATTCCTTTCCCTCTTTTGCACATTGACACCGGGCACAATTTTCCCGAAACCCTTGACTTCAGGGACTGGCTGGCAAAATCGGTCAATGCGCGTCTGTTGGTGGGTTCGGTTCAGGAGTCCATCGATTCAGGAAGGGCTGTGGAAGAAAAAGGGATCAATGCCAGTCGCAACGTGCTGCAAACGGTGACCTTGCTCGATGCGATTGAAAAGAACAAATTTGATGCAGCTATTGGCGGAGCCCGGCGCGATGAGGAGAAAGCAAGGGCGAAAGAGCGCTTTTTTTCGCACCGTGATGAATTCGGGCAATGGGATCCCAAAAACCAGCGTCCGGAACTCTGGTATATGTTTAACGGAAAAAAACGGATGGGAGAACACTTCCGTGTATTCCCAATCAGTAACTGGACCGAGATGGATGTGTGGCAGTATATTCTCGCCGAAAACATCGATCTCCCCAGCATCTATTTTACCCATGAACGGGATGTTTTTTACCGCGATGGCGTTTGGCTTGCAGCGGCCCCCTTCATGGAAATGAAACCCACTGAGAAAGTTGAGTACCGGCGTGTCCGCTGCCGCACGGTTGGCGACATTTCCTGTACCGGACTCACCCTGTCGACCGCTGATACGGTCGAAGACATCATCCAGGAGATTGCTGCAACCCGTGTTACAGAAAGGGGTGGCAGGTATGATGATAAACGTTCCGAAGCAGCCATGGAAGACAGGAAAAAGGAGGGATATTTCTGATGGAAGAAACTTTTTCAACAAAAGCCTACCTGGGCATGGAATTGCTACGATTCACCACAGCAGGAAGCGTTGATGATGGGAAGAGCACGCTCATCGGGCGATTGTTGTACGACAGTAAATCGATTTTTGAAGACCAGCTCGATGCCGTAAGACGCGCCAGCGTCCAGAAAGGCAGCGAACACCTCAACCTGGCCCTGTTTACCGATGGTCTGCGTGCCGAACGCGAGCAGGGCATCACCATCGATGTAGCCTACCGTTATTTTGCCACCCCGCAACGTAAGTTTATTATCGCCGATACTCCTGGGCATATCCAGTACACGCGCAATATGGTGACAGGGGCCTCCACTGCAAATGCCGCTATCGTGCTTATCGACGCCCGCAATGGCGTGATCGAACAAACGCACCGGCATGCTTTTCTCGCTTCACTGCTGGGTATTCCCCACATCATTGTATGTATCAACAAGATGGACCTGATGGATTACAGCCAGGATGTGTACATTGCAATACTTAATGATTTTCAGGCCTTTGCCAACCAGGTATTTCCCGATCAGGATATGCGTTTTATCCCCATCAGTGCGCTGAAAGGCGACAATGTGGTAAAGCCTTCCGAAAATATGCCCTGGTATACAGGCGGAACATTGCTCCATCACCTCGAAACCATCCCTATCAGTCAGGATCACGACCTGGTGCATCAGCGCTTCCCCGTTCAATATGTTATCCGTCCCGAATCGGATGAATTCCACGATTACCGGGGTTATGCAGGCCGGGTTGCCGGCGGGTTCTTCCATCCCGGAGATAGGGTCGTTATCCTGCCTTCACATCTGGAAAGTGAAATCGCATCGGTCGACACCTATGGTAAGGCTCTTTCAGAGGCACATCCCCCAATGTCGGTTACCCTGACACTGAAAGATGACCTCGATATCAGCCGTGGTGACATGATTGCTGGCATTGAGGATTTCCCTGAAGAGAGTTGCAACATCGATGCAATGATTTGCTGGATGAATCCCAGGCCCATGCAAATTCAGGGAAAGTATGCGTTGAAACATACTACCAGGGATGTTCGTTGTCTGATTCATAGCATCGATTATGTGCTGAATATCAGTACGCTGGAAAAGTTGACTGAGAATAAAACCCTGCGGATGAACGACATTGCACGTATCCGGATCCGAACAACCAAGCCACTTTTTTTCGATCCTTATAAGGTTAACCGTATCACCGGAAGCCTAATCCTCATTGATGAAGCCACCAACGAAACAGTCGCAGCAGGAATGATCCTCTGAGATAGCCTGATATGACAATAAATCAGGGAAAAAACAGTTATCTTGAATCAGCAATCATTATAATTTCAGAAATTCTGCATTCATGAATCTATTTCGATACACCTTGACATGCCTTTTGATCCTTTCAGGCGCCTCTGAACTTTTTGCACAACAGGTGCCTATCGGTCACTGGCGGGATGAACTTCCTTACACATTGGTCAACTCAGTGACTGATGCCGGAAGCAGGATATATGCCTCCACGCCCTATGCCGTGTTTTATTTCGACAAGGAAGACAACAGCGTGGTACGCATCACCAAAATCAATGGATTGTCCGACATCGGGATCAATACAATCCGGTACAACAAGGAATATCAGACCCTTGTAATCGCTTACAGCAATGCCAACATCGATCTGATCAAGAACAACACCGTTATCAATATTTCAGACATCAAGCGCAAACCAATTTTAGGGAATAAAACCATTAATGATATCTTCTTTATTGGCAAGGAGGCCTATTTATCATGCGGGTTCGGTATCGTAGTACTTGACATCAACAAGGAGGAGATACGCGACACCTATTACATAGGGAAGGATGGCAGCCAGGTTAATGTACTTGCAATGACAATGGATCAGCATGATTCCCTGTTTGCCGCCTCTGAAAAGGGAATCTACAAGGCCTACGCAAACGACCCCAACCTTGCCAATTTCGCCTCCTGGCACAAGGATACAAGAATCGATACCACAGCCAATTATAGCACGATTACCCATTTTGACGGTAAAATATATGTTAACAAAAAGAAAGGAACGACAGTAACCGATACGATATATACTTTTTCAGACGGGACGTGGAATATTTGGGATCAGGCCGACTTTACTACAGTGATGAGTTTACAATCGGATGATGATTATTTCCTCGTCACCTACAATTATTTTGTCAAGGTTTTTAATCCTGAGATGGAAGTTGTCGCAGTGATTTATAATTATTTTCCCGGGGCGCCATACCCACAGGATGCAATTGCCGACCGTGATGGATTATTCTGGATCGGCGATACCTATTCAGGCTTGCTCGGATATGATCCCAAAGCAGTTACTGTTAATCACCTTAACCTCAGTGGTCCGTCCTCAGCGTTGGCCTTCAGTATGACAAGCCTTGGTAATGAATTGTATATTGCTCCCGGAGGAAGAGATGGTTCGTTTATACCAATCTATATTCAGCCTCAGGTTTATCATTTTAATAATACCGACTGGCGGAACCTTTCGGGATATAATAATCCTGTGATGAGCCAGACACACGACGTTGTAACTATTGCCATCGACCCGAATGATCCCAAACATGCATTTGCAGGGACTTATGGAACCGGGTTGTTGGAGATATACAACGATTCGGTTATCAGACGTTTTACATATGGGAACAGCACCCTTCGCAATCACTCCGCTTCCGACACCTCCGATGTTCGGGTGGGAGGCATTACCTTCGATGCTTCGGGAAATCTGTGGGCTGTCACCTCTCACAACAACAGTTGCCTGTCAATGAAAAAAGGCGACAGCTGGACCGGCTTCACCATTCCCATTGTAAATGAAAACGACCTGGGGCAGATTCTGGTGAATAAACTTGGGCAGAAATGGATCCAGATGCGTTATGGGAATATGAATCCGAATTCAATCATGGTGTTCACCGATAACGGAACCCCTGAAAATCCCTCCGATGACCAGGCCAAACTCCTGAATTCAGCTGTTGGCAGCGGACATATTCCCGGTAATAATGTTATTACCATGGCCGAAGATAAAAACGGGGAGATCTGGATCGGAACCGAACAGGGAGTCGCCGTCTTTTATTCTCCTGAGAATATTTTTCAACCCGGTCAGAATTTCGACGCCCAACGCATCCTGGTCACCCAAGGTAGCTATGTTCAATATCTTCTTGAAAATGAATCTGTTACTTCGATTGCGGTCGATGGGGCCAACCAAAAATGGATCGGAACCGACCGCGGAGGTGTATTTTTATTTTCCGAAGACGGAACAAAACAAATCTTTCATTTCACTGCTGAAGATAGTCCACTGCTTTCTGACCGTTTAATCTGTATCTCCATCAACAAGGATGGAGAGGTGTTTTTCGGTACCGACAAGGGCGTGATTTCATTCAGGGCACTGGCGACTCCAGGGGGAGATACCAATGAAGATGTTTATGCATTTCCTAATCCTGTCAAATCTGATTATGATGGATACATTGCCGTTAAAGGGCTGGTGAACAATGCTCAGGTCCGGATTTCCGACATCAACGGGGAACTGGTCTTTTCAACCCGTGCCGAAGGAGGACAGGCAGTTTGGGACGGTAAAAATTTTGACGGTAAAAAAGCACAGACCGGAGTCTATCTGGTATATGCAGCCGATGATACCGGCTCGGAAAAAATCGTAACGAAAATCCTCATTATCAAATAATGCTTCATTCAACGAGAGGCATCGTTTTTCATTCGGTCAAGTATTCTGAGTCCAGTCTGATCGTAAAAATATACACCGGGCTCTTTGGTCTTCAATCATACTTATTCAAAGGCATCCGGAATCCGAAATCAAGGATCAAACCCGGACTTTTCCAGGCGCTTACAATGCTTGACCTTGTGGTGTATCACAAAGAGAGGCATTCGTTGCAATCAGTGAAGGATGTCAGGCTGGCCTACCCCTATCAAACGATTCCCTACGATATCCGGAAAAGCTCTGTGACCCTGTTTATGAATGAATTGTTATACAAGGCCATACGAGAAGAAGAGGCCAACCCATCCCTCTTTCAGTTCCTTTGGGATACATGCATGCAACTTGACACCACCGAAAACAATGTTTCCCTTTTTCACATCTGTTTTGCGATGCAACTGATGCAGTACCTTGGGATTTCCCCACAGGACAATTACTCTGAAGTATATCCGCTATTCAACATGCGCGACGGGATTTTTCAATCCTCCATCCCGGGCCACCCGGATTACCTTGATCCGGAAAAGAGTAAACTCTTTCATTCCTTGTTATCCGAATTCGGGCAACAAAACCCCGATAGGGTTCAAAATTTTGAGCCCTTCCAGAAATCAATCGTTCGCGACTGGTTGCTTGAAACCATACTGATCTATTATCAATTGCATCTTCCCGGCTTCAGGGGATTGCAGTCACACCATATCCTCCATTCCGTCCTCTCCTGATCCTGAATGGTTTTGCTAAAAACCTTATCTTTGCCGAAATTTTGGTAACATGACGACAGGATTAACCGAACAGGAAATCATACGCAGAAATTCATTGAATGAAATTATCAGGCTTGGCATCAACCCCTATCCGCCCGAAACTTTTGAAGTCAATGTCAGGGCGTCTGAAATAAAAAATCATTTTCCCGGCAACAATACGTTATACCAGCAAGCGAGCATCGCCGGACGTATCATGAGCAGGCGCATTATGGGCGCTGCATCCTTCATGGAGTTGCAGGATGAAAGCGGCCGGATTCAGTTGTATGTGAAACGCGATGACATTTGCCCCGGCGAGGATAAAACACTATATAACACCGTATTCAAAAAATTGCTTGATATTGGCGATATTATCGGGATAACCGGGTTTGTTTTCATTACCCAGATGGGGGAAATTACAATCCATGTAAAATCGTTGGTATTGTTGAGTAAATCGCTCCGCCCGCTGCCTATCGTAAAAGAAAAGGAGAATGAAGTATTTGATGCCTTCACCGATCCCGAACAGCGTTACCGCCAGCGGTATGTCGATATGATCGTAAACCCCGAAGTACGCGATGTGTTTGTGAAGCGGAATATCCTGCAGAATTCGATGCGGAATTACCTGAATGCCAAATCCTACCTGGAGGTGGAGACCCCGGTCTTACAGCCACTCTATGGCGGCGCGGCTGCAAGGCCGTTTAAAACCTTTCACAACACCCTTGATATGACATTATATCTCAGGATCGCAAACGAGCTCTACCTCAAACGGCTTATTGTGGGCGGATACGACGGGGTATACGAATTTTCGAAAGATTTCCGCAACGAAGGGATGGATCGCTTTCACAATCCGGAATTCACACAGATGGAGTTGTATGTTGCATACAAGGATTATGAATGGATGATGGAGCTGGTGGAGGAGATGGTAGAGAAAATAGCGATTGATCTTCATGGAACAACACAGGTTCAGGTTGGCGATAACCTGATTGATTTCAAACGCCCCTGGAAACGGTTTACAATGTTTGAAGCCATTGAACATTTCACCGGAGTAGATATCAGCAACAAATCAGAAGACGAACTTGGTCTTGTCGCTAGAGAACTGGATGTACCCATCGACCGAACCATGGCGAAGGGGAAAATCATAGACCAGATTTTTGGGGAAAAATGTGAGCCATTCCTTATCCAGCCAACATTCATTACCGATTACCCCGTAGAAATGTCTCCGCTTGCCAAAAAACACCGCACCAAACCAGGACTGGTAGAACGATTTGAAGCAATCTGCAATGGGAAAGAACTTTGCAATGCATTTTCTGAACTGAACGACCCAATTGATCAGCGCGAACGGTTTGAATCGCAATTAGAGCTTGGTAAACGCGGTGATGATGAATCGATGGTTCTCGATGAAGATTTCCTCAGGGCTCTTGAATTCGGAATGCCGCCCACAGCAGGCCTGGGCATTGGCATTGACAGGCTTACAATGATCATGACCAACTCATCCTCCATCCAGGATGTTCTCTTTTTCCCCCAGATGAGGCCTGAAAAGTAGAAGACCAATCATTTAGTAGAATGGACCAGCCTTCTTTCATTTAACGAAGTAAAACCATACGGTTAGTTTCAACTTTGTTTTCGGTAGTCAATCGGCACAGGTATATTCCTCCCGGGAGTTTATTACCACCTGCATCGGTTCCATCCCATTGAATTGTTGGAGTTCCGGGATCTAACACCTTTGAAACCAGAGTTTTGATTAGGAATCCCCTGACATCAAATATTTCCAGGGTAACATAGCCACCTTGTTTTATCTCGAGCGGGATGAAGGTTACTGAACTGAACGGATTGGGATAACTGTTTCTGAGCACAGTGGTTCCGGGATTTTTGTTAATACCGCTCAGGAGGTCGGTATTGATCATGATAACCAGGTGCTGCGCACCGGCAGTTGTAGTATAACGCAGGGAATCAATGAGATACAGAGTCGCCGGAGCCCCTTCGACTGGCAATGGTATCCTGACACGAACATACTCCGAATCCCCCGGGTTCATCAGGTGGGGGAAAGAGGTCACCGACAAGGAGTCGACCCATGGCCAACCGGATTCACCCTCTTGTTGGATGTTGGCAAGGCTGATTGCGTTTGCCATGTAATTATGAAGACGGGTAACCTGGCCGTTCATTGCATCTTCAATTGTTGTGAACCACAAGGTATCGGGAGCTGCTGTTATATTTGTATAGGTCGTGGTAAAGGAAAAAGGATCAGCTGCTCCAATAAACGGCGTTGTGGCGCGGCGATTGGATCTGTCGGCGGCCGAAATGTAGTATTTCACAGTACTTCCCGCCTGTTGCTTCGGAATCATCCCGGAATAATGATTTGCTGAGGTATTCGTCATATTGACCGCCTGGAAGTTTCCATTGTTTACTTTATACCAGATGAGCACTGAATCATTTTTAATAGCAGAATCGCTGCAGGCAATAATATCAGCATTGATCAAATAGTTCATTTCACAGGGCTGTGTGCCCCAGATTGGATTGTGTTTCACAAACAGGATTCCCAGGTCGGCGAGCCCCATTACGCGACAATGCAAAGCATCTGTTGATTCCCAGGGCGCTGAAGGATTTCCAACGAAACCGATTACTTCATATCCCGGCATTGCCGCCTGGTAAACTGCCAGTGCGCTGTCATCCCACATTGAATTCATGATGGGCACCAATACTTTATTATTAAGGATCACCGAATTGGTATATGGTTGATCCTGTGGCGTGTTAACCCGGTAAACTTTATATGGATAACCGTATGAACAGTTTGTTGCTGCCCAGAAAGCTGCGGCAGCCTCTATCATCGTGTATCGTGAATGTGATGGAGGGACTTTACGGATAAGAACCTTATCAGGACCGAGAAACTTTCCCCAGCAATCAATATGATCAATGTAAGTGCCGTTAGGATCGGGCCGCACAAAATAATTTTCCACCCCAAGATAATCATGTACCTTTTGAGCAACCTGCAGGTGTGTCTGGGCTGGATTTTCCTCCCATACAAGTTCCGTCGAGGATGAGATACCATAGCCGCTTGTCATATAATTTCCGCCTGTATGAATAAGGTTCATTCCGAACCAGGGTATTCCAAGCATCGTTGCGACTTTTTTTGGAATTTCATCATCATTGGGCCTTGGTCGGTTATATGGAAAATCAACGATTCCAATCTGGTTATTGCTGTCCGATTCAAACCATGGTCCGTAGTCCCTGGTCCAGTATGTGTCGGTGGGAGCAATAAGAAAATTACAATGACTGGTGTCAACCCCGTTAGCGATATATTGGTTAATTACAATGTTCTTTTGAGCATTAGATGCTACTAGTGTTGTAACCTTGATTTCGGTTGCCATTTCCTTGATCAGTAACATCGGAATCCCAAACGGGTAAGCAATAAGGGCGCCCTGCATCCGGTCGAATTCTGCAATATTCCTGATGGGAGCAGCAGGAGGATCTGTTTCAACAAAATATTTTCCAATTTCCCCCTTGCGTAATAACTCATCAGGGGTCATCACATGTCTGAGCTTCGCTGCAGGAGGGTTAACCTGATTCTGGGCAACACCCTTCGTGGTAAGAAATAGTATGGGAATAATCAAAAGAAACAGGTTTTTCATCATAGCAGTATTGGTGCGCAAAATTAACACTTTCGCGGTTCTTTCAAAATCATTAAATTTGCTGAAATTTCTTGATAATGAATAAAAAAGTAAGTGTTGCCCGCTTGTCTATTTTGTCAAACAGCGGCCTCATCATTATGAAAATAGTTGTCGGGTTATTTTCCGGATCGGTAAGTATTATTTCCGAAGCCATTCATTCATTTATGGACTTACTGGCTTCACTGGTGGCTTTTTTTTCAGTACGCATATCAGATACCCCTGCCGACGAACGTCATCCTTATGGCCATGGAAAATTTGAAAACATT
>Ga0247842_10008340_pt1 | contig 10884 bp, 5 predicted proteins | sample LaCruzMarch2015__3_FD_192411 | JGI IMG/M metagenome (GOLD analysis project Ga0247842, IMG submission 192411) | Freshwater microbial communities from meromictic Lake La Cruz, Castile-La Mancha, Spain - LaCruzMarch2015_19m | ecosystem: Environmental > Aquatic > Freshwater > Lake | place: Spain...
TGAGTATCATCCACTCTGGACGAATATCATTTTTTAACAAACTTTTTAATAATTTACGACGACGAATAATGCGCTCCAATTTAGCACCTTTGGCATTTTGCTGTTCATCGCCCAATTGCTTTATGGTTTCAGCTAAATTTACCCGCTCTAAAAGTCCACGGATTGCATCAGCGCCAATTCCAGCTTCAAACAAATGGCCATAACGCAAAGATAATTCCTGATATTTATTTTCAGAAATTACTTTGAGTACTTGCAATTCTTTTAATTCTTTATCCGCAATCAAAAAGTCCTCTTCCAAAGCATTACGCTTACGATCGGCTTCTTCTTGCGCTTGTGACATCGCTTCGGCACTCGCCTTTTTCTCACTCAATTCTTTTACTTTATTTTCTAATTCTTTTTCAATTTGTTTACGTTTGGATTTGTATTCTTGTTTTAATAATTCAGATGTTTGTTTGCGAGCCGCTTCATCAACATGAGTGATAACAAATGAAGCGAAATAAATAACTTTTTCCAACGCCATCACAGACAAGTCCAAAACTAAACCAACCTTGCTCGGTACAGAACGTAAAAACCAAATATGCGCAACCGGTGCCACGAGCTCAATGTGTCCCATGCGTTCACGACGCACAAGAGAAGTGGTAACTTCCACGCCGCACTTATCACAAACAATTCCTTTATAACGAATTTTTTTGTATTTACCGCAGTAACACTCCCAGTCTTTGGTCGGACCAAAAATTTCTTCAGCAAACAGGCCGCCCTTTTCTGGTTTTTGAGTACGGTAATTAATAGTTTCCGGTTTATCAACTTCACCAAACGACCAACCTCGCACTACCTCTGGTGAGGCAAGGCGCAGGCGAATGGCGTCGAAGTCGATAGAATGTAGTATGTCGCGGGTCATATGTTTATTATTTTATATTTTTGTAAATAATTACTTCTGTTCAGTCTTGCTTTCTTCTCCCGCGACCTTTTGCTCTTTCAAATCCGAAGCTAAAACATACTCGCCTGATTCGGAGCGTTTTAATAATTCTACATCTAAACTTAAACCTTTTAATTCGCGCACTAACACATTAAATGATTCTGGCAAGTTCACTCTATTGATCGGCTCGCCTTTGATGATTGCTTCATAAGCCTTAGAGCGCCCAGGTACATCGTCGGATTTAATGGTCAAAATTTCTTGCAAAGTATGTGCCGCACCATAAGCTTCCAGTGCCCACACTTCCATTTCACCAAAACGCTGACCACCGAACTGGGCTTTACCACCCAACGGCTGCTGAGTAATTAAACTATATGGACCAATGGAGCGTTGATGGATTTTGTCTTCAACCATGTGGTTGAGTTTTAACATATAATTGTAACCAACTGTGGTTTTACAATCAAACGGTTCACCGGTACGGCCATCATATAATTGCATTTGACCATCAATTGGCATTCCAGCTTTTTGAAGCTCGGAACGAATTTGTTCTTCGGTAATTCCATTTAATACTGGAGTAGCTACTTTATATCCTAAAGCATTAGCAGCCAAACCCAAATGAGTTTCCAAAAGCTGCCCTAAGTTCATACGAGAGATAACGCCAAGTGGAGATAAAATAATATCAATCGGAGTACCATCTTCCAAAAATGGCATATCAGAAGCCGGCACTACTTTAGAAATAACACCTTTGTTGCCATGACGTCCAGCCATTTTATCACCAACTTGAATCTTACGCATATCCGCCACTTTAATCTGCACCTGCTTAATAATGCCCGGCTCCAACTTATCACCATTTTCTGCAGAAAATACTTGAATGCCAATCACTTTACCGTGTTCGCCGTGCTCCAAATACAAAGATGAATCACGTACATCACGCGCTTTTTCTCCGAAGATGGCTCGTAATAATCTTTCCTCTGCAGATAATTCAGTCTCACCCTTAGGGGTAATTTTACCAACTAAAATATCGCCGGATTTTACTTCAGCGCCAACACGAACAATACCCTCACTGTCTAAATTTTTCAATTTCTCTTCACTAACGTTTGGAATATCACCGGTAACAATTTCAGGACCAAGTTTGGTTTCACGGACATCAATTGTATAATCTTCAATATGAATGGAAGTATAACGATCTTTTTGCACTACCCGCTCTGATAAGATTATCGCGTCTTCATAGTTGAAACCATCCCACACCATATAGGCTACAAAAACATTTTGACCCACCGCCACCTCACCGTCGGAAACACACGGGCCAGAAGTTAACGCTTGTCCTTTCTTCACTTTATCACCTAAATGAGTTTGCACCTGTTGATTAATACAAGTAGAAGCATTGCTACGCACAAACTTACTTAATTTGTGTGTAATTTTTTCACCTTTTTTAGTAGTTAAAGTAACCTGACTGCCATCCATTTCAGTAATTTCACCATCTTCGTCAGCAATAATCATGTGACCGGAAAATTTTGCAGATTCACTCTCAACACCTGTTCCCACCAATGGTGGTTCTGGACGAATACAAGGTACAGCCTGACGTTGCATGTTTGTACCCATAAGAGCGCGAGTAGCATCATCATGTTCCAAAAATGGAATACATGAGGTAGCCACAGAAATCACTTGATTAGAAGCTACATCTATATAATCCAACTGACTAGTATGCGCCACGCCTGGTTTGCTATAAACACGCGCCGGTACTTCTTCTTGAAGAAAATATCCTCGGCTATCGGTTTTTACTGTAGCTGCGGCAGTGATTACTTTTTCTTCTTTGAAAGAATTAAAATAAATAATTTCACTGGTCAAACGGGCACGCACCGGAATTTTTTCCATTTTTATTTTAGCTAATTTGGCCGCGACGTCTTTAGTAATTTCAGTACCATCTTTAAAACCACCGACTTCACCCCGCAAAATTTCACCCTCAGTAAGTTCTGGCTTGTTGGCAACTTCTTTCAGCACTTTTCGATAAGGGGTTTCAATAAAACCAAATTCATTAATGCGCGCAAAACTGGCCAAATGGTTAACAAGACCGATATTTGGTCCTTCAGGAGTGGCAATTGGACAAATACGACCATAATGAGTGGTGTGCACATCACGTACTTCAAAGCCAGCGCGATCACGTGACAAACCACCAGGACCGAGTGCAGACAAACGACGTTTGTGCTCCAATTCTGACAATGGATTGGTTTGATCCATGAATTGAGACATCTGCGAACTCATAAAAAATTCGCGAATAGCGCTAGTGACCGGTCGAGCATTGATCAATTTATTTGGGGTCAATTGATCCATTTCATAAGTGCTAATACGATCTTTGACAATGCGTTCCATGCGGGCCAAGCCAACACGAAAACGATTTTGTACCAATTCACCTACCGCGCGTACGCGACGATTTCCCAAATGATCTACATCATCTGGTTCTTCTTGAGTAACATTTAAACGGATAACTTCTTTTACTACGAGCAATAATTTCTCCGCAGACAACACCCGATTTTCTTTATTATCATAATCTTCATCGGTATAATTTAAATCAAATTTAGTATTAAATTTATACACACCAACTTTTCCCAAATCATAACGATCAAAATTAAAAAACATGGCGTAAATTAAACTTTTCGCGTTATCAGAAGTAGCCAAATCACCCGGACGAATACGTTTATAAACTTCAATTAAACCTTCGTCCATATTTTTCGCCAAATCTTTTTTGATTGTGGCTTCCATATAATCAATCGTCGGATGTTTATTTACATCTTTCACTGCGTCGCGTAATTGTTCGTCAGTTTCCATACCAAACGCCCGTAAGAGTGAAGTTACGGCCACTTTACGTTTGCGATCAACTTTCACCCACATCACATTACTCTGATCAGTTTCAATTTCAAGCCAAGCACCACGATTAGGAATTAATTTAGCACCATAAAAACGACGACCGCGTACAGTCTCGGCGGTAAAAAATGCTCCAGCGCTACGAATCAATTGTGATACTACTACACGTTCAATGCCGTTCACAATAAAAGTTCCGCGTTGAGTCATCATTGGTAAATCACCCAAATAAATTTCTTGAGTTTTGCTTTGTTTGGTACGTTTGTTTAATAGACGAGCAGAAATACGCAAAGGGGCTTCAAAAGTAATATTGCGAGTGCGGCAAGTGACTTCGTCAAAACGTGGTTCATCTAAATAATAATCTTCCAAATATAATTCCAAATCGCGTCCAGAAAAATCCGTCATCGGAGAAACTTCTTCGAATAAATCCTTCACTCCGTGTTTCAAAAACCAATCATAGGAGTTGCGTTGCACTTCCACCAAATTCGGCAACGGCATGGCGTTGAGGTTGGTGGTAAAATATTTACGCTCCAAAGTTTTGAGCGGCTGACGTTTGAAGATAGCCATAGAATAAATAATTTTAAATTTTTTAATCAAGTTTCTCAGATTTCTAAAAAACTTAATCAACAAACTTAAAAAACAGACAACTAAAAAATTCCGGCCAAAAAAATGGCGGAAGCAGTATTTTCGTTATAGGTTAGCGCAAAAAAGCAAGGTGAGCATGAAATATATTTTACGTACCTTGCATGCAGCGAGAAGACATTTGGGCGTTGGGCCGCACGTCATGCGGTAAAATTTAGCTACACTTAGCCAAATCTTCCGCTAAAATTTAGTAAAACTTGAACGAAGTTTTAAAAAGTAGCTATATCCTATATCAAATACGGCTATTTGTCAAATGGAACATGTGGATAAGTGTTTGTCAAGGATTTTGCTCTTTTTGGCTAATTTAAGCCAAAAATGTATTCATACTATTTTGGTTTAAAAAAAGTTATCCACAGTTACATATACAAAACAATAAAACAACAAAAAAACCCTCACTTTATTAACCTGCCTTGACAAAGCATTTTAACCCTTTATACTAGTAGGTACTAAAAATCTCTAATTTTCGCAAAATTCTCCCTACCAAGCTGCGGTAGAGTTGATGTCTCAACCGGATTGAAAATTAAAACCAAACTCTCTCTTTTCCCTTAACATTATTGTTTTGGGAACGGTTTCTAGATTCAATCCGTAAGCTAAAACATGCAACTCTTCCCGCAGCTTAGTGTGGAGAAGTCCAATCCTCTAAACTGGGGATTTTTTATTTTAACAAATCAAAATTTTGTGCTATAATAGCTTTAGCTATATATGCGTCGACGTTACTACCAATACTCACGTCACTCGGATGCGCCTCCCAAAATAAACTACAACCCGGAAATTAACCAAGGGCTTGTAGCGATTTTGTTATTTCTGCTTTCCGGACTATCTGCTTTGAGTTTCTTTAATATGGCTGGGGTAGCCGGTGAATTTATGGATTCACTTTTGGCTCTAATTTTTGGTCAGATACGATATGTATTCCCCATAATTTTACTCGTAGTGGCAGCGCTCATTGTTAAAGATTTAGATTATGAATACAAGCCAACACATTTATTAGGAGTGGTTCTATTTTTTCTCTCTTTCAACGGACTCATGCACTTGCGTATTCCTATTGATTCTATGATCAATACTGCTCTTCAGGGTGAAGGTGGTGGTTTAGCTGGTGTTGTTCTCGGTTGGCCAATAGCCCAATATGTAGGTGGACCAGGAGGAGTTTTAATCTTAATTTGTTTACTGTTAGTTTCTATTATTTTTATTTTTAATACATCACTGGCGCAAATTGTCACGCTTAATAAAAAATTCTTTCTGCTCCTTGGTGGTTTTGGTCGGTCAATTATAAATTTCTTTGCTCTGTTTAAAAAAGAGGATACAATAAAATTTAAAATCAATGGAGAATACGCTAAAAATAATATCGCCGACAAAAATGACGCCGAGCCGCTGACTGAAGAAGAACCTGAAGAAGAAGAACAGCGTGTATTTTCTCAAAAAGCTTTAGCAAAAAATAAAGACGATGAAACTGAAGAAAAACCAGAGGAAGAAATAACAGTGGCCCGACCAAATTATACTAATTTCAAACTACCTTCACTGGATTTATTAGTTACTTTAAAAAGTAAACCAACATCAGGAGACATAAAAGCCAATGCAGAAACCATCAAGGATACTCTACTAAATTTTGGCATTGAAACGGAAATGGGTGAAGTGCGTGTTGGTCCAACAGTGACACAGTATTCTTTAAAACCAGCCAAAGGCATTAAATTAAGTCGCATCACTGCACTCAACGACAACCTGGCTTTAGCTTTGGCTGCCCATCCGATTCGCATGGAAACACCAATCCCAGGACAATCATTAGTCGGCATTGAAGTACCAAATCAAAAAGTGGCTATGGTCACTTTGCGTGAATTATTAGAAGCGCCAGAATTCAAAACTCGTCCACACAACATGATGATTGCTTTAGGCAAGGATGTATCCGGAAAAGTATGGTTTGGTGATTTACCGCGCATGCCACATTTGTTAATCGCTGGCGCCACCAACTCCGGTAAAACAGTTTGTATTAACACAATAATTTTAAGCTTGCTGTTCCAAAATTCTCCAGAGACTTTACGGTTCATAATGGTTGATCCAAAACGGGTTGAATTAGTTTTTTATAATGGCATTCCACATTTACTAACTCCAGTTATCACTGATGCCAGCAAAACAATCAATGCACTCAAATGGACGATAGGTGAAATGGAACGCCGGTTTGATTTGCTTTCTAAAACTGGCAAACGTGATATTTTATCTTACAACAAAAGTGCTGCTGAAAAAATGCCCAACATTGTGTTTGTGGTGGATGAATTAGCGGATCTGATGCAGATGGCAGGTGTAGAGGTTGAGGCCGGTATTATTCGACTAGCTCAAATGGCGCGCGCTGTTGGCATTCATCTGATAGTTGCCACCCAACGACCGAGCGTAGAAGTAATCACCGGTTTGATGAAAGCAAATATTCCAGCACGCATTGCTTTTTCTGTCCCATCACTCATTGATTCACGTACAATTTTAGATTGCCAAGGCGCAGAAAAATTACTGGGTCGCGGTGATATGTTGTATTTAACCGCCGAACTTTCCAAACCAAAACGTTTGCAAGGATCATTTGTTAGCGAAGAAGAGATGAAACGAGTAGTAAACGCCATCAAAGGTGACGAGCCACCATCTTATGACGAATCAGTTATTGCTAAACAATCCGGTGGTGGCACTATCAATTTATTTGGCGGACCAAGTGATGACCAAGATCCAATTTTTGAAGAAGCTAAGCAAGTAGTAATTGAATCCGGCAAAGCTAGCGCATCACTTTTACAAAGACGATTAAAAGTTGGCTATGCTCGTGCCGCCCGCTTGCTTGACGAGATGGAGGAAGCTGGTATAGTAGGACCAGCCGATGGCGCTAAGCCACGCGAAGTGTTTACTGAACATTTTACCCACGAACCCGAACCAGAACTCACTCCAAAAGAACAAACCATGGATACTGGTGGTACAATTTTTGATGAACCGCCAGAAGTCGAAAATACAAACGTGAATGAAGCGGAAGAAATAAGTGAAGAAATAAGTGCAGAAGAACCAGATCCAGAAAAACAATAAATCTTCTTTAACCAATTTTAATTTAGTTAACTACTCATTGTGGCAATTTTTTGTGCCAAAAAAATCAAACCGCCTTTACGTGTGTGTTTACGACTCAAACAAACACGTGAATCTTTGAATTTATCAGTAGAACAAATTGCCGCCACTACTCATATCGCTACCAAATACATAGCGGCAATTGACGATTGTAATTTCCAAATACTCCCAAAAGCTAAAGCTTACCGCATCGCTTATATTCGCACTTATGCAGAAGCATTGGGACTAGATAAAGACGCCATTATTTACAGCTTCACACATGATAATGGTTTGGATGATGTAAAAACAATTCACCCTCATCGTTATCTAAAATTTTCTCTTGGTTCTATCTCGATTGTAATGCGTAATGTGGTAATTGCTATTTTAGTTTTACTCTTTGCTGGTTATTTAATTTGGCAAGTACGAGGTATTATGACTCCGCCAAAATTGGAAATTTATACTCCGCAAGAAGGTTATGTAACTAACAAATTCCAAATCACAGTACAAGGCGAAACAGAAAAAGAATGCCACCTAACAATCAATGGACAAGAAATTATGGCGAATGAAAATGGACAATTTTCCGCCACGATTGATTTGACTAAAGGTTTAAACACCATTGTTGTTGCTTCAATAAAAAAACATGGTAAAACTTCTACTATTACGCGCAATATTGTTTCGCGCGGAATAGTAGAAATACCAACAACAAGTACGATAGAAAACTGATGCGGCTCTTATCAAAAAATTTTACATAATCCAAATTTTTAACACAAAATCCCCTATTGCCAATTTTCTTGGACTTGTTTATAATACCCCTACTTAAAAATTATTTAACTAAATTTATGGCAAAACAAAGCGAGGAAGTTAAGCAAAAATTAAAGGCCGCAGAGTCGGCAATTGAGCAAATCAAGACCCGATTCGGCGAAGGTGCAATTATGACTTTTGGCGAAGGAAACCGAATGGAAGTAGAAGCTGTGCCGACCGGCTGTTTGTCATTAGACATTGCTTTGGGCGTGGGCGGAGTACCACGTGGACGGGTAGTGGAAATTTACGGTCCAGAGGCCTCGGGTAAAACCACTTTGGCGCAACACATTGTGGCCGAAGTACAAAAACTTGGTGGCATCGCCGCGTTTATTGACGCAGAACACGCGCTTGATCCAGACTATGCCAAAAAAATCGGAGTAAATGTTAATGAACTTTTAATTTCTCAACCAGACACAGGCGAACAAGCATTGGATATCGTTGAAACTTTGGTACGATCCAATGCGGTGGATGTGATCGTAGTGGATTCGGTCGCGGCATTAGTACCCAAAGCAGAAATTGAAGGCGACATGGGTGATTCGCATATGGGTTTGCAGGCACGCTTAATGTCACAAGCTCTGCGAAAGTTAACCGCCATAATTTCCAAATCAAAAACTGTTTTAGTTTTCATCAACCAAACGCGCATGAAAATTGGAGTATTTTTTGGCAATCCGGAAACGACCACCGGTGGTATGGCTTTAAAATTTTATTCCTCAATTCGCATTGAGGTACGCCGCGCCGCCCAAATTAAACAGGGCGATAAAATTATCGGCAATCGCGTCAAAGTAAAAATCGTTAAAAATAAAGTCGCACCGCCATTCCGCACTACTGAATTTGATATTATGTATAACGAAGGCATTTCTCTTTCCGGTGATACTCTAGACACAGGCGTACTCTTCAAAGTCATTGATAAAAAAGGTAACACTTATAACTACCAAGGCGAAAAATTGGAAGTCGGCCGTGAAGCTGCTAAAAAATATTTAAAAGACAATCCTAAAATCATGGCTTCGATTCGCAAAGATACTATTGCTGCTGCGGAAAAAGGTGAACAACCAGAAGAAGCGGCTGAAGATATGCCGCCGGGTGATGAAATTCCACCACCAGCTGAAGAATAAAATATATAGTAAAATACTTTTAAAAAATAAAAAGGCGGGGACTTGAAGTCCTCGCCTTGTTGTTTGCTTAGGGTGTGGTTAAGAGAATTTCTTCTCTCGCCCAACTACCCAATGCAATAGTTGGCACTATTCGGTCGGAAGGTCCACGCCACCCCGCCTGTAGTGCACCTCGGCCACATCGCCGTTCTTGATCTTGCAATCCAGCTCAGCCGCAGCGCCGTTGACCGTGATGAAGACGACCGTCTCGAGATCAACGCAGAGAGTGTCTTCCAGATACTCCTTGTAGGAGCACGGCTCATCGAGCACATACTCCTCGCCGTCGATCTTACAGGTTATCGCCTCGCTACTCTCACTGCCTTCTTCCTCGCTACTGTCACCCGCGGCCGTGTCCTTGTCGTAATGCACCTCAGCCACGTCGCCGGCTTTGATTATGCAGTCCAGATCCTCCTGCTTTTCGCCGTTGACAACGATGTAATCAATCGTATCGACATCGACATCGAGAATATCTGCCAGGTAATCCCCGTAGCAGTACTCCTCGTCATCGAGCGCATACTCATCGCCGTCGATCGTGAACATCTTCACACCGCCGCTCTCGTTGCCCTCGATCTTTGTCAAGATGAGCACCACATACCCATCCTTAAGGGGTGTGGTCCAGATCGACCCGCAGTAACCATCCTTCTCGTTGATCTCTTTGACATTCGAGTACTTCTTGTTCTGTACCCGAACCTGACGCTTGTTGGCATATTCGTCCCACTGCTTATCGCCACTCAGCTTCGTTTCCGTGTTCTGCGAAGCAGCCGTGCAAGCGTCCAACACCGTACTCCCTTCGGGCACTTCGACCGTAACAATCTTACCAGGGACCAGCATAAGTCTAACCTTCATTGGTTCCTCCGCTCTTTTTGCACCGCCATTCATTTGGCAGTGTGGAACTACTCCGGTTTTTAAACCATTAACATAGTTCCTGTTGGTATTTAGAAACGAAACTTATCCACCAGTTACAATAGATGGACGCGCACAAATTATCAGCTCCCGTTGGTATTCCTCACCTCTTGACCACTTGATCAACTTCCAGGCAGCAAACGAAGCAATCATTGCTACTGTCGGACAAATCGATATGTTGGTACAGACCGACGGTTCCGCTTCCTTGCTGGAGTACAACGTCCCTTCCCAAAGCTTAATGTCTCCGGGATTTGACGGTTTGATGGCATACACGCGACCATTATCAATGGCCATACGTGTCTCCACCATAAAATCAACCGCGAGCTTAAACTTGATCGCGCCTTTCCAGATGCTCTGGCGCACATCCATTTTGTCCACCAGCAGGAAAACAACGCCCGTCAGCTTGGTGTCACCGGTTACGGCAACATTGTGAACTGTCGGCTTGATCCCCGTGGTTTCTTTGATTATCCTGGCTAGAGCCTCGACTTTGGGCTTTCCCACATCCTGCAGCCGAAACAGTTGGTTGGGAAGATTGTGGGCCTCAACATGGTCAAAGTC
>Ga0247842_10008343_pt1 | contig 10880 bp, 17 predicted proteins | sample LaCruzMarch2015__3_FD_192411 | JGI IMG/M metagenome (GOLD analysis project Ga0247842, IMG submission 192411) | Freshwater microbial communities from meromictic Lake La Cruz, Castile-La Mancha, Spain - LaCruzMarch2015_19m | ecosystem: Environmental > Aquatic > Freshwater > Lake | place: Spain...
TGCCGGCCTTGACGCTAGCCGCCGGCAAGGTTGCCGAACCCAGCAGACCGCTGACCTTCGCCGCTGACAGCAGCGCGATCGACGCGTCCTTGACCAGGACGCCCGTACCCAGGTCACCGGCCTGCACGTTTGCGACCGGCACCAGGACGTCTGTGCCCAGGGTACCAGCTGAGATCTCGCTGGCCGGGACCTCCCTAGCCTGCACCGCCTCCCACGACGCGGCACTCGTGACGGCCTCAATCGAGACGTAGTCCTTATTGTCGGTGGTGAGGAACGCGTGGCAGCCGGCAGGGTAGTCAGACGTCGGCAGGGCCGAGATGCTCCCGAGCTCGCAGCTGAAGCGCGCCAGGTTCCCAGCCGATCCTCCGGTCATGACCGAGCCTGACAGGGTGATCGCAGACGCCGCGGACGACACGAGCGGGTAGGCCACTGGAGAGAGCTTCGCGCGCAAGTAGACGACGGAGGACATCGGCATGGCCTCAATCATCTGGCTAAGCACCGGGTCGCGGTTGATCGCCGTCGCCAGGCTCAAGGCGGTACCGGCGGTGGTGTCGTCTACGAACCAGTCGCGACCGCGCTTCAAGGTCACGTAGTTGACGCTGATCGTCGCGTCGTCATAGCCGCCGGTCAGGGTCGCCGCACTCGCGGTGACGGCCGTCGGGGTGGATGACCTGACGCTGGTCGCGTTGTACAGAGATCCGATGTCGGTCGCCGTCAGCTGCACGACGTGCCCGTGGAGGAGCACGGTGGCGGTGACCTGCGGGACCGCGGCGTTGATGGCCGCCGCCAGGCTCGTCGCTGCCGTAAAGGAGCTCGTACCCACGCGCCAGTTCTGGCCCTCCTTGAGGACCGCAGAGCCGATCGTGATCCGGGAGCCGAGCGCCCCGGTAGTCGAGACGATCGACAGGGTGCCCGACGCGTTCACCGCGGTCAGGCCGGTGTTGGAGGCCACCGTGAAGCTGCCCGTGGACGGCGTGCCGTCCAGAGAAGCCGACACAATCTTGGGGGCGCAGAGCGCGACCAGCGCCAGGACTGCCGCGAGCATCGATCTCTTCATGTCTGTTTTCCTCTGTACTTCGGTTGGGTTGTCACTCACGCCTGCGGCTCCTTCGTCTCCGGCATCTGGCTCGTCACGGTGATCTTGTCCCTGGCCGCCGCGGCCATCTTCGTCAGGCTACCCATGACCTGCATGTGCACCTGCCTCTGGACGCACGTGCACAGACCCATCTCGATGATGCCGTACAGCATCACCGTGGGCACGTTCGGCGCCTTGAGCTTGAAGTCGTTGGTCTTGAGGTCGTAGGTCATCTCGACCCGCATCACGTCGTCGCTGGTCTGCGGGTTATCGTGCTTCAAGGCTGGGTGCTCCGACGGGCTCAGCTCCCTAATCTTCTCTGACATGTGCTCCTCCCTGCGTCTCCTCCGTCTCGCCGAACAGTGCTTCCTCCCCCGGTACCGTCACCTGATTCGCTGGGAGCTCGCCCCTCTCAGCCGCCGTCTCGATGCTGATCAGGTCCTCCTTATGCAGCACCTCACCGAGCTCCTTCGAGCTCAGGAGCTGCTTGTCGTACAGAGTCACATACCTGCTCTGCTTGGACGCCCGGATCGTCTCCTCGACATCCGCCCCGAGCACGCGCAGCGGCCGGAACTTGAACGTGAAGTCGTACTCCCGCCCGTACACCGCGTGCATGAGCAGCCGGATGACCTTGCGCAGGATCGGCTTCGCCGGCTCCCTGATCTGCGACGTGACTGTCGCGTTGTAGTTCTCTATGTCATCCTCGCCGCTGCTGAAGCCGGCCGCGCTCATCCCGAAGAGCTTGGTCAAGGGCATCCGGAGCGCCGAGGCGATGCCGATGCGGTTCTCCTTCATGACCTCGGCGAGCCCGGTGAAGTTGTTCGAGATGACCTTGTACTCGTCGTTCTTGTCGAGGATCAGCGCGTTGCAGAAGTTCTTGATGTTGTTGGTCGCCTGCACCCTAGCCCTGATCGTCGCCTCGCCGTCCGCGGTCGCCAGCGTCGCGGCGTAGTTCTCGATACCGTAGACGTCGACCTTCGCCTCGTCGAGGATCTCGTAGAGGACGTTGCGCCCGCGGAGCCAGAGGTTGAAGTCCTCCACGGCGCGCTCGAACTCAGACATGCCCCAGCCGGAGAGCTGGGCCCGGATCATGCGCGGGGCTCGCTTGCCGCAGAAGGTGATGACCCGGGACGCGTCGAGGTTGTGCCCGTAGAACGAGAACGACTTGGCGTGGCGCGCGGCACCGGCGAACTCCCAGCGGTCGGCGTCGTAGAGCTCCAGCATCCCCTGGTCGATGTCGCCCTCGTCCAGCGGCTTGGCGGGGTCCTGGCCGGCGTTGATGATGAGCCCGCTGCCGCCGTATAGGCGCCCCCACATCAGGAACTGCTTGACGATCTCCCAGATCCCGCGCTCCTCCGCGTACTCCTCGAGCTCATTCACGTCCGGCCCGAGCTCCGGCGAGGTGATCTCCAGGCCCCCGCGAAACGCGTCGAGGACTGGCTCCTCAACCATGGTCTGCAGGACACCGTGGCTCTTGTAGAGGAAGGTGAGCAGCGTGTAGTTGAGCGTCAAGGGCGAGTAGAGGTTCGAGGAGAACAGCGGGCTCATGGACGTGATGTTGTCCTGCGAGCTGAGCGACGACGCGAGGCTGACGAGGGAGTTCTGGAGCTGGGTCGCCCGCTGCGACTTCAGCTGGGACAGCAGGTCGAGGCGGTCCCGGAGGGCCACGTTCTTGAGCTCGAGCTGCTTTAGGCTATCAGACATCTATTTCTTAGCCTCCCCGCAGTCACACCATATGACCTTGCACCCATCCGGCCCGTGGTTTGCCATGAAGTGCTTGCACTTGGAGCAGACAGACGACGGGGATGGGTCGGTATTCTTCGCCGTGGTCGTCTTCATGGGCTGCTGGAAGCCGAGGGAAGATTGTACGGCGTTCTTGATGGGCAGGCTCTCGTCGACGTCCGACCCGCCACACTTCAGGCTGCCGCGGTCAGAGGACGCAGCCCGCTCCGCCGCGGCAGCGCTGGCAAACTTGTGCCCGCACTCCTGACAGCGCCAGGCGTAGTCGTCAGAAGCGTTCTCGTACTCCCGCAGACCCTCCTCTCCCCTCGTCTCCTCACCGCACGCTATGCACCGGCGCTCAATCAGGCCCGGCTTCTCAGGATGGATCACCACCATAGGCGCGCCGCAGGATGGACAAGCCTTGGAATTACCCAGGACGGCGTTCCTGAGGTCACGCACGTCCGCCGCTGCGTCCCCGACGTCGTCCCACCTCACGGTCGCCGTGTTTCCCAGGACCGCCGTGACGCGGCCGCGGTGGATTCCAGATGAGTCGGTGACGACGGAGTCCTCGCGGACGGAACGCGCGCCGTCAACGGCGTTCTCTTTCTCCTCACCACGCGCGCTGCCCTTCAAGATACATTCGCATCCTATGACAGCACACACTCTTGGTCCTGTCTTGAAGACGTCAAATGGAGATGGGTCATGCTGACTTAATTTGTGACCGCACACCTTGCACTCACGTCTCTTGTCGCCTGCGTTCTGCAGCTTCTCCTCCTCGGCTAGCTCCGCTTCTAGGTCCCTAACGGCCTGGGCGTGCTGCTCGGCCAGGGTCTCGAAGTGGTCCTCTTTCTCTCCGTCTCCCGCCCTCTTCGCGGCCCGCGCCTGGTCTCGGTACTGCAACGCGACTCGGCGGCAGTCTTCCAGGCGCTTCTTGATGATAGGCAGCGAGGTGGCGTTCTTCCTCAGCGACTGCACCCCGACGTCCTCCTGCGCGTAGCCCTTGCCGGCTGGCACCAGCGTCACCGCGCCGAGGGTCGACGTCGCGCCTCCGGACCACTCGACGGTAATCATGTACCCGTCGACCTTCCGGACTACGCCGAACTCGGCGGAGGTGCCGGGGGCGGCGACGCGCATCCCGACCTTCAGGTCCTCAGGGCGGGCGTTCGAATTCTCCCTCCCGGCGTACGGCCTCGTGCTACCGACGTACTGCACCCACTTCTTGGCGCAGGCCTCGCAGATCGCGCCGCTGTTTCCTTTATAGTGGCCTCCCGTGAACGTGGCCCACAGCGTCGCGGGCCTCGCCGGTCCCGGGTCACAGAGGAAGCAGACGGTCGGGGAGGCGGCCTGCTGGGAGGTGGCGTTCCTCTGCTCCAGCATCCTGCCGGCGGGCTCGTCCTCGAACAACTTCCAAAGTCGCTTACCCTCAGGACACAACTTGTCGAGGTCACCGTCCGGATTCTTACCGTGCAGGATCCCGCCGCACCGGCAGCGTCCGTAGTCGCGGGCGTTCCTGACTTTTCTGCCCTCCGCCTCGTAGAGCTTCCGCCCCTCGTCGCACAGGGTCGCCGGGTCGTCGCTCTTTGCGACCTTGACCGCCTGACCGCAGCGATCGCACTGGTCGACGTGCCGCTTGAAAGGTCGCATGACTCTCATGATCACCCCGTGACCCACGACTTCATGGAGAGCGTCTTGTCTTCCAGGCACAGGAGCACGGCGTCCCGCAGGTCGTCGTGCTTCGGCTCGTTCTGCGTCAGCTGGTCGCGCAGCAGATTCCTCAACTTCGGATCAACGTCCCTGCTGACGTGCACACGGCCGAACTCGAAGTCGCCGCTCTTCGCCGCCAGGTTCGCCTTCTTCCCCTTGACCCAGGAGACCACCTCGACAGGCAGCGACGTCTTGGCCTTGGCCTGGTTGCCGAAGTCCTTGAAGCCGCCGATCCCCTCGACAAAGGCGCGCCGAACCCTGAAGTCGAGTCCCCTCGCGTTCTGCATCGACTGCATGCGCTCGAGCTGAGCGAGCCGGGCATCCCAGCTCATGACCTCGTTGTGGAGGGCGACGACCCAGTAGTCGTAACGCGTCCCGGGGCCCTTGGTCTTCACGACTACGGCAAACCCGGCCGGGTCCCCGGTCTCCTTTTCCCCGGTGCTCGGGTCACAGCCGAGCAGGACGGTATCAACGTGGAAGTCCCTGTCCATCTTGGCGAACCGAGTCGCCGGGTCGAACTCCCAGTCCTTCAGCCACGAGTCCTTGACGATGCACTCGCTCTCATCCGCGCAGGCGTTCATGAGTTCGCGGTTGTAGATAATCGTCCCCATCCGCTGGCGATCTTCCTCCAGCTCCGCCAGGGTGTAGAGCTCCGGCCACAGCGAGGAGCCGTCCTCCCTGATCGCGGCGAACGTGCGGCTCACGCACCCGGGCCAACTCGCCGCCATCTCGGTGAGGATGTCTGCCCGGTTGATTGCCGTGCCGCGCACGTGGAACGACGAGCGCCTGGCGCGAGCCATGACCTTGTAAAGGGTACCCTTCAGCCAGCTGTTAACCCTCTCCGTCGCCTCGAGGCTATAGATGTCCGCCTCGTCGTACACGTCGTCCACCATCACGTAGTCCGGGCGGCGATTCCTGTACTGCATCCCGCGGATCGAGACCCCGGCGCCCACGCTCTTAAACACCACGCCGTTGCGGAGTTCGAACTCCCCGTCTGTCCACCGGTTCGAGACCTGGTACCCGTAGGCGGCGCGCAGGACCTCGTTCTCCTCGACCTCCTGCTTGATCGAGCGATTGACGGCCAGCGCCTTCTCGTCGTTGGCCTGAACGTTGAGGTAGAAGTTGAAGGTCTTCGGCTCCTGGAGTCCCTGGTACATCTGGATGAGCGTGCAGCCGATCACGGTCTTGGCGAAGCCGCGGGGGGCCTTGACAGCGGACGTCTCCGCCCCTCGCACGTCGACCAGATACTGGTGGAGCCCTCGGCAGAACGGCAAGTTGAACTTATCCGGCATCGCCGCCTGACCCCACGCGAGGACGTCTCCCCGGGCCGCCGCCCGCCTCACCAGCGCGGCCCTCGCCGCGACCGACACCGCGTGGCGGAACTCCGGGGACCCCAGCAGGGCCTGCTGCTCCGGGGTAACCTCGCTCATGGCAGAAAGCTCCGGAGCTGTGTGACCCAGGCGGGAGCATTCGCGCTCCGCCACCTGGGACTCCGGAGAGAAGGTGACGCCGGCTGCCGCGAGAGAGCAGGCCAGCGCCGTAAATAGTTTCGCAAGGTTCATTCGGCTGAGCCGGAGAGCTTGGCGACCAGGGTCTTGAGGACGTCTTCAGGCATCGCCTCGAGGACGCGAGCCAGGGAGTCGGGGATGAGCGGCGCGCCGTTGGGTCCCGACAACTCGATCTTCTGCGGAGCCTGGGCGCCGTTGATCTTGGTAGCCAGGCTCAGGTAGAAGCCGCGTGTCGGGAAATCGATGTCCGTCTTCGTCGTCTTCACGCGACCCTTGTCAGCGAAGTACGTCTTCTTGCTGGCGTCCAGCCCCTCGGCCAGCTTCTGCAGGAGCGCCTCGCGCTTCAGGCTCGGGTGCCGCTCCATCATCTCCTGCATGACTTCCTGGACCGCGGGGCGGCGGATGATCCCGGTCACGGCGGGGTGCGTGCAGCCAGTCGCCCTCGCGATCTGCGTCACGGTCTGGTCGGGGTCCCTGACGAGCTCTCCGAGGACCCTCTGGGCGAGGGGCGATATGCGGCTGGGCTTCAGCTTGCGATTCTTCCTGGCGGCTGGGACCCTGGGTTCCGCGGGAGGCATGATATCATTATACCACCCCAGCAGAAAGCGTGTGGACCATTCACGTTACATTTTGGACCAAAATCCCCAGCTCACTTTTTCAGTCTTTTTTTGATTCTCTTCGCCTGACTAATCGAGCAGCAAAAGATCCTAGTCACAGCGGAGAGCGTGAGCGGCTTCCCGCGGTACTCTTCCAAATCGACCCTGACAGCCGCTTTGCGTATCCGTATCAGCTTTCCACCAAGGCACCGCTCGACCTGCAGCATTAGGTTCGCGCCGATGATTTTTTTCAGTCGGTCATACGTACCCATGGTGCCTCTTGTCTATAAGGAAATATATAATCGTATACATAGCCTGTCGCCGGTTACCGGAGTTACCGGTAACTCGCTATTCTCTACTATATACTACTTTTTTTATTCTTTAGTCAAGAATAGAGAGTTACCGGTAACTCCGGTAACAAGTCACTCAGAACGATCTATTTTGGGCATTTTTGGTTGATTTTACCCTTATTTTGGTATCTCCGAGTCCCAAACACCTGCGACATGCAATGAGTTCCCAGGACCTCTCCGCCTGATTCAGAGGGACTACAGCCCCCGCAGCGGGCCATACCGGATACACCGACCTTCATGTGCGTGATCACCATCGTGCGTCGATTGGAGACTGCGTTCTCGTATTTCCTGATCGCGAGACCAAGGTCCTCGTCGTGCACTCTTAATCGATAAATTTCCTTGATGCGTCGCAGTAGAATTTTTCCAGTATCTGATGATTTCTGCAATAATCGTTTTTGCATTATCTTATTCCCACCTCCGCCGACGCTAGTACGCTTATACGACCTATCTTGGGAACCAAATTCTTAGGTCACTTATTGGACACCCGTTCCTGATGCGTACCCATGCGTCGCAATCAACTTCTCTAGTGCATCTGCGCATCATCGAGTGTCGCTGGCGATCGACGAGTCATTACGGGTCTTAGCGGTCGTGAACTTTAGTGCCAACAGCCCGAACGCATATGCGACTAGCAGCCCCGCAGCCAGGCACGCCATCTTGTAGGTGTCGCTCATCTGATCCTCCCCGGTCGCCCGCCGGGCGGGCGCTTCCCCTGCCGCTCTCGATGTGATCCCTCGTGGCGCATCCTGTCAGCTGCGTCGCTAGCGCCTCTGGGTATCCCGACGTTCGTGCTCCCGCATCCTCCATACGTCGCGTCGATGATGATGTACAGCAGTATCGCGTTCATGGTTTTCTCCTGACCTCTCGGTCACCTTGCGCCCGTATTTCCAGTTGCATAATCTTTTTCTCTAACCCGGAAACTCTCATCCCCAAATGCCCGACGCATGCCCATGCCCGCAGGAAGAGCAAAGAAATCAGAACATAGTCGATAGAAGTCTTGCTCATTCTCGGCCGTCCCGCGCGAATAGCGGGTAGAACTCCACGGTGGCTTCGTCCCCACACCTGTCACACTTCAAGGGATCGAACAAATCTCCCCACCCACCGCGGTTGTATGAATGCACCGCCTTATGGCATGGTGTACATAGGGCTACCCAACAACCTTTTTTGAGTCTGAATGGCTTTCGCTTTCTCATTCTCGGCCACCCCGGGGCGCGGGGGCGGGCTTCTCGTACCACGCGCACTGTCGGCAATCCTTCGGCCCCGCCGTGCTTTCGCCCTGGGCCTTGAGGCACTCCGCGCAGTGATCTGTGTCCATGATTCCTCCTCCTTCCTGTCTCACTCTCCAGGCGACGACTCCGTCCCAGGCTCGTCGCCGTCACGGCATCCTGCCTCCCCGCGGCCTGCCTTGCTTCCACAGTCCCTGGCACTTCATCCCGCAGGTCTTCCGCCTCCTGAACTGGACGGACGTCTCCCTGTAGCGCGCCCCGTACCTCCGGCCGAACAGCTCCCCGCACGCCAGGCACCTCTTTGGGGTCGTCGCCCTGGCCAGGGTCGCAGAGGCAACGTCTTCCTTGGGGACGCACTCCAGGTCGTCCAGGTTTGTCGTGGTGTAGTCTCGCCTGTGGTTGACTATGACGAATCCCCTCGGGATCTTCTTACCAGAGGCTCTCCACGCGTCTCTCTGGAGCGAGTCTCTCGCTCCGGACGTGCAGCGGTATCTGCCGACGTTGTTGCCGGACGACACCCTGGTGTACGTCCTCCCGGCGTAGGTAACACTGGGGAGTCTCACCGGCTGCGGGGTCACGTCCCAGCCCCCCGCGCCGTCGCCAGGATCACCAGCGCCGCCACCGCCAGCAGGGCTATCGCCGCCTGCCAGAATGCACGGTTTAACTCGTCGGCTATCTCAGGTATGTCTTTGGATATTTTCATGGGTTCTTCTCCTTAGCCTTTCGCGGGCGGTTCGGTATCAGTTGCCACAGATACCACCAGTGGATTTTCATGGCGGGAGGTTTCAGCTTCATTCCGCACTCTCCTACGGCTTGGGAATGGCGGCGAGGGCGGTTGTCCCGGCCAGGACAATTTGCAGGGCCTTCGTCACTGGCGGCCATTCTAGCGCGACTCCGATGCTCGCCATCGTGGCCGTGATATTCACGCCAGCGGCTTCTGGGCAAGCTAGGAGGCGCAGGCCGGGATGGTCATTAACGAAGCGCCTTATCTCTCCGCGCAGGCAACCCCCTCGCCTTCGGTTGCCAGTATAAACAGCAAGCAAGTTGACGACCGGACCAGTCGGGATGAGCGACGCGCATTTTTGCAACGTGCCCGCCAAAGTCAAAGACATTCCAAATGGCCCACACAGGAGCAGACAAGTCCAGCACCTTGCTTATGGTCCCGCATTGCGGCGGGCATCCAGCCTTCTTGCCGAAGTTCGGGCACCCTCTCGCGTGGAGTGGATACGGCTTCGGGCACAGTCCGCGCACCGACAAGTCAACCACCGGAACGACGATCGCGCTTGGCATTATCTATCCCCCTTCCCGGCCCCGCCGTCGAGGGCGGTGTCAAATTCCCGGCAAGCGGACAGGACCCCGTCCTCGTCACCGGCCAGCAAATAGCCTACTGTCCAGGCGCGGGATTGCCCGATTGCTTTTCTCATGGCAACGGCGGCTTCTAGTGCGCTCACGGCATCTTCCTCCCCGCGTCGTCCGGCGCGGGCTGGGTGTCCCCGCCGCCGAGGGCGGCTAAAGCCTTTGCAATCTTATCGGCCACGTTAAAATAGAGTCTTGATTGCCATGAACTGTCACACGATCCCGCCAAGCCATACATATCTTCCCTCAGATACTCGGCTTGTTTAATGGTCAGTTTGACCGATACATATTTGCTCATGACATCTTCCGCCCCGCGTCATCCGTATTATTGCCGACGCGCTCAGAGGGGGCGGGCTTGTCGAACACCACGCAGAGCGATTGATGCCGGTTGAGCCGAATTACTGCCATCGTCTCGCCCTTCTTGAGCTTTGGATATTTCTTTGAGCGTTTTATCTTCACGGCTTCCTCCCCGCGTCGTCCAGCGCGGTATTTTTCGTCTCGGCGTTGATTCTCCGAGCTTGTAATTCGCCTATGGGACTATAATAATTTTGCCATCCCTCACATCATGTTTGCATGTTGGCTCCGGTGACCACACATCTCCATGCTTATCCAGGATAATAACACAACTACCATTACCTTCGTCGCCAAATTTGAATTGGCCGAGAATCTCTATGTGATTGGATGTCGGAGTAATGGCCGCCACGGCGCGATCATGTCGCCTTCCTAATCTAAATGTATTTAGACTGCCGGCCAATTCCATTCCGAGAGATGCCTTCCTGTACAGCGGCTCTTTAATAGTGCCAGATGTTAATTGGAGGCCATATTCAATTATGGTTAATGGATCATCTCCATCTACTCCAATATGTATGAAGATTTTCTGATCCACAACTCTATCGAATAGAATTGGCACAGAGTTCCCAGCACTGAATTTGGTCCTAATAGGGTAATACATAAGCAACACGAAAACAGATAGTGCCACGCACATCGTTGCTATGCGTCGGCCCAGTGTCCAATCTAATAAATATATTCTTGTTAGCCCGGCAACTGCAGCCACAATAGACATAGCCAGGGCGATCCACGCATCCTCAATCAAAATGTTCATCAGATACCCCCGCGTGTAACTTTGTGTGACTTTGATTTATCCATACGCCGATTCTAGCAAAAGGGGTCATGGCTTGACCCCAGGAAACGCTTTTAGGTGGGTTTTGCGAAAGGGATAAGCCCAAAGGAACTCATCCGGTCGGATGCGGGCGCGGCCGTTGTCTAGCAGCAGGCTTATGCGCATAGGCTACCTCGCTACGACCTCGAAGGCACGCATGGCCCAGTTGCTGAAGGCAAACCACATC
>Ga0247842_10008345_pt1 | contig 10878 bp, 8 predicted proteins | sample LaCruzMarch2015__3_FD_192411 | JGI IMG/M metagenome (GOLD analysis project Ga0247842, IMG submission 192411) | Freshwater microbial communities from meromictic Lake La Cruz, Castile-La Mancha, Spain - LaCruzMarch2015_19m | ecosystem: Environmental > Aquatic > Freshwater > Lake | place: Spain...
GAATTGCAGAAGCATATTCTATCTCTTTTGAATTTATCTCCATCCATCTATGAAGGTCTGGAGTCGTCACCAAACACGAGCTAAAATGAATTTATCATATTATGTGCAAAATAAGCGAATGATAAGTTGAAAGTTTTATAAACACAGCATTTTATAATGATCATAATACCTATACGAAAAATGCAGTTTGTGCAATACTTACAGGCAATTGGGACAGATTTATTTTATTTCGCCCACAATATCCAAGCATCTGGGAATATTATCGAAAACAATCTAATCTTCCACAAGATTTATGCTATTACTCTTTTCCTGATATTCCTGATGATCCTAATTATTTTGGTGATTTTCAACCTGTTAGCTTTCATGCGAAATATGGTCTTGATTACTGGCCAATGAGAGGACATTCTGGTTCAAACACTGAATCGTGGAATGAGTTGGAAACTGTAATGGAAAGCGATCATCCTAGACTCGTCGTACTTTATCTTGGTGATACGGATGGCGCAGGACATAGTGGAGATTGGGAGTTGTATCTTCAGACAATAAGAAATGCTGATGAGATTGTTGGCACATTATGGAATAAGATTCAGTCGGATCCAATTTATCAAAATAAAACAACTTTGATAGTAACCAATGATCACGGCCGGCATGATGATTTGCATGGTGGATTCAAAGAACATGGCGATAACTGTGGTGAATGCCAGCACATCATGTTTTTTACAATTGGACCAGATTTCAAAAAGGACTTTCAAGTAGACACGAAACAGACCCCAAAACGAACTCTAATTGATATTACACCGACCATAGGGAAACTTCTTGGTTTCAATCCAGAATACTCTAAAGGAAAAATAATGAGCGAATTGTTTACAGGCACACCTATTCCAGATCAACAATCTATGTCAACGGATGAGGATACTCAGAAAAAGATCATTCTAACAGCCAGAGACCCTGATGGAGATAAACTCACGTTTAAGATTACGGACAATCCATTAAATGGTAATCTAAGTGGATATCAACCAGAGATTATCTACACTCCAAATGCGGACTTTAATAGAGAAGATTGCTTTACTTTCACTGCAAGTGATGGAAATCTCGAAGGTATTCCGGCAAAAGTAAGTATCACGGTAAAACCTTATAATGATTGACATATTACTGTGACAACAAAAGAGAAACCTTGACCAGATGACACAAAAAGGTATATAATTCAAGGATGGTTATGACTAATGAGACTCAAAGTTGATACAAAAAGTGATGCTTTATATTTTAGATTAGATGAGTCTGAAATAATAGAATCAGAAGAGGTAGAACCCGTAATTATATTAGATTTTAATGCTGATGGTAACGTGGTTGGTATAGAGATACTTGATATTAGCAATGTGTTGCCCCTGCTTTGGAGAATTGTTGTTATTGGAGCTTATCTTAATGATGATATAAATTTGAGTAAAGCCTCTGAATTATTGGGGCAACATCCTGTTGAGCTTCGTAATGACTTCATAAAGCAAGGCATTCCGATAAAGATAGGCGCACAATCTTTAGAAGAGGCAAAAGCGGAGGTAAATGCCCTATTGCCATAAATTTTATTTCAATATCAAATTAGACAGCTATTTTGGTAGCTGTTGGTTCACTAAAAACAAAACACAAAATCGGAGGAACGATTAATGGGTATCAAAACAACGATTGATGGAAACGAAGCGGCAGCGTATGCGGCATATAACACCAATGAAGTGATCGCTATTTATCCAATCACACCGTCATCTCCTATGGGAGAATTTTCTGATGAATGGGCGGCTGTTGGAAAACCAAATATATGGGGAACCATTCCGCAGGTAACTGAGATGCAGAGCGAAGGCGGAGCCGCTGGTGCCGTGCATGGCGCATTGCAAGCCGGCGCATTGACAACTACTTTCACTGCATCACAGGGATTATTGCTCATGATCCCGAATATGTATAAAATCGCAGGAGAATTAACCTCAACAGTGTTCCACGTCTCAGCCCGATCGCTGGCTGTCCATGCACTTTCTATATTCGGTGATCACAGTGACGTTATGGCTGTTCGTCAGACAGGATTTGCACTTATCGCATCTAATTCCGTTCAGGAAGTCGTAGATACCGGGCTTATCGCTCAAATGGCAACACTTGAGTCGAGAATTCCTTTCATACACTTCTTTGATGGATTCCGCACATCTCACGAAGTCATGAAAGTAGAGCTTCCTTCAAAAGAAGATATGCATGCAATGATAGATGATAACCTTGTACGTGCGCATCGTGAACGTGCCTTGTCACCAGATAGACCAATAATAAGAGGTACGGCACAGAACCCGGACGTATACTTCCAAGGTCGTGAAGCATCAAATAATTTTTATACTGCATGTCCAGAAATAGTTCAGAACGCTATGGATAAATTTGCGGGTATAACCGGGCGACAGTATCATATTTTCGATTACGCCGGCGCTCCTGATGCTGATAGAGTTATAGTCATAATGTGTTCAGGTGCAGAAACCGTTCACGAAACTGTCGAATATCTTGCAGAGCGTGGCGAAAAAGTGGGCGTTCTGAAAGTTCGCTTGTACCGCCCATTCTCGAATGAGCATTTTGTCGCCGCCTTGCCAAAGACTGTCACCAACATAGCTGTTCTTGATAGAACAAAAGAGCCGGGAAGTGCAGGAGAGCCGATGTATCTGGATGTTATAAACGCATTGGTGGAGACCAATACGAAGGCGAAAGTTATTGGTGGTCGCTATGGTCTATCATCCAAAGAATTCACTCCCGGAATGGTTAAGGCTGTTTTTGATGAGATGAAAAAGGATGCTCCAAAGAAGCATTTTACAGTCGGTATTTTTGATGACGTGACAAATACAAGCCTTGATTTTGATCCTGAATTTTCTGTCGAGGATCCAAAAAATGTCAGGGCATTGTTCTATGGATTGGGTTCTGATGGTACTGTCAGTGCAAACAAAAACTCAATCAAGATCATAGGCGAAGATACTGATAACTATACACAGGGATATTTCTTTTACGATTCCAGAAAAGCAGGCACAATTACAATGTCTCATCTGCGATTTGGCGCAAAACCCATTCATTCCATATATCTCGTCGGCAGTGCAAACTTTATAGCTTGCCATCAGTTCTCATTCCTTGAGAGAATAGACGTCTTAAAAAATGCACAACCCGGTGCAATTTTCTTACTCAATAGTCCTTACGGTCCCGATGAAATCTGGGATCATATTCCTAAAACTACGCAGGAACATATAATAAACAAAAAACTTCGTTTTTTTGTGATTGACGCTGTTAAAGTTGCACGAGAAGCAGGCATGGGCGGACGTATCAACACGATTATGCAGACGTGCTTCTTTGCCATAAGCAACGTAGTTCCAAGCGATGAAGCGATTGCCGGAATCAAGAAATCAATTGAAAAATCTTATGGCAAAAGAGGTCCTGCTATTGTTCAAATGAATTTCAAGGCAGTTGATATGTCTGTTGAAAATCTATTTGAAGTCAAAGTTCCAGACAAAGTAACCGCCAAGTTCGATATACGCCCAACTGTTTCAGAAGAAGCTCCTGAATTTGTACAGAATGTTACCGCAAAGATCATCGCCGGTGAAGGCGATCTGATTCCAGTCAGCGCATTCCCTGTTGATGGTACGTACCCGGTAGGTACAACGCAATGGGAAAAGCGGAATATTGCTCTGGAAATCCCCGTATGGGACCCAGAAACTTGTATCCAATGTGGAAACTGCGTTTATATATGCCCACATGGCGTAATCCGTTCAAAGGTATACTCACCTGATTTGCTGGCAGATGCGCCATCAACATTCAAGTCTGTCAAATCAACGTGGAGACAATTTGAAAATACAGTGTTTACGCTTCAATCATCTCCAGAGGATTGTACTGGATGCGGATTGTGCGTTCATGTCTGCTTAGGCAAGAACAAGAAGCAAGAAGGACTTAAAGCGATCAATATGGCTCCACAACCTGCGATCCGTGAAGAAGAAAATACAAACTGGGAGTTCTTCCTCAAATTACCTGATGTAGATCGGGCACAGTTGACAGTTTCGAGACTCAAGGATTTACAGTTGATTCAGCCGTTGTTTGAGTTTTCAGGCGCATGTGCCGGTTGCGGTGAGACTCCTTACGTGAAGCTTCTAAGCCAGTTATTTGGTGATCGTGCTTTTATCGGAAATGCAACAGGATGTTCATCTATCTATGGCGGAAACTTACCAACGACTCCATGGACGGTAAATAAAGATGGTCGTGGACCAACTTGGTCTAATTCGCTATTCGAGGACAATGCAGAATTCGCTATGGGTATGAGGCTTGCTCTGGACAAACAGATTGAGTTTGCTCACGATATTCTAGCCCGCTTATCATCAGAATTAGGTGATGAATTAATACAGGCTTTGATCAATGCTGATCAGTCCACAGAGGCAGGATTATTCGCTCAACGTGAAAGAGTAAAAATACTCAGACAGAAATTAGAAGCGTCTAAATCACTAGAGGCAAAAATACTAAGCCCTATTGCAGACGCCCTTGTAAAGAAATCTGTCTGGGCATTAGGTGGCGATGGATGGGCTTATGACATTGGTTATGGCGGACTTGATCACGTTATAGCTTCGGGGCGTAACGTTAATATTCTCGTTTTGGATACAGAAGTCTATTCCAACACGGGAGGGCAAATGTCCAAGTCAACTCCTAGCGGTGCTGTTGCAAAGTTTGCCGCAGGTGGGAAGCCAACTGCTAAGAAAGACCTTGCGATGATGGCAATGATTTATAATAGCGCCTACGTTGCCAGAGTAGCAATGGGGTCAAGTACACAGCAAACAATCAGAGCTTTTATCGAAGCAGAAGCCTATAACGGACCGTCTATCATCATTGCATATAGCCATTGTATCAATCACGGATATGATATAACGGGTGGCGCCGGTATTGAACAGCAGAAAGCGGCGGTTAATTCAGGTCACTGGATACTGATGAGATACAATCCCGATCTGGTGAAGGAAGGCAAGAATCCTCTGACGGTGGACTCCAAAGCTCCATCACTGTCACTCGATAAATACGTATATAATGAGCCTCGCTATAGCATTCTTGCTCGCAGTAAGCCCGAAGTTGCCAAGCAACTCCTTGAATTCCATCAAAATGACATTAAATTAAGATGGAATCTATACCAAACATGGGCGGCAATGCAAGTCAATGGCGACAAGACTGAAGATAAGACCGAAGAAGCTAAATCTGAATAATCTACATCAACCACAGATTGACACATACTGAAGAAGATACAGGATACTAATTACTATCTTGTATCTTTTCTTCTATCCGTGTTCATCCGTGTGAATCTGTGGCTAAATTAAAAGCAAGGAGCAGTAAAAATGATTGATCTATCAACAACATATATGGGAATAAAGCTACAGAACCCTCTGGTCGTATCTCCGTCGCCTTTATGCGAAAAGATTGATAACATCAAAAAAATGGAAGACGCCGGGGCGTCTGCTGTAATATTACAATCACTATTTGAGGAACAGATTAATTTTGAAAGCGAGGAACTTGATCGTTTCCTTATGCGTGGAGCAGAAACTTATGCAGAATCGTTGAGTTATTTCCCAAATATTGAGTATATAAAAGTTGGTCCGGATGACTACCTCGATCTTATAAGCAAAGCAAAAAGCGCAGTTAAAATTCCAATCATTGCCAGTCTGAACGGTGTTTCAATCGGTGGTTGGACTATCTATGCTAAAGAGTTTGAGAAGGCTGGTGCTGATGCGGTTGAGCTTAACATATATTATATACCTGCTGATCTGGATATGGTATCTCAGCAAGTCGAACAGATGTATATTGACGTCGCAAGGAGTGTAAAGAACAGCGTTAATATACCTGTTGCCATAAAAATTAGCCCATATTTTAGCTCAATGGCGAATATGGCTAAACAGTTTGATCAGATAGGTTGTCACGCTCTCGTAATGTTCAACAGATTTTATCAACCCGACCTTGATCCAGCAAAACTTGAGGTAAAACCAAAGCTTGTTCTCAGCACTTCCGATGAATTGACACTTCGTTTGAGATGGGTCGCTATGCTTTACAGCCGTATTAATGCTGATATGGCTGTAACTGGCGGTGTTCACACAGTGGAGGACGTTATAAAGTCAGTTATGGCTGGTGCAAAGGTCGCTATGATGACTTCCGCACTGATGAAGAACAGTATTAATTATCTTACAACGTTGAAAGATGGCATGGTTAAGTGGATGGAAGAACATGATTATAGTTCAGTTGCAGATATGCAGGGCAAATTGAGTCAGCAGTCGGTTGCTGAACCTGCCGCATTTGAGCGTGCCAATTACATGAAACTGCTAAAGGGATTCATGTCGTAAACAAATGGGATTGTAAACATTTTAGAGGCACGGCATTGTCGTGCCTTTATTTGTATTATCAACTTGTTAAATTTATGAGTTACGCAACATTCATAGATTTAATGATACTAGGTAGTTGAAAGTCCATAGTATCGGGAATCCATGTCCTGTTCCTAAAGTTTAAAAAGGTTTCTTAAAGTCGTTTAGCTATTACCCGATTAATTATTTAACCTTCATAAGGCGGGGGTATCCTTGCCGAGACGAGAGATGAAAAAAGAGATAACATTAAAAATCAATAGCAACAGTTACAAAATGACAGTAGATACAAGGATGACATTGCTTGAGGCGATCAGAGATAAGATCGGATTAACCGGCACAAAGGAAGGTTGTAGCGTTGGTGAGTGCGGGACATGCACAGTACTTATGGATGGCAAACCGATATATTCATGCCTCATGTTGGCTGTGGATGCTGAAGGAAAAGAGATATTAACTATCGAAGGACTTGCTGATTCTGAGGGTCTGAAGCCTATACAAAAATCCTTCATAGATCATGGCGCAGTACAATGCGGATTCTGCACACCGGGAATGATACTTACGGCAAAGGCATTGCTTGATGAGAATCCCAATCCTACGGAGGAAGAAATAAAAAAGGCGATCTCAGGCAACTTATGCCGATGTACCGGGTATTCAAAAATCATCGAAGCTATAAAGGTGTTGAGCTTATAACCCGAACCGGGACATATATCAATATAACGCCGAATGGGGTATGTTTGGCGTAGGACAAATGGTGAAGAACATGATATATTGGCTCTATTACGATTTCAACGGGCATATAGGTGAATGGGTGGTTTTCTTAATAGTGCGGAGAAAGTAATTTTATGTTGCTTTGACAGTGAATGTTTGTTAGAATACTGATACTTAGAATTTACGCTGTTGACGGTGAGAATTGTCAGAGATAGAACTTGGCAGTCAAAAATACTGGCAATCAAATTTGACATTGCCAACCAATTTGATGGAGGTATTAAGTATGAATGCAACAGTAGCAAGAGCAACTATGGTATGTATTAGTTTGATTTTCATTGGTTTGATGTTAGCAGGACAAAGCTATGCTCAAGTTAACATGAAATCTGCTGTAGCAATGTGGCTTTTTGACGAGGGACAAGGCAATGAGATCAAAGATGCCACTGGAAACGGCAACGATGGCAAGTTTGGAAATGGCGTCGAATGGGTGAACGGGAAGTATGGCAAGGCATTGAAATTTGACGGACAGACCGGTACTGTGGAGATAAATACTTCAGTTAATCTGGTCGATCCTGATTTCACGATTATGCTTTGGGTGAATCCCGGTGCTACACAAGCGAAAGCTCATTGTGACATTCTCAGCAATCATGGAGAACCGCCTGGGGCTGGGTATTGCATAGAACAGAATGGCACTGATGCAAACAAATTCTACTTTGATTTTAATGCAGATGGAAAGTGGCAATCAGGCTGGAACATTGCGGGTGCCCCATTAACACAACTGAAAGCAGATACATGGCAACATTTTGCTGTTGTGCGAAAAGCCAACGTTGTGACACATTATTTGAATGGTGAGAAAACGGGATCCAAAGATGATGTCTCAAAAGTTGCTGTTACAGAATCCCCAAAAAACCTTCGCCTTAGCAACTTCGGGTGGAGAACTATAGAACGGCAGTTTAATGGTATCATGGATGATCTTGCAATTTTCAACACCGCTTTGGATGTGAATGATATTAAGAACATTATGAATAAAGGGATTGTCCTTTCAACTGCTGTTTCATCGTCAGAAAAACTGATCGCCACTTGGTCTAGTATCAAAGTCCAACACTAAAAAATATAAGGTAGGGATACAATAGGTTTTCTATCCCTACCAATAATCTATATCAATGGAAAAAGCATAAGTAGAAGGGAGCAAAGGGGAAATCAAGAGTGCGTCTGTTAATACATTAGAACAAAGCGTAACATGGAGAGCGGTACTGATAGGCATTATACTGATCCCTCTCAATTCTTACTGGATCATACAGATGGAAAGTGTCTATTATTCTGCCCATTCTACGCTGTTTTCGCTTTTTTTCAACGTTATCTTCACTGTGTTGATCTTGATGCTTCTGAACGTTTCTTTGAGGAAGATTTCTTCCAGACTGGCTATCAAACAAGGTGAATTGATCATCATCTACATTATGTTGAGTCAGTCATCCGCCCTTGCTGGACATAGCATGATGCAGTTATTGCCACCTATAATAGCCGCTCCTTATGGACTTGCTACCCCGGAGAACGAATGGCAGGACCTCTTTGGGCGATACATCCCAAAATGGCTCGCTGTGAGCGATGAAGGTGCGCTTAGTGACTATATTAAAGGAGCAAAAGGAGCGTCAACCCTATATACAATTAGATACATCAAAGCATGGATAACACCGGTGATCTTTTGGTCTATATTTATCTGTGTACTCATGTTTACCACAATATGTATCAATGTCATTATCCGAAAGCAATGGACTGATAGAGAAAGGCTTACATACCCTATCGTTCAACTGCCATTTGAGATGACAGACAGCAAATCGGGGTTCTTTAGAAATAGACTGATGTGGATAAGCTTCATAGTGATAGGTGGAATGAATATTATTAATGGACTGCACTTCTTTTTTCCCTCTATACCTTATCTACGTTTCAAACCTTATAATCTTGGCGCCTTCTTTGCTAACAGTCCATGGAATGCACTGGGTTATACTGCTATTACTTTTCGTCCATTCATTATGGGGCTTATCTTCCTTATCCCGCTTGATATAATCTTTTCTTGCTGGTTTTTCCTCTTTTTCTGGAAAGCGCAATTGATATTGGGAAGCGCACTAGGATGGAGTCAGCGCCCAGAATTTCCAGAACAAACTGCTGGAGCATACATTGCCTTATTCTTCATCTCGCTGTGGCTAGGCAGACACCATCTGATCTATGTGTTTAAATCTGTTTTAAATATCGCTAAAAGTAAACATTTATATGACGATTCAACTGAACCAATGCGATATAGGACTGCTGTTCTCGGGATCATCTGCGGTTTTGTTTTTATTCTGTGTTTCTGCTGGAAAGCGGGAATGTCGCTTTGGACAGCAGGTATCTTCTTTGCTTTGTATCTGATGACTATAATAGGTATAACCCGTATACGAGCAGAGGTGGGATCGCCCATCCATGATCTTCACTTTTCAGGACCAGAGGTACTGATGATTGATGCGTTGGGTACACGCAAACTCGGTCCAAACAATCAAACTATTATCTCTTTCTTCTGGTTTCTAACACGAGCTCATTACAGTGACGTGATGCCGCATCAGCTTGAAGGATTTAAGCTTGCTGATAGAGCAAGGATGAACAATCGTAAAGTGCTTGTTGCTATGCTTATCGCTACTGTTGCAGGCACATTGATTGCCTTTTGGCTGATCTTAGATTCGGGATATAGAAATAGCGGTGTTGTCTTATCATGGGCTGGTTGGGAACCGTTTAACCGTTTAACCGTTTACAAGGGTGGTTATCTCGTCCCACATCACTAGATATAGCTGGTCTTGGGTTCTTTACTTATGGGCTTCTATTCAGTATCTTTATGATGTTTATGCGGACGCGGTTTATATGGTGGCCGTTACATCCAGCAGGTTATGCAGTGTCTAGTACGTATGGGATGCGTGATTATTGGTCTATGTTCCTTTTGGTATGGCTTATAAAGCGGATCCTTTTGAAATATGGTGGGCTAAAAGCTCATCGGAAAGCGTATCCTCTTTTCTTTGGAATGATCCTCGGAGAATATGCTATTGGCGGTTTTTGGGCAATACTTGGAGTTATACTTAAAACACCGATATACAACTTTACAGCGTGGTGGTAGTTTTGACGCAAGTTAAAATAAAGCTTGCCCTGTAACTACCAAACAGGTTAGTAGTCTTCGCCAATGTTAAAGGCTTGTGTCTAACAGATCAATTATTTATACGAGTTTTTCAGTTAGCTGATGAATAGTCATAATTCATTAAAAACCACAGAGACACGGAGAAAAGGAGGAAGGATGAATTTGATCAAATTCAGTTTGAAACTGATCAAATACTATAATACTCGTTTCTTCTTTTTCATCCCTCATCCTTCCGCCCTCATCCTTTTTCTCCGTGTCTCCGTGTTTAACTTCCTTTTATTTCTATAACTGAAAAACTCGTATAACTTACTTACTTGACGGAATAGCATGGCTTTAGCCTGCGTCAAAAATATAAACAAATAAGCAAGCTAAAGCTGTGCTACTCTGTTTTCAGTATCTGGCAAATGCGGAAGTTATTAAATTCGCAATCCTAACTTGACAATGTTAGATTAAAAGGAGTGTGTCCCACTTATGAAACATCATGACAATATTATTCACCGCAGAGGCACAGAGATCACAGAGAATTCGCAGAGGTTTTATTGATTTCCCGACTCGGCGGAGCTGAGAATTGATTTTCTCATCGTTTCCTCTGCGTTCTTTGCGTCTCTGCGGTAATTTTTTATGTTTCATATATGGGACACACTC
>Ga0247842_10008346_pt1 | contig 10877 bp, 6 predicted proteins | sample LaCruzMarch2015__3_FD_192411 | JGI IMG/M metagenome (GOLD analysis project Ga0247842, IMG submission 192411) | Freshwater microbial communities from meromictic Lake La Cruz, Castile-La Mancha, Spain - LaCruzMarch2015_19m | ecosystem: Environmental > Aquatic > Freshwater > Lake | place: Spain...
CGGTTACACTACGGAATTTTCCGGCGGCGGAGCACGCAACGGTATCCTGTCAAACTGCATGATTGTCGGCAATGCGTCACAGAAAGGCGCCGGAGCATACGCAAGCACGCTGTATAACTGCACATTGAGCAATAATTTTGGTAATAATGGACTCTGGGGCGCCGCGTACGAGAGCGTCCTGTCTAATTGCACGTTGGTTGGCAATTCTGCGGGTCCCGCCGCGAACAAATGCACCATGTATAATTGCATGATAATTAGCAATTCGGTATCGGGAACATATAGAAGCGGCGGCGTTAGCGCCAGCACCCTGTATAACTGCACGCTGATCGGCAATCAGGCGTCCGGTACCTACGCAAGATACGGCGGCGGAGCGAAGAATTGCATCCTGTATAACTGCAAGATAGTCGGTAATTATGCGCAGTATGCTGGCGGCGGAACTTGCGGAGGCACCCAGTATAACTGCACGATTGTCGGCAATTATGCGGGAGTGTCCGGCGGCGGGGTGAGCACAGGCGAAATGTATAACTGCATCGTATATTTCAATGATGCGCCCGTCAGCACAAATTGGAGCGGTACGGTCAGTTTTACAAATTGTTGCACAACGCCAACCAATGATGTCTGGGCATCCGGAAATATCATAAATGATCCCACGTTTGTCGCCAATGGCAGTGGATATGGAACGAACCACAATGCGGGCAACTATCACCTGAGCATCAATTCGCCCTGCATAAACACGGGAACGAACGGGAGCTGGACAACGAATTATCCTTACGATCGTGATGGAAGGACGCGCATCCGGTACGGGACAGTGGACATGGGCGCCTATGAGTGTATTTACGATGGTACAATCTATGGATTTCACTGATACAAATAATGTCTCATAGTATTACCCTTCTTCGCCAGTCCAGCCTGCGTAGTCCGCCGCGGCGGACGGAGTAGGCTGCCCCGCGGCTTCCGGCTTTGCCTGTCGGCTCCGCCGAGACACATGCCGTGGGGTGCTTCACTGTCTGAACAAAAGAAGAGGAATGGATCCATGGATGCTATGAAAAGATGCGGTTTTTTAAAATCGGATGGGGAGGCTTGCTTTAAGCTGGCCGAAAGATATTTTGCGGCGGATGTTTTGGAAGATGTGCGTTTGGAAATGCTGACGGTTGATAGTGACTATGACCAGGCCGTTTTTTGGAGCGGGATTGCGGCAAGGAAAAAGGATGCCGATGACCTATGCCTCAGTGTTATAGAGCAATATCTCGCCATCAGGACAAGGATTGAAAGCCTATTTATAAACTGGATAGAAACAAAAGTGATCGGATCCGATCGTTTGTCTATATTGGCAGAGATATTCTCATCCCAATACAGTTCTCATGCATCGCAAATATGGGCGGCTGTTTGCGAGTCAGTGGGAAAAGGGGAGATTGCTTTACCTGTAAATGGCATTAAGGAATGGGGAAAAGCCGGCGGATATATTGTTAAATCATCCTTGCCGTCTCCATGGTTCAATTACGGTCCTGGGGAAAGAAATGCGGCCAAAGATTGGGCGGGTTATCTGAGGTTGCTTGATTTTCTGAAGGGTAAGGAATTTACGCACATTGCTTGTGGTGGCTGGGCAAATACCGAGACGGGGAGAAAAATGGAAGGAGAACTTAAGAAGCGAGGTTTACAGGTGTTTGCGTATATTTCATTTCGCAACCATGGTTGGCGAAACCGTAAAGAAGCCATACCGTCGGTAACTCATAAAGGTGATATCAGGGAAGATTATGCATGTCTTTCCGACCCGGCATACATGGAGTTTAAGGCGGATTTGGCTAAAGGTATCATGCGTTCGGGTGTGAGCGGCCTGGTTATGGAAGAGGTGTTCGCGGGCCACATTTGTTTTTGCCGGCGTTGTCAAGATAAATACCGGGAAAGCATGGGAAGCGATATGCCTTACGATCCCGTCAGTGGTGAGTATATATGGACCGACGAGAAAGTCGGCAGATTCAAAACCGTTCTTCTTAAAGAGCTTTATTCTAAAATAAAAAATGCTACGGGCAAGCCGCTGGCAGTATTTTCAGTCATTGGCGCCTGGAAAGAGGAATCCAAAATTGTTCCTGCAACGGGCAGGCTCGGCGGTAACGACTATGCCGGTATCGGTAGCGATATCGTTGACATGCAATTCCCGGAGTTTTATTACTGTGCCAGTGAAACACCGTCTTTTCTCATGTATTCCCTGTCAAAACTGGGACAGGAGACCGGCAACATTTATCCATGGTTTGATACCTACTTGGAAAATGTGACCAATCCTTTCGAACTTGAACGCGGTATCTTTTTTGCTTTGATGGGGGGTGCTAAAGGCATGGGACATTATAATCACCTGTTGCGAAACGAAAATTGGGCTATTCCAATTATCAAGAGGCTAAGACCTTTCAGGGCTCTGTATAAAGCGGCATATCCCGGTGAAGTTGAGGTGCCGACTTTTTCTGCCGGCGTTCTGGTCAATACCGCCGATTCAGCCTCTCTTTATGACGCGGCGGGATGGGTGCGGACGCTGGGAGAACAAGGCTTTCATGTCAGACCATTCACGGTAGAAGAAATAACGTCTCTGGAAGGCGATCGTCTGTTTAGAGATTTATCCTTTATCGTGCTCCCTGCTTTTACTGTTCTTTCCAGGGAAGTATGCGAGAAGATAGAAGAGGCGGTCATTGCGGGAATGGGAGTTGTTGCGAGTTATGATACACCATTTGCCGGTTGCGGAAAAGCCTTTTCATTCATAGGCGAAAAAAAAGATACGGTTCTTTCAAAGGGTATGGAAACCGCCATACCGTCCGACAAGCCTCACCCCCTGCTTGATTGCAGGATAGCCCGAAGAGTGCGTTTGGCAGATATTCACAAAAGTGATCCGGCCGAGTACAACGCCGCCATGCTGGTTGATCATGAACCGGCCGGTGAAGTTCCCGTTTATGGCGTGGTTAACGGAGGAAAGGTGCCATGGATATCTTTCGGCACGCATGGCAAAGGACGATACGTTTACATTGCAGAGCGGATGGGCTCGCACCTGCAGGGGCTTTACTGGTCGTCAATGGGAAGAAAGAACGATCTTCATTTCCCCATCCACGGTATTTACGACGTGATTGTCGCCACTTGTGTTGCCAGGTGGGTATCCGCGCCTGCCGCTGCGGTTTCCCTTGCGGTTGAAACTTCATGCCCTGATATTGAAGTGTACGAGATTAAAAAACCGGATACCGGGGAAAAATTAGCGGCGATTTTTAATTTCAGGAAAGATAGAAAACTGAAAATAAGATGTGCTCGGCCGGTTCGGGATATTGTGAGCGGCCGAAGAATAGACGAGAAAGAACTGTATACCCTGTCTATGAAGGCAGATACCTCTTGTGTTTTACGAATTGGGAAACCGTTGTCCGGACAAGGCGGACATGAGAACGATTAATAATTTATGGGTATCCATATAACTCAACCAAGCCCAACCAGCAGGTATTGGACAATAATGTTTTAAACGGTTTATTTTTTCAAATGAAGATAAATTTAAATTATAACGTAGATATTGTTGGCGATTACGACCTGATAGTGGCTGGTGGTGGTCCCGCGGGCGTGGCGGCGGCTGTCGCCGCTGCCCGGAAGGGAGTGAAAACTCTTATCATAGAAAGATACGGTTTTCTGGGCGGTGCCACAACAAACAACGGCGTGAATATATTTATGCCCGTAAAGCGCCCTTGTCCGTTTTATCGCGAGGTTGTAAAAAAACTGAAAGAATTAAATGCAATAGATGACCGACATTTCGATCCTGAGGTCATGAAAATAGTGATGGAAGAGATGGCAAGGGATGCGGGCGCCGACATTGTGCTTCATTCATGGATTTTTGACGTGGTTAATAAAAAGGGAAATTCGGTGTGCGGAGTTGTTACATTAAGCAAAGGCGGTATGAGTGTCTACACGTCTCGTTGTGTGATTGATGCTACCGGCGACGGTGATGTGGCGGCGTTCTCGGGAGAGGAGTTCACTGTTGGAAGAAACGGTGACGGGAAAACGCAGCCAATGACCCTGATGGCCACCTTGTTTTCCACGGATCGTGTGCACAAAACGTCATTGTCGGATTCCTCTATTGCTTACAAGGAATTTGTTGAAACGCCTATAGGCAAAAACCTTTCCTCGGAGAATCGTTTCGGCTGTTTGCTTGTAAACATGACCAGGATAGCAGGTAACGGGATTGATCCTAAGGAACTGACCCGAGCGGAGATAGAGGGTCGCCGGCAGCTTGCCGGCGTTATCGATTTGTTCAAGCGCAACGGTTACCTAAAATATCATCTTGCCTTCTCGGGGCCTTTTGTGGGAGTGAGAGAGACGCGTCTTGTCAAGGGAATGTATACGCTGACAGCCGAGGACTTGACCGCCGGTATTGATTTTGAAGATGGAATAACATGGTGTGATTATGTTATGGACATCCATAATCCTAATGGAAGCAAGGGAACTAAAATCCAGCATGTCAAACCGTACACCGTGCCTTATAGGTGCATGCTGCCGCGTAAAAACGGCGGGTTGCTTATTACCGGAAGGGCCATATCAACTACGCACGAGGCAATATCGTCGGTTAGAATAATTCCGCAATGCTATGGGTTGGGAGAGGCGGCTGGTTATGCTGCTGTTCTAGCCCGTGAATGTGGATGGGATTTTCGTAAAGTCGATGTCAAGAGAATCAGGGCGTGGATGGAAATTGACAACTAACGCTGGAGATGGTGTCGTATGTTGAAGAAATTTATTGCTTTTCTGCTTTTTCTGGTTTTCACCGGGGTGACCGAGTTTAAATGTGCCAACTTTACCCCTCCGGCTGACAGGCTGGAGCAGATGGAACAGGTGTTGGAAAATGAGTTGAGCAGATACATCACGATGGGTTATCAACTCGATGCTATTGAGGCAAGTTTTCAAGAGGCGAAGAAAGAGATAAAAAATGATGTCAAAACGTTACTCTTCCAGAAACTACATGCCAAAATGATGGCCGAAATACGCAAGCAAGCCAGGCAAAAGGCGGTTGATTTTGCTGCAAAGGAAAGTGATCAGATAAAAGTAAACATGGCCATGAGAGCCATGGAGGATGGAGATTACAAAGTGCTTGAGCGTATTTTTTCCAATGAACGACTGGTTGTTGGAGAGGAGAAACTTATTCTACCGGAACGAGTAAGGCAGGCGGCTGGCTATCCCGCTGTTTTTACCCATGCCGCGCCGCCGCGCTGGTCTAATTACGGTCCTTGTTACAAGGGAGCAGAGAGAGATTGGACACATTTTAGCAAAGTGCTCCGCACTCTTAATGATAAAAAATTTGCATACGCATGTTGTCTCAACTGGGTTGACTGGCAAAAAAATAATATAACAAATACAGGAAATATTGTCAGCAGCAAGATAGAAAAAGAATTACGCACGACATCCATCCAGGCGCTTTTTTATACTTCTATGAAGGCTTGGGGTTGGATAGATAACAACCCGGACAAGCGAATGATGGATTATCAGGGCAAGGTGTGCACGAATAATGCGTGTATGAATAGTTCAGCTTATATCGCGGCCAAGAGAGCCCAAGTCGGGGAGAGTATCGAGGCCGGCGCAGACGGCATTTGCTTTGAAGAAATATTTTTGCCTGCTTCGTGTTATTGTAATACCTGTGTAGAGCTTTTTACATCGCAATACGGTAGAAAGCCGCTTTACGATCCGTTTGCCGGCGAGTATATCTTCACGGATAAAGATTACGTCAATTTTAGAGTAAAGGCCGTCAACAAGATATTAGAGGGGCTTAAAGCCGAAACTGCCGCCAATGATAAGATACTAGCCGCGTATGTAATGATTTATAGAGACATGCCTGGATTATCTTTTTTGGGTGGTAATGACCTGGCAGAGCAGCTTGATATAGTTGATATTCTTCTGCCGGAATGTTATTACCAGCGCCGCTGTGCTTCCCCGTTCAACATGTTTATGCTTGGTGCTATGGCTAGGGGTGAACATCGGGGCAGGATGCAACCGGTGTATGATATGTATTATTTAGACACCACTACCCCTTATAATGTCAAAAGAGGCATCATATACGCGCTTCTCTCGGGAGTGAACGATTGCGGTCTCTATATCTATACAGGCGCCAACTGGGAAGAGGCGTTCTGGCCCGCGCAGGAAAACGGAATGGCACTTTTTCAGTGGGCCTACCCGGGTAGTATTGAGGTTACAATGCCGCGGACTGCCTTGATGAAAAACACATTGAAGAGCAAGTTTGGCATGAGTGTGTACGATCCTGAGATCCGAGGAATTTACAATACGCTTAACGCCCAGGGAATTCCGGTGGAAATCGTAGCTGATGTAGATATGGAGAAGCTGTCGGGCAAGGAGCTAGCCGCCCGTTTTGATGTGCTTTGCCTTCCTGACCTGCTTTTTGCCAGCGACCGCTTGTGTTCCAATCTGGAGGAGGCGAACAGATTGGGGGCAGGCTTGATTGCCACAGGCAAAACAGGAATCTTTGATGAAGTCGGGCGGTTGTCAGATCGCAGACGTCTTCCCTGGCTTGCAGATTACTCCGGGGAAGATTTAGTAGATAGATATTCCATTGCCAGGACCAACTTGACAACCGTGGTGCTGGATCGTTGGAATATAGAAGATGAACCCGAGGTTAAAACGATGAGTTGGCGTTATTCAAAACATAACGGTAATCCGGTTGTCCTTAAGTTATTCAAAGAAGGTGGTCATGCCTTGGTGAACGCTAATAATTTAGAGGGAAAAGTTTTGCCTTATGTGAAATCATACACTAATGGTATCGGACGATCGGTAGTTTTTGCTGGTTACCCCGGAAGACATATACAAAAATATTTTTTTGATTTGCTTGGAAAAGCTAATTTGGGCAGAAATTACAGCGACGACATTACCGCGCTTGAGATAGCAATGCTTCCATCCATTTATAAATGGACTGCAGGTGTCAACAACTTGGAGGAGATAATCGACCGAGGACCGGTAGCGGAAATATACAAGGTAAAAAAAGGACAGGAAAAAATACTCATTATTATGAACAGTGACAAGCGATCAACATCGATAAAGATTAAGAAAATCAGCCTTGGTGAAGTTTGGCATGATTTTAATAGTGGAGCAAAAATACGTTTTGGAAAGGATGATGTTGCGCAGATAATCGTACCACCCAGAGAGTGTGTTATGTTAATCAGGAAAGAGGCGGGGAAATAAGCAAATCAGGGATTAAGAGCGCAACATTGTTCGTGATCGTATTATGACCGGAATAGTTAGGAGGAAGTTTTCCATGCATCACTCTCTAGTTTTTTTTATCTTTGCTCATCCTGACGACGCGGAAATCTGTTGCGGCGGATTAATCGTTAAACTGGTGAAGGATGGATCGGAGGTGCATTATTTATGCTGTACCGACGGTTCCCGGGGGACTTTCAACCCCGATATTTCTCCAAAGCATCTGGCGGTTATTCGTGATTCCGAGTTAAAGTCGGCTGCTAAAGACCTTGGAGTTAAAACAGTAGAGATATTGCCTCACTGTGATTGCGATGAAATACAGGAATATTTTCTAAGAAAAGAAATAATCGCACGTATCCGAAGGTTACAACCCGAGATTGTGGTTACCCACGATGCTTGGAAACCTTACTTGGTACATCCTGATCACATTGTTACTGGATTAGCCGCTTGTAGGGCGGCGGTGTTTTCGCCCTTTCCACATATCTATCCGGACACTTTTTCCCCTGGCGTAAACAGTGTTCGCGAGGTATTTCTCTTTGATACTGATTTGCCGAATATGTTTATTGATATTTCCGAAGTTATTGAGCGAAAGATCCATTTATTATCTCATTTTCCCAGCCAGATGGAACAGGCCGGCGCTCAACAAAAAATGATCAGGCCGGATAATCGCAGCAATTATGATATTGGTCGCGAAATGTATGAAGATATAATACGCCGTACATCGACGCAAGCCGGCGTAATCACCGGCATACGCCATGCGGAAGCATATCGTCGATTTTTAGTGCGCAATGGTCATTTTGATGCAAGGGAACAGGAAAGGATACCCGGAAAATGAAGAGGTTTTGCAGGGAGAAGGATTTATATGTCGGCGCTTGTATTGATTTTGGAAGACTTGATCAGCTTGATCTCTTCTTGGCTGAGGATTTAGGTAATTATGCCTTATTTGGAGCAAATTACGAAATGGCGCGGCGTTGTGCCAATAACGGGATTTACTTTCGATTGCGTGAAGTGCGTGATCGTAAAACTCTCTCGCTAAATACAGAAGCGCGGGAAAATTGCTGTCCGATTGCTTCACCGGAAATTCTCCGAAGGATTGCTGAAGATTGTTTTCCTTATTTTCTTGGTCGCGCCGTGCGCGGAGAAGCAGCGAGTGTTTGTTACTTACCTGAATCTTACTTGGGGTTTGACGAGAAGAGCATTTTTCATCCCCTGCCTGTTTGTTCGGATTTAATTGCTGCCAGGGAGATGTATATACAGTATGTTAAAAAAGGTATTCGATTAGAGAGAGAGTTCTTTGATTGTGATTTAAACGTTACTGACCCCAGTCTTTTTCATTGCTACAACTTGGCAGGAGGAGCTGACCTGGCAATTCTTGAGACTATGGTGATGCAGCCAGAGATCGCCTTTGCAGCTGTTAGGGGGGCATCCAAAGCTATTGATAAAAAAATATGGGGATCTCATATTGCTATGTCTTGGTATGGAGGTAACAAGGTTGATTGTCTGTGGTTGCATCGCTGGCGTTTAAGTCTCTATTTAAGTTATCTTGCAGGAGCCAGTTATATCTATTCGGAGAATGGGCACTTCACCAATCATGCTTTTGGCAAAGAGCTTGCGTCTGACAGTGTTGCGTGTAGTGCTATGCGTTCACAGCTGAAAGAGTTCTGGCGTTTTGCCGCGAATTTTGATCGGCCGGGCAAACTTCCTGTCTGTAAAATCGGTTTTTTACACGGCAATCTTGATGGATATTCGGGAATGTGGAGGAAAGAGGTATGGGGGCAAGCTGGTTCCGTATGGTCTTGGGGCGACGCGGAGAAAGGATGGCAGATCATTAACGATACCGTGGGGGTTACTACCTCGTGGGCTAATCCATACAATACAGGCGACTCGGATGTGTCGGGACAAGTTCCTTATGGTCAGTATGACATCGTCCCCGCCGATGCCGCCGCGAAGGTGTTACAGAATTATGATTTGCTGGTGTTTACAGGCTGGAACACCATGACTGATAAAATATACAACAGTTTGATGGAATTTGTTCGCAACGGTGGAAGGCTTTTGATTGGCGGCTGTCATTTGCGAACCAACACGCGAAGAGACGATCAGATTAATCTTTTTCGCGATGGTAATTTGAAGGAACTACTCGGCCTGCGGATTATCGTTGATCGGCCAAATAGAAAGGCACAGGGCTTCAAATTCACTGAAACGTCGCAAAACACTGACTACAATTTCCCAAACTGGTCTGATATATGTGACCCCAAGTGGATCAACCATGGTATTCCGTTTTACGAAGTTGAAACATATAATGCCCGTCCCTTGGCTCGGTTTGCCGAGCGTTTTTCCGAGGAACATGAATCCGGATTGCCGGGGGTCATGTTTGAACATAGGCTGGGAAACGGTTTTTGTTATTTCATTAACAGTCCTTCTTGGTTCGGCAACAACGAACTGTATCCTTTTGTTCGCGATATTGTCGCTTGTATGTTGGCCGGGGAGGTCAGGCGTTGTCCGTTAAAGGTTGCCGGTGGCGCCTTGATCCGACACGCTGTCTTTAAACAGGACGATTTTCATACGGTCATTCTTTGCAACACAGACCCCCATTGCTGTATTGAATTCCAAGTGTTGATACAAGGGATATCACGTCCAATAGCGCTTAAGCCAGGCGCCTTGCAGGTATTTTATTTTGATAACGAAAAGGCAATTTTTCCTGCTGAACCGGTATCCCTTTGGAAACGATCATCAAAGAATAATTATGAACCCGTAGATGAATCGGCGACAGCAGAGATTATTTCTTTGCTCTGATCCCGAGGCCGCGAAAACTCGCATAAACAAGATAGTTCGGATGACGGTGACTGAAGGTTGAATTTCGCTTTAAAGAATCTTGAACTTTGGCAAATCCTGAATGTCAATCATGCCGATAAATCAATCGAAAATTACAGCAAGAATCGCCTGAGTTAGGTTAAGCATTTATTTTATGGCTTCTACTCCCATGGTCATTAACACTAAAACTCCTGGACTATTGGCGTTGCTGGCGGGGGTGGCCCTTTTCAGCACGGTGGAAGTGGCCACAAAAATAATCGGGAAAAACGCGCTTCCGTTTCAAATGGTTTTCATCCGTTTTTTTCTCACCGGCGTTATTCTGCTGGCATTTGCGTTGCCCGCGTTTCTTAAAAGCGGCCTGGATTTAAAACCAGCCGATTTCGGCTGGTTTGCCCTCAACGGCGCCGTTGGTATTGCCATTTCATTGTCGCTTTTTCACATTGCTATCCTTGTTTTTGAAAAAGCCGCTTCCTGCGCGGTTGTCTTCAGCGCGAATCCGATATTTGTCATTATTCTCGCCCGTTTTGTGAACAATGAGCCGTGGACTGTTCCAAAATGGGCGGCTTTGATACTGGGCGCGGCCGGCGTCGCTTTTTTTGCATGGGAGTCGGGCGCTTTTACCGTGCAGTCGCTGGTGGCGCTGGGCATCATGACTGCATCGGCGATTTTTTTTGCGTTGAGCATTTGTATCTCGCGCCGGGTGATTGCCCGTTATGGAGTTTTTATATTGATGGGTTTTTCAGCCTTATTCGGCAGCCTGATGATTTTACCGTTTGCATTAGTCAGTGTTCTTCATAACGGCGTTGGCGGGATTGCCGCATCATGGTTGCCGGTGCTTTATGTTACGCTTGCGGGCA
>Ga0247842_10008349_pt1 | contig 10874 bp, 4 predicted proteins | sample LaCruzMarch2015__3_FD_192411 | JGI IMG/M metagenome (GOLD analysis project Ga0247842, IMG submission 192411) | Freshwater microbial communities from meromictic Lake La Cruz, Castile-La Mancha, Spain - LaCruzMarch2015_19m | ecosystem: Environmental > Aquatic > Freshwater > Lake | place: Spain...
AAACGGGAACCGGCACGCTCACCTTCGGCGGCCCCAACACCTATACCGGCAGCACGATCGTCAGCGGCGGCAAGCTTCTTATTACCTCCTCCGGGTCAATCGACGACAGCAGCACCACCACAGTCAATAGCGGCGGCTCGCTTGTCATCGCGAACAGCGCGTGGACACTTGGGAACGCCATGATCTTGAATGGCGGGACGGTGAGCAGCTATCAGGACAACCAGGGTACGGTTCTGGGCGGTGGCAGCAGCACAATCACCGGCGGCAACGTGCGGTACACTTTCACCAGTTCAGGGAGTCTGACTCTGCCGGCGACGATGAACGGGGCTAGCGTGCTGCTGGTCGGTGGCGGCGGTGGCGGTGGCAACGGCTGGACGGTATATCCCTGGCGCCCGGGCGGCGGAGGTGGCGGCGGGCAGGTTTTGAATCTGACCAGCCAGTCGCTCACGGCAGGCAGTCACAATGTAACGGTCGGCGGTGGCGGCGGAGCAGAAGCTGGTGGCGGAGACACGAGCGTTGTCGGATTGGCCTCGGCCGCGAATGGCGGCAACGGTGCCTCTAACCAGAACGGGGCGACCAGCGGAAACGGCGGCTATGCGGGCGGTTTGGGTCATGTCGACGGCACCTGGTCGGACTACGCCGCGGGCGGTGGTGGCGGGGATAGCGAGAACGGCGCGGGCGGAGTCTATAGAGCTGGCGGCGCCGGAGGCAGCGGCACGACCGGGGCCATTACAGGGACAAGATATGGCGGCGGCGGCGGCGGCGGAGCGAATGACTCCGGCGTTGTGGGCGGTGCCGTTGACGGGGGCGGTGCCGGCTCGAAATCAGGCACCGGCGGCGCGGGCGTTGTCAATAGGGGTGGCGGCGGTGGTGGCGGGTACGGCATAAACGGCACCGGCGGCACCGGCGGTTCCGGTATCGTGGTCATCCAGTACCCTTACGATGCCGCCGGATGTGGCGGGGTGGGAACCTTTACCGGCACCTTCGATGTCCAGAGTACTTCGACTCTGAACGCCTATGGGGACGGTGGCTTGTTGCGCATGAGCGGCACCATGACGGGCAATGGCGGAATCACCATCGCCTCCTCGGACAGCGCTGGAGGTGTTGTGCTGTACAACACGACTGCGAAGGCCTACAACGGCGACACCACGATTAGCAGCGGGGCCACACTGAAGGTCGGCATGAGCAGCGTCTTGCCGTACAGCGGCGCCACAGGCGACCTCTACGACAACGGCACACTGGATCTGGCCGGTTTTACCGTCACCAGTCTCAACGGCCTGTACGGCAACGGAGTGGTATACAACAGCCACGCCACCAGCGCATCCACGCTTACCGTCGGCTACCGCAACTCGGACGGTTCGTTCTCCGGCACGATCACGGATAACGCCACGCTCAGCCTGAACAAGATCGGCACGGGCACGCTGACGCTCAGCGGGGCCAATACGTACTCCGGCGTCACTGCAATCCAGAACGGCGCGATCGTGATCAGCGGCGGCAATGATCGTTTGCCGACGACCGGGACCGTGACCCTGGGCGGCACCGGCACCTCCGGCAAGTTGATCATCGGCGATGCGACCGCCGCGCGCGGTCAGACGTTGGCCTGGCTGAATACGGCCGGCTCGGAGGGCAGTGTGGTCGGCGGCAACGGCAGCGTCTCGACCATATACTTGAATATTGTCTCTGGGAACGACACGTTCAGCGGCGACTTCGGGGGCGCCGACGCCACGAGTAAGATGTTGCAGGTGATCAAGAATGGCGCCGGCACACTCACCCTCACCGGCAGCGCCTCGATTACCGCTAATATGCAGGTCGGCACTTCCGGCAATGGCGGTTTCCTCGTTGTGAACTCGGGCACGAACGCAATCGATGTTGCTGGTGGCTATTTTGTAATGGGGAACAATGGGAGCGGGTCCATTATCGTTAACAGCGGGACCTTGCACAGCACCAGTTACATTAGCCCCGGCTGGAGTGGTACCAGTTCAGTCGGTGCTTTCACCCAGAACGGCGGCGGCGTTACGGGTAATCCAGCCATGCTATTGGCGCGGAACGCATCCGACGGCATTTACAACATGACCGCCGGCCAAGCCACATTAGGCGCAATTCGCTTGAACAACGCGTGTAATGCCACCGTCGGCGGCGGAGTCGGCACCTTGACGATCAGTGGCGGTTCCATGACTGCCACGACGTTGTATAACGATGGCACCGGCGGCAGCAGCGTCACGACAACGTTCATAACCATTCAGAACGCCGGTTCCTTAACCATTACCGGGGCCATAAGCATCGGTTCTCAGGACAACACCGCTGTCACCATCAACCTCGACGGCGGCGCCCTTGAGGCCGGTTCAATAGCCGGCACGACCGGCACGGGCACAGGTCGAAGTTCCACCTTCCGCTTCAACGGCGGCACATTGCGCGCCGGCAACAATACCGCCACCTTCATGCAGGGCCTGACGTCCGCCACGATCATGAACAACAGTACCATCGACACCGATGTCTACAACGTCACAATCGATCAGGACCTCCTGCTTGGCACGGCCGGGAAGGGCATTACGAAGAACGGGTCGGGCGGGCTGACTCTCACCGGTGCCAACACGTATACGGGCGGCACGACAATCAACGCTGGCACGTTGACCATTGGCGGCGCGGGCCAACTGAACGGCGGTAGTTATACCGGCGCCATCGGTCTCACGGTTGGCACGAGCACGTTCCAGTACAACAGTTCGCTTTCACAGACATTGAGCGGCGGCATCAGCGGACTCGGGGCCGTGATCAAGGCCGGTGTCGGCGGGCTGACGCTCACCGGCACCAACACGTACACTGGAAACACCACGATCACCGGCGGCACGTTGACCATCGGCGGCGCTGGTCAACTGAACGGCGGCAGTTATACCGGCGCCATCGGGCTCACGGCAGGCACAAGCACCTTCCAGTACAGCAGTTCGCTTTCCCAGACGTTGAGCGGTGTCATCAGAGGCCCCGGGGCTGTGATCAAGGCCGGAGCCGGCAAGCTGACGCTCGGCGGTGCGAACACATACAGCGGCGCTACGTGGAACAATGGCGGCACCCTCGTCATGGACGGCCCCCAGGCGTTGGGCACCATTAGCGCGGGTGGGAACACCGGGTCGTTAACTCTCAACAGTGCCACTGCGACGTTTGAACTCAGCTCGAGCGGGACGATAGGGGCATTGACCGGCGTCGCCGGCGGCGTCATCACCACCGACAACAGCGGCGCATTCACCCTGACCTCGAGCGGTACGGGTACAGCCAACACGACCTTTGCCGGCGTGATGAAGGATGGCGGGTCCAGCGGCATGTTGTCGTTCATCAAAACCGGCACGGGTACGTTGACTCTCAGTGGCCTCAACACCTACAGCGGCTCAACCACGGTCGCTGACGGGACGCTTCTTGTGAGCGGGTCCATCGGCGGCAGCAACCTTACGACGGTAGAGACCGGCGCCAGGCTGGGCGGCACCGGCACCGTTGGCGGCGCTGTCGCGGTTGAGACCGGCGGCGCATTGATGCCGGGCACAGACGGCGCCGGCGCGCTGCATGTTGGCGGCAACCTGACGGTTGCGCGTGACGGGGCGCTGGACTGGGATTCAACGGACGATCAGGTCGCCGTTGGCGGGCTCCTGACTCTTCCCGCCAGCCTGGTATTGAACCTGGGTGGCATTGGGACTTCAGGGATGGACGGCAAGGTGCTTTTCACCTATACGACCTACTCTGGCGCATCGAGTATCCCTCTGACTTTGCCGGGTATGGCGGGTATTTTTTCGGCTGAAAACGATGTTGCCAACAGTCGAATAGTATTCAAAAAGGGCTCCGGGACTATTATGATAGTTCGTTGAGGAGGCGGGGAGCGTAAGAAAGATAAGAAAACATTCAACGCTCAACATTCAACGTTCAAGTAAGAAAACATCGAGCAACTCGTGATGATTCTCCTCGGAGGGACGCGGCCTGACCTGCGTAGTCCGCTACTGCGGGACGAAGAAGGTTTTCACGCGTCCGTGTGAATAGGAAAGAGCGAAGAGAGCGGGGAATTGACGCAGAACCGCAGAATCACGAAGGGAATGCGGCCTCATTCAACTAAAGTGCCGTTTGCTTGATTTCTTGTAGGAGCGCCACTCCGTGGCGCGAACAGGCGAGGGGAGTAGCGAGTAGTGCCCCGGACATCGCAATCGTCCTCGTCGTCGTCCTCGAATATCTCGATTGCCGAGGACGATCAGAAACCCAGGAACTCACGAATCGAATGTCTTTTCCACTAGCGTCCCACAGGACGCAGGTTAATAGGCTGAAGGCTGAAGACTGTTAGGAAATTCGCATCATTCTGCATAATTACACTCGATGTCATTTACGATAGTCCCGGGTTGCTAAATTCGTGTTTTACCTTCAGCCTTCAGTCTAAACCGCTTCAGCCTTGGCGGCCCCTATGGGACGCCAGTGTGCCCTTTCCTGATTTTCTGAGTTTCAGATTGTTACCCTCTCTCCCCTTTGCGCCCTTGTGTACCCACCCCGACACTTCGGGGCGCGAGATCTTCTCTTCCGTTTTCGCGGGCCTGGATCCATTCTGACCGTTCTGTCAAAACTCCCAAGTTTAGAACCATCTACGGGCAGGCCATACTTTGACAATCCAGAGTCGGAGCCGTACTATTCCAGTATGAGCAGAGCTTCAAACAAACCCGATACATGGTCGGATCATAAGCGCATAGAAGCGCGCAGTCTTGCAATGCACCGGAAGATAGCCGCCCGTCTTCGTTCGCAGCCTTCGTTATTGCGAATGGCAAAGAAGAATGTCGGCAGATGGCTGGCTCAGAATGGTGCCATCCCGACCCTGGTCGAGTGGAAGGAACTGCTCAACCCATTCCCAAGATTCTGGCAGTGCTTGTATCTTCGTCTGAGTCAGCGAGAGATCTCCGGCAAAGCAGTCCTTTCTGTGGAATTCTGACACCACGCGAAAGATGGCTTATCTATGAATCGTTCACAGTTGGAACATATTATCAGGGCCGCAGGCGACATCGCTGAGGATGCAGAAATTGTCGTCATCGGCAGCGCCGCTGTATTCGCGGCCGTGAAGGAAGAAGAGAGAAGAGAGCAGGGGAATTGAACACTTTATCCCACACTTCAACGCCACGCTTACTCGGTTACGCTTAAACGAACTGATTTGTCGATTGGTCCCGGCACGCACCTTGGAGGAGATAGTGAAATCGATTAAGCGGGTCGTGTAAGTGTAACCGTTTAAGAGTGGGGAGTATGGCACCATGGCCACCTTGCCCCGTATGACTACCTGCGCAGTTACAATAAGATCATTGATTTCCGCCTGCAGATGCGAGATACTGACCACGAAAGAAGATACGAAGAAGTCATGGATTGGATAAGGAGGTTCGGCAATGTCTAAGAGTGCAAACGACCCGATAAAGGATCAGGCTATCCTCCTCGCCAAGGAGAACAAACAGGCGGAACCTACCATAGAAAAGGTGTACTGGATTCCGGCTCCGTATGAGGTGCATCTGGTCGAATTGGATCAGAACGTTGCCTGTTCAATGAGTGTCGAGCCGTTCTATTTCGACCCATCTCCGACGGACAACCTCCCAGCGCCATCAGGAATCGCAATTATTCGCCCCGAGGAGTTTGGCAATATTCCGCTGCCCGAGCACTGGGGAGATTGGAGTCAAGCCGAAGAACTGGAGTTGGAAGTATGAGTTGGCGCGATGCGTATTTTCTTCAGGCAAGAAGCGACTACGACGCGTTCAAGGAACTCAATAACCCTCGAATCCCAATTTGCCACAGACTCCACTATCTACAAATGGCTGGCGAGAAACTCGCTAAGGCATACCTTTCGCCATCTAATGGAGAGCCACCGAAGAAGGGACACCAGAAACTCGTCAACCTCCTCAAAGTACTCAAAGGGAGACGGGAAATCCGTCGGAAGCTTGGCTTTGGCGACGACCACAATGCATTCTGCTCCTACGTAGATAGTCTCACCAGATTTGCCGGTCAAATAGAACTACTCGCGCCTGTTGGGACAAATGACCGAAGGATGAATGCCGAGTATCCATGGATAGATTCCACCGGCGAAGTCGTCTATCCGGCAATATACCCGTACCCTGAGTTTCCGAAGACTGAACTCGTCAAGTTTCAGAATCTCCTTACATCCCTATTCCGCTCAATGTGACGATCCTCATTCATCACCGCATCAGGAATCATCTCGCGCAAACCTGCCCGCCTGCCAGCCCCGCCCGACTTGGTCGGGGGGCAGGCTGGCCTGCCAGCCCCGACCGAGTCGGGCGGGGCCTGTCTCCGAAAGACAGACCGGCAGCGCAGCAACACTACCGGTGGCACGCGGGCAAGTGGCCAGGGCATGCAGCGTTTTTCTGACCCACCCCCTTCGTGTCTTTCGTGACCTTCGTGGTGAATCTTCTCCGGTCCTTTACCTACAATTGACGATCACAGATTGTTACTCTCTCCCACCTTTGCGCATTTGCAGGTTTGCGCGAGATCTTCTCCCCTTTTCCGTCTTTCCAGGACAGGATCCATTCTGACTATTCTGTTCATTCTGTCAAAACTCCCAAGGGTGTTTTACCCATAGCCTACAGCCTTCAGCCTGCTTTTAGCCTTTTCTGTCAGTTTGTATATGAAAACCGTCATTCTGTACATTGCCTTTTCTCTACAGGATGTGGGATAATAATACATGTGAGGTTGAGTGTCTCCCCAGGGGACGGAAGATTTCAGCGGATGTTTCTTCCGGATTTCAATTTGAGAATTGGGTTTTGCTGGATCCATGTTGCAGCGCATCTGAACAAAGGGGGTCAAAAGTCATGAAGACAATACGATTCTTCGGCAGAATCGGCGACCTGTTTCGATCCATATTCAACCAGTTCGCGACTGTCCGCCGCCGCAGGCGTCTACGTCCCACGCTCTACGTCACACGTTCCACGTCCCACGTTCTCCGTCCCACGCTTCTCGACCGCGCGCTGGTCGGCGTGCTGGCCATCGGTCTCTTGATCGCCAACCAGGCGCAGGCGGCGCTGTACTACTGGGATGCCGACGGTACGACGGACGGATTCGGCACGGCTAGTGGGACGTGGGGTACTTCTGGTTCAATCTCCACCAGCGCGGGAGGGACGCTCACGCCTGGCAGTACGCTCACCACCAGCAGCGACACCCTTAACTTCGGTGGAGTCTCGGGGACTGGAACGCTTCTCGCCGGCACTGTCGCTGTCAATAACACCGGCAGTCAGAACATCAGCGCTCTCGTTTTCGGGACGGGGGCCGGTGCCATCGTTCTCTCCAGTGGCACGATTAATTTCGCTGCGACAGGCACGATCACCCTCAACAATGCTTCCGACACCATCAGCTCAATCATCGTCGGTGCCGGCACCAGCCTCACCAAGGCTGGTACCGGAACGCTGACCCTTTCCGGCAACAACACCTACACCGGCGCGACGACTGTGAGCGCGGGCACGCTGAAGCTCGGCAGTTCCACGGGGTTGTCGGCTTCCTCCGGGTTGACGATGTCGGGGACCGCGACGCTGGATCTCAACGGCAACAGTGGCACGATTGCCTCTTTTGGAGCCGCTGGTGTATCGACGGACGTGATCACCAGCAATGGTTCGGGCAGTGGAACCGACATCCTGACAGTGCTCGGAGGTAATATCGCATTCACGGGTCTTGTCACCGATGGCGCGACCCGTAAAGTTGGATTCATTTTTTCCGGTAACAACGGCGACAAATCACTCAACAACGTCAATAACACCTTTTCGGGCGGAATGACTTTGACCGCTACCGAGCGGCTTGTCCCAGTCAGTGGTGCGACCGGCTCTGGCAGTTTTGTTACTAAAGGTCCTTATGGAACCGGTACGATTACCATTGGCACATCCAACACGGATAAGGCGCAGTTTTACTGGAATGCCGCGAACCTTACCTTGGCCAACAACCTTGTCGTCAACACAGCGAAAGGTACCGATACCATAGGCGCATTTCGTGTTGAGAACACCGGGACGATCACCGGCAACATCGTCGCCAACCTGGCCAGTGCCACCTTTCGTGCGAATAGCAACGCCGGTACGATGATGCTGAACGGTGCAATTTCAGGAACGCTCGGTCTAGGATTGCTATCTGGTGGTAGTGGCGTGACGGTGACATTGAATAATGTGACGGGCACTCCCAACAGCTATGCGGACGACACCGTTGTCGCCGCCGGCACATTGGCATTAGGCGCTGCAGATCAGATTCCAAATGGCACTGGCAAAGGCGACGTTGTTCTAACCGGCACACTCAAGCTGAGCGGCTTCAGCGACACAATTAACGGCCTGAGTGGGACCGGCACGGTTGACGGTTTTAGCGGTACCCCTATCCTCACAGTGGGTGACGGCAACGCCACAGGACAGACGTTCAGCGGCGTCATCAAGAACACGGCAGGCACCCTTTCGCTGACGAAGATAGGAATCGGCACGATGACACTCTCCGGTGCCAACACCTACACCGGAGACACAATTGTTGACAACGGCAGTATCGTTGCTGCCAAGGACGGCATCGGTGGTGGTTACAACGTTTTCGGAACCAAGAATTCGTCGAACACGATCACCGTCAACAACGGCGGCGCCGTCATCGGCGGCGCCAATAACTGGCTTGGCGGAACGAGCGGCGATACCGCCTCCACAATTCAGACGCTGACGATCAATAACGGCGGCGTGGTGAAGAATTCAACCGCCACCGGCGGTACGCAAGGTTATTCCACTGGTCTCGGTAACCTGAATCTTAATGGTGGCACACTGGGCGTTTACAACGGTTGGAGTGCCGCAGGTGCCTTCATACTCGTCGGCGACGTGACTTTCGCCGGGAGCGCGGCCTCGTACATTTCCAACTACGGTTCGGGTAGCGGAGTCTATCCTGCCAACTTCGTTTTGTCCGGGGCGAGAACCTTCACGGTCAACGACACCGTCGTCGGGACGGACCTGACGGTTTCCGCCATAGTCACCGGCAGCGGCAGCCTGACCAAAGCCGGCCCCGGCACGCTAGTGCTCTCCGGCGCTAACACATACGCCGGCGGCACGACGGTCAACAATGGTACGCTGATCAGTAATTGCGACGCAAGTCCCGGCACGTACGGCGGGTTTGGGGATGGTGGTACGATCACTATCAGCGCGGGAGGCGTTGTAACAGGTGGCCAAAATAACTGGCTTGACGATACGAGTGTCTCGACCGCCCAAGCGCACCCCGTAGTGGTTAACGGCGGTATGCTTGCTGGTGTGAACACGTTCATCACAAGTGTCGGTATCCTGACGCTCAATGGTGGCACAGTGCAAGTAAGCACCGGGTATTCAAGCTGGGAAAATTGTTCGTTCCTGATGCAGGGAACTCTCACCGTTAGTGGAAGCTCCACGTCTCCTTCGTATATCACCTTGGCCTCGGGGGCTACGATTACCGATGCCAGGATCGAGATTGGCACTGGCATCGGAGATAATGGGAGAAACGGATCCGTAACGTTTAATGTTGTGGACGTCACGGTAAATGCCAATCCGGATCTCATCATTAGCGCGCCAATCATCAATGGCACGGTCACCAAAATCGGCAACGGAACCATAAAGTTCGCCGTCGATCAGACGACCTCTGGCGTCAACTGGAAGCTTAATGCCGGAACCTTGAATTTGGCCGATGCTAATGCGCTTCAGGGCGGTACGTTGACGATGGGTGGCGGTAACCTGGTGTTTGACAGCTCTGTTTCCTCGTTCACGATGGGGGCACTGGCTGCTACATCGTCGGGAGCCGGTTACGACATCGCCTTGAAAAACAATGCCGGCTCACCGGTTGGCATTGGCCTCACCGTGGGTGGCAACAACGCCACCACCACCTACGCCGGTGTTCTCAGCGGCACCGGCTCATTGACCAAGACCGGCACCGGCACTTGGACGCTCTCCGGCGCCAACATCTACACCGGCGGCATCTACATCAACAACGGGGTCGTCTCCATCTCCAGCGATGGCAATCTCGGGACCATTACCGGCGGCGGTGGCACCGTCACGCTCAACGGCGGGACGTTGAGGGCGACGGCCGCTGTAGCGATGAACAGCAGCCGCATCCTGAACGTCGGCACCAGTGGTGGCACGGTGTCGCAGACTGGCTCCAATCTCAGCCTTACCTTGGCTCCAGTCAGTGGATCAGGCAATGCGCTCACGGTTTCAGGCGTGAGTGGAATCAATGGACTGATCACTTTCAGCCAGACGGGCAATAACACGCTCGGCACGTTGACATTGGCCAATGGCACGACGGCAGTGGATGTCGGCACCAACACGACCATCGCCAACGCAGTTTCCATCGCTTCAGGCCAAACCGTCAACCTCGACACCGGCGTCAGCGCCGCCAACATCGGCACTTACACGGGCTTTGCCGTGACACTCGACGGTGGCACGCTGCGCAACCGTTATGGCGTTAACACCTTTGACAACGGTGTCACGCTGACCGCCAACGACGGCATCATCCAAGCTCGAAGCGGCGGCGGCAGTCTGACCATCGCCAGCGGCCGTCTCGCCCTCGGCGGCAACACGGTGACCGTTGATAGCCCCGATGCCGCGGCCTACATCTCCATTGCCGGCGGTATCACCGGCACCAGTGCGAGCCAGTTGAATGTAGGCACCTCAACAGCCAGCGCTGGCCAGCTCCGTCTCAGCGGCAATAACAGCGGCTTCAACGGTACCGTTTCCCTCACCGGAGGTGAGGTTCAGATTGGCAGCGCGACGGCGCTGAGCAATGTCAACACAGTGAGTTTTGCCAGTGGTGCCACCGGCACACTGACCCTGAACGGCAACGGTCTTACCATCGGCGGTCTGACAACAGGGGCCACGGTCGGCACGTCGGTGGTGCAGAACAACAGCGCA
>Ga0247842_10008355_pt1 | contig 10870 bp, 16 predicted proteins | sample LaCruzMarch2015__3_FD_192411 | JGI IMG/M metagenome (GOLD analysis project Ga0247842, IMG submission 192411) | Freshwater microbial communities from meromictic Lake La Cruz, Castile-La Mancha, Spain - LaCruzMarch2015_19m | ecosystem: Environmental > Aquatic > Freshwater > Lake | place: Spain...
GGCGTCAACGCCAGGTCCGCGGCCATCGCCTCCGGCGCCTCCGTGTAGACGACGATCAGGCGGCTCGGCGCCACCGGAGCGACGCGCAGCGCCACCGCGGAGGCCGTCAGCGCGTAGTCGCGGTCCGCCCTGCGCAGCTTGCCCAGCAGCGCGTCGGCGCCGCGTGGCTCAAGGGCCGACAGCACGCGGTTGGAGCCGAGCAGGGAGTAGTCGTCGCACCAGCGGGTGAGAAGGCCGGCCCAGTCGACGGCGACGATCTGCCCGCGCCGGCCGGCCTTCTCCACCAGCGACTCCTTGAGCAGCACATCGACCACCCTGAAGACGCTGGCCCCGGGCAGGGCCGCGCCGAGCGCCAGCCGGCCGAGGGTGAAGGGAGGCCGGTAGTCGCAGAGGGCGCGCACGACGGCCGCCGCGCCGGGGCCTTTGAGCGACTTGAGCGGGGCGCCGCCACGGCCGAAGGGATTCCTGGCGGCGCCCTCGAGCTCGATGAGCACAGCCGGCTTCGCGAGGGCGAGGCGGAGGTTGCCCGTCGAGTCGGCCCAGCTCGCGCCACGTTCACGCAGAAGCCGTCTGGCGCCCTGGCTCAGGAACGGCGCCATCAGCATGGGCTGAGCCTGTGGCCAGCGCTCGAGGCGGGCGAGAGAAGTACTCACGTCCGCCGGGTCGAGCCTGGTCCTGTGCGCAACGACGACGTCGGCGGTCGTTCCGTCCGGCGAGCGCACCGCGACGATCGCGTCCGGCCGCCCTTGGTCCGTCCGCGGGGCCATGGCCGCGGCGACTCGCCAGCTCTCCGGCAGCCGCTCCTGCAACATGGCCACAGCAGCAGCGATCTGCGCCCTGGCCGAGCGCTCTTCTGTCGACTCTATGTTCACCGACAACCTGTTTTCACTCTGCGTGAAAGATAGCATTTCATGAGAGTCAGTCAAGGCGCCATTGGCGCGTCCCGCAGCCCTGGGGCCCGGGAATGGGGCAGCGCCCACCCCCGTCTCCGTGGACGGGCTCGGTCCTGCATCTGGCGGCAACGCGGCTGAAAGCCAATGTGCACTTGCGATGGATGGTATGCCCCGAAGGAAGTCCATGTGCTCGAGCGTAGCGCCGGGCTCAGGCGCCGTCTACGGGTGACGTGGCCTCCTCGAGGTGACGTTGATGCGCCCTGGTCGTTGACAACAACGGCGCGGCGGGCGCTCCCCGAGGAGGGCTGCCGCCACGAGTGCGCCGCGACTCGCACTGGGCCGACTGGTCGCGGGTATGATGCGGCCATGGCGCGCTCCTCGATCATCGGCGCCGTCGCAATCACCGGCGCCGCCGGGTCCAGCGGGTCCGCTCGTTGACGGCGCTGGGCGGACTGCGGGTTCGGTATGTGAAGTGGCCTTTGTGTGTGCGGCACGTCGTCGGGAGCGTGGCCGGCGCGTTGCCGCCGGCGTGGACCTGCGGCGGCGCGTTCAGGCACTGGCAAGCGGTGCTCGCCCGTGCCGCCGCCGAACCCGACTTTCGGCGCACGCTATCGCGAGCAGGCGCTCAGCAGGCTCCTGGACGTGGCCGAGCGCCGCGCCGGCCGGGACATGTTCGCCGCCCCCGTCTCCCAGCTGGCGTCAGCCTGTACCAGCGGCAGCACCGGTGGCGAGCTCACGGTGTACCACGACCGTTGCAGGGCTCTCGCGGACGGGGCCTTCGTCATGCGCCTGTAGGGCAGCGTCGGGTTCCGGCCCGGCATGGTCCGCGCCGCGCTCACCGGGGCGCAGCCGCCCTGCAGCAAGCGCCGGCCGTGGACCTACGATCCCGGCCTCCGCGAGCTGCGCGAGTCGGCGGTGTACCTGACGGCGCCGGTGATGAACGGCTATCTGGCGGCGCTGCGCGAGCATCGTGCGCGCGTCCTCTACGGCTATCCATCGGCGGCCGCGATCCTCGCTGGCCACTGCCTGCGCAGCGCAAGCCGGCCGGCGGATGGCGTGATCGCTGTGGTTGCGTCCTCTGCGGCGCCTGCACCGCCAAACCGCGCGCCGCCGACACCGCCGGTAACCACCAGGCGAGGCCGACGCGCGTGACGCTCGCTACGGGGAAGGAGTAGAGGGGGAGATGGGCCGGCGACCCGGCAGGCGCCGGAGAAGATACGAAGATCCGACACGCCGACGAAGGGACGCGCCAGGTGCAGCGAGCGTGGGGCAGAGGGAGAACAGGTTGACGGACGTGACGAGCGTCCTCGTCACCGGCGGCGCCGGCTTCATCGGTTCGCAGGTCACGGCCGAGCTGCTGCGCCGCGGCCGCGCCGTCCGCGTCCTCGACAACTTCTCAACGGGCAAGCGCGAGAACCTGGCGGCGGTCGGCGGCGAGGTGGAGCTCGTCGAGGGTGACATCCGCAGCTACGAGCGCACCCGCGCCGCCACGCAGGGCGTCGACTGCGTGATCCACCTGGCGGCCCTGCCCTCGGCGCCGCGCTCCATTCGGGATCCGCTGACGACCAACGCGGTCAACGTCACCGGTACGCGGAGCGTGATGCCGGCGGCGCGCGACGCAGGGACGCAGAGGGTGGTCTTCGCCTCGTCTTCGTCCGTGTGTGGCCGCGCGCAGGAACTGCCGAAGACCGGGAGCCTGGCGCCGCCGCCGATCTCGCCCTACGGCGTCTCGAAGCTGGCGGCGGAGCAGTACCGCATGGCGCTGAACGTCGAGTACGGCATCGAGGTCGCCGTTTGACCGGGTCGCGGCCGCGGTGCATCGCGCTGTTCGGCGCGCCCCCGCAGGCTCACTCGAAGCGCCTGCGCATCTCTTCGCTCGGCACTCCGCCTTCGTCGCCGACCCGCGAACGCGAACGCTCGATCAGATCGAGGAACTGCGGGTTCGTGCTCAAAGAGACGGTCTCCAGATCCGCGTTCTCGATCGCGACGAGGGCGGCGACGGGCTGACCATGGTCAGTGATGACGACCGTGCCACTTCTGATCTCAGACGCGTATTCGGCCAACGTTCGCGTCGCCTCCTGCTTTTCAACGACTTTCACAATTCCACCGTCACATCATAGTAGACGCGGAGCCCTTCGACCCGGAGCTCCCAAGGCGCAAGCGGATTTGGCCGCATGGGCTTTCGATTCTTGAGCTGATCGTCGACCGAATCGAACACGAGCGAGCGTTGGCGAGCGGTCAGTGCCGGCAGCTGCTCATGCGTTGCGGGCGAGTACTCGATTCGGTATGCCAAGGCGATCAGGCCTCCTGACGTGCGGAACTGTGGGCGTCAGGCATGGCGCTGAGGCGAAGCCGAAGCGCCGGCGCCTGTCGGCGGCCAGCGCATCGACGGGGCCGGGGTTCAACGGGCTTGCGGGTCGACGATCGCCAGTTCGAGCGCCGCAAGAGCACGGAGCCGCCGGGCGGCTCGCTCGGCGTCACCGCGAGTCAGACAATGCCCGGCCCGCGCTTGAAGACGCCGAAGCCGCGCTTCTGCCAGCCGTCGAGATCCGGGTCTGGCGGCGGGAGTATCGACTTGGGGCGGACGTCAGGGTTACCCGGGGGCTGGGCCGTGGCCGTTGCGTCGCCGGGGCTCACGTCCTTGGATTTCTTCTTGCCATTCTCGCGCATGACGCCTCCTATAGTAGCAGTAGCGCGACACGTGCTCCGATGAGCAGTGTGCCCAAGACCAAGAGTAGCACCGCGAAGCCGAACAGTGAATCGGCGCGCTGCAGGGTACGCTCGTCGCCGCGGATCACGTCCACCGTGTTCCCGAGGATCTGCAGCTCGGTGTCGCGCCGGCTTGAGAAGAGATAGTCGTCCGCGAGCTTGCGGAAGCGGGGAGTGATCTCCAGGCTGAACCAGATGATGCCGGCGAAGAAGAGCCCCGCGGCCGCGATCAGAGCGATGATGCCGACGAAGATGAGAAGGCTGCCGTGGGCGTCGCGGGCCGCAGTGATGGACAGCGTGGCCAGGATGCCGGCGAAGGCAAGCAGCGCGCCGCAACGGGTGCGCTGCTGGTCGCGCTGCGCGAACTGGTCGCGGTAGGCCGTCCGCGCAAGGCCGTAGACGAGCGCGACGCTGCCCGTGCGATTCGCGGCGCTCCTCGGCCATGCCGGCTCCCTCCTCGAAGATTCTCTGTGCCGACAACGATGCTGACATGCGCCGCGGGTCTTTGACAGGTGGACGAACCGCTCTCTGGGGAGACAATGCGTGGGGCCGGCGGTGGACGTTTGGCGGCGCCGCCGCCGCGGGGCGCTCGGCTGCCATAGGGCCGATGGAGTGGTCGGCGGCACAAGCGGCGCGCCGACCCGGAGATGAACCGCAGAGCGCCGGCGGCGACCGCGCTCCAGTCCTTGAACAGATGGGACAACGGGCCGCCGCGACGACGAAGGGGCGCAGGCTGTGAAGCCATTGCGGGGAAGACGGGACTCGTGACCGCATACACTGTCGACTGCTCCAACCGCGCCGCCCTCGTCGGATCGTACCTGAGTGAGAGGTCGCCGGACGAGGAGCACGCAGTCGGGGGCGGCTGCGTGGCCGAGAGTCGTTGCCGCGCCGCGCGCTCCGCAGCGGCGGGCGGCGTTACCGCAGTGGGATCGGGGAGGAGATCACGTTGACGATCATCCTCGTCACCGGCGGCGCCGGCTGCATCGGTTCGCACGCAACGGCCGGGCTGCTACGCCGTGGCCGCGCCGTCCGCGTGGGAGGCAACTTCTCCACCGGCAGCCGCGTGAACCTGGCGGCGACGTGAGGCTCGTCGAGGGCGACGTCCGCAGCGACGCGCGCACGCACGCCGCCGCGCAGGGCGTCGACTGCGCGGTCCCGGCGTGATCCACCTCGCGGCCCTGCCCTCGGCGCCGCGTTCGATCCAGGATCCGCTGACGACCAACGCGGTCAACGCCGCCGGCACGCGGAGCGTGGCGCCGGCGGCGCGCGACGCCGGGACGCAGAGGGTGGTCTTCGCCTCGTCCTCATCCGTGTACGGCCGCGCACAGGAATTGCCCAAGACCTAGAAGCTTGTGCCGCAGCCGATCTCGCCCTACGGCGTCTCGAAGCTCGCGGCCGAGCAGTACTGCATGGGGCTGCACGCCGCGGACGGCATCGAGGTCGCGGCGCTGCGCTGCTTCAACGTCTTCGGGCCCCGGCAAGACCCGAGCTCCCAGTACAGCGGGGTGATCCCGAAGTTCCTCACGCAGGCGCTCGACGGCGTGCCTCTCGTGGTCTACGGCGACGGCGCTCAGTCGCGCGACTTCACCCACGTCGAGAACGTCGCCGCCGCCACCATGTCGGCCAGCGAGCGCCGGCTCGATGGTCCGCTGATCTGCAACGTGGGCTGCGGGTCGGCGCACACCGTGCTCGCCGAGGCTGTGGGTAGAGTCGCGGAGCGCGCCGTGCGGATCGAGTACGTGCCGGCGCGGCCCGGATGCGCGCGGACTGCTGCGGCAGAGGCGCTCGCCGACGCGGGGGACGAGGTTGCGATGATGCGTTCGGACCTGAGCGCTTGCGGCGCGGGCGATGGCCTTTTTGACCCCGCTCTCACCGACTGTCCATGCCACTCCGTCCGGGCATGGCGCCACAGTCTTGGGCGGACGGCGGCATCTGTCTTGAGGGTCGCGCACAGGCCGCAGGCCACTTGCTCGGCGAGATGGAGAAGCCGCGTCTCCGGACGACAATAGCGGCGGAGTTCCGTCAGGCGTGTGTGCTACGCTTGGCCGGAAGGTTCAACCACTGAGGGAACGGTCAGATTGCGGGGAGGGATCCTGTGCCTGCGGCGACGCCGAACAGCGCGAACGAGTTCATTGAACAGCAGCTCGACGAACGAATGAGGCAGCTGGAAGCCGCATTCGATGCGCACGCTGTGGCTTTCACGGGTCCGCTCGTAGGCGGCGTCGACACGGTGATCCGTAGCGTGGTCGAGGAGCTGCAGCAAAGAGATGCCGCGAACGAACGACTGGTCTGCGTATTGACGACGGAAGGCGGTTACCTCGAGGTTGTCCGACGCATAGTGGAGGTCTTCAGAAGGCACTACCAGCATGTTGATTTCGTGATTCCGGACTATGCGTTCTCGGCGGGAACGGTGCTCGCGATGTCCGGAGACGCGATCTACATGGACTACTACTCGAGACTGGGCCCGATCGACCCGCAGATCGAAGGACGCGACGGGCAGATGCTTCCCGCTCTCGGCTACCTTGACCGCTACGATGCGCTGGTAGCGAAAGCCCAGGACGGCTCGATCACGATGGCGGAGGTGCAGCTTCTCATCTCCGGTTTCGATCAGGCGGAGCTGTACAAGTACGACCAGGCGCGTGAGCTGTCCATCACTCTGCTCAAGGAGTGGCTGGTCAAGTACAAGTTCAAGAACTGGGCGAAGACCCGGACGAAGGGCACGACCGTCACCACGCGGAAGAAGAAGCTGCGTGCGGCCGCCATCGCCAAGAAGCTGAATGACACCGGAAGGTGGCACTCGCACGGGCACGGGATCTCGCGAGAGGTGCTCGAGCGCGACCTGGACCTGATCATCGATGACTTTGGGGCGGATCCGACGCTTGATAGCGCGATACGCTGCTACTACAGTCTTCTTGATGACTACATGAGCAAGCTGGGGCATGTTGGCGCGGCGCATGCAGTGGGTAGCTATACACCATTCATGTCTGCCCACAGGGGGGGTGTCCAGCAGATGCGCGGCGGTCTCGACCTGGACGACATTCTGAAGATGAATCCGCAGGTGAACGCCTCTGAGCTCAAGAAGAGCCTCGCCTTCTCCGACGAGCTGAAGCAGGCCGGTCTGCAGGCGGTGGGCTACCGTTTGGCTTCTCCCCTCGACTCACGACGAATCTGCGTCTCGGACACCAAGGGCCAGCGCAGAGCCGTGCGTCTTCGCGCCCTTTAGTTGCTCCGCCTCCAACAGCTTCGCCAAGGGCTGCTCTGACGGTCAGTCGTAGCTTCGCTATCGCGAGTCCGGCCGCCCGGCGCTCGAGGCGGTGGTCGCGCTGCGCAAGCCGGGGCACGCCTATCCGCGCTGCGAGGTCGCCGCGTGGCGCAACCCGGCGCCAAGAGTCTTCTCGCCGCGTTTGGCGATCCGGGCCGCTGCGGTGTGGCGCCACTGGCTCAGCGTCGCCGGCTTTCAGGCCGTGGCGGACCCCAGCAACTACGCGGCGTCCTCATGATGCCCCGGCCGCGCAGGGCGTCGACTGCGTGATCCACCTGGCGGCCCTGCCCTCGGTGCCCCGGTCAATCCAGGACCGGCTGACCACCAACGCGATCAACGTGACGGGCACGCGGAGCGTGGCGCTCGCGGCGCGCGACGCCGGCACGCGGAGGGTGGTCATGGCATCGTCTTCGTCCGTGTCGGGCATCGTCCAGCTCGAACGTCGTGGCCCTGTTCTTCCGGAGCATGAACGGCGAGCTCCGGACGGTGGACATCGCCACTGTCGCGGCGCCCTTCCGCGTGGCTGCTGGGAGCGGATCCAGAGGAGCGGCCACACTTCATCACGGCGCTGACGACCGCGCCCGGCGACCTACGCGGCAAGCCGTCCACGGCGCTGAGATCAAGAGCGGCGAAGTGCGGGCGAGTACACCTTCGCCGAGAATGAGGTTCGGTCCGCGTCTGGTCAAGAGTATGACCTGGCCGACCGTGTGCTCCTCCTGGCAGCTGCCGCCGCCGTCTTTCAGGCAAAGGAGCGTGCTGAACGAGTGTTCGGCTTGGCGTGGAAGCGGGGAAGCCGGCGACCGGGAGCGCCGCCTCGATGTCTGCCCAGGACGGGCTCGGCACGCGCACAAGCACCTCGATGATCGCCGGGTAGGTGACGTCCTGCCGATAGGCCACGCGCGCTCACGCCGGCGCGCTCCGCGAGATCGATGTGCAGGCCGTCGGTCTCCGGCAAGTACTCGAGCCTCAGGGCCTGGAGCTCCGCTCCGGGGACGCAGCGTGGACGGCCCTCCGCTTGGCGCGCGCCGCGGGCGCTTCGCCGGCGCGCCGTGGCCGCAGGCGGCCGAGCAGGAGGTCGTACCAGCGAAGCTCCGGGGCGGAGAGCCGAGGGTCGTACTCGGGGAGGCCCGCGTGAAGCTGCGTGGCGCGGGCGCCGGGATCTGCGGGTTTGGGCCTGACGAGCCTGGCTTGATCGTGAAACATGGTCTTCGTCATGACGCCTCCTGCCGACGCCTGCTACAGTACCAGCCACGCCACGCGGGCGCCAATGACAATAGTGCCCGCCGCGAGCAGGACGAGGCCGAGGGTGTACAGACTCTCGACCTGCAGAACGACGCGTTCATTCACCGCGATGTCGCCCGAGCGTGTTGCTCAGGATCTGCATCTGGATGTCCTCGACGTCCATGTACAGGTAGTCGCGGGCCAGCGCTTGAGGCTCAGGGTTGCGCGTAAGTCGAAAGCCCGCCGACACACCGAGAAAGCAGGCGGCGGCGATGACGATGCAGACGATGCCCACGAAGATGAGCACGCCGCCGCCGCGGCCAGCCGCCGCGGCGACGGAGAGGGCGGCGAACACGGCGGCGAACGCGAGCAGCCCGCCGGCGCGGCCACGAAACGCCTCGAGTCGCGCATCTTGCCGCACGGCCTCTTCGCGGGCGTAGCGGAGCACGAGGTCGACCTTGGGACGCGGGCAGTCGCGGAGCTGCTCACTCATGCCGTGCCTGGCTCGCGCCTGAGAACGCCGCAGCCGCGCTCTTGCGTGCCCGTGAGGCTGGGGTGGGGCTTCGGCGCGGCGACGTTGTGGCCGGTCGTCACGCTTGGCGAGCACCTGGAGAAGTCCATGCGATCGAGCGTAGCGCCCGGCTCGGGCGCCGTCTACGGGTGACATGGCCTCCCCGGGGTGACGTTGGCGACCGTGGGGAGGTGACAACGACGACGAGGCGGGCGCCCGGCGAGGGGACCCCGATGGACGCACGCGGATGGCCTGCGCGGATGGCTATTGCGCAGCGGATCTCTGAGGATGAATCCCTGATTGAGCCGCGGACGTTTGAGGCTTCCTCCTCGAGGCCGGGAGTCGCGTTGAGGACGCAGGCTTTGAGTGGGTGAAGAAGGGTCGGTACCCGTCGTGATACGAGGGCGAGCCCCGGCTTCGGCCGGCTCGCCACGTCTGGCTCGCGCCGGCGGCGACCGCGCTCCAGCCCTTGAACAGATGGGACGATGGGCCGCCGCGACGACGAAGGGGCGCAGGCTGTGAAGCCGATGCGGGGCAGGCGGGACTCGTGACCGCATGCACTGTCGACTCCTCCAACCGCGCCGCCCTCGTCGGATCGTACCTGAGTGAGAGGTCGCCGGACGAGGAGCACACAGTCGGGGGCGGCTGCGTGGCCGAGAGTCGTTGCCGCGCCGCGCGCTCCGCAGCGGCGGGCGGCGTTGCCGCAGTGGGATCGGGGAGGAGATCAGCCTGACGACCGACCTCGTCACCGGCGGCGCCGGCTGCATCGGTTCGCACGCAACGGCCGGGCTGCTACGCCGTGGCCGCGCTCATCGAGCGCGACCTGCGCAAGGCGATGGCGAGCACGGGGATCGCGAAGCCGCCCCTCTATCCCGAGGGCCGCGAGACGGCCACGCCGACCGCGCCGCGCATGCTCGAGGCCTTCGCCGCGGTGGGCCGGCAGGAGCTCCGGCGCGGCGAGCAGAGGATCTGCTTCCCTGTGGAGCTGAACGAGCCGCGAAGAACGCCGCTCGACCTGCTCGAGGTCCCGGTCTCCGCCTTCCGCCAGCCTCGCGGCCGGCGCGCCGCAGGGAGCGGGGGATAGCTCGATCCAGCCGCCTGGATATGTGCGGAACGCAGGGTGGAGCGCCTCCCCTCGTCGGGTTCGATGGAGGGGGCGCGGATGGCCGGGAGGATGTTCGCTGTGGTGGACGTGGCGGCCCTCTTGCGACATTGGCGGGCGGGGGACAACGTCTCGCGGATGGCCCGCGCCGAAGCGGCCGGCGCGGCGTGGAATACTCCCCCGGAGGCGCGCCCCTCTCGGAGGCTGCGCCGCCGTCGGGTGACAGGGCCTCCTCGAGGTTGACGTTTGCGCCGAGAGCGCCGTGAGCGCTTGAACCGACCCGTGAAGCCGGTACGCTGAGCTCTCTGCTCCTCGCCGTCCGGGCGCGCCCGAGCCGGCGGGGCCTTCCTTTGGGGGACGCCGAAGCAAAGCGAGGTCGCGCTCGACATGTGTCAAGGTTGTTGTTTACATGGTCGATACCGAGGGCACACGCAATCTGGGTCGCCGGAATGAGAGCGCAGAAGGCGGGAGCCCGCACCTGGATGCTCGTGTCCGCGTCCGGACCGCCCGCGTCCAGGAGCTGTTCAAATGGCTCGACCCACACAAGCGCCGCGGCCATCGTGTGTGCGAGCACAAGGTCCATCACCCGCGAGCTATGAGTGACATCCTGGACCAGCTCAACGAGCTCATCGCGGACGAGGCGAGCCGGCTCGAGCACAAGCACGAGCTCGCGATCAGCGCGTTCACAAATGCCGTGGCCCGGCTGATGGCGGATCAGGGCCTCTCGCAGTCCGACCTTGCGCATCGACTCGGCGTCTCTCGTGCCCGTGTATCGCAGCTCCTGCAACACACGTCGAGCCCGACTCTGCGCACGATGGTGCACATCGCGAACGCCCTGGGCTGCGAGGTGGCGCCGAGCCTGGCTCCCTGCGGCTTGCGGCCCCCGCGTCTCTTTGTGGCCGATGGCGGCAAGACCATTGCCGGGTCGTGACCATCCCCTTCCCTCCGGTTGCGCGTTCAGCCTCCGGATCGACGGCCGCGAGAAGGCGGACATGGCGCCGTGGCCGCCGCGCCCGCCGCACGCGCCCCCCGGCGGGGTAGTGCGAATCGGTAAGATAAGGAATGGCCCTTTCCTTATCTTACCGATTTGCGACATGCCGCCCGGCCGCCGGAGCCGCCGCGGCCGGCGCAGCCGTGGGAGCCGCCGGGCGCACCATTCGTGGCTCACCGGC
>Ga0247842_10008361_pt1 | contig 10866 bp, 9 predicted proteins | sample LaCruzMarch2015__3_FD_192411 | JGI IMG/M metagenome (GOLD analysis project Ga0247842, IMG submission 192411) | Freshwater microbial communities from meromictic Lake La Cruz, Castile-La Mancha, Spain - LaCruzMarch2015_19m | ecosystem: Environmental > Aquatic > Freshwater > Lake | place: Spain...
TCGACTACAACGACCTGTGGCGCCAGTACCTCAAGGGCCATTTCACATCGACGGTGTTCGACCTCGATGTCGATGGTGTTCACAACCGGGTCATTCCCCGCGACCTTCAGGTCGATCCGGTGCGCGATCTGCCGCTGCACGTGGACTTTCTGCGCGTCGGTAAGGACGGCCTGATCCGTGTCGGCGTCGCTGTGCGCTTCATCAACGACTTGCTCTCGCCCGGCTTGAAGCGCGGCGGCGTGCTGAACGTCGTGCGTCACGAAGTCGAAGTGACGTGCCCGTATGATCGCATTCCAGCGTTTTTTGAAGTCGACCTTACGGGGCTCGAAATCGGACGGTCGATCCACGTGTCGTCGATCAACATGCCGGACGGCGTCGCACCCGTCATCAAGAGCCGCGATTTCACGATCGCCACCATTGCGGGCGCTGTGAAGCAAGAAGAAGCGGCGGCTGCAGCAACGGCTGCTCCTGCTGCTGCTGCGAAGGCTCCTGCGGGTGGCGCGAAGGCAGCAGCTCCTGCTGCTGCGGGCGCCAAGCCTGCCGCAGGCGCGAAAGCTGCCCCTGCCCCGGCTGCGAAGAAGAAGTAAGACCAGTCGCGACCTTTGGTACGATATCGGGGCCAGCAAATCGCACGATTTGCTGGCTTTGGTTTGATGGCGGTGCTGAATGGGACAGTCATGATTGCATGGTCTGGCCTCGAGGCACTGGATGGCCGGGTCAAGCCCGGCCATGGAGTGAGGTCATAGCGCATGAAGCTTCTGGTAGGACTGGGTAATCCTGGCGACGCCTATTCCCGGCACCGGCATAATGTCGGGTTCATGGCGGTCGAGCGGATCGCTGAAACGTACCGGTTCTCGCCATGGAAGAAGCGATTCCAAGGGCTTGCCTGCGATGGCGACATCGATGGGGAAAAGGTTCTGCTGCTGAAGCCTGCGACCTTTATGAACGAGAGTGGCAGATCGGTCGGCGAGGCGTTGCGGTTTCTCAAGATCGATGTCGCCGATCTGGTTGTGTTCCACGACGAGCTGGATATCGATCCGGGCCGGGTGAAGGCCAAAGTGGGTGGCGGAAATGCCGGACACAACGGACTGCGGTCGATTTCGGCCCATCAGGGGAACGATTACACACGGGTGCGGATCGGGATCGGGCATCCGGGCCATCGGGATGCGGTGTCAGGCTACGTGCTGCATGATTTCGCCAAGGCCGAGATGGTGTGGTTGACGCCGCTGCTGGAGGCGATGGCCAAGGCAAGCGGGGCGCTGGTCGCGGGCAAGCCCGAACTGTTCGTGACGCAGGTGGCGCGTGCAACGCAGGCTGAGCCCGAACCAAAGGCTGCCCCGGTGAAGGCAAGGCCAGAGCCGAAGGAGGCGGCGCCAAAGTCGGGCGGTGGGCATCCCGCTGGCGAGCGGGCGTCTAAGAAGCAGACGGCGCTGGCGGAGAATTTGCGCAAGTGGATGGCGGGTAAGAAGGACGGTTAGGGCGTTAAGACACGCTGCGCGTATAGGGCTGCCGCCCTATAACCCGCTCGGGGAGACCGGTTACCTCACAGGTGCGCCTACGGCGCGGGCCCCCCCTTTTTTTATGACGTAACAAGCCAGGCGACAGGGTCGCCGACAATTTCGAGGACGCTGGACATGGGCTTTAAATGCGGGATCGTCGGGCTGCCGAACGTCGGTAAGTCTACGCTGTTCAATGCGCTGACGCAGACCGCACAGGCGGAAGCGGCGAACTATCCGTTCTGCACCATCGAGCCCAACGTCGGCGAGGTCGGGGTGCCCGACGAGCGGCTCGAAAAGCTCGCAGCGATTGCCAAAAGCGGGCAGATCATCCCAACGCGGCTGACATTTGTCGATATCGCGGGCCTCGTGCGCGGGGCATCCAAGGGCGAAGGGCTGGGCAATAAGTTCCTGTCGCACATTCGCGAAGTGGATGCGGTTGCTTATGTGCTGCGCTGCTTTGTCGACGACGACATCACGCACGTCGAAAACAAGATCGATCCGCTGGCGGATGCCGAGACGGTCGAGACCGAGTTGATGCTGGCTGATTTGGAGAGCCTGGAAAAGCGTCTGTCGGCGAACGAGAAAAAGGCGCGCGGCGGGGATAAAGACGCCAAGATGCTGCTGGGCGTCATCGAGAAGACGCTGCCTGCTTTGCGCGACGGCCGCCCTGCGCGCACGGTGCTGTCGACGATGACGGAAGATGAAATCCCAGTCTTCAAGGGCTTGCAGCTTTTGACGTCGAAGCCGGTCGTCTACGTGTGCAACGTCGAGGAAGCGTCGGCGGCCAACGGTAACGCGTTTTCGGCTCGGGTGGCCGAATTCGCCAAGGCGGAAGGTGCTCAGTCGGTGGTGATTTCGGCCAAGATCGAAGCGGAATTCGCCGGGTTGCCGGAAGCGGACCGGTTGGAATTCCTCAAGGAGATGGGGCTGGAAGAGCCGGGATTGAACCGGTTGATCCGGGCTGGGTACTCGCTGCTCGACCTCGTGACGTATTTCACCATTGGGCCCAAGGAAGCGCGCGCCTGGACGATCATTCGCGGGACCAAGGCTCCGCAGGCGGCGGCTGTGATCCATACCGATTTCGAGAAGGGTTTCATTCGGGCCGAGACGATCGCATGCGTCGACTACATCGAGCACAAAGGTGAGGCTGGGTGCAAGGACGCGGGCAAGTTCCGCCTCGAAGGCAAGGAGTACGTCGTCAAGGATGGCGATGTGCTGCACTTTAGGTTTAATAATTGATGTGCCTCACGCGCCATAGCGCTCCGGCAGGGCCGCACAATGGCGCGCGGGTCGCTTTGCTCCCTGCCTTCGGCGAAGCAGGCGGGACGATCGTGGCCTTCGGCGGGGCTGGAGGGACGGCGGTGTTAGTCAGCATCCGGCCAACTTCACTTTAAAACCCGCAGGGTTTTCAGGAGCGCAGCGACCCGGCGCTTGTGCGCCGCCCTGCCGGAGCGCTATGGCGCGTGAGGCCCAAATTAGTGCCGCGAAGGCCGTCGGAGCAATGAGCCCGCGTGGTCCCTACATGGTAGGTGGGCACCGTGTACCTCGAGCCACGGCTCAAGACAGGGACAGCACCCTAGCGGATCTTATAGGCCCCCGGGTCATATATGCGCCTAACGCGCCCCGCAGCGGTCCTAACGTAGTCGTTCGGGGGGGCTTTTCCAAGGCTAATCGAGGGGGGAGTTGAGACCGTCAACAGGGATGGCGGTCAGGCAGCGTTCGGTTTTCGGGGTTTTGGGGAGGCGACCGGCTGGTCGCTGGTGACGATCCCGCGCGCTTCGAACACCTCGTCGGCCAGCATGAGGGCTGCCATGACTAAAAGTCGGTCGTCCGGCGTGCGACCGAGGTCATGGCTGAGTTGATCGACTTTTTCATTGACGTAGCTGGCAAGCATTTTGATGCGAGCCTCCTCGCCGTCGCCGCACACGAAGCGGTAGCTTCTGCCCATGACCGTAATCGCGACCTGTCCCATTGGGTTGTGCTCGTGGTTTCCTCGTCAGACGGGATAGACAACACGCACGCGATGGCCGATGCTATGATTTATCCTGCAGTGCTGTATGAAGTGAATCGATGACCCAATCAATCCTGTCGATCGCCGCCTTGCGTGCGCTGTTGAGCGTTGTTATTTCGGCCTGAGCACTGGAAAGCCGGGCGGCCAGATCGTCGCGCTCGCGCTTTAATTCGGCAACGCTCGCTTCGAGGCGCTGGACGGCAGCCTCCAGCGGGGCTGGCTGGTCGGCACGGGGCAGAGTCGTCGAGGCAACCGGGCGCGCTGACGGACTATGCGCTGCGCGGGGCGTCGGCTTGGCTGCTTTTGCTGCCGCTCGCGCCGTTGGTGGCGTTCGTGGGGGTTTTTGTTTGCTCATGTTTTGTTCGGCCATGGGCCCCTTTTGCCTTTCTCGATCTTGCGCACGAATTAGCAGCCGATCATGCAGGCGGTATGGCGACCAAATCCACCGGTTGTCCAGAGTAACGGTGAGGGTCGCACAGCGTCAATGCATGAGCCACGGATGGCGCAGCAAAAGCTGGTACAACTTTGGCGTCGGTGATTGGTATGGTCGCGTTAGGTAAAGTCATTATGATAGATTGACAGCTGTCGGGCTGATTTTGTTAATGGCGCGCAACTCCGGTCAAGCGAAAACCAAGCTTGAAGGGCAGGGCGTGTCCGGGGTTTATTCGTGGGGTTGTCATACCACGGATGATAATCCGGTTCCCGTCAAAAATCACACATCATCTTGGAGACATTGGAATGACCGTGAACGTCGCGATCTCGGGTTTTGGGCGCATCGGCCGTAACGTCCTGCGCGCGCTTGCCGAGGCAAAGCGGACCGACGTGAAGGTCGTTGCCATCAACGATCTCGCAAGCCCGAAAGATAACGCCCACCTGTTCAAGTATGACAGCGTGCATGGGACATTTCCTGGCAAGGTTCACGTCGACGGCGATATGCTCGACGTCGGGCTGGGGTATCCGATCAAGGTGCTGGCTGAAAAGGATCCGACCAAGTTGCCGTGGGCGGCGCTGGGTGTCGATATCGTGATGGAATGCACGGGTATCTTCACGGACAAGGACAAGGCTAAGGTTCACCTTGAAGCCGGCGCCAAGCGCGTGCTGGTATCTGCCCCGTCGAAGGGCGCCGACCTGACGGTTGTGTACGGCGTCAACCACGAGAAGCTAACCGCGGACCATCTGGTCGTTTCGAACGCGTCGTGCACCACGAACTGCCTGGCGCCGGTTGCCAAGGTCATCAACGACCTGTGCGGCATACAGTCGGGCTTCATGACGACGATCCATTCCTACACCAACGACCAGCGCATCCTCGACCAGGTGCATAAGGACATGCGCCGCGCGCGTGCGGCTGCCATTTCCATGATCCCGACCACGACGGGCGCTGCCGCGGCTGTCGGCCTCGTGCTGCCGGAACTCAAGGGCAAACTCGACGGTACCTCGATCCGCGTGCCGACGCCGAACGTGTCGGTGGTGGATTTGTGTTTCATCCCTGGCCGCGAGACGACGGCTGCAGAGATCAACGCCGCGCTTAAGGCTGCGAGCGAAGGCCCGATGAAGGGCGTGCTCGACTATGTGACGGAAGAATTGGTTTCGATCGACTTCAATCACTCGCCCTATTCGTCGAACTTCGATGCCACGCAGACAGCTGTCGTCGACGGCAAGATGGTGCGCATCCTGACCTGGTACGACAACGAGTGGGGCTTCTCCAACCGCATGCTCGATACGGCAGTGGTGATGGGTCGGTTGATTTAAAGGTACAGATGCAACTGAGAATTCGATCACTGCCTCTGGAAGGCTCGAAAAAGTTGGCGCGCGCGGTTAAAAGCCGCGTGCCCAACTTGGTTTGTAGGGCCTGTAGCGAACGAGATTTTGCGTTGATGGAATCACCAGACGAAGGCTTCAGAACAACACTACGAAGATTCGATCTTGGCTCTGACTCTGATGCGTACTCGACACAGCAACCGTTGGTAACTTTGATCTGCACGAATTGCGGTCATTTAGAGCAATTCGCACAAGCGGTTTTAAATGGTGCCGATCCCATATTATATGGGAAGGACCACACCAGTGAGTAAGGTCCATTATGGCGCGTTCCCTGGTGAGCAGCCGCCGCGTGGCGGTGGTCCAGAGGGTCCGAGTATGGAACAGCGTGTTGCGCGATTAGAAGAACAGTTTGCAAGCATTGACGCCAAGTTGACAAAGATGTCGACGCTTGATGTTCAGCTGGCTGAGATCAAAGGCCAGCTTTCGCAGATGCCGAAGGCTAGCGATTGGGCCACACTGCGTGCTGAAATCGCTGAGATCAAGGGCAAGGTTTCCAATATTCCGTCAACTTGGCAACTCGTTCCCCTTCTCCTGACAACCTGGGCTGCTGGTGCGGCCATCGTGTTTGCGCTTCTCCGCTTCTCGGCAAAATAGAACCGTATTGACCTTCGACTCGAACCTTATCGCAAGACAGAGATAGATATCACATGGCCCGCATTACTCTTCGTCAGCTTCTCGATCATGCCGCCGAGCAGAGCTATGGCGTTCCGGCGTTCAATATCAACAACATGGAGCAGGCGCTGGCGATCATGGAAGCGGCGAACGCGACCGACTCGCCCGTGATCATCCAGGCGTCGCGCGGGGCACGCTCGTATGCCAACGACATCATGCTGAAACACATGATGGATGCCGTCACCGAGATTTATCCGCATATTCCGGTGTGCGTGCATCTCGATCACGGCAACGAAGCCGCAACTTGCATGACGGCGATCCAGGCCGGGTTCACGTCGGTGATGATGGACGGGTCGCTTAAGGCGGACGGTAAGACGCCAGCGGATTGGGATTACAACGTTGAAGTCACCCGCCGGGTGACGGAGATGGCGCATCTGGGCGGGATTTCGGTCGAGGGCGAATTGGGCGTGCTGGGCTCGCTGGAGTCGGGTGAGGGCGAAGCCGAAGACGGGCACGGCGCGGAAGGCAAGCTGTCGCATGACCAGTTGCTGACCAACCCGGATGAAGCGGTGAAGTTCGTCGCTGCAACCAAGATCGACGCGCTGGCGATTGCGATGGGCACGTCGCACGGGGCCTACAAGTTCACGCGCAAGCCGGATGGGGCCATTTTGGCCATGAACGTGATCGAGGAAATCCACGCCAGGCTGCCGAACATGCATCTGGTGATGCACGGCTCGTCGTCGGTGCCGCAGGATTTGCAGGACATCATCAATCAGTACGGCGGGAAAATGCCGCAGACGTGGGGCGTGCCGGTCGAGGAAATTCAGCGCGGCATCAAGCACGGCGTGCGCAAAATCAACATCGATACCGACAACCGGATGGCGATGACCGGGCAGATCCGCAAGATTTTGTCGGAGAACCCTGGCGAGTTCGATCCGCGCAAATACCTCAAGCCCGCGATGGATGCGATGACCAAGCTGTGCAAGCAGCGGTTGGTTGAGTTCAACACGGCAGGTCAGGCGAGCAAGATCAAGAAGATCGCGACGCCAGCCGATATGGCCAAGCGCTACGCCAAAGGCGAGCTTGAGCCGGTGTTTGCGAAGGGTTGAGGGTTTGAGTTCGATAGGAGATCGGGATGATGCGCTTGCTTTGCACGTCGGCTGCTGTGTTGATTGCATTGTCGAGCGGGGCGATGGCGGCAGGCCGTTGCGGTAAATATAAGATGGATGGCACGGGGAATTGCCTGACGCCGGCGTTTTACAAATGTACCCGCGACTGGGCGAAGTGCTCGAACGCTTGTTCTAAGAAGTCGAAGTCTAAGGCTTGTGTGGAAGCGTGTGACGCAAAGTATGCGCCTAATTGCGGGGATTGAGCTTGGAGGCTCTGCCTCCAAGCCTCCGCCAAAGGCCTGAGGCCCTTAGATCCCCGGACTTTTTCGATTTCGGCGATGGTCGCAGCGATGCGGTTTTCGCTGGAGTTGCGTTTGGGGTGCGTGAATTCGTCTTGGCCGCGTAGGCGGCCATCCACGGCATCGGCCGACTTGGCGAGCGGTTGAGATATGTTGTGAGCGGAATGCGCAACGTTTTCTGTGCGTTCGTGGCCAGTTGTCGTGGGTGGCCGCCTTCGCGGCCATGACGAAGGTGGGACGGGCGTCTTTCCTATTCAGTGCTCTGACATACTCCGTGGCCGCCCGTGAGGCGGCCATCCAGGAGCTACATGCTCAGATGGTTCAATCAGTGGCCCTGGATGGCCGGGTCGATGCCCGGCCATGGAGTGGGGGGAGTTCGATTACTCTTCTCCCGGTTCGGGAGACGGTGCCCCGGTAGGGGCTGATGAGGCACTTGGACTCTTGGCTGGTGCCGTGCTTTTTGCGAGTCCCTCAGCTGCCCTGCGAGCATACTCTACCGTACCGGGGGAGGAAAGTGTCTCTTTCGATGTTTCATAGATTGATGCTCTCCATCCCTTCCGTGCGAAGGTTAGGATGCGCAATTCTTCCAGGACGCGATTTTGTACAACCCGCTTTTTTGACATGGTATGTCCCTCTAAAATTGGTTGGTGACGCAGCATACTCGCCGGTTGCAGTCGAGCACTTTTGAGCGCGTTTTCTCTTGTTAAGTTCTTGATACACAATGGATGTCAGACATTTTTGTCAACAGCCAGGCCGGTCTGGTGGTTGCCGACATACCGCAGGGGGTGATTTGGGCTGCCATGACTTTGATTGCTCCTATGGTTGCGATTGGGGCAGTCTTGCATGGGTCTGATGGGTGGTGAGTGAGCGTGTCCACAAATCACTGTTTGACGCCCGCTTGGGTGGCGGCAACTGGTAATACTGCTACGTGCGTTTTCGAATTTCATTGACGGGGGCAGGTGCCCCCTTGGACCGAATTGCACAGCCCTTGGCTCTGGAGCCTATCAGGGGTACACACGGCGCTTGTTTGAACACGCTGTGAGACCCTGCACATGAAATTCACGCTTTCCTGGCTCAAGGACCATTTGGATACGGAGGCTTCGCTTGAGGTCATCGAGCAGAAGCTGTCGGCGATCGGGCTGGAGGTCGAGGGGATCGAGGACGCGGGCAAGACGCTCGGTGCGTTTAGCGTTGCGCGGATCGTCGAGGCTCAGCGGCATCCCAATGCGGACCGGTTGCAGGTGTGTCAGGTTGAAGTCGTCAAGGGGCAGCCGCTGCTTGAGGTGGTTTGCGGGGCACCCAATGCGCGCGTGGGCCTTGTGACCGTGTTTGCGCCGTTGGGCACGTTCGTGCCCGGGCTTGGCGTGACGCTGGAGAAGAAGCCGGTGCGTGGGGTCGTGTCGAATGGGATGCTGTGTTCGGCGGGCGAACTTCAGTTGCCAGACGCAGGCGCCGGGATCATGGAACTCGATCCGGCGATGGCCGAAAAGGTCGGCGCGCGGTACGTCGACGTGGCGGGTCTGTCTGACCCTGTGATCGAGGTGAAGCTGACGCCGAACCGGCCTGACTGCACGGGGGTGCGCGGGATTGCGCGCGATCTGGCAGCCTGCGGCATCGGCAAGCTCAAGCCAGAGCCGAAGCTCGGGGCGGTCGAGGGTAAGGCGGACTGTCCTGTCGCGATCAAGTTAGAGTTTTCGGCGGACACGGCAAGCGCGTGTCCAGCGTTTGCAGGCCGGGTTGTGTCGGGCGTGAAAAACGGGCCATCGCCGGACTGGTTGCAGGCGCGGCTGACGGCTGTGGGGCTGCGACCCATCAATGCGCTGGTCGATGTGACGAACTACATTTCGCTGGATCGCGGGCGGCCGTTGCACGTCTACGACGTCGCCAAGCTCAAGGGGGCCATTCGGGCGCGGCTTGGGGATGTGGGCGAAAAATTCGTGGCGCTGGACGGCAAGGAGTATGGCGTCGACCAGACGATGTGCGTGATCGCCGACGACAACGGCGTGCTGGGGCTTGGCGGGATCATGGGTGGGGACGCGTCGGGGTCGACGGAGGCCACGACGACGGTGTTCATCGAAAGCGCCTATTTCGATCCGATGCGGACGGCGGTGACGGGCCGCAAGGTGCAGATCATGAGCGATGCGCGGTATCGCTTCGAGCGCGGCGTTGATCCAGCGTCCGTTATGCCGGGCCTGGATCAGGCAACCGATATGATCGTCAAGCTGTGCGGGGGGACGCCAAGCCGGCATGTGATGGCGGGTGCGCCTCCGGTTGCGCCGCGCGAGATCGCGTTCGACTTCTCGCGGGTGGAAAAGCTCACCGGGGTGCGTCTCAAGGACAATGAAATCCGGTCGATCCTGGAAGCGCTGGGCTGCACGCTCGACGGCAAAGGCGGGACCAAGGGCGCGGTGACGGTGACGGCGCCGACGTGGCGGCCCGATATTCACGGGGCTGCCGACCTGATCGAGGAAGTGGTGCGGATTGCGGGACTTGATCGCATTCCGCTGACGCCGCTGCCGGGGCTTTCGGGCATCCCCAAACCGGTGCTCACCGAGCGGCAGAAGCGGGCACGGCGTGCACGGCGGGAACTGGCCGCGCGCGGGTTTGTCGAGGCGATCACCTATTCGTTCATTCCGCGCAAAGATGCGGCGTTGTTTGGCGGCGGGGGCGATGCGCTTGAGTTGGCTAATCCGATGTCGGTCGAGTTGTCGGCGATGCGGCCATCATTGTTGCCGGGGCTGCTGGCGGCTGCTGCGCGGAACCGCAATCGCGGGTTCGGCGATGTGGCGCTGTTTGAGTTGGGGCAGGCGTATCGTGGCGATGCGCCAGACGATCAGTACCTGAGTGCCTGTGGCGTGCGGACCGGGACGGCGCAGGCATCGGGCGCCGGGCGGCATTGGGATGGCAAGGCGGATGCGGTAGGCGTGTTCGATGTGAAGGCCGATGTGTTTGCGGCGTTGGCAGCGCTCGGTTTTGATCCTGCGAAGGCGCAGATCGCGCGGGAGGCTCCGGCCTGGTATCATCCGGGGCGGTCGGGCGTCGTGCGGCTCGGGCCGAAGGTGGTGCTGGCGACGTTCGGCGAGATCCATCCCGAGATTGCCAAGGCAATGGATGTGACGGGTCCGGTGGCCGCGTTCGAGGTGTTCTTTGAGGCGCTGCCAGCCGACAAGCGCAAGAGCCGGGCCCGGCCAGCGCTCGTGCTCTCCGATCTGCTGCCGGTGACGCGGGACTTCGCGTTTGTGGTCGATGCCAAGGTCGGCGCGGGGGACGTGATCAAAGCGGCGACGGCGGCGGATAAGGCGCTGATCTCGAATGTCACCGTGTTCGACGTGTTCGAGGGCGGGAGTTTGGCGGCGGACGGGAAGAAGTCGCTGGGGATCGAGGTGACGCTGTCGCCGTCGGTGACGCTGACGGATAAGGACATCGATGCGGTCAGCGCACGGATCGTCGAGGGCGTGAAAAAGGCGACGGGCGGCGAGATCCGGAGCTGAGGGAAGTAAGTTGAGGGGCTGTTCGCC
>Ga0247842_10008363_pt1 | contig 10864 bp, 10 predicted proteins | sample LaCruzMarch2015__3_FD_192411 | JGI IMG/M metagenome (GOLD analysis project Ga0247842, IMG submission 192411) | Freshwater microbial communities from meromictic Lake La Cruz, Castile-La Mancha, Spain - LaCruzMarch2015_19m | ecosystem: Environmental > Aquatic > Freshwater > Lake | place: Spain...
GACACCAACGCGCCCTTGCCCTTCTGATCCGTCCCGCCGGGGCGCTCCTCACCGAGCGCCCCGATCCACACTCCCCAACACCTGCGAGTCCGCCATTTTTACGCGGTTCTTAGCAGCCGCCAACATCAGCTCCTTCGCCAGCCCGCGCCTGTCCCAGGCGCGGCGCAGCCCCTGCTCAAAGCACTCACACAGGAAGGCGAAGACAGCGAACACCGTGGACTTGCCGCTGCCGTTGGGGCCAAGCAGCACCGTCAGCGGCGTCAATTCCTTGGCGTTACCGATTTCGGAGTTCTTTGCACGGTATCCATCGGTAACATCCAAGACACCGCCACCAATGAGTTCGCCAAAAGTTGCAAGTGTCGTGCTTTGTTTCTGGCTCCCAGGCTCCAGCGTGGGAGCAAGCGGCGACGCTTCAGCGTCGCATCTGCCAGGTGGCGCGGTGCGATGGGTTGAGACGGGCCGCTGGGGCGGCCCGACGACACTCCCACGCTGGAGCGCGGGAGCGAGAACATGCGAGTCCGCGTCCGGAGGCGCGGCAGAGGCACAATCCGCCGGTTGCAGAACCACGTAGCCCGCCTCGATCTCCTCGCGAAACGCGGGCGGGATGCGCGCCCAATCGAGAATCTGCACCAGGATCGGCAGGTCGCTGTCGGAAAAGGCGGCGGCAACCTCGTCAAGGTCCGGCTGTCGGCGGCTTAGGTCATCGGGTCGGCGCGCGACGAGATCGAGATCGCTGGCGTCGTAATGGTCGCCATTGACGCGGCTGCCGTAGGCCCAGACCTCGGCCTGGGGCAGATAACGGCGCAGAATATCCAGGACGATCTCCAGGTAACGCGGGGGCAGGTGCAGCGACCGGGGAACGGTTACGGCGGTCATAGCGCGTCCTCGCCGAGTTTGCCTTGCAACCGATATGACGACTGCAAGGTCGCGATGCAGCGGCGCAGATGATCGAGATTAAGGTAGCGCATGGTCGCGGCCCCCGGCCGGTGCCCTGTCTGGTAACGGGTCTGATTCTGGTGGCGTCAGGCGTCCCAGCCGCTCGCGTACCACCCCCATCAACCAACCGGCGACCCCGCCGCCATGGCCGTTCGGCGGTGCCAAGTGATGGATGAAGTGCTGAATCCAGGCGTAGTTGGCGTTGCCGACGGGCGGCGTGCCGGAGCGCCAGCGGAGATCCTTCGCCAGCAGTCGGCCGGACCAGTCCGAGATGTCGAACGGCGGATTGGCCAGGATGTAGTCGGCCTTCAAATCCTTGAGCTTTTCAGGCGCGATGCCGCGGCGGGCATAGTCGCGCGGGAGCTTGCCCTTGAGATTGGGGTTGTCGCGCTCGACCGCCAGGATCGCGTCGTCGATCAGGGTCGCGATGTCGGGTCGGGTGGCCTGGTCTTGCAGATTCTGCCAGCGCGCCTCGGGCTGCACCCAAAACACCCGCTCGGCGGTGTACTCGTCGCGGCGCTCGAGCAGGCTCTTCATCTGCGCGCCATTGATGCCGTCCGCCTGGAGCTCGGCCGTGAGCGCCTCGCGGCGGGCCGCGAAGGCATCGGAGATGTACTTTAGGAACAGCAGGCCAAGCACGACGTGCTTGTACTCGGCGGCGTCCACCTGGCCGCGCAGTGCGTCGGCCGACTTCCATAGGGTGTCGGCGTAGGCCGGATCGGTGTTGTTATCGTTGTTCGCCATTAGGATTCCTTGCTCGATTACGCCCGTTGCGGAACCGGCGGACGTGGCGTTCAGGTTGCATCGGGCCTCGCTCTAAGAACAGAAACCGATGCCGTAGCTTAGGCCAAGTAGTCAGGTGAGGCGAGATGGCTCCGGCTGCTTACGTTCGACAGCGCTATCCGGGGCGCTCGCCCATGACCGGATGCTTCGCGGCGATGAAGGTCTGGTGCGGCACAGGGAGCAGGTTCGCCACCTTGCGCACCAGACACCCCTCATGTTTGCACAGCACCTGATCGGCATCGGCGACCTGCCACAGCAGAACCGGCCAAACGACTCCTTGCCAGACCGGCACCGCCCTGGCGTTCGTTGTGCTCGCGCAGGGCCTCGTTGATCAGGGTCTGGTAGTTGCCGCCGCCCGAAGGCATCGTAGCGCCGCGGTTGCCATGCGGCGTTGCAGGCGGATACGCTTTGGTTCTACCCAACGCCGAAGACTCTGCACCGGAGCGCCGAACGCCGCCACGCCCCAGCCGATTCGCCTCCTGCACCTGTCCGACCTCCATTGCCACACCGCCACGGCGTGGGACGCGGACCCGGTCCTGCGTGCCCTGCGGGGTTTCATCGCCGGTCAGATCAAGGCCGGGTTCGACCCGGACCTGGTGGTCATCACCGGCGACCTGGCCCAGGCCGGGAAGGCCGCTGAGTATGCGGCGGCCCGGACTTGGCTGGAAGCCCTGTGGTCGATGCTGAATCAGGACCGGTCCGAGCCTTTGCCACGGAACCATCTGCTGCTGGTCCCCGGCAATCACGATGTGGATCGCGATCGGGTTCGCGGGGGTGTCCGCGGCATCCAAGACGGGTTGCTCGCCGCGCAATCTCAGGAGAGCGTCGCCGAGTTGTTGCAAGACGCGAACGAACGGGAGTTCGTACTCAAGCCCCACGGCGCCTACCTGGATTTCTATGGCGCCTGGCTCGACGAGCCCCAACCGCTGCCCTGGTGGCAGCGCACCCTGCACCTCCACGGTCAGCGCCTGCATCTCGCCGGGCTCGACTCCGCCTGGATGGCCTGGGCGCTGCTGACCGCAACCAGCCCGGCTGCCCGGACGGGCAGGCGACCTTCGACCTGACCGCGGCACCGTCAGTCGCGGGCGGATCGGCCCGCGCCGCGCCCGCGGCCGATCCCCGCAAGTACCTCGACGACCTCTGGACCGACACCGCCTACATCGACATCCGCGGCCTAGTCACCGGCGGCGCCAAGGCCCACCGCTTCCCCATCGCCGACCACTACATCGAGCTTCAGGCGACCGGCACCACCACCCCCGCACGGGCCGCGGATGACGCCAGGTCGGACCGCAAGGGCCAAGCCCCCCGTCTGGACGTCCGTGCCGATCAGCCCCTGCACGCCGCCCTGGTCAACCCGCGGCTCGTCATCGTCGGCGACCCCGGCTGCGGCAAGACCACCTTCCTGCGCTGGGTCGCCCACTGCCTGGCCGCCGACCGGTTCGGGCGTGAGTCCGGCGCCGCTGTTCGGCACCTGGGGTTGGCACTGCGCCCGGCCGGGGCACGGTTACCGCTGCTGGTCCCCATCGCCGACTGGCTCGACTTCATGGAGCGTGCCAAGGCTCGGCATCAAGGCCCGCCCCTGGCCGAGTGCGCCAATTGGCTCCCGGACTATCTGGGCTCCCGCGCCGAACACGCCAATCAGTGCCTGACGGTGGACGCCTTCCATCATCCGGTGGCTGAGCGAGGCCCGCGAGCGGCGCCCCGGCCGGGAGAAGCCGCGGCGCTGCCGCCGGCTCCTGGCCGATCTGGCGCTCGCCATGCAGGCCGACCCGCGGGGGCGTCAAGTCCAGGTCAGCCGCCGCTGGGCGGCCGAGCGCCTCGCGCGGCGCTTCGCCCCGGCCGACGACGGCGATCCCGAGGCAATCGAACGCGCCGACGCCTTTCTCGGCGAGGAGGAGATCGACAGCGGCATCATCGTGCGCCGCGGTCACCAACTGCGCTTCTGGCATCTGACCTTCTAGGAGTATCTGGCCGCCCAAGAACTCGGCGGCCGGGACGCCGAACGCATCCGGCTGCTGTCGACCGCCGACGGGGATAGCACCCCCGCCATCTACCGCCCGGAATGGCGGGAGACCGTCCTGCTGCTCGGCGGGGTGCTCTACCTGCAAGGGCAGGATCGGGTCGACGGACTGGTGAGTGCCGTACTCGCCGCCTTGGGTGGGCGGCCGACCCGCGCGGCGCAGGCGCGCGCCGCCGGACTGCTGGGTGCCCTGGTGCTGGATCTGGCCCCCTTCGGCTACCGGCCGGCCGATCCGCGCTACGCGGGGATCCTCGACGCCGCCCGGGCCGTCTTCGACCAGGCCCAGGCCGGCGACCCGCGCCTGGGTTGGGCGCATCCCGAGCGCTGGGTCGAACTGCCGGGCGGGCCTTTCCTGATGGGTACCAGGCGCTGGCCTTCTGCGCCTGGCTCACCGATCGGCTGCGGCGCCCCCAAGGCGCCACGGGCACCATCCTGCTCCCCGCCGACCGCGAGGTCCGCCTGCCGACCGAGGCCGAGTGGGAATATGCCGCCCGCGGCGCGGCCGGTCGGCGTTACCCCTGGGGCGACGTTGCGCCCGATGCCCAACGCGCCAACTACGACCAGAGCAAGGTCGGCAGCCCGAGCCCCGTGGGGGTCTTCACCGGTGACCGTACGCCCGAGGGCGTCATGGACCTGGCCGGCAACGTCGCGGAGTGGTGCCTCGACACTTGGCGCAAGGAACACTATGCAGAGTGTCTGCGCCAAGGATCGGCGACCGACCCGCTCGCAACGGGCGACGGCGGGTCGCCGCGCGTGGTGCGCGGCGGTGCCTTCTGGTTCGGGGCCGGGGACCTGCGCTCCTCGGACCGGGGCAGGAGCGGGCCCGTGAACCGGTTCAGGTACGCCGGGTTCCGCTGCGTCCTGGCCGCGCGCCGCCAGCCTTGACACTTTGTCATTGTCGTTGTCAGTGTTAAATGACCGTGACAACCGCGCCCGTCACCGCGCGCCATGCAACTGAGCCTTGAACAAGCCGCCGAACGGCTGGGCAAATCCGTCCGCCAGGTGCGCTACCTGATCCAGACCGGCGCCTTGCGGGCGAACAAGACCGGCGGGCGCTGGCTGATCGACGCCGCCGACCTGCCGCTTAGGCCGTAGGATGCGGTGAGGAACGAACCGCATCACAGAGGCCGAGCGGTGAGTGATGCGGTTCGTTCCTCACCGCATCCTACTTCGCATCAGCCGTGCCGGCATTGGTCCCGGACCCAAGGCGTTGCGCCGGTTGCGCCGCCGGTTACGCCGCGCTGACGACCTGGACCCGGAGCACCTGGCGCGTAGTCTGCCGGCGTTTCGGGGGATGTGGGGCGCGCTGGGGGGGTGACAACGGTGTTTGACAGTGTCATTTACACTAGCAACGACACTGACAATCACAATGACAACTTGTCAGTCAGTGTCAAACCCGAACGGACCGCTGCGCGGTCCGTAGAAGAAAGAAAGGGTCGATGGGTCAATGGGTCAAGGCTGGCGGCGCGCGGCCAGGACGCAGCGGAACCCGAAGTCCTGGCCCCGGCCCTCGGGCCCGACCCTGCCCCGGCCCGAGGAGCGCAGGCTCCTGGCCACGAACCAGAAGGCACCGCCGCGCACCACGCGCGGCGACCCGCCTTCCCGCTGGTCCTCAGAAAAGAAGTCGTCGCACCATTCCCAGCAGTTGCCCGCCATGTCGTCCAGGCCAAGCGGTACCTGCGCCGAACGGGGAAAGATCCCGACCGGGGAGGTGACATCGAGACCCGCCTCGTAGCTATTGCAGATCCCGTCCTCCCACGGGCCGCCCCAGGGGTACTCGTACCCCTGCGGGCCGCGGGCGGCGGCCTCCCACTCCTGCTCCCTGGGCAACCGTCCCCCGGCCCAGCGGCAGAAGGCGTCCGCCTCCCAGAAGGAGACGCCCACCACCGGCTGGTTGGGGGTGTTGAAGCGGCTCTCCTGCCAATATTCGGGGAGGTTCACGGACTCGGCCTCGCACCAGGCCCAGCCCGCGGCGGACCACCAGCGGGACTCCCGGTAGCCGCCGTCCGCGATGAACAGCCCATACTGGCTGTTGGTGACCGGGTAGCGGCCGATCCGGAAGGGCTTGTCGATCTCCCGCTGACCTTCCTGGTACGCATAGCGGCCGGCCGGGACCAGGACGAACCCGCGTTCCTGCCAGGCCGGGTCGTGCGGGTCGCCGAGCCGCGGGTCGCCGACCAGTCCCAGGACCATCCCCAGCCGGAACCGGTCTTTGACCGCGATCTCGTCCGCGATGGCCGCGAGGGCAAGTGCCGCGTAGCGGTCCGCGAGATCCAGCAGGTTGAGTCCCTTGCGCTTGAGCATCTCGAGCCAGTCGGCGCAGACCACGGCGGGGGCGGGGTTGGCGCGGACCGCGGCGCGATCCTGGGTGGCGAGCAAGGCCGCGGCGGCCTCCAAGGCCCATTGCTCGCCGTTGCGCTCCAGCATGCGGCCGAAGAGGAAGCTCAGCGTGAGCCGCCACTCGGGGACCAGGGCGCGTGCGGCAACCACGTCGGCGAACCAATCGGGCTCGCGGCGGGTGCGTGCCAGGTGCTCGGCGGCCAGAAACTCCTGGAAGCTCAGGTGATAGAAGCCGGCCTTGCCGGTGCCGCGGGCGAGCAACAGGCCGGAGTGGGCGAGCAGTTCGTCGCGGCGCTCGGCGACGGCGGTGGTGCCGGCCTCGGTGGCCGGGTTGACGTCGGCATAGTCGGTGAGGATGCGCTCCACCTCCTCCAGGGTCACGGCGGCCTCCGGGGTGACGCGCTGCAGTTGGATGCCGGTGCCGGTGTGCATGCCGAGCGCGATGGCGCCCAGACGCCCGCGTACGGCGGCGCGCTCGTTGTCCGCGTCGCGGTAGCGGTTGAACAGGACGTTGTTGACTAGCTTGTCGTAGAGGTCGTGACGGTCCTGGGGCAGCCGCCGGCCCTCGCCATACCGCACGCACAGCGCGGTGAGCAGCATGGGGTTGCGCTTGAGCTCTTGCAGGTCCGGGCGGTCGGCCAGGTGATCGATCAGGCCGCCGGCCTTCGCCGCGCCCTGAGCGGGGTCGGCGGCGGCGTACCAGCGCTGGATGAAGAGCGACTGGAGGTCCGCGTCCAAGGCGGCCAGCGGTGCCTCGGGCAGGGCCAGGCGCCGCAGGTCTTGCGGGCGCAGGCCGTAGGGGCGGCTGGTCAGCAGCAGACGATTGCCGGTTTGGGTCCAAGCGTCGCGTGCGTCGGCGAGCGCGGCGAGCAGACAGGCGCGTGGAAAGGTCCGCCGGTTCCCGTCACCCTGCACGATCGGGACCTCATCGATGCCGTCCAGGATGAGCAGACAGCGGCCGGTGTCGAGCAGGGCGGTGAAGGTTGCCGCGTCCAGGCGTCCCCCGGCCCAGTCGGTGAGCCAGTGGCCCAGGGTGGTGCTCAGGGCGGCCGGGCTCAGGTGATGGTTGCCCGGTGTCAGTGGCAGCGCGGTCCAGAAGTCCCGCAGCGGGACCAGGACCGGCAGCCGGTCACGCAGCGCCGCGGGGAAGGTCTCGCGGTAGGCGTCCGGCTCGGTGATCGGGTGGGCGGGTAAGGCGCCGCCGGCCGCGACCAGGGCCAGCCAGCGGCAGAAAGTGGACTTGCCGGCACCGGGATCGCCGGAACAATAGAGCGACGCCTCGCCCAGACGGCTGAGCAGCAGTTCGTGCTGCGGCCGGTCGTCCGGCCGCCCGTCCGGTGCGGCCGGGTCGGGCGGTGTCGGCCCGCGTCGGGCGGGCGTGATGGCGGGAACATAGACCTGACTGAGCTGGGTGGGGTGCTGCGCCTGCGCCTCCAGACCCAGGAGTTCGACCGATTCGTTCCGGCGGCGCAGCCAGTCGAGATAGGCGGCGGGGACCTCGGGCGCGCCGGCGACTTGGGTGGGGGCTCCCGTGGTCGGCGGCTGGTCCAGGAGAAAATCCACCGCCCCGTCGCGGTTGTCGCCGTCTGGCTGGTTGTAGTCCGGCTGCCAGTTGCCCTGGTTGCAGAACCGGAACAGGACGCGCACGCGCCGGGGGTGGGCATACAACTCGATCCACTGGAACCGACCGGGGTCGCCGCCGACGGTGTGGACGTAGCCGGGGGCGAGTTCCAGGCAGGCGCGGCGGGCGTCCGGGGGCACGACGCGGCAGGCGACGGGCTCGCGCCGGTGACCGTGCAGCAGGAGATGGCAGTGCAGGTGAATGGTCTGGCGTGCCTCCTGAGCGTCGAATGCAGCCAGGTAATCCCAGGGGTGGTGCATCAGGGCGAGACGCCAATCGGCACCTTCGGCCTGTGGGTGCAGCACGGTCTGATGGACTTGGTAGCGCCCGAGCAGTAGGCGACTCTGATCCTGGTCGGTGCAGGCCATCCAGGCGGAGTCGAGTCCGGCGAAGTGCAGGTGCTGGCCACGGATCTCGAAGCGGCGCTGCCACCAGGGGTCTGGTTGGCCGGCACCCAGCCAGGCGCCGTAGAACTTGAGGTAGGCGCTGTGACGATTGACCAGGAGTTCGCGGTCGACGGCAAGGCCGAGTATCTCGGCGATGGCGTCCTGGGAGCAATCGGCCAACAAGTCGCCTTGTGTCGAACGCGCGGCGCGGCTGACCAGCCCCCGATCCACATCATGGTTGCCGGGCACGAGCAGCAGCCGATCCGGCGGCAGCGATTCGGCGGAATCGGGCGACAGGGCGGGCCAGAGCCCCTCCAGCCACTCCTGGGCCGAGCACGACGACTCGCCGGGTTTGCGCTTGCGCCCCGGCTGGTATTCCTCGGCCTTGCCGGAGTAACCAAGATCCCCGGTGATGACCACCAGGTCCGGGACCAGACCCGCCGCGACCTCGGCGCGGATGAACTGCACCAAGTCGCGCAGTACGGGGTCCGCATCCCAGGCGCGGTCGGCGCGGAACTGAAGATCGGACAGGTGCAGCAGCCGCACGGGGCGGTCGGTCGCGGGGTCGGGCATCCGGCGCTCAATTCTCCAGGTGGGGTGCGGCGAGTGTACCAGTGCCATGCACAACGGGCCAACCCGCAACCCTGACTCACTGTTTCAGTCTGGCGTGGATGAAATTTCCGCCCCTGACCCCAACGAACGCTGGTCGGAACGATGATCCCGGCTTCGTCATCCGATCAATTCATCCGCCTATTCGGGCGACAGGCCGAAGTGTTCCCGCACCGCGGCGACGATGGCCGCCTGTTCCACCGCCGTCATGGCGTCATCCATGTGTGCCATCTCCAGCAGCAGGGCGGCGGCGGCACACCGGGCGGCCGGGTCCTGGTCGGTTGGGGCGGCGCCCAGATGCGTGTCGAAGAAGCGTCGAATGCGGTTCAGCATACTTGGTGCACCTGAAAACAGCGGTCAGTCAAGGTCGATGCGTTGCAGGCGGCTGACGGTCGTGCAGGCCTTGATCACGGTTCCGGCCACGGGACATCGTAGGGTGGACAAGCGCAGCGCAGTTTACCAGCGACCGCGCGGGATTCGGTGGACTGCGCTATCGCTTGTCCACCCTACGGCCGGAAAGATGATCAAGGCCGTCGTGCAGGCAGCGCGACGGCTGGTGGACGCGCCGCGCTGATCAGCCCCGCGCTTGAGGCCGGCGGCATTGCTGTCCGTTGTCAATGGGCGGAAACGCCGAGCCAGTCTTCGAGCGATTCGCGCAACCGCGATCAGCGCGAAGAAACCATGGTCATTGTTGAAGCGGTCTTGCAGACCGCACTGCATTTGCTTGTCGAAGACCGGGCGGTACTGGCTGAACAACGCCTTAGAGCGCCTGAGAGCCTCGACGACCGTGACGAGCGGGCGTCCGATCCCTCCCTTGGGAAGGGTTTGAGAGCGGCGATACACTTGAAGTCGCCGTGGTCCAACGTCTATATCGATCCTGCGCACCTTTGCCCGCGCCGCCGATGCCGACCCGGACCAGGCCACGGCGCTTTTCGCGGCCCTGGACTGCGCCCAGGGCTTCCGGGCGGCCGACCGGTTGACCCGCGAGGAGGTCCATGCGCGTTGATTCCTTCATCGATACGACTGTTCTGCTCTACGCGGTCTCGACCGACGCGGCCGAGGCCGCCAAGCGGACGCAGGCACGGAAGGTCCTAAGCAGACCTGGCTGGGGGCTGTCGGTGCAGGTCCTTCAGGAGTTTTACGTCAACGTGGTGCGGCCACCACGCAGTGCCATGACGCCGGACCCGTGGTGATGTGCGACCTGCTCGACCCCAAGAACGATTACGTATTCAAGCGCTTGTTCGGCCGGGACGGTCCAGCGGTTGCGGAAGACCAACTCCAGGGCGGCGCGATCCGCGGTGCAACTGATCCGCTCGGCGGCCAGGAACTCCTGGAAGCTCAGGTGATAGAAGGCGGCGCGACCATTGGGCCGGGGCAGCAGCAGGGTCGGCGGTTGTTGCTCGGCATCCGCGGGTCGTGCCGTCGGCGTGGGCGGTGTGGCGGGGACCGTGACCGCCGGGCAATAGACCTGGCTCAGGGTCACCGACTGGCCCTGCTGGGCGTCCTGGCCGAGCAGGTCGGCGCCGCCGTAGGTGCGGCGCAGCCAGGCGAGGTACCCGGCGGGGATGGTCGGCGCCGCGGGCGCGGCCTGAAGCGCGGCCGGATCGGCGCGGGGCGGCAGCCGGAACTCCGCGACGCCCTGAGCATCGCCGCCGGGCTGATTGCGATCCCATTGCCACTTGCCCTTGACCCAGAGCCGGAAGTGCACCCGCACCCGCCGGGGCACCGGGTAGAGTTCGATCCACTGGAAGGCATTGGGGTAATCACTGCCGTCGTAGACACAGCCGGCGGCTAACTCCAGCCCGGCAATCCCCCGGCAACGGCTGCGGCACGGCGGCTGCCGTCCATGCGCGCGAGTGGGAGAACCTGACCGACCCGGATGCCGTGGCGTGCGCATCGCCGGAACGGCACCGGCGACGCCCGCCGGTGCCGATTCCGCCCGCTTCGTGCTAGGCTTGAATCCTGCAATTCCAAGACCGGACGCCTGTCGCCCATGTCCCCCAGCGCCGCCACTGAACTCGTACCCACGCCGCAGGTCCCGTCCCCGCCGCCCCGACGCCTGCCCGCGGCGGGTGCCGCGGACGGCCTCCTGGTCTCGGAGGCGGTCTACTGGGCCGAGTATTACCTGGAGTCGGACCACCATTACGAGTGGAACAACGGCCGCCTGGA
>Ga0247842_10008370_pt1 | contig 10861 bp, 12 predicted proteins | sample LaCruzMarch2015__3_FD_192411 | JGI IMG/M metagenome (GOLD analysis project Ga0247842, IMG submission 192411) | Freshwater microbial communities from meromictic Lake La Cruz, Castile-La Mancha, Spain - LaCruzMarch2015_19m | ecosystem: Environmental > Aquatic > Freshwater > Lake | place: Spain...
CACTTGAAAAAATAAGATAAATCACTTGTCCCTTTTTTTGAGTTTATTATTATTATATTATATTATTCAAATTTGGGGACACTTGAATAATATTGAAAAAATAAAGAATGTTGTTTTTTATGCCTTGTTTTTGCTCCTCGTGTTGTAAGTCTTAACAGGTTCGCCTGCTTCTTTCTTTGATCTATGTCTTGCGACTGCCTCCCTATTTTTCTTATTTTGAACTTGTTTCGGTATGGTGTCTATAACACTATTCAAAATATCGCCGATAATATCCTTCTTTTCTTTTTGCCGAAGGCGAGCGCAAGCGCATTCTTTAAGTTGTTTAAGTTCCGTCCGTGCCTTCTTCGCTTTAATAGCATCCGTTAAAGATTGCTTCGCTTTGAGTTTTGCCTCTATTTCATCCTTTATTTGTTTCTGTCGTAAGCGAAATGCCTTGACATCTTTTAAATTTTGTTCTGCCATCGTTATAGGGTCATCTAATCTCATTCTTGCTATATTGTCCCTTCTCTCCATATTATACCTCTCAACATTTTTAGGGTCTCTATTAAATTTCTTCTGGCGTGCTTTATTATCCTCCTTTTTATAATATTCTTGATCTACTTTTGAAAGTTTATTTAAATATTCCCTTCTGTCTGCTGGTGTCTTCTCTCGTGCTATTATATAAATCTCTTGTGCTCGTTTTAGTTGCTCTGGGGTCAAGGAGGTTTTAACCATTCTTATCTTCTATAAGTATATAATATTTTATTTTTGTTTTATCCTTATATCACTTTTTAAGAATATTTAAAAAATAAAAAATAAATCAGTTTTTATTCTTGCCTGAAAATCTTATTATACAATATCGCTTCGGTTATGCTATGTCCCATTTTAAACGCCAGTTCTTTAATCTGTTTTGCGGTTGGATTTTTTGCGTAGAGATTAGAAACCCACGACATTCTTAAATATCTAACAGAAGCAGGCACACCATAAACCTTCTTAAATACATTTGATATTTTTGCTGAATAGTTGCCTTGTGAAATAATCTCTTTTTTATCCTTGTCAAGATGGATGAGAAAATCTCCGTTCTTTAATCCTTTAATATTTATATATCTATTGATTATGTCTCTTAATTCGTCTGGAACTTTAAAAATTTGTTTATTATATGTGTTTTTAGTTTTATAATCGTTAAAAACAAATGTTATATTGGTTTTATCTATTATTAAATAGTTGATTTCGTTTAATCGTGTTTCATCTGTTTCATTAGTTATTCTCATATTTCTATAATCCAAGCGACGAGCAGGGAATAGAAGATATAATGCATATATTAAAATATCATCTATTTTGTCAAGTTTTTCAACATTCTTAATAAACTCATCTAAACCGATTTCTATTATCTTTCCTTCGTCTCCTTCGTTTATTTCGTTTTCTGCTCTAACCTCTTGAACTTTTAAATTTGTTTCTTTTCCTATTTTTGAATATATTTGATGAATGTTATTTATGCTTTTTATATGTGATGTGATGACTGATAAAATATTTATATAACTCTTAAAAGTGTTGTCATTTGGATATTTTGACCTGATTTTATTTGAAGTTCCTTCAACATCCTTTATATAATCCATTTCATCCAATATTAAACCCTCGTTTATTGCTGGATTATCATTTAAAAGCTTTTTTAACTCTGCTTTAACTTGTGGCGATAGTTCCTGACCTTTAAATAACTTATGAAGAATATTTGATTTTCTTAAATAATCTTCTATGCTTGAATATTCTAATGGCGTCTGTCTGGTTTCGTATGAAGGTTTTATTTCCTGTGTTTCTGCTTGTTTCTTTCCTTTTCTGGTGCGTCTATCTATTTTCGGCGGTTGTGTGTATTCTTTAATGTCTATCTTTGCTGGTGGTGCGTCTGCTTTTAATAACTTCTGTCTTATTTCTGCTCTCTGTTGTTTTAAGTTTGCTTGATATGTGTCATTATATTCTTTTATTATTTCTTTGTTTTTCTCCCTATATTGTTTTTGTGCTTGATTATGTTTCTTTTTATTCCTCTCTAATCGCTCTAAAAATGCTCTTTCTGCTTCTGTTAAAGTCTCCATTAAATATATATTTTATTATCTCCTTATATCCTTATCAAAGAAAATATTTATCATTTTTTATTTTACTTGGCAAATCCTTTAAAATTCCCTTCTACCTTTTTTGAGTTTGTTTTATTATATATATATTATTCAAAAAAGGTAGAAATGAAAAATAAAAATAAGAAATCTTTAGAATGTCTCGCCTGCTTGTTTCGCTCGTTCTCTTCTATATTCGTCTAATCTTTTATATAGTTCAGGTTCTGCCTTTCTATCTTCTTCTGCCTGTCGTCGTATGACCTCTAAACCTCTTTTATAATATTCTTCTTTTTCTTCTTCGCTTGGTTTGCTTGTTTGTTTGCTTGCTTGTTTGCTTTTTTTATTGTCTTTCTTTGCCTTTGCTTGTTTTTCTGTTTCTTTTCGTTGTTTAATAACTTTCTTATTTATCTTATTGAATGTTTCTTCTGTCTTCATATGTTCCGTAATATTGCTCTTTTGTTCTTCGTTTATCTCATTCAGTTTTTTTGATAAAAACCCATTATATTCTTCATTATCCTTTTCGGTTATTTCAACATCATTAAAATATTTGTCTTTAATATCGTCTATAAGATTGATATATTTATATTTATTGTTATTGTTTAAAGAAAGTTCGAATAAGTCCAGATGCTCTATAAATAAATCTTCATTAAAAGAATAGTTGTATTTTTTAACCCTTTTTTTATCAATCGTTATTTTTGCTTCTTTTGTATTGATTATATCACGACCAAATAAAGATTTAATAACATTATTCAATAATCCCAATAAATTCCCTTTCGTTCTTGGTTTTTGTTCTTTTGTTCTTATGACTGATTTAATATAATGATAGTGATAATCTTTTACATCTATTTCATCGTTTAAAAATGGGGCATCGTGCGAATATTCATATTTAAATATACTTATATCGTCTTTTAAATAGTCGTTGAAAATCTCCCTTAAAATAAGCGTCAAGGGTTTTTTATCCTTATATAAAACTTCTAAATATTCATTATAAAAATCTTCCTTATTCATCAATCTTAATAAATCTGATTTAATCGTCAATAATCTTATATTTATATGTTTGTTGATTGCTTTATCATCTCTTAAAATATTGATATGATTATTTAAATCGTTTTCTTTATTTTTGGGAATGTCTAAATCTTTTATTATTCTGTCAAGTCTTATTTTTGTTCTATGATTATCATCTAAATCATTATTGATATATTTCTTAACGAGTTCCTCGCCGTTTTCTTTCATCTCTTCTTTTAGTTTTTTAAGTTCTGCTCGTTCTAATGAAATAGATTTATAGAGGTTTCTTTCAACCAAAAACCCTTTATTCTTCAATATCTCAAACAGATTGAAATAAAAGGAACTTTTAAGAATATCATTATTGTATTCAAGATTATAAAGAAGTTCAATAAAAATATTTTCTTTATAATCTATATTCGTTCCGTCTTCGCTTGTCTGTGTATCTATCAAATCATTAAACGCCTCTTTATAGGCACTCGTTCCCCTTTCAAATGCTCTTTTAACTTCTTGAATAGATTGATATTTTTGAATATTTGAAACCTTATTAATATATAAACAAAGTTCATTAATATTTCTATTTCTTGCGATTTGTTGAGATATTTCTTCTGGGTTTAGGGTGTTGTCTCCTTCTATTATTGAATAAGTATTATAAGGAAAAGGAGGGTTAAAATCTAAACCACAAACGATAGAAGGCGAATAGATTATATATTTATTCAACCATTCTTTATTTATGTCTATTATCCTTTCGCCTTCGTCTGCTGTATATATTAAAATATCATCAGGATTTTTTAGAAACGGCGTCAATAATAGTTTTATTTTATTCGCTGTTTCTTTTGTATTACTGGGACAAGTGAAATAAACGCCACTATTTATATCATCTTTCATTTTTTCTATCAACTTTAAAAAGTCATTTTCCCTATAACATCTAACGCCTCTATTTGCTTTATGTTCGTTCTTAACAAACTTAAAAGAACCTCTATTTAATCTCTTCAATAGGTTTATTGTATTGTCGCAGATGTCGCCATCACTCATTATAATCTGTTTAGAATTCTTTAAGATATTCATAAAATACGAAAAAAGTTTCTTTCGTCTGTCTTTCAAGTTCTCACAAGTCAATAAATATTTTATTAATGAATGAACCTCATCAATAAAAACGATATATTCATTAAATCGAATATTATATTGAGCGAGGTTTAAAATGCTGTCAATAGTGATAAAAATAGAATTCTTATTTATATTCTGCATTATCTCTTTTTTATGTTTTTCCAAATCTTCCTCTTCTTTGCTTTTTTGATAATCACCTTTCATAAATCTTTCTTCTTGTGCCTCTTCTGCTTGTGCTTTTAGTTCCTTTGATGGTTCTAAATCTTTATAATAGACGCACATAGGATTTTCACTCCTGAAACTTTGATAAAGTCCGTTTATAGTTTCACTTAAAAGAGTTATCGAAAGAACTTTATTATTTGTTTGATTGATATAATCCTTAACGCTTTTACTTTTTCCAGTTCCTAACCCAGACCATATAACACAATCAACGCCAGATTTATAAAGATTTTTATTTAAATATTTATCATTTATTTTATCTGTTATGAATGCTTCATTTTCTTTATTGATTGGTTTATATCTTTTATAAATCTTTTGAATTCTATTCAACATATTATTTTTATATTTTGTCGTTTTGTTTAATATATTTATAAAATAGTTTAAATCCCTATATTCTTTGGATATATCTAAACTATTATAGATTTTGATATTCTCCTCTTTGTTATACTTTGGCGAATGTTTGCTCCATCTGTTCCAAACTTTCCCAAAATCCCATTTCTTTAAAATATAACTTGTTTCAATCCAGTTTCCATATTTATCAACATTTTCAAAAGGTAAATCTTTAAGAAGATTATATAACTCCTTCTCTGTTATATCAAATCCCTTTTTAATATCTATAATGTCGCTTAAATCCTTATCATTAATATCTGGATTATATTTGCTTATTTCGTTATTTTGTGTTCCTGTTTTCTTATATCTGTCTATTTCTTTAATAATATCAGGCGAAACCTCCTTTATTTCCTTTGTCCTGTCTATGATTGAATAAATCCCATCTTCTCTAATACCGAAAAAGGTTATTTGTTCGTCATTCTTAATATCAATATTCTTAAAAACGCCTATCCTATTTTTAAGATTTTCATTATATTTAAAAATGAAATGAAACCCTCCGCCTGCTGTGCTTATTGTTAATGTGTCCTGTTCTTTCAGTTTATTAAGAAAATCGTTATTCGTCGTTTCTTTTAAATCCCAATCAATAACCGAAATATTAGACCGCTTCCCAGTCTCTAAATAGAAACCGATAATATCATCATTTATAGCGTCTCTTAACTTATCAGGATTATAAAGATTTTTATTTATCAATAGTCCAATAGGTTTAAAATCGGTCTTGCTGTTTTGTCCTATTTTAACATCCCTAATATTCCCCATTTCTTTTGATAGTGGAACTATTCCAATATTTAAAGAGGTCAAGTGCTCTATATCCTCTATTATTGTCTTTTGTGCTCCGTCTTCCATTAGTTTCTACCATATAATAATATTTTTATTTTTAAATCCTTTTTTCAAGGTAGGCAAAAGTGAATAATAAATATATAATATAATAAAAACACTTTTACCTACCACGAGAGATTTTGAGGATTTTTATTTTTCAAGTGTCCCTAAATTTGATTAATATATATATAATATAATGAAAACACTTTCGGGGACAACGGATTTTAAGGATTTTTCAAGGTAGGCAAAAGTGAATAATAAATATATAATATAATAAAAACACTTTTACCTACCACGAGAGATTTTGAGGATTTTTATTTTATCTTGTTTTCAAGGTAGGCAAATTTGATTAATATATATATAATATAATGAAAACACTTTTACCTACCACGAGAGATTTTTCAGGATTGTTTAAGGATTGTTTAAATATCCATAAATGAATAAAAATAAGTTTAAACCGATATTAAAGGGGTTTTCATAGTTTCCCTATACTTCTTAATATATTCTATTTTATTTTTCCTGTGTTCCTCATCTGTATTATAACGAAGTTTATTATTTATCTTCGTATATTCTGCCCTCAATCTTGGAAAATCTTCGTTTTTAATATCGTTCTTAATCGCTTTAAGTTGTTCTAAAATATCGCTTTTCATCTTCATTATTTCCTCAATATTAACAGGCATTTTATCCGTTGTTCTAACTTATATAATAATACTATTTTATTTCTTATATATTTTTTAAGGTTGTGAAAGTATATATTTAAATAATCTTTAAAGACATTCAATAAGATTTTAATAGAACCTCGCGCTCGCCTGCTTCGCTCGCCAAGGGCATCGGTAAAAGAAGTTCTTTAAGGGTTTCCGTTGTAAGTATATAGCAAAATAAGAACAGCACCAACAACAAACAAAAAACAGCAACAGACACACAGACAGACAACCGATATTTTTGATGCCTCGCGAAGCAAACCGCATTTTATAAATATTCCTATCGCATTTTTTTTAAACTATTCCGCATTTAAAACATATTTTAAAAACGCATCAGGCATTTAAAACAGAATATAAAGTGGGTTCCGTTGTAAGTATATGCTCCGCGCCTTCGGCATCAAGATAAATAAGAATGGTGTTGATAGTGTTGATAAATAGCATTAATACTCAATAGAATAGCATTAATACTCAATAGAATAGCATCAATACTCAATAGAATAGCATTAATACTCAATAGAATAGCATCAACTCCACTTCCTCCTCCTCCCTTCCTTCATTCCTCCTTAACATCCTCCACTATCTCCATCTTTATATTTAGCGTGTTTCCGTTGTAAGTATATGCTACGCGCCGGCGCTCGTTAAAAACAAGTTTTAACTTGTTGGCGCTTGTGAAACAGGCATAAATAGAGTATTTTGAATAGTTCTTATTTTTGCTTTCGTATTCAAAAGAACTTTAAGCGGATTTCGTTAAAAGTTCATTAAAAAAAAATATTCGTTTTTTGGGGATTTTTCAAGTATTCCAACATTATTTTTAACATCGTTCTTAATCGCTTCAAGTAGTTTTAAAATATTTAATGGTGTCCTATGTGTTTATTTTTAGGCATTATATAAGTTGTGCCTTTTGAACTACCTTTAAAATTCGCACCTATTCCATTTTTATTTCCTGATGAGTTTTTAATGGTTGTTTTTGCTCCAATCATTTTTAATAAAATCCGCTTATATACGTAATAAAGAATTTTATTTTTAAATAGAAATCTATTTTTTATTTTTCAATCACCTTTTTTTTATTTATAGATGATTTTGATATGTATTTTATCAATAACATCCAAAATACTATAAATAATATTATTATTATAGAAGTATATAATATTTTATTATTCAAATCATTCTTATTTATTTCATTTATTATTAAGTCTGCTTCTATTATTGATTTAATCAACTTTTCTTTTATAAAATCCGTCATATTTATATATCAATATTATTAAGTTTTTTGAGTTTATTTATTCTTTCTATTGAAAGTTTGCGGAGTTCTTCTATTGAAAGTTTATTATAGGGCGTTTCTTTTATGGTTCCAAGTTTTTCCTTAATCTTATCCTTTATTTTCTTATCTGTCATCTTGCTTATTTTTTTGTGTTCTTCAAGTTGCTTTAAATCTGTATTAAGTGCCTTTAACCTATTTCCTAATATTTTAAATTCATCTTCAAGCATCTTTATATAATCTTCATTCGTTTCATTTCTTTTTTTTTCATCTATTAAAGTTTTATTTAATGCCTCTATTTCTGTTATACATTCTAATAAATATTTTTCGGTGTTTTGTTCGTCATCGTCGCTTTCCTCTGCTTCTTTCCTAATATCTTCAATAGTTCTTATATTGGATTTTGTTTTAGTATAACTCATATTTATTATTATTAATTTACAAAAAAAATCAATATTTTTTTAGTGTTCTTGTTTTTCTTGAATTTTGAAGTGTTGATTTAACTTTATTTATTAAATCTTGGGTTTGCTCCTTATCATCGATATTATCCATATCTTTTTCAGTTTTCACAACTTCTATAATATTTGTATTATTTTTTATTTGTATATTTTTGATATTATCTAGTGTTATTCCGTTGTTTGCTTTAAATCTATTTATTTTATTTGTTTTACATCGTAATAATCCAAATTCTTTTATAATCTTTTTATGAATATATTCTGTTATATTTAGTTCTCTTATCATATCTTCTTTACTCATTAACATATCACAATAAAGACGCTTGAAATCTTCTATTTTAAAATCTAAATTCATTTTTGTTCTTTCGTTCCTTTTCTTTTTTATATAAATAAAATATTTCAAAACTTATAAAAACACCCATAAAACACCTATAAAACGTCCATAAAACAACCATCAAACACCAAGAAAACGCCCATAAAACACCTAATATTTTTTAAGTATTCAAAATAAAAATAAATGGCGTTTTGCTATAATAAAATCAATCATTAATAAAAGAAACTAAACTCTTATTAATATCTTTTAAAATATCTTCTGGAATATATATAAACTTATTATTTATATCAATATAAAATATTTTATAAGATTTATCAAGTATTTTATTAAACTTCTTTGAAACTTTCTTAAAGTCTTCTTCATTCAGGTCAATATTCATTTTGATATTAATAAAAATATTTGTCTTATCTTTTGAAGTTGTCGAAGTTTTATAAACTTTATCAAAAAAAGATTTTGAATTTTCATCCGTATCAAAAAGAGATTTGATTTTTGTTATATCTTCTTCTGGACTATTCGAAATGAAATATAAACGAGGGTTTTTAACATTAGTCTTTTTAGTGGTGTTTTTACTCATCATTTTTTATACTATTAATAATATAGGATAAAAATATAATGGGAAAAATACGCATAATAAATTCGGTTTTTATGAAAAAAATATTTTATTCTCATATATTAAAATATGTTTGAAGGTGATTTGAGCGGAATGACAGAACAGGATTATAAAGAGATTAAACAATATTTAAAAAATGTTTATGATATTGATAGTGTTTTTCTAAAACCTCTCGACCCTTCCCCTGAAATCCTTATTTATTCCTAAATGGGTTTTCTTTTGGGAACCTCTCTAAATCCTTGATGGGTATAATATAATGATTAGAGTTCTCGTGAATTCTTGTCTTAAACTCTAAAATAATCCTATCTAAATCTGTTATATTCAAATATCTATAAACGATAGATATAGATATATTATTTTCTATTTCATAAAATCCATAAATAACATAGAACCTTAATGAAGGATTTTTCATTTGTCTAATCTTGTAATAGGCGATTTTAGATTTAGACAAAAAAACACCATCTATTTTTTTATTAGGATTTGAAGCAGAAACCGCTGTTTTTCCGGCATCGTTTAAGGTATATTTTAAACCTTTATATTCTATTTTATTTATTTTATCATAAGAAAAATCATATGGTTTAAACTGATTTTTATTTTTGATTAAATCTATATCATATTTCTTTTTAATGTATTTTTTTAGTGTTTCTTCAAATCTCAAATTCTCTTCAACCGAAGTTTTAACATAGTTTAGATTTTGTCCTCTTGCGTTCAACATTTTAAAGGTCGTTATTTGAAAGTCTTATTTAAGCATATAAAAAATATATGAAATAAACACGCCGAAAATATATATAAATAAAAAATGCTTGTTATTTATAAAGAATAAATAAGAATGAAAACCAAACCTATAAAAGAATATGGTTTAAAAATAACAACGAAAAAAGAGATATTAAAAATAGATGATGACGATTATTTAAACTTTATTAAAAATAAAACAGAGTTTATAAAATATAAAAGAGGTTTTAATGGGGATTAAAATGGATTAAAATGGATTTAATGGATTTATATGAAATGAATGAATATTTTATAGATAAAGAAAATAAAGATGGAGATTTTAATGGGGATTAAAATGGATTTAATGGATTTAATGGATTAAAATGGATTTATATGAAATGAATGAATATTTTATAGATAAAGAAAATAAAGATGGAGATTTTAATCAAATGGGAACCATTCTAAACGAAAGAAATGTTATATTAGGCGATGTTTTAATATTCTTTCAAACTCAAAAAGATTTCAATAAATATTATAAGTTCTGGGGCGAGTATATAAAAACATTATAAATAAATATTGATATTTATAAAGAATAAAAAATAATGACGCGGAAAGAACCTATTAAAGAATATGGTTTAAAAATAACACCAAAAAAAGAGATATTAAAAATAGATGATGACGATTATTTAAACTTTATTAAAAATAAAACAGAGTTTATAAAATATGAAAGAGGTTTTATTGGGGTTAAAAGGGATTTATACGAAATGAAAGAACATTTTATAGAGAAAGAAAATAAAGATAGAGATTTTAATCAAATGGGAACCATTCTAAACGAAAGAAATGTTATATTAGGCGATGTTTTAATATTCTTTCAAACTCAAAAAGATTTCAATAAATATTATAAGTTCTGGGGCGAGTTTATAAAAACATTATAGAATAGATAAATATACCAAAAGAAATATCATCTTCATTCTAAACATTTCTTATTTTTATTTTTCAAGTGTCCCCGAATTTGATTAATATATATATAATATAATGAAAACACTTTCAGGGACAACGGATTTTAAATATTCTTAAAAAGTGATATAAGGATAAAACAAAAATAAAATATTATATACTTATAGAAGATAAGAATGGTTAAAACCTCCTTGACCCCAGAGCAACTAAAACGAGCACAAGA
>Ga0247842_10008373_pt1 | contig 10860 bp, 8 predicted proteins | sample LaCruzMarch2015__3_FD_192411 | JGI IMG/M metagenome (GOLD analysis project Ga0247842, IMG submission 192411) | Freshwater microbial communities from meromictic Lake La Cruz, Castile-La Mancha, Spain - LaCruzMarch2015_19m | ecosystem: Environmental > Aquatic > Freshwater > Lake | place: Spain...
CAACTCGCCGAGTTCGGGCGGTTGCAGCCCCGCGGCGAAGGCGTCGAGCTGGGCGCGGTCGCCCGGCATCGGCTCGGCGCAGACCAGATTCATGCGCTCGATGGTCGGGCGCTCGGCCGCCGGGATCGTTCGCCACGAACGTTGGGCACGCAGCCAGAGGGCCAGGGCCGCGACCTGGATCGGCCGTGGGTCGATGTCGACGCCGAACAGGTTGTGACGCAGGATCAGGGCCGGGACCGTGCGGGCGAAGGCGGCGCGGTCCGGGTATTCGATCCAGAGCGGGGTGCGGCCGGGGCTGGTGCCGAGATGGCGGTCCCAGGCGTCCAGATAGATCCGCTCCAGCAGGTCGTAGGCATAGAGCAGGAAGTGACCGCTGCCGCAGGCCGGGTCCAGCACGCGGATCTCGCGCGGGTCCTTCGGCGGCACCGGCAACAGGGGGCCGCCGCGGTAGAGATAGGCGCAGTGGTCGGCGACCTCGGTCGCGCCGCCGGTCATTTCGACCCACAGGCGGCCCAGGGTGTTGTCGGTGAGAAACTCGACCACCCAGCGCGGTGTGAAGAGCTGGTTGCGGATGGCCAGATCCACCGCGTCCCGCGGCACGTCGCTGCCGCGGCGGATCTCGCGGCGCTCGTCGGCCGAATGGAAGTCCTGGTAGACCCAGCCGATGGCCTCGTCGTCCTGCCAGGCGCGCGCCAGCTCGGGCACGATCAGCCGGGCCACGACCTGTTCCAGGCAGCCGGCGCCGGGGAAGATCAGCGAGCGCGGCTCGCGGCGGTCGAACAGGGCGGGCAAATCCTGGGCGATCTCGTCGAAGACCCGCTCCAGGAAGACCCGGTAGGCCTCCTCGTCACGGCCCAGTGCGCCGGCGGCGAATTGCAGGTACAGCCGAAAGCCGTCCGAGCGCAGACCGTCGCGCAGGCAGGTCCGCAGCACACCGCGCTCCTCGGCCATGCGGATGGCGGCGAGCCGGTGCAGGACGGTGAAGGCGGTCTCCTCGGCCATGCGCCGCAGCGCGGCCTGGTCGCGCTGGGCGGTGGTGCCGCTGGTCAGCCCCGCCAGGTGGCGGTGCCATTCACGCAATTGCTCGGCGATGCCGCGCTCGGCGGACGAGAGCGTGAGCCCTTTGAGCGGGCGGGGGACGCCCTCACGCGTGAAGCCGTAGATGCGCAGGAGTTGGTCGCGGGCCTCGCCTTCCAGCAGGCTGCGGCAGCGGGCGACCGCGCCGGTCAGCGTCTTTCGCTCGCGCTCTGACAGGGCCATGCTCAGTCGTTCCTTGATTTCAGTTGGGGTGTGCCCTGGTGGTCCACGATGCGGATCGGACCGAGCTCGACCAACTCGACGAGCAGGCGCCGCAGACCCTGGACCCAATCGTCGATGTCCTTTGGGTTGTCAAGGGTGGACCTGGGCAGCAACTCGCCGAGCCTCACCCGCTGGATGTTCGAGTCGCCGGGGTCCTCGGTCTCGTTGCCTTCATCGACGGCGCTGGACGGCAGGCGCCGCAAGACCTCGGCTCGGCAGTCGGCAAGCGTCGCCGGCAAACGCGCCAGGCGCGTGAGCAGTCGGCGGAGTTCGGCGGCGAGGTTGCCGGCAGCGGGCTCCGGCGGCAGGTCGCCACCGTTCAGACGCTGCACAATCGCATCGCGGTCATCGGCGTCGAGTGCGCCCCACTCGGGCATGGCCTGCAAGGCGTCTAACCCCTTGCGGATCTCGGCTGCCAGCCCGGCGTGCTGTCCCAGATAGGCGGCGCGGGCAGACTGCTCGAGCGACAGCAAGGCCCCGCGCAGGTCCGCCATCCGCTCCGGGAAGCGCTCGCCGGCGAGCACGTCATCGATGGTCTGAAGGGGCTCCGGCGCGGCGGCGTCGAGGTCGGGGAACAGGTCCGCCAGCTCGATCAGGTCGCGGCGCAAGGCCGCCGCCCGGCGGATGCTCTCCTCACCGCCGCCGTCCAGACACTTCACGGCCTCGCGGGCCCAACTGACATCGACCGAGGGGTCGCGGTCGGGGGCGCCGAGGATGCTCGCCGCACCGCCGGCATCCTCTTGCAGCAGGTCCGAGCAGCCCTCGATCACCTGGCGGGCGCGCTCCTCGCCCGGGAGTCCGAGCAGCCGCAGCCGATCGGGCAGGGACCCGACCGTTTCCATCAGCGGCGGCACCGCGGAACGCACCGCGCGGCTGATGTGATCCTCCAGGGGCAGCACCTCAACACCGAACAGGGTCTCCAGCACCCGCGCCGCGCGGTCCAGGGCCTCGATGGGGGGCTTGGACCCGCGCAGGGCCAGGCCGACACGGTTGAAGGAGGCGGTGTTGTGGAAGGCCTCGACGGCCCCTGGTCCCGGGGTCCGCAGCACGCCGGCAGGGGTATGGACCTCGATCTCGCCGGCCGCGAGCAGTGCGGCGAACAGGTAGCGGGTCGTGTCCTTGAACCAGCCATAGGGCGGTGCGGCGAACAGGTCCTGGACGAAGGCGCCCTGCAGCCGACCGGTGCCGGCGGCATCGACCCGCTCGGAGAAGGCGCGCAGGGCCTCGGACAGGGGCGGCTGCGTGGTCTTTACCCGCGGGTGACCGGTGCGGGTCTCGACCAGGGCCAGCGGGTCGCGGTCACGGGGCATCCGGTCGAGCCGGTCCTGCTCCAGAAACCGGACTGCCTGGTTGGTCTTGGCCGCCAGGGGCGCATGACGGAAGGCGGGGAAGACCTCGGCCGCGGCGCGCGCCAGGATGCTGTTGCAGGCACCGATGAGTCCGTCCGGATCGTATTCGCGGACCGGTCGGGCCAGACCGCGGAAGACGAAGTCGCCGTCGCGCATGGCGGTCACCAGGCGCGCCTTGGCGGCCTCGTGCAGCCGTTGCAGCCGCCGCCGCTCCGCGCGGATGTACTGGGCGACATCGCGGTCGGCCTCGTGCTCCGGGGTGGTGCGCGCGAGATGGGCGGAGCGGCACGCCTCCTCCAGCAGTGCCTCCAGGTCCTGTGGCCAGGTCACGAGCCACAGGATCGTCGCCTGCCAGTCGGCGCGGCTGCGCGTCTCGTTCTGCAGATCCGCAAGCCGCCGCGCGCGCGCCTCGCGCGGCACCGGTTCAAGGAGAAAGCGCAGGTCCGCGCCTTCCCCGGTCACCGGCAGGCGGTCCAGGGACAGGCCAGCGCGGACGGTCTTGACCGTCTCCAGCCGGGTTTCGGGCTCCGGATCGAACAGCAGGCGCAGCAGTTCGACCTGGACCTGACGCCGTTCGGCGCCGGTCGGGCGGTGGGCGTCACGCTGGTGCTGAAGCGGACGGATCTTATCGCTCAGGAACAGATAGCCCGGGGCAGCGCGCTGGTCGCTGTCCTGCTCGCCGCCCAGCTCGACGATGCCCAATTCGCGGGTCTCGACGAGCCGCGCGAGCACCTCGCGTACCGGTTCCACCAAGGGCGCCGCGTCGACCGCCGGGTAGAGTACGGCCGCGAGGTTCTCGGCGGTGCGCGGAAAGTCGTCGAGCGGTTGCAGCGCGGCAATCGCCTTCGCCACGCGCACCGCGATGGGGTCCTTGCCGAAGCCCGGGTGCGCCTGCACGCGGGCGACGCCTTCGACGACGTGGGGCAGTTCCTTGCCGATATCGGCGCGCAGCGTGTCGAAGATATCGTCCGCACAGGCGAGTCGCTTGACTGGCTGGTCGGCGATGGGCGCCACACCAGGCGGCAGGGCATGGGATACGTCGACCAGCAGGTCCTGGACGACGCGGATGGCAGAGCGCAGCCCGGTGCCGCCGGTGCGGCGGGCGAGCCTGCGGATCAGGGCCATGACCAGGTCGAAGTGCAGCGGCAGGAAGGGGTATAGGGCGGCGAAGTTGTCGGCATCGAGCACGGTGGCGGCGCTGGCGCCGAAGCCCGCGACCCGCGTCTGCAACCGCAGGACCTCACCGTCGGTACTGAAGGTCTCCTTGAGTAGCCGCTCGGCCTCCGGGCGCTTGGTCAGCAGGCGTTTCTGCGTGATCTCCTTGATGTCCGCGGCGTCCAGCTCGATGCCGATCGGGAAGCGATCACGCAGGCGATAGAGTTCGGCGGAGTTGAGGATCGCCTTCTCGACGATCTCGTTCAGGGTCTGCTGCGCGGTGGCGACGAGCCACACCTTGCCCCGGCCGATCTCCTTGAAGCTGCGTACCAGACCGTCCAGGTTGAGCATCAGGTCGGTGCGCGGGGCCACGTACTGGCCGACCTCGTCAACCAGGAAAAGGATTTGCTCGCGGCCGGTCTTGGCCTGCAGTAGCCGGATCATGCGGTCCGCCAGCTCCGAGACCTTGAGACGTTCCTGGAAGTGCTGGCTGCGGAAGCTCTCGGGCGTGGGGAAGTCGTCGCCGAGGAAGGATGGGACCAACTGCGCCGCCCGTGCCGGGCCGATCAGCGGGTCGTTGTGGACCTCCTGCCATTCGCCTTTGCCGGGGAAACGCGCGCGATACGCCGCCCGGAAGGCCTCGAGTTGGCCTTGCTCGTCGAGCCTCACCTCGACGTCGGCCAGCTTAGGTACCCCGGAATAGCCGACGTGTTGGAGTACCTTGGCATAGAGGACGTTGGTGATCGGTACTGCGGTGCTCTCGACCAACTGGTCGCGCGCGAGATCGAGCAAAATCACCGTCGCCGGGAAGTTGGCGGCCGTGGTCCGATACAGTTGCTGGAGATCGGGCGCCTGGAAATGGGCCACGAGCCGATCCATGAACGGAACCTGGTCGACGCGGCGGTCCGGGTCCAACGCGAAGCCTAAGTACTTGGTGAACGAGCTCTTGCCGGAACCGTAAAAGCCGGATACCCAGAGCCCGACCTCGGTCACATCGCCCAGTCGCACGCCCGCGTCATAGACCTCGATGAACCGGCGAAACGATTCCTCCAGACGCTCGGTGACGACGTATTCAGCGATCTCCCGGGCAAGTCGGGCGGGGTCGTCGGCGGTGTAGTCGATGACCTTCTCGATCGGGCGGTCGATTGGCCGCTGGTCGGAGAAGAGGTCGCGGATCGTTTTCATGCCTCGCCACCGATGATGCCCGAATGCTGGTAATGCGGGTCCTCGGCATAGAAGCCGAGAAAGCGCAGGCCGAACTGGCCGGTCCTAGTGCCCGGATAGAAGATCACAGTCGGACTGGCGACGCGGTCATGGACCAATGCCTCCAGGGCTCTGACCCGGAAGAAGGGATGCAGCAAGGCCGCGTCCGTGAGCAGGAGGAGTCGGTTAGCCTCTGGGCGCGACACGAGCTCCCGGATGGCGGGCGCGATGCCTGACCCGAGTGCGTCGCTTTTGGTACTGAGCGCGTTGCGGACGGCACCGATGACATCTTCGGTGGAGCCCGCGGGTTCCTCCTCAAGCCAGGTCTCCCAGCTACCGGAGGCATCGATCACTTGCCACATGATCTCGGCGATCGACTGGACGTGCACGCGCCATCCGTCCTCCTCCAGCCTGGCACGCCAGCGGGGGATGGCACGCATCAGCTCGGCCGTTTCCTCCGGCCGATGGACGAACGGGTACAGCGGGTCCGCGCTGGTGGGGTTCAGGCGATCCACCGCGCCGAGCCTTGAGCGCAAATTAAGGAAGCTCGATTCGAGCGAGGACATCCAACGCCTCCTCCATGCTTGGGCAGCCCCAAGTGATTTGTGTGACACTGCCCGCGGCCTGGATCTCCCAGAGTGCCGGACCCGCCAGTTGGGCGATGCGCTCGCGTGTGCGGGCCTCGTCAAGCGTCCAGGTCTGCCAGTCCGGGTGGGACAGTAGCCGTGAGTCAGAGTGGCCGGTGAAGTGCAAGTCATAGGCTAACCAGGCCACGGCGAGACCCGTCGGCGTGAAGGGCAGCAACTCGCGAACACCGCGCCGATTCGGCCCGGCCAGGCCGAACTCGGTCAGTTGTCGGAGCACATGCTGGGCGACGCTGGTCTTGACGCCCGCGGTCCATGGTCGCGCCATACGACCAGCGGCCTCCTGGTCTTCAAGGAAGCGCACCAGGCTCGGCGTCTCTACATAGTCCCGGCCCGTCGCCCTCCGGTCGGCGGCATAGACGCTGATCGCCTCCCTCAGCACCACGTCTGCCCGGGCAGCGTAAAGTAGACAGAGGTCGGTGAACCAGCGGCCGTTGCCCTTTGCCTGCAGCAGCCGCTTGAGAGGTTGGGCGGCGGGGTGCTCGCCGCCGAGGAAGCGCTGATTGAAGGCGTGGGCCACCACATCGTCGCTGCGACTCGCGGTGGCCTTGCCCAGCAGCGCCTGCTCCCGGACGCGGCGACGCAGATCGGCAGTGGACTCACCGGGCGTCCATACACGCAGCAGCGCCTTCGTCTCCTCGACGAGGCCCGTTGCCTTGATCGCCCTGGCCGTATAGCGCGGGTTGCACCCGAGCGGCCCGTTCATGCATCGACCTCGAAGTAGGGGATCGCCCGCTGTCCGGAACGCGCGGCCCCCGCGTAGATCCGAGCCATATCGGCCACGGCGGCAGCGAGGCGAGTCCGTTGCGCGCGTCCTACCGAGCAGGGGCCATCGGGGCCGGGGGAGCCGTCCGGCGGCCCCAACGCGTCGAGCGCGGCGAGCAGATCTTCCTGCGTCCCGTGCATGCTGGGCAGATCGAGCCCCTGCGCGAGATGATGCGCAAGGCTGTCTTCCTGTGTGCTTGGCAGGCGAAACAGGTGGACGGTTGCAGGACCGAGTCGCTCGTCGTGGTCGCGCCGGGCCGCGATGGTCACCGACTCAAGGGCGGCACGGAGTGCGGTTCTTGGAAACGGAATGGCCAACCGACGCAGCCCGATCTCATCGGTGAAGCGGCACGGCCACCAACCGACCCGTTCCCCCAGTGCCCCGACGAGGAAGCGAAGCTGGAGGAGAGACACGGCAACCGTTGTACGCCGACTCACGTTGCGCCCCCGCCGTGTGAGCCCAAGCGCGCTGTTTTGTCGTACCCCAAAGGGGCGGAATCAGCGGCCGCGCCGCCCTGTCGTACCCACTCGTCGACCTCGGAGATTTTCAGCTTCCAGAGTCGGCCCATGCGGTGCGCGGGTAGCCCTTTCTGCTCGATCCATCGGTAGACCGAGTCCTTGGCCACCCCGAGGTGCTTGGCGGCTTCCTCAACCGAGACCCAGGGTTCTGCGGTCAACTAAAACTCCTCCTGCGGTCGCGGTCGTCGATCCCCGGGGGCGAACGGGCTCCTGAGACGGTAAGGGGAGGGACGCTAGCACGTTGGGCGAGGTCATTCAATCCTGGATGAAAGTCGGTTATACAGGATGAAACTCGACGAAACAAAGTGAGGAAGGCGTGGCTCGCCGTTCTTCGGGCGCGTCCGCGGCCGTTTCCGGCACACGGGAAAATTGGGTTTGCCAAGCCCCCCAACCATCGGTAGAATTGTGGGCTGTTGACGACAGGCGCGTAGCTCAGCTGGTTAGAGCACCACCTTGACATGGTGGGGGTCGTTGGTTCGAGTCCAATCGCGCCTACCAATATCTCTGCCGCCGGCTACCGGCCCAGTCCCCGCCGCTCCACAGCGTGCCGGGGGCTTGCGGCCGGTAGTCGGCGGTGTTCGTTTCGGTCCTCGCCGGGGCCGCCGTCATGTGATCTTTGGTAGCGATCACCACTGAATCGTAGGATTGTCCCCCATGCCCCAGATCAGTCTCCCCGACGGTTCGGTCCGTCCCTTCGATGCCCCGGTGTCCGTGTATCAGGTGGCCGTCGCCATCGGCCCCGGCCTCGCCAAGGCGGCGCTCGCCGGGCGGGTGGACGGGCGTCTGGTCGATACCTCCTATGTGATCGCGAACGACGCGACCCTTGCCATCGTCACCGCCAAGGACGAGGCGGACGCGCTGGAACTGCTGCGCCACGACGCCGCCCATGTGATGGCCCAGGCGGTGCAGGAACTGTTCCCCGGCACCCAGGTGACCATCGGTCCCGCGATCGAGAACGGCTTCTACTACGACTTCGCCCGCGCCGAACCCTTCGTCCCGGAGGACCTGGAGAAGATCGAGGCGCGGATGCACGAGATCGTCAAGCGCGATCTGCCGATCACCCGCGAGGTGATGGACCGCGACGCGGCCAAGCGCGTCTTCGCGGCCCTGGGCGAGACCTACAAGGTTGAGATCATCGAGGACATCATCCCGGTGGGGGAGGAGGTCTCGATCTACCGCCAGGGCGACTGGTTCGATGTCTGCCGCGGTCCGCACCTGCCCAGCACCGGCAAGTTGGGCGAGGGCTTCAAGCTCACCAAGGTGGCCGGTGCCTACTGGCGCGGCGACTCGAAGAACGCCCAACTCCAGCGCATCTACGGCACCGCCTGGCGCGACAAGAAGGAACTGCGTGCCTACCTCACCCGCCTGGAGGAGGCCGAGAAGCGCGACCACCGCAAGCTCGGCCGGCAACTCGACCTCTTCCACTTCCAGGACGAGGCTCCGGGGATGGCCTTCTGGCACCATAAGGGCCGGATCATCTATCGCCTGGCCGAGCAGTACATGCGCGAGAAGCTCGCGGAGTACGGCTACGAGGAGGTCGAGACGCCGCAGGTACTGGACCGCTCGCTCTGGGAGCGCTCCGGCCACTGGGACAAGTTCGCCGGCGGCATGTTCACCACCCAGTTGGACGAACACGACTACGCGATCAAGCCCATGAACTGCCCGGGGCATATCCAGCTCTACAATCAGGGGTTGAAGAGCTACCGGGACCTGCCGCTGCGTATGGCCGAGTTCGGGGTGGTGCACCGCTACGAGCCGTCCGGGACCCTGCACGGCCTGATGCGCGCGCGCCGCTTCACGCAGGACGACGCCCACATCTTCTGCACCGAGGACCAGCTCCAGGCCGAGGTGGCGACGCTGATCGACATGGTCTTCGAGACCTATCGGGACTTCGGTTTCGAGCAGGTGGCGCTGGCCCTGTCGCTGCGCCCCGACCAGCGGGTCGGCAGCGACGACCTGTGGGACAAGGGCGAGGCGGCCCTGGACAAGGCATTGCGCGACAAGGGTCTGGAGTTCAAGGTCCAGCCCGGAGAGGGCGCCTTCTACGGCCCCAAGATCGAATTTACCCTGCACGACAGCATCGGGCGGGCCTGGCAGTGCGGTACCATCCAGGTCGACTTCTCCATGCCCGGGCGGCTCGGGGCGCACTACATCGCCGAGGACAACGCCAAGGCGACCCCGGTGATGATCCACCGCGCCGTCCTGGGGTCGGTGGAGCGTTTCATCGGCATCCTGATCGAGCACTATGCCGGGCTGCTGCCGCTGTGGCTGTCGCCGGTGCAGGCGGTGGTGCTCAATATCACCGACGCCCAGGCACCCTATGTGACCGAGGTGACTAACGCCTTGCGCAAAAAGGGATTGCGTGTGGATGCGGACTTGAGAAACGAGAAGATCGGCTTTAAGATTCGCGCCCACACCCTGCAACGGGTACCCTATCTGCTGATCCTGGGTGATCGCGAGGTGGAGGCCCGGACCCTGACGGTGCGTGACCGTAAGGGTCAGGACCTGGGCTCCTTCGCGCTCGACGCCTTTGCGGACCGCCTGGGCGACGAGGTCGCGCGGCGGGTACACGACTGAGCCGACGCGGGTTCGCGCGACGGCGCGGCCAGGGGCGGAAGTTTTTGCGGCGGTGACAGGCAGTCGCCGCCCGGCGGGCCAGACCTCCATCGGGGGTCATAAGCCTGCAACGCGGGCCGGGGTTGATCCCGGCCGCCGGACAGGGACGGCCTTTTTTCTATCCTTGTGGAGGAACCTGCAATCGCTGCACCAAAGAGAAACCGCGTCAATCGCGAAATCAACATCCCGGAAGTAAGGTTGATCGGCGCGGATGGCAACCAGGTTGGGGTCGTGCGGGTCCGCGAGGCCCTGGAGATGGCTGAAGAGGCGGGGATGGATCTCGTAGAGATAGTCCCGACCGCCGAACCCCCGGTATGCCGTCTCATGGACTACGGCAAGTTCCGCTTCGACCAGAAAAAGAAGCAGAACGAGGCCAAGAAGAAGCAGAAGCAGGTCCAGATCAAGGAGATCAAGTTTCGCCCAGGGACGGATGAAGGGGACTATCAGGTCAAACTGCGCAACCTGATCCGTTTCCTGGAAGAAGGGGACAAGGCGAAGGTCACCATGCGGTTTCGCGGGCGTGAACATGCGCACCGTGAGCTTGGGCTGGAATTGCTCAAGCGGGTGGAGACCGACCTCGCCCCGCACAGCATCGTGGAACAACAACCCCAGATGGAAGGACGCCAGATGGTGATGGTGCTGGGCCCCAAAAAACATTAATAACAAACATTTGCAAATCGCGAAGTGAGAATATGCCCAAGATCAAGACCAATCGCGGGGCGGCGAAGCGCTTTAAGCGCACGTCCTCCGGTGTGAAGTGCTACTCCTCCTTTCGGCGGCACATCCTGACCAAGAAGACGACCAAGCGGAAGCGTCAACTGCGCTCCGCGAAGTTGATTCATGCGTCGGATCTCAAGTCCGCGCGGCGGATGATCCCCTACTGCTGATCGCACCTGATACCGGAGAACAACGATGCCACGCGTCAAACGGGGCGTAACCGCTCACGCCCGTCACAAGAAGATCATGAAGCAGGCGAAGGGCTACTACGGTGCCCGCAGCCGAGTCTTTCGTGTCGCCAAGCAGGCGGTCATCAAGGCCGGCCAATACGCCTACCGCGATCGCCGCCAGAAGAAGCGCCAGTTCCGCGCCCTGTGGATCGCCCGTATCAATGCGGCGGCCCGCGAGAATGGACTCTCCTACAGCCGGCTGATCAACGGTCTCAAGTTGGCCGGGGTCGAGGTGGACCGCAAGATGCTTGCGGACATCGCCTACCACGACTCGGTCGCCTTCGGTGCTATCGCCGAGCAGGCCAAGGGCGCTCTGGCGGCCTGAGACCTGGGGGCTTGAGCGGGACGGAAGGTCCCGCGCAA
>Ga0247842_10008374_pt1 | contig 10859 bp, 12 predicted proteins | sample LaCruzMarch2015__3_FD_192411 | JGI IMG/M metagenome (GOLD analysis project Ga0247842, IMG submission 192411) | Freshwater microbial communities from meromictic Lake La Cruz, Castile-La Mancha, Spain - LaCruzMarch2015_19m | ecosystem: Environmental > Aquatic > Freshwater > Lake | place: Spain...
GTCCTTCGCCGTCAGCTCATCTGTGCTACCGCCTGAGCCTTCGGCCCTTTTTCCTTGAATCGATAATGGTCGCAGATTGGAGGATCTGTGGCCTCTTTTTTTACAGCAGGACAAGGGGCTTGCATTGGGCATAAAAACGTGATATAAATGTGGAATGGAAAACCAAATTCAACCAGAAAAACCAAAAGGGCAAGGAGTTAAAAAATACTTACCATTTGTTTGGGAGTTTGTTAAGATTGCTATTATAGCTTTTGTAATAGTGCTTCCAATACGTTACTTTTTATTTCAGCCATTTATCGTTAGCGGAGCGTCTATGGCTCCAAGTTTCGAAACCGGAGACTATCTGATTATTGATGAGATTTCCTACAGATTCTCTGAACCGCAAAGGGGAGATGTAATTGTTTTTAACGCTGATTTTATAAAGGGATATGCCGGCCAGCGCTTCATAAAAAGAGTTATCGGCCTCCCAGGTGAAACAGTTGATATAACAAATGGTGTGGTGGAAATAGTCAAAGACGGCAAAACAACGGTTTTGGATGAAAAATATTTACCAGCAGATTTAAAGACAATCGGAGCTACAAATATTACTTTAAAGTCTGACCAGTATTTTGTTTTGGGAGACAATAGGCAATATTCATATGATTCAAGAATTTGGGGAATTGTGCCGAGGAGCGATATAATCGGCAAAGCATTTTTAAGAATTTTGCCTATAACATCGTTATCAGAAATTTCTCGTCCAAGTTATTAAAAAAAATATAAAATAGATGAGCAAAATAAAATATCAAACTCTAACTGGAATGCACGACATACTGCCGGAAGATCAGATTTATTTCAAGCGCGTGCAAAAAGTTGTTGAATCTGTCGCCAATTCTTATACTTTTGAAAAAATAGAAACTCCAATTTTGGAGTTTGCTGAAATTTTTCAGAAAGCAGTTGGAGACGATACAGACATTGTCGGCAAAGAGATGTACACATTTCGCACAAAAGGCGGAGACTTGGTTTCTTTGAGGCCAGAGGGCACGGCTGCTGTCATGAGAAGCTATTTAGAGCACGGAATGCACAATTTGCCTCAGCCGGTTAAACTTTGGTATACAGGCCCGTTTTTCAGGTATGAAAGGCCTCAGGCAGGAAGGTTTCGCCAGTTTCACCAGTTTGGCTTTGAGGTAATAGGAGAGCAAAACCCTTCTATAGACGGCCAGATTATCCAGATGAGTTATGATGTTTTGAAAGAGTTAGGATTTAAAAACTTAACAATTGAAGTAAACTCCATTGGAGATTCAGAATGCAGGCCGTATTTTAAGAAAATTTTGACAAGCTATTTTAAATCGAGACGTTCATCTTTGTGCACCGACTGCCAGAGAAGATTAAAAGAAAATCCATTAAGGATTTTAGACTGTAAAGAAGAAAAGTGCCAGAGAGTAAAAGCCGGCGCTCCGCAAATAATAGATCACCTTTGCGAGAAGTGCCACGCGCACTTTAAGGAAGTTTTGGAGTTTTTAGACGAGTTAGAACTACCCTATACATTAAATCCATATTTGGTTCGCGGATTGGATTATTACACAAAAACAGTTTTTGAAATTATTTCTGCCGGGACACCCTCTGGGTCTGGACCCGCCTCGGGCGGGGAGACCGAAACCCTAGGCACATTATGCGGCGGCGGCAGGTATGATAATTTGGCCAAATTACTTGGGGGAAGAGACGTGCCTGCTTGCGGAGCTGCAGCCGGGATAGAGAGAATAATAAGCCTGATGAAAACGCGCGAAATGAAAACCGGCCCTAAAACCGAAGAGCCTAAAATATTTTTAGCTCAGCTGGGGCAGCTGGCAAAGAGAAAGAGTATGAAGCTGTTTGAAGAATTTAGAGACGCTAAGATTCCTGTCGCAGAATCATTTTCAAAAGATTCTTTGAAAGCCCAATTAAGAACCGCCAACAAAATGGGAATTAAGTGGGTCTTAATTTTTGGACAAAAAGAAGCGTTAGAGGAGTTTATCACTTTGAGGGACATGGACACAGGAACTCAAAAGGAAATAAAACTCGACAAGGTCGTAGAAGAAATGAAAGCTAAAGTTAAAAATTAAAAATTTAAAATTAAAAATTTTCATTAGTATGCCAATACAAGTCGTAAAAAAAGATAGAGAAACTTCGCAAAATTTGGTGCATCGTTTTACAAAAACCGTGAGACAATCAGGCATTTTGCTTCAGTTAAGGAAAAACAGGTTTTTTAAAAGAGCAAAATCTGATTTGGTCAACAAAAGAGGCGCCTTAAACAGAGTTGCCAAAAAAGCAGCCAAGTTGAGGGAAGATAAATTAGCAAAACCCAAGTAACCCGCTCGGCAATTAACTTTTTTCGGCAAGCAGGAACTCGCTTTGTCCTTCGACTTCGCTCAGGACAAGTCGACCTGGGCCTTCAAAAAGTTTATTGTCTCGCGTAGTTAGTATGTTAAAACAGCAAATACAGACAGCTAGCATGGAAGCGCTAAAAAGTGGAGATAGTTTTACTCTTGGCGTTTTGCGTATGTTGTTAGCTTCCATACAGACAAAAGAAAAAGATAAAAAGTTTAAGGAAAAGATTGAGGGCGAAGCCCAGTTAACCGACGAACAGGTTTTGGAGGTTATATCTTCTGAAATTAAAAAAAGGAAAGACGCCATAGCCCTGTATAATCAGGGTAATAGGCCGGAATTGGCAGAAAGAGAAAGCAAAGAAATAGAAGTCTTGAAAAAATATTTACCCGAACAATTGTCAGCAGAAGAACTTAAAAAAATAGTTGCAGAATCAATTGCAACAACTGGAGCTAAGGAAATGCGTGACATGGGAAAAGTAATGGCAGATTTAAATCCAAAAATAAAAGGCAAGGCCGACGGTGGAGAAGTGAGTAAGATTGTAAAAGAACTGCTTTCTAAATAACAAAACAAAAAACCGCCTTTTGACCGAGGCGGTTTTTGGTTGACGGTTTTATTTTTTTTAGTATAATCAAAATGCACTTTGAAAAGATTGCGTGGTTTGTACCGCGCTGTTGTATCGTAGAAACAGGACGCAGAGTTACAACAAAAGAAAGGGAGAAAAAGCAATGCAAAAATCACTGAAAATGATGGGGTGCGACTACGGGGCGACAAACGTAACGTTCTCAGTCGGCACATATCAAGATGGAATTATCACGATCAGAACGCTCTTGCAGGTTCCTAACGGAACGGTGAGAATCCGGAGGGCCGGCGAATCAGGATCTGAAGACATCGAGGGCAAAGCCTGGGATTTGTCTGGGTTGCAGGCGATGATGCGGCGGGCGTTGAAAGCCTACGCGCAAGACGAATCCAGCCATCTTGATTCGATTGGGATTTGTACGTGGGGCGCCAACTTCGGAATTTTGTGCCCCGACCGCACGTGGCATGGCGACATCCGGGCCTATATGGATCCGTTCTTGGTGAAACACGGCGTAGAGACGGTGCGGTCGAAGATCAATCTCCAAAGGATATATGAAATCACCGGAGTTCACCCCGAGTTTTTCAACGTCAGCGGAGATTTGGCTGACAGAACGGAGCCAGGTAAAATGCCGCCGTTTGGGAGCTGGATGGTTCCGATGCCGAGTCTGCTGTACTATTACTTGGGCCGAAAGCTTCCGCCGTTCGTGGACTCAACGTGGGCTAGCGTTACGCAACTTGTCGGAAAAAGGACAGGGGAATGGTCTAGGGCGGTTTGCGAAGCGCTTGGCATCCCGATGAGCATGCTGCCGCGCATTGTAGAACCTGGTACGGTCGTCGGCCGTGCGAGGGGTGTGTGCCTAAAAGGGATTCGGCTTGGCAACCCGGTTTCGCTGGTGGCAGTTCCGATGCATGACACCGGATCTGCTTTCAGCGTTGCGCAAGTTGACCGACCTGAAGACGTCCTTGTCATCAGCGCCGGCTCATGGCTTTTGATTGGTAAATTGCTCAAGGAGGCTCTGACTTCTACCGAAGCAATGAAGGCCGGCCTTAGCAACGAACGCTGTGCCGACGGATACTTCCGGTGCCTGCAAAACTGCCGTGGAATGGCTATCGTTGAAGCTCTCCGAAAGGAATGGGCTGTGGCAGACGGGAGAACGTCTTCATGGCAGGAATTGGATCAGCTTGCCATGGTGGCTGGCGAACCAAAACTGTTTGTTGACCCGCGGCATCGATACTTCGAGGGTGATGGGAGCATGGCGACTGCAATCGCGCAATACTGTGCAAACACTGGTCAAGAAGTTCCTGTAGCTCGGGGCGAGATGCTGCGGGTGGTCTACCGGAGTCTTGCCATGCAGGCGCGAGCGGTCAGTGAAGATTTGGCGCGGTTGACGGGGCAGAACACCAAGGTGGTGAATATTCTCGGCGGACCAAGCCAGAATAAGTTCTTGTGCCAAGATCTTGCGAACGCTTTCGGTATGAAGGTAATTGCCGGACCGCAAGAAGCCGCAACAATGGGTCTCATGGCCGCCCAAGTCAAAGCCCACGGTCTTGTTGGCACGTGGGGCGAGGTGAGGGAATTGGCGAGGAGATCTTCGCAGGTTGTGGTGTACAATCCGGAGAATCGCGAAGGATGGGACCAAACATTCTGCGAGTACAAGCGCATTTGCGCAAGCATCTGATCAGGCATTTCGTTCTATACCCAGCGTGTAGTTTTTACAAACAGCGCTGGTCTTTTTTTATAATTTTTTTCGGCTACCCTTGAGGGTCCAGTGGTTTTTTGGTAAGGTTAAATGTAGATAATCTTTTTCAGATATTTGTTTTTATGAACCGAGAAATAAAACTAAAGCGCGCTACACTGGAAGACATTGATGACATTCTAGAAATTGAAAAATCCCTAGATGGGAAAACTTATTCCGCACTTAAGGATAGTAAAGAGTTAATAGACGAAATCGCTAGTAGGGTTTTTTATCTGATTAAAGAAAATGATGAAATCGTAGGAGAGGTTTCTTACAAAATAAAAGATGATGGCCATGTTTATCTAAACAACCTAGCCGTAGCCCCGCAATTCCAGGGCAGGGGTGTTGGCCGACGGGTTATGGGGATGATTTTAGAGGAATTAAAGGACAAAAAATCTATTGACCTGGTTACTCACCCCGCTAACTCAAAAGCAATCAGGTTGTATGAGTCTCTGGGTTTTAAGCAAAGTGGCGAGCAAATGGAAAATTACTACGGCGATGGCGAGCCAAGGATAAGAATGGTTTTAGAAAAATAATTAAGTTTTTTATTTTCGCCGCCTTTTGACCGAGGCGGTTTTTGGTTGACAGCATTATGTTTATGCTGTATAAATAAGCATTATTTAAAATTGTCCTTTAAAATTTAAAGTTATTTTTTTGCCATACCAGAAAGAGGTTTTGATAGACAATTTTCTAGTGTGGCAAAAAGGTATTGAGTCAAAAGTCAGTTCTACGAAAGAAAGAGGAGGAAAACGGCCATGGCAAAGAAAGTTAGCGCTACAGTACGGTTTGAGATCCCGGCAGGAAATGCTAACCCTGCGCCCCCGATTGGCTCGACACTGGGCCAGGTAGGCGTGAACATCATGGAATTCTGCAAGCAGTTCAACACCGCGACCATTGGGCGATACGGGGAAATGATACCCGTGGTTGTCACGGTCTACGAAGACAAGTCATTCACCATGGTGATCAAGAGTCCGACGGCGAAATCGCTGCTCAAGAAGTTTGCCAACATCGCCACCGGCGGGCACAAACCCGGCCAGGAGACGGCGGGGACTGTCACATGGGAGCAGTGCCTGGAGATCGGCAGGATCAAGGAAGACGTCTTGAATGCCAGGACCCCCGAGGCCCGCGCGAGAATGATCGCCGGTACCGCCCGGAGCATGGGCATTGATGTGGTGGGCATTCCGGCGTAGAGACGCGACCTCTTCACGAAAATTCACTATACCAGCGTTAAGTTCTACACAGAGAACAACGCTGGTCTTTTTTTATTTACCCTGAGCGAAGTCGAAGGGTTATTCACAGCGCCATTGTATAAAACTTTTTGACAAAGTTGTATAATTATTGAATACTATTAAATTTAAATTTTATGTTGTCTAAAATACAAAAAATTTGGATGTGGATTTTCATCGCTATGTTCGCCCTCCCCGAAATTTTATTTTCAATTATTCCATCATCTATTATTAATTATTCAGGAAAGGACTTTTTGACTTTATCTTCATTATTTTTCGACAGTCGTTTTCTTATCAATAACTCTTTTGTTCTTTTTTCTTCTATAATTATTGAGATAATCGGCACCTTGGGACTTTTAATACTTAGTGTTAAATACAAAAAAATAATTTTTGTAATTATATTAGCAATAATACTAATATGGTTATTTTTTCTTTTTTTCCTAGGATATGTTTCAAATAGCATCAATCTGATCATGTAATTTCTGTAGCCTATGAAAAACAAAATTATCATATTTCTGACTTTAGTATTATTTTTAGCGCCAATATCAGTCCACGCTCAGAAAATCCTGCACACGACTGTTTACACAGATCAGGGTGATGGAACTTTTCATTTTTCAGTTGCAACATATCTTATGGGTTCTTGGTGGAGCGATGGTTTTTTTGATGTGATAACCAACAATCAATCTGGGACAGGGCCTGATGAGAATGTTTCGGAAGCTCCTCCTGGATACAATCCGGCGTACTATTTTGTTGAAGAAACTGTTCCAGCAAATTATACATTGAGCAAAATTGATTGCTATTGTGATAATGGCTATCATACTTCCGGCATATTTTCATATAGTGGCGGTCGAGTGTATATTTATCCAACCGGAGATAGTTCCGCAAGTTGCAGTTCGAATTTTTATTGTGATTTTTATAACAAAAAAATTAGGACGCCAGTTTTGATTGTCCCGGGAATCACCGGGACAGAGATGCAAAAAGGCAGTGAATTATTGTGGCCAGACATTGATCGGATGTTTACTGATTCTGATGATAGCTTTATGGACGCATTAACATTTGATCAGAATAATACTCCGAGCGATCCCCTGGTTTCTGCCACTAAAGTAATCACTACCGGGAAACTTTTTGGTGCTACGGTGTATAACTATACTGATGGGTTGATTAACGAATTTAAAAATCAGGGATATACAGAGGGGCAGATGTTGTTTACGTTTCCGTATGATTGGAGGTATGGGGTGTCGGGCAAGAATGCAGATGGCAAAACTAATTCAGATTTGTTGAGAGATAAAATTTCGCAGATCTTGAGCCAGACGGGTGCTAGTAAAGTTGATGTTGTAGCTCATAGTATGGGCGGATTAATTGTTAAAAAATATGTGCAAGATAATCCGAGTTCGCACAGCATTGGGAAAACTGTTTTCGTTGGAGTCCCAAATACCGGAGCGCCTCAGGCCGTAAAAGCGCTGGTGCAAGGAGATAATTTTGGAGTTGGTTTTGGCCCGGTTGGTCTGAACGATGCAGAAATGAAAAAATTAGCGCAAAATATGCCGGGCGTTTACGATCTTTTACCCAGTCAAAAGTACTATGACGTAGCTGGTAGTTTTGTAAGACTGTTAGATAACACTGCCGATAGTTCTCACGGAGATTTTTCTATTTCAGACCAGACAATAGTTAGCGATTTAAATTACAGCGAAACAAAATCATTTTTGGTTGATGATAATAATTTAAACTCTCAAGCACTTGTAGGGGCAGAAAATTTGCACACACAGGCTTTTGATGATTTTGATATGCGAAACGTGGGCGTTGATTTATATTCAATTGATGGATGCAAGACCGGGACAACGGTGAAACTTGAGCAATCAAAAGTTACAAATCTTTTTGGGCAAACAACAACATCATACGCCCCTTATAAAATAAATACTGGGGATGGTACAGTTCCCATTGAAAGTTCAACAAATTTACCAATTGATCAAGCTAAAAAATATTACGTTTTAACCGGAAAACATAGCAGGTTGCTTGCTCAAGATGGAAGCAGACAGGAAATTGTTAATTTAGTTTCAGGGAGCAGTTTGGCTATCGCACCCAACTTGTTAACACAAGATGTCAGTCAGTGCCAGCTGAATGGAAAAGCAATTATTGTTTATAGCCCAGTTGATGTTTCTGTGACAGACCAAAACGAAAATCAATTAGGATTATCTAACGGGAATACAACAAATGAAATTCCGAATGCTGATTTTCAGATTTGGGGCGATCACAAACTTGTTTATTTGTCGACTGATTATGGCCAAACGTACACAATAAATTTGCAAGGCATAGACATGGGAACCTATACAATAAATGTGCAGAGTATTACAGACAATAAGGTTGCAAAAGCGGAAATTTTCCGCGACCTGCCCGTAACTCCGGCTCTAAGCGGTCAAGTTGATTTATCAGGCAACACAACAACACTTTCCTTGAATAATTCGCCAGTGCCTATTTTGCCTACGCAAGTTTTTGATTACGCGGCAGACAAAACAGCGCCCGAGGCAGTAATACAATTTAATCCGGCCGTTAACGATTTGAAATTTTCAGGCGTGGATAATCTTTCAGATAGCCCGTCTATTGTGATTAACGATAATGGGAATACGGTAGTTTTAACGGATGAAGCGGGGAACACAACTGAACTTAATTTCAGTCAGCGGAACAGAAGGTCTGCCATGTCTGCGGACTTGGCTTCTGTCAAATATAATGGAGTGCAGACTGTCGTTGGAAGTAATTTGTTTTCTTACTCGTGGTCTTTTGATAAATCTGGTAAACTGGCCAAACTTACTCAAAAAGTAAAATCACGAAACAATTACAGTATAACGGCGATTTACGATGGCACAACTACAAAACTAACAGGATCAACTTCTGCCGGAAGAATTTCGCAGTCCTTTCCTGGGTTAAAAATTTTGAAAGTGACGACGAATATGGGGGATTTGAGCTGGAGTTACTAAAATAAAAATCAATAAAAGAACCGCGTCCGAAAGGAGGCGGTTTTAGCTTGCGATGTTCCTGGTGCGAGGAACTGTTTCATTTGTGAATGTGCATGCCCAGCCAGGCACGAGTTTGCCTTTGGCATCTGTTCCGCATTTGCGGACCTTGCTACCCTTTCTCCTGGGGCAGTGGAACACAAACTCGAATTCGCCGCGTGGAGTAAGAACTTTGAGAACTAGATCGCAGTATCTTGTGAACTGCACTTCGATTTTGATGGCACCTTTTTTGCGGACGCTGCTGAGAACCCTTGTTTTTGTCCTCTGGTTCCATTGTTCGACAATGGTAAAATGCCACCCCAATCTCGCGTATCGAATGTCTAGTTCTGCCGTAATGTTCATGGCTGGTCTCCTTGTATTTTTCCGCTATACATTCAACTATACTCAAATTGAGGTATTATTCAAGGTTTTTGTAAAAAAAGAGGCGTTGCTCGTGCAACACCATGACTTCATTCCTTCGCCGGCTTGGGCAGGGGATTGATTCTTTCCACCAGGAAACAAACGTGGGCGTCGAAGTAGTTTCCTTCGTGGAGCTGGACACGCATTCTCTTGTCCTCCCCCATGGAGAATTCCAAGAATTTTCGTTCGCCCTTTCTTGCATCTTGGTATTTTGCGTCTAAGACCACCACGCGCTTTCCATCGATGAGTCGCCACCAGTCCTTGTGCAAAGCGTGAGACAGCGCCCTTTGCGTTGTGGTGCTCTGGAACCCCATGTCTCTGAGTATGTCTCTTGCCTGCACACTGTTTGTGGGTTCATAGAGCGGGGGGAAGAAAGTTTCGACCAGTACCTTGTCGGACGGTTGAGGCTGCTTGTCTTCTCGTGGCTCGAGTGCCGACATGATTTCGTCGTCGAGCGTAGAATGGCAGAGCCCATCCTTTTGCCCTTCAAAGAATTCACGAATTGCTTGATTCAGTTGAGAACGACTAAGCTCCTGGTACACGAACAATTCGTATCGTTTGCTCGGGCTTCTGAGATGTTCTTTGATTGCCAGGGCCATCATTCTTTCCGCGCAGAAAGGATGTTCCTCCATCCATCTGTGAACAAGTTGGCGAGCGAACCGATTGCGCGGAGTAAACGGCAATCGGCACGTGCATCCTACTTTGGGGAGGTGGTCTGATCCTGCCATGGTTTTTTTCTCCTGCCTTTTTGATCTGTTGGCTTCAAGGTATGCAGTCGCGAATTTGAAACGAACCTTTTTTATAATACACCGCTAAATATAAAAAGTCAACTGTATGAATCGCTCTTTTGTTTAATTGCGTTTATTTGATATAATTAACAGAATGATAGAGATAAATAACCTCACGAACTTTGCTGTGGATAAAAAACTTTTTTCCACAGTTGCAAAAAAAGTATTATTAGGCGAAAATAGAAGAACACCTGCCTGCCGGCAGGCAGGGAAAACAATCTCTGTGGCTTTTGTTGATAAAGCAGAAATACAAAAGCTGAATAAAAAATTTAGAAAAAAGAACAAACCAACAGACGTTCTTTCGTTTGAATTAAGTGAAAGGGGGTATTTGGGAGAAGTTGTGATTTGTCCGGAGGTTGTAAAAGAAAAAAAAGAAAATATTATAGAGGTGTTTGTTCACGGGATTTTGCATTTGTGCGGATATGACCACGAGAAAAGCAAAAAGGACGCAGAAGCAATGTATAAAAAACAAGAAAAATATTTACCCCGTTAAATAATTTTCGGTAAAGCCGAAAATTAAAATCCGAAAGATTTTATTTAACCGGGTGAATCTAATATAATTTATGGCGCGCGGTAATATTGTCACAGGTTTAGACATTGGGACGTACAGTATTAAAGCACTGGTGGCCCAAAGAAAAGGGAAAGATTGGGAGGTTTTATCATACGCCGAAGTTCCTTCATTTGGATTGCGAAAGGGAGCTGTGGTTAACATTGAAGAAACGTCAAAAAATGTGCAGATGATAATGTCGGGCATTGAAAAAGACTGCAACCGTAGAATCGGTT
>Ga0247842_10008376_pt1 | contig 10857 bp, 7 predicted proteins | sample LaCruzMarch2015__3_FD_192411 | JGI IMG/M metagenome (GOLD analysis project Ga0247842, IMG submission 192411) | Freshwater microbial communities from meromictic Lake La Cruz, Castile-La Mancha, Spain - LaCruzMarch2015_19m | ecosystem: Environmental > Aquatic > Freshwater > Lake | place: Spain...
GCTCTATCCTCGGCACCACCTTAAGTGTCATCGACGCTTCGGGTTCTTGCTCGATCACCGCGACAAAAGCGTCCGACTCGAACTACAATTCCATCACCTCATCTCCGATCACGGTCACGCTCACAAAGGGAACTCAAGCCGCTCTCACCGCCATCGCCGCTCCTTCAACTGTTCCTTACGGCACAACATCAACTCTCTCCACTTCTGGAGGAACGGGAACCGGCTCGGTCACCTTTGATGCCGGACTTTCCACAGGCTGCTCTATCCTCGGCACCACCTTAAGTGTCATCGACGCTTCGGGTTCTTGCTCGATCACCGCGACAAAAGCGTCCGACTCGAACTACAATTCCATCACCTCATCTCCGATCACGGTCACGCTCACAAACCCTACCCCCTCAATTTCGAACATTAGCCCAACCGCAAAAAATGTCGGAGACACTGATTTTTCTCTCACAGTAAACGGAAGCAATTTTATTCCAGGATCAATCGTTAATCTCAATGGATCTTCTCGTGTTACAACTTTTGTAAACTCAACTCAACTGACCGCAATCATCACAACTGCCGATATGTCTACGGCAGGCGACAAGACTATCACAGTGACGAACTCCGCCCCCGGAGGAGGGACTTCGAATTCGAAGACTCTCACTGTCGTTTTGGCGGCGACCCAGTTTGTCATCACTTCCGCTCCAAGCGGATCTGTCGATGCGTCTATCACTGTAAGAGTTGAAGCGCAGAAGTCAAACAATACCATGGATACCAGCTACAACGGCAGCGTCACATTGAACATCACCGGCGCGGCAAGCGGCGGAGGGGTTGTGACTATAACGAGTGGTTTTGGAACTCTTGATATAACCGACCATACTGCTGAAACCTCGCATCTTTCACTTACCGACAGTGCGAACACTCATCTCGATGTGTCGTCGACGGCAGAACTTGTTTTCGCTCCCGGGACGGTATCTCAATATTCTCTGAATAATCCGGGGAACATGGACGCCCGAACCCGTCTCGGTTACACCATCACAAGAAAAGATCAATACGGAAATTCCGTGCTTGCGGGGGCGTTGACAGCAAAACTTTACACAAACTCCACAAGCACCGCTCACAGATTTTATAGTGACTCGCTTTTGGATGATGTCATAACAAAGGTTTCCTTTACGGGCGGATTCGCCACTGCTCAATTCTGGTATTACGAGGAGGCCGCAGATACTTATACCATTACCGTTTCGGATAACCTGACCTCACCCGACGGAACAACCGGAATCGACGATGCTGATCAAACCGTCACGGTAAGGCCAGTCGCCGTTAAATTCGTTATTCTTCCTGTCGGACCGGGTACGGTTGACGCTCCTGTGACAGTAACAGTTGAAGCTCGAAAGACCGATGATTCGGTCGATACTACTTTCCAAGATGATGTCACCTTAAACACGAACCTTTCCGCGACCGGAGGCGGGGTCGTTCCTATCTTAAACGGTGTCGGGACTAAAACTATCTCGGATACAATGATGGAGACCGTTCGCCTTTCTCTCACGGATTCAGAGACCACGCATCTTGATGTTTCTTCAACCCTGGATCTCGTCTTTAACGGAGGTGTTACAAGACAGTTTACGCTCACACGTCCTGTCGGAACCTTGTCTGCCGGAAGCAGAATGGCCTACACGCTTTCGAGAAAAGATCAGCACGGAAATGTCACCTCTACCGGGGCCGTGACCGCTTACTTGTACAGTACCGGCGGTGTGCATAAAAAATTCTATGATGCGGCGACAGACGGAACCGTGATCACCTCGGTCATTATCCCTGACGGACAGTCGAGCGTTTCATTCTGGTATTATGACGAAACTCCCGGGACGATAAGCGTTACTGCTTCCGACGGTTTCCCCACCGCTAATGGGCCGACGGGCCTTACAGATGCGGTAGACGTATTACAGGTTGTTTCCGGATCGGTAGCGCAGCTTATTCTCAGCGCTCCCGCTGAAATGACAGCGAGTACGCGTCTCGGTTATACCGTTACGCGGAAAGATAGTTTTGGAAATCTCGTTACTATAGGTAATACAACTCTCGGTCTCTCAACTTCCGGCGGTGTGCTTGGAGCAACGAGGGCGTTCTTTGACGCGGCAAGTGGAGGGAACTCAATCTCTGCGATCGATATCTCGGACGGAAATTCTCAGGTATCCTTCTGGTATTACGAGGAGGTTACCGGAGCTTATATTGTCACTGTAGGATCAATGGGCGTTCCTGATGCGACAGCAAATGTTACCGTAAATGCGGCACCGATCATTGCGACGAAATTCGTGATCCTTCCTCCAACGAACGGCACAGTTGACGCGCCGATAGACATTACGATCCAGGCGCAGGATAACGCCGGGAACATCGAGGCAACATCAACAGCTGTAACTCTTGTCGCCAGCGGTTCCGTTATTGGAGGGGGCGGAGAAATAACGCTTTCCGGTGGGGTTGGGACCATTCATATTTCTGATCATTTGGCGCAAACGGTTCATCTCACACTCTCCGACACAGATCATACAGGTCTCGATGTTTCTTCTTCCATGGATGTAACTTTTGCCCCCGGTGCAGTTTCTCAATTTACCATCGATAACCCCGGGGATATCGGGGCGGGGCAAAGGATCGGGTTCACTCTCACAAGAAAAGATCAATACGGAAATCTGGTTACGTCCGGAGTGACCGCCGCGGAACTTTCATCTTCGCCGATCGGAACGAATCAAAAATTCTATGATGCGGAAACCAATGGTACCGTCATTACCGCAGTGAACTTTGTGGATGGGCAATCAACGGTTCAATTCTGGTATTATGATGAAAAGGCCGGCACGGTGGCTGTTTCTGTAAGTGGCACAAGCGTCAGCCCCGCCATTCGATCATTTAACGTTACTCCGGCATCGATCGCAAAATACGTTATCGACAATCCCGGTAATATGACGGCAGGTACCCGTCTCGAATATACATTGATCCGCAAAGACCAGTTCGACAACCTTGTTACTTCGGGGGTTGTGTCAGCCTATCTTTATTCTTCGTCCGGTTCGGCGTCTGCGAAGTTCTATGGAACGGCTTCCGGCGGTACACCGATGTTGGTCACTGCTTTCTCAGACGGACAATCTCTTGTTCATTTCTGGTATTACGAAGAATCCCCGGGGAGTTGGACAGTAGCCGCTTCCGACGGTACCCCCGTTGCCAATGGGGCGGTGGGTATCCTTGATGCGGCCGATTCTGTAACCGTTTCGCTCTCTCCTATTGTGGCGACCAGACTTGTCATTCAGTCGACCGGAGACTCAACCATCAATACTTCAAAGGTCGTTACTGTCCGCGCTGAAGATGATAATGGAAATGTGGATACCACTTACAACGACACCGTGACGCTTGTCGCTACGGGTGCGGTGACGGGAGAAGGTGTAGTAACGATAACAAACGGTGTCGGAACGATCACTATAACTGATGCTGTCACGGAATCAGTCGTTTTGTCTCTATTTGATTCTCATACCACTGGCTTGAATGTCGCGTCGACCCAAGTATTCAGTTTTATTGCGGCGTTCATTCCGCCGGTCGCAGCTGTGGGGGGTCAAAGCGGAAGCGGCGGACCAATCCTCTTGGAAAAGGCTATCTCAAGCGCTCGATTTTCCGGAAAGACATTTCCATCTGCGATCTTGAATATCATCCCGATCGGTGGAACTACGATTTATGCGGCGCAAAAGACGACGGCATCGAAGGCGGGAGATTTTTCTCTCACGTTCTCCAATATCCCCGGAGGTGCCAGTTCTTATGCTGTGATCGGGACAGATAAAAGCAATCATTCTACGCAGATCAAAACCTTCGATGTGAATCTGGCAAATTCGAAAGCCGTACTTAACGCGAGCGATATCTTGCTTTCGCCGACGCTCGGATTGGTCAGAACCGCCGCGACTCAAGGCGATGTGCTTGGGATCTCCGGTTCTGCAAATCCAAAGTACAAGATCGAGATACAAGTAGATGGAAGGCCGATACCGACATCCTCGGTTGCCGATAGTAGTGGTATATATAAAGCATTGGTGCCGACCGCTCCGCTTGATTTTGGAAGCCACTCGATCCGTACGAGACAAATAACACCCCTCGGAGTAAAAAGCGACTTCTCGCCGCAGCAAGTATTTTCGGTGGTTAACATCTTCACTCCGAACATGGATCTCAATAGCGATGGTAGGCTCTCGGTGCAAGACTATAGCGTGTTCGTTGCCAGATTCTCATCTTCTGACCCGAAGACACGTGCGAAGGACGACTTGAATGGAGATAGTAAGGTAGATGTGCAAGATATGAGTATCTTTATGAAAGCACTTAAGATATAATAAGAACATAAAACAAGCTTCTTTAAACAACATGAAAAGATACGTTTATTTCATTTCTTGTATCTTCGCGTCCGCTGCTCTTTCCGGTACGGCATCCGCGGCAACGTTCAATCTTCTCACTGATAAAACCCAGTTCGCGATAGGAGATACATTCAATGTCGACGTGAAGATCGACAGTGAAGACGTCGGCATTAATGCCGCGCAGGCGACCGTGAACTATCCGGTCAGTATCTTGCAGGAAACGGCCGTTGATAGAGCAAACTCGATATTTGCTTTCTGGTTGAAAGATCCGACCGCAGATAACACGAACGGCGCTGTTTCTTTTATTGGCGGTTCCACTTCGGGGTTGACCGGCAAAACTCTTCACGCCCTAAGGATCACTTTTAAAGTGGTGGGCTCCGGTTCGGCAAAATTATCTTTCACAGATGGCGCCATAACCGCCGCCGACGGTAATGGTACGAATGTTTTGTCCCTCATGAACGGTCTTTCTATCGTGAGTTCCGGAACACAGACAACCTCGGTCATTGCTTCTCCTTCGACGACCAAGCCGGCTTCCTCTGCGACTGCAGCGAAGCCTATTACCCGCCCGGCAGTTCCCACAGGGAAGGTTCCCGTCGCGCCTGTTCTCGATATACCGATCTATCCCGCTTCCGGCGGGTGGTCAAATATTGAGATGCCGTTCATCGCAAGTTGGGGTCTGCCACTTGACGTTACCGGTGTTGCGACTGCGGTTGATCAGCAGCCTGTACTTGAACTGAAAAAAACAGAAGGATTGTTCGACAACAAATCGTTCGCCGCATTGTCTGCAGATGGTATATGGTATCTGCATGTGAGATTCAAAAACGATATCGGCTGGAGCACAACGACCAACTATAAGATCGGTATCGATACAACTCCTCCGCTTCCATTCGAACTTACGATAAAAGAAGGAAATTCGACCTATGTTACAACGCCGACAGTTTCCTATGAGACGAACGATCAGCCCTCCGGTATAAGAATGTACCGCATTCTTGTTGATAATAACGAAGTTGGAGTGTCAAAGGATGCTTCGTTCATGCTCCCGGCACAAGCCCCGGGAAAGTACACGGTTACCGTGATCGCAGAGGACCTTGCAGGGAATAAAACGAGCACTTCTGCTGAGGTAGTCATTCTCGAACAGCCTTTCCTTGTGCTCGGCGGCTTCTCTCTTTCGTTCTTAGCTTTTTTTGGTATACTGATATTGATATTGGTTTTGGTGTTCGGAACTTGGTGGTATTCGTACCATATGTGGGGGAAGCAACTGGAACGCCGGGTGATCATTGCAGAGCGCGATATCGGAGATGCTCTGGGCATTATCTCTTCAGATGCTGAAAAGATAATGGACCTGGTCAGAGAGACCAAAATAAGCGCCAAGGATGCGAACGAAGTCGAGTTCCTCGCCAAGAAGATCAAGGATAAAGTAAGTAGTTCGAGGAAATATATCATTGAGAATATTCGCGATATAACGAGTAAGTGATCAAAATTTATTAGACGATAAAAACCATGAAGAACCTATGAAGATACTTATTGCAGAAGACGAAGAGTCGTTAGTGAAAGTGTTTCGCGAAAAGTTCGAACGCGAGAAATTTTCCGTGGATATTGCTGTAACAGGCGATGCTGTTGTCCCGCTGGCAAAAAAGGTCATGCCCGACATGATCCTACTCGATATCATTCTTCCAAAAAGAACGGGGCTGGAGATCCTGAAAGAACTTAAGTCCGATGCTGATCTGAAAGAGATTCCCGTTATAATGGTCTCAAATCTCGACGGGGATGAACAGGTCAAGGAGTCGCTTAAGCTCGGGGCTGTGGATTATTTGGTTAAATCTCAACATCCGATCAACGAGATAGTCGACAAAGTTCGCAATGCGATGGTGCATATAAAATAATCTTAATTTTTCCAACCAGCCGCCTCGATACTCATCGAGGCGGCTGGTTTTGCACATATTTTTGTTGGCAATAATTCGATATTTAGTATAAAATTATTTAGTAACTATAAAATATGTTTTAATATAGATCTTCATAAAAAGTAGAATCTTATGAGCATTTTTTTTGACATTTTCAAGGAGACAACGAACACTAAAGACGGCTTGAGTGAACTGAATCTCAATGCCGGTAAAGAATTTTTTTTGAGACTTTTTTCTGTTTTTCCCGTCAGTGCATTTCTTACGACAACTGACGGAAAAATACTCATGTCAAACGCTCAAATGGAACAAATGTTCGGATACAGTCACGAAGAATTCTTGCGCCGGAGTTCACCCGAATTGTATGCCGACCAGAATGTGAGAAAAGAATTGATCAAGATATTTTTGCGTGACGGCTATGTACGCAATTTTCCCGCTACGCTCAAGAAATGTTCAGGTGAGCCTTTGGATGTGAGTATGAATATTGTCGGCGTACACGAAGGGAAAGAGATTCATTTGCTTGGAATGATGGAAAACGTGTCGGCGATTAAGGATATTAAAAAAGAGCTGGCGGAGGCGAAAGAGAAATTTGCGTTTCTCTATCAAAATTCCAACGATGCGATCATGCAGCTTTCCCCGCCGGATTGGCAGTTTACAGCCGGAAATCCTGCAACGATAAAAATGTTCCAAGTAAAAAGTGAGGAGGAGTTCGTGTCTTTGGCGCCATGGGAATTGTCGCCGGAATACCAACCGGACGGACAACGTTCTTCCGATAAAGCGAAAGCCATGATCGATAAGGCGATAAAAGAAGGGAGCAACTCTTTTGAGTGGACGCATAAACGGTATAAAGGGGATAATTTTCCCGTTGAAGTATTTCTTATTCGAATGGAAGTACGCGGTTCTTCTTTTCTCCAGGCAATCGTGCGCGATATTTCCGAACAGAAAAAAGCGGTAAGATCGCTCGAGGCGTTCATCCAAAAAACAAAAGAGAGGATCTCTATTGTTCTTCCGGATATAGAAAATGCTCTGTTGAAAAAAGGAGGGGAAAATCAACAATGCAACGACCAGCTGGATTGTCTTTTATCTTCAATAGATTCGATCGTCAGCGTGATGGAAGATAAGACCGCTTATCTTGAAAATGTGCGCAAGACCATGGTCTCTCTTTCCTCCGAACTGTCCGCGGAAAAAGATAAACTTTCGGAATTGAATGTTCGTCTCGAGACGACACTTAAAAGCATCGGCGACGGTGTTTTTGTTGTCGATAAAACGGGAATAGTCACTTTCGGAAATCCAGCGGTTGCAGAGATAACGGGGTATGATATTGAAGAGGTTATTGGAAAAAAATGTTGCACCGCTCTTCGTTTTTATTCAAGCAATAAAGAGCTTGAAGTAAACACTGATATAAAAGAAACCATGAGCTCCGGCGTCGAAAGGAGAATGCCGCCGAACGCGGTTCTTCAGAAAAAGAACGGGCAAAAAATACCGGTTTCCGCCGTGGTCTCGCCAATGCGCAATAATGTTGAAGAAGTGATCGGCTGTGTGGTGGTATTTTCTGACATGACCAAAGAACGTGGGCTTGATAAGGCGAAAACGGGGTTTGTTTCGTTGGCATCGCACCAGCTTCGGACACCCCTCTCGACGATCTTGTGGTATATTGAAATGCTTTTATCCGGTGATGTCGGCGGTCTCGAGGAAAAACAACGCGAATATCTCGAAGATATTCAAAAGTTGTGTGTAAGAATGACTTCGATGGTGGTGGCGCTTTTAAACACGGCAAAAATAGAAATGGGAACATTTGCTATTAAGCCGATGCCGATAAACATTTTCGATTCTTTGATGGCCTCTTTTGAATCAATGAGACCGATCGCCGAAAAAAAGAATATTTTCCTGGAAAAACGAATTTCGCCAGAGGTGCCTACTGTGGCGGCGGACCCGAAACTTTTGGGTATTGTTTTTGATAATCTGTTTTCGAATGCAATCAATTATACACTCAATGGTGGGCATATCTTGGTCTCGATCGATCTAAAGGACGATGATATCGTCATTTCGGTTGCCGATGATGGAATAGGTATACTCCCCGAGGATAAAGAAAAGGTCTTTGCTAAGCTCTTTCGGTCGGATAATGCAAAGGAAACAGATGTGTCCGGAACCGGCATAGGGTTATATCTGACCAAGTCTCTCGTTGAATCGTGGAACGGCAGCATTTACTGCGAATCTCCTCAAAAAGGAAAAGAAAAAGGCACAACATTTTTTGTTACGATACCAATCTCGGGAATGAAAGAAAGAGCTGGGAAAGAAAATATCATTTCGAATTAAATTTAATTTATTTTAAATGTCATTAAAAATAAAATTATGAAAAAAATACTTATTATCGAAGATGAACCGTCAGCGAGAAAAGTAATGACGGATAAGTTCTCGCGTGAAGGACTTGATGTCGTATGTGCTTTCAACGGAGAGGACGGCCTCGCGAAGGCGCTTGAAATAAAACCGGATCTTATTCTTCTTGATCTTATTATGCCGAAGATGGATGGGATAAGCATGCTTCGGAAACTTCGCGAAGATGGCGAGTTCGGAAGAAAAGCCCAAGTAATGATCCTTACAAACATAACTTCGGACGACGAAGAAAGAATGAAGGAGCTTACGTTTCTTGGCCCGGAGTGCTATCTGGTAAAAGCGAACTGGAAGCTTGTGGATGTCGTGCAAAAAGTGAAAGAAACGCTTCATGTAGAATAAACTGTCGGAGTTAAGCAAAAATATGCCCTTTGCCAATATACGTCGAAACTTGTAAAATAAAGGTATGAAAATACAAATCAAAGCGACGAACATGGAGCTTACCCCCTCCATTAGCGAGTATGTTGATAAAAAGGTCGAATTTCTTGAAAAGTTCATGCAGGGAGGGTCAGAGACTGCACTTGCTGAAGTGGAGGTCGGGAGGACGACCAATCATCATAAGACCGGCGATGTTTTTCGTGCAGAACTTAATTTGACGGTTAACGGCAAGAACATCTATGTCCAGGCCGAAAAAGATGATCTGTATGCGGCAATCGATGAAATGAAAGATCGCGCCGAGAGGGAGTGCGTCGGAACAAAAGATAGACAATCAACGGTCGCAAAACGCATCGCTTCCCGTTTTAAAAAAATGATCCGCCGTGGAAAATAAGATCATATGTTGAAGATTAGTTTTGACATCGATGAAGCAAAAGATGGGGCAAAGAATGCCGTTAATTTGGTTGACGGTACAGAACCGATATTGGTTGAAATATCGCAAGAAAAATTGAAGTATCGGTATATATTGCTCCCGTTGTTCGAACAGATGTCCAAAAGTGCGACTGCCTACTGGCTTATATTTTTTGCGGTGAGCTTTGTCGCGACTGGAATGATTGTGCATTATATTGATTCATACCGGATACAGTCTGAAGAGTATTCAGAGGCGTTTTATTCTGAGGGCGGCGTGCGCTCAGCGTTCGTACGATCTATCGATTCCATGGAGCGCGAAGCCGAAGGGATATCTTCCACGACCACCGCAGGAACGTTGTTGCGCTGAAATATTTATGACCGATACAGGAACGAATGAGGTCATCCTTGTCGATAAACCTAAAGGTATCACGTCGTTCGATGTGATACGTATTTTGCGTAAAAAGTTAGATAAAAAGAAAATGGGACATGCCGGTACCCTTGATCCTTTGGCGTCCGGACTGATGATCGTCGGTATTGATGGTGGTACCAAGAAAATGACGGAATTTTTGAAATTGCCGAAAGTGTATGTCGCCGATATCTTACTCGGAAAACGGACGGACACCGGGGATCTTGAAGGGAAAGTACTGGAAGAAGTTCCAATAGATGAGGTGAACAAAGAACGCATCGCCGATGAACTCAAAAAATTCATAGGAAAACACTCTCTTGCTGTTCCCATGTATTCGGCGATAAAGGTCGGCGGAATGCCTTTGTATAAGCGCGCGAGAAAAGGCGATGTCTCGGTTCCCGCTCCCGTCAAGGAAATGGAGCTCACTGATGCGAAGCTCCTCGGTATCGAAAAAAACGAAAAGGGAACTATCTTGCGAATTGAAATGAACGTGACAAGCGGCACATATATCCGCACGCTTGCCGAAGAATTCGGCCGTCGCCTCGGATACCCCGCAACGCTTTCCGACCTTCGAAGGACCAGTATTGGAGAGTACTCGGTCGATAACGCGATGGTCCTTTGAACAAAAAAAGAGCCCCAGGGGACTCTTGCGGTTAGCGGCGGGCGGTGGGACGTTATTCCCTGATCGATCCCGCCGGCCTATCTGCCGGGTTGGGAAGGCCGAATTTTGTCGGGTGCTTGCCCGGTTTCAGTGGCTTCTTGTGTTTGAAGTCGCCACTCTTCTTCATATTCTTCTTTTCGTTTTTCGAATCGCGCGCGCGTGACATGATGTCACCTCCTCTTGAGATTGAACCGTTAAACTTCATCTTTAATGATACACCAAAATCTTGATTTGTCAATATGTGTAGCATTGCAGCGTCAAGTTTACACTCGCGCACTTCCATAGCTTCTCCATTGGAGTCATCCCATCCATCCCGAGTCCTCGATGCCGTCTCTCGTTGTTGTAGTACTGGAGGAAGAGGTTTAGACG
>Ga0247842_10008377_pt1 | contig 10857 bp, 6 predicted proteins | sample LaCruzMarch2015__3_FD_192411 | JGI IMG/M metagenome (GOLD analysis project Ga0247842, IMG submission 192411) | Freshwater microbial communities from meromictic Lake La Cruz, Castile-La Mancha, Spain - LaCruzMarch2015_19m | ecosystem: Environmental > Aquatic > Freshwater > Lake | place: Spain...
TCGGCGGACGCCCGCACACGATCTATCGGAGTGGGCCGATGAACGGCGGCGAGCTTACCTATCTCGGCACCAACAGTTGGACCGAACAGCCCCCGCCGGGCATCAACAACTACGTCGTCTTTATCAAGGCGGAGGTCGATGATCCCGGCAAGGCCCCGTAAGTTCCTTCCCACCTCGCACAAACCTGATTTCATGAAAAGCGTATCCCTTCTCCCTCGCCAGTTCATACTGCCGTTTCTCCTCGTTACCACTCTCTTCAGCCTCTGGGGGTTCGCCAACGACATCACCAATCCGATGGTGGCGGGGTTCAAAAACGTCCTGCTGCTCACCCATTTCCAGAGTTCCCTTGTCCAGGCCGCCTTCTACGGCGGCTACTGTGTGATGGCTTTTCCCGCTGCCCTGTTCATTCGAAGGTTCACCTACAAGAGTGGAATTCTGGCGGGGTTGGCCCTCTACGCGATCGGGTGCCTGCTGTTCATTCCGGCGGGTGGCGCGAAGGAGTTCGGGTTTTTTCTGGCTGCGTATTTTATCATGACGAGCGGGCTCGCCTTTTTGGAGACCACCGCGAACCCCTACATCCTTTCCATGGGACCAGAGGAAACCGCCGCGCGGAGGTTGAACTTCGCGCAGGCCTTCAACCCGGTCGGATCGCTGCTTGGCATGTTCGTGGCAAAGGACTTCATTCTTGCCAGGCTTGACCAGACCACAGAGGCCGAAAGGCGCGCACTGGCCGACACAGCCCCCTCCGCTCTTGAGAAAATCCAGGTCGCCGACCTCGCCGTGATCGTCTGGCCGTATGCGCTCCTTGGTGGCGTGGTGCTTTTGGTGCTTGCGATTTTTACGTTTGCCCGGCTGCCGGATTCGACGTCGCACGAGGCGAGGAACTCCGGTATTGCCTCCTCGTTTGGCCGGTTGCTCAGGAAACCGGACTACATCCTCGGCGTCGTTGCCCAGGCCTTCTACGTGGGTGTCCAGATCATGGTCTGGACTTTTATTATCCAATACGGAGTCAATGAACTCGGACTTGCGCCCGAAGAGGCGCAGGGATGGAACATCGTCGCAATGGTCGTTTTCGTTTCCAGCCGATTCGTTTGCACCTACCTGTTGAAATTTTTTAATCCCGGTCGCCTCCTCGCGGTGCTTGCTGTGGGCGGCGGAATACTCGTGCTGGGTGCCATTTTCCTCCAAGGCATGGCCGGCCTCTACTGCCTCGTCGGTGTCTCGGCTTGTATGTCCCTGATGTTCCCGACCATCTACGGCATCGCCCTTTCCGGCCTCGGCGATGACGCCAAACTCGGCTCAGCTGGTCTCATCTTTGCGATCGGCGGCGGTTGCCTCATGCCACCACTCCAAGCTCTCATCATGGATGGGGCCGGCATCGCCCTTGGTCCGCTCGCCCTTTCAGCGACCCGTGCCTCGTTTTTTCTGCCGTTCTTGTGCTTTGTCGTCATCACCATCTACGGCCTCTTCACCGCCCGTATCACGCAGAAAGGATGATTCGGGTTTCCTAATCCCGTCACCGCCATGGTATCCTGTTCGCTGAAAATGGACACGCTCAGTATTGCCAGAGAACTCAATGCCATCGCTCAAACCGGCCTGCATTTCACCGCAGATCAGTATGACAAGGCGCGTTACGAGAGGCTGCGGCAACTTGCAGCTATCCTATTGGCGTCCCAATCCGATTTATCCACTGCGGACATCTACGCGTGGGGAAAAGAGGAGTTCGGATACGCCACGCCGAAGGTCGATGTCCGTGCCTTTATAATGAAGCAGGACAAGGTGTTGCTGGTCCGCGAGAACGCCGACGGGGGACGTTGGACCCTGCCCGGAGGCTGGGCTGATGTCAACGAGTCCCCCTCGGAATCCATCGTGAGAGAGGTCGAGGAGGAATCCGGGTATATCGTCAAACCCGTCCGCTTGCTTGCCGTCTTGGACAGGGAACGCCAGGGACATCGCCCCCCCTTCCCCTATTGCGTCTATAAGATGTTTTTTTTATGTGAGCTCCTTGCAGGCAGTCCCCGGAGCACCCCGGAATCATCCGAATCCGGCTTTTTTGCGGTAAGCGAATTGCCTGAACTCTCCACGAGCCGGGTATTGCCGGGGCAGATCCAAGCCTTTTTTGACACGATCCGCGAGGGGAAAAAAGAAACGTCCTTTGACTGAAAATGACGAGGCGGGTAACGCAACGCAATCTGTTCCGTCGCTTTTCCGGTCAGATTCAAGGAATTCCATTCAAAGTCCGTTTCCGCTTCCACCATCCGGTGCCTGGGGTGAAATTCAACCTGTAGCGGAGCTGGTGCGGATCTTCAGGTAGAAAATCCCGCCCGCGACGAGATGGAGAACGCTCAGCGAACCCCAGAAAATCATCCATGATCCGTCGCCGTGGTCCGCAGCCAAGATGGTCCTTGCGGCCAGGAGGCCCGCCATGATCATACCGGCAAGCGGTCCCAGCCCGCTTCCAAACATGCTCACCAGCGCCTGGGAACGATTACGGGCATCCAAAGGGAGATGTTTCTCCATGAAGATCTGCATGGCGACAAAGGTGAAAGCCGTGACCGGGCCGTGCATGGCCAATCCCAGCACCGCCAGAGCCATTTCCCCGCCGGCGGCATAAGCGGTGAAGCTGAGGGCCCGGATGCCGCTGCAGGCAAGCCCGATGAGCATGAGCCAGCGCGGAGGGATTCTGCCCAGAATGAATGGCAGCAAGGCGATAAAGACGATCTCCGACCATTGTCCCACCGTCATCCAGGCCGAGGGATGCTCGACCCCCCTGGCATGCAGCAGCTGGGGGGCATAGGGAAAGAAGGCCGCCGAGAAACACATGGTTGTCGTCAGCAATACGAGCAATGTTGCCGCGAGCCCGCCCGGAAATCGCAGAACCGCCTCAATGCCGAGTAATCGTTTCCATCCACCTTCCCGAAGTGAAAGGTTGGGGGCGGGAGACCGCGGCAGGAGGAACGTGAAAAGGGAAAGCGCCAGCTCTGCAGCGCTGGCAGCCACCATGGCAGCAGGCGAAAAATCCGCCTTCATCACGAAGCTGATGAGATAGCCTGCGGCAATGTAGGAGACTGTTGACCAGAGGCGAAAGAACGGGAAATCGCGGGCCGGATCCTTCGAGTTGGCGAGGACGATGGCCGTTGCGAGGGTTCCTGTCGGCGCGAAGAGTATCGCATGCGCGGCCATACACGCGAGGACAGCCAGCCCCGAGCCCTCTTTCACAGCCAGGGAAGCGGCAAACATCATGGCGGAACTGCCGAGCAGGAGGTAGCGGAGCACACTCTGCGACGCCATCTTGTGGTCGGCGACAACGGCGGCCAGCAAAGGAGCAAAAAGCGCAGCGAAAGGCGGAAAGGCAAACACGACCGGCACCAGCCACTCCCATCCGCGGGAAGCGAGAATATTACCGAACGGCAGCATCCACAACGCGCTCGAGAGCGGCTGCAGAAAGAAGAGCAACGCCAGCCGCAGACGCGGCGTTTTCGTCGGAGTGAATGGTTCGCTGGACATAGGGAATTTCAGGTTCTCCCAACACACAGCGGCCCCGTTTCCACCATGTGTCAAGTCAGGCCATGATGCTTATGATGCGCTGATCAGCACGTCGGGAAAGTCTTAGATCACCAGAAGATCACATACAAGACCAGCGTGCAGACCACGACCACGATGCCCCAGAATTTGGCAGCCTTGGAGGATTCCAAAGCGATAAGGTCAGTCGTCGGCAAGACGACGGGTTTGGCCATGGGATTGATGAGGGTGACCAGAGCAAGCGCGCCCATCACGACGCCGAAGCAGACGGCCATGCGATTGAGGAATGGCATCTCGGGAGCGATGAACCACTTGAGCGCACCGTAGAGCACGACGTTGAGCAGGATGCCCACCCAGCCCATGTAGCGCGGCGTGCGGGGAACAAGAAATCCGAAAAGATAGACGCTCAAAATTCCCGCGCTGATGAAGCCCTGGAACTCCTGGATGAAGGTGAAGATGCCGCCGAACTTCGGATTGCCGAGGCCGGGGGCAATGAGGCAGGCGATCAACACGAAGGCTACGACAAAGCCGCGGCCGAATCGGATGAGTGCGCGCTCGGAGATCTCGTGCCCTCGGATTCGATGGCCGAGCTTGGCGACAATATCCATGGTGGCGATGGTCGAGGCGGAGTTGAGCATCGAGGCCAGCGACGAGACGACCGCTCCGAAGATGGCCGCAAGCACGAACCATGCGAACCCGGGACGAAGCAAGTTGCGTAGCAACGTCGGGAAGGCGGCATCATAATCATAGCCGATGAGCTTGGTGCCTTGCGGCACCCCGGCCGCAGCGGCCTTGCTGAGCAGCGCGGTATTGGCGGCGAGCAGTTCGGCGGGAGCAGCCTGCGGGTCGATGGCCACGGATTCGCCGACGACGCGAGCGTTGTGGTTAAGCACCTCAAGCGCTTTGACGGGCTCCGTGAGGGCGAAATTCTCGGTGATGGGATAAACGCTCGACGTGCCGGCGGCCATCGCGTCCAGCGTGATCTGGTTTTTCCGTGTCGCCTCGCCGCGCAGGTCCTTGTTGTAAAGATTGAAGCAAAGGATACCGGGGATCACGATGATGAAGGGGATGATCAGTTTGAGGGCGGCTGCGAAGACAATTCCGATCTGACCCTCCGCCAGCGACTTCGATCCGAGCGTGCGCTGCACGATGTATTGGTTGAGGCCCCAGTAAAAGAAATTCGGAATCCACAGTCCGATAATGAGCGCGGTCCACGGGATGCTGGGATCGTCCTTTGGACGGATCATGTGCAACTTGCCGCCGGAGAGGTTCTCGCCGGTGATGGCGGCGGCCTCGCCATCGTGTCCGTCATTGAGAAGTTTGAAGCGCTCCCATCCGCCGGCATCGCGCAGGTCATCGACCGTGGCCAGGGAATTGGCGACCTTGGTTTGGATCAAGTCGGCGGGGTTAGCGTCGCGCAGCGCGGCAAACGCCAGCCACATCACGACGGCTCCGCCAAGGATGAGCGAGACACCCCAGATCAGGTCGGTCCATGCGCACGCTTTGAGGCCGCCGACGAACACATAAAGCGCAGCCGAGAGGCCGATGATCCAGCACCCGGTGGTGATGTCGCCCAGATCAAGGCCCAAAACGGAATATCCGGCAAAAAACACCGACACCACCTTGGCTCCGGAATAGATGACCGAAGCCGTGGGCACGCCGACGAGGATCACCAGCGTCGCGAGCGCCATGACCGTTCGCGCAAAGACGCCGTAGCGGTATTCGAGGAACTCGGGAATGGTGTAGATGCCGCAGCGCAGAAGTTTCGGCAGAAAGACAAACGCAACCACCACCAACGTGATCGCCGCCATCCACTCATACGAAGCGATGGCCATGCCGAGCCAGTCGGCCGCCTGCCCGGACATGCCGACAAACTGCTCGGTTGAGATATTTGCGGCGATCAACGAAAACCCGACCAGCCACCACGTCAGACCTCGCCCGGCGAGGAAATATCCCGCCGTCCCGCCGTGCCCGGCTCCATCCTTGCCTTTGTTTCCCTGCCAGATTCCAAAGGCGATCACGCCGATCACGGCGACAAAAAACAAGATGACATCAAAGGTTCCGAGGGCAGCAGATGGAGCGGCCTGGGCCAGCAATAGAGAGTTCATAGGTGGTGACGATCAGGTTGAATAATTCTCGAAACTGCTTCCGGCTGCCACGAACCAGCGCCAACGGAAGGCGAAGATGGGGGAAGTTACAGCCATGAACATTTTCACGAATTATGCATCCCCGAGGTTTGGATGGAAAGGCAGAGATCAGCGGATTTTGTTAAACGTAAAACTCTAGCGTTCAACAATCATCAATCGAAAATTGCTCAATTAACATGCGTTTTGAAGGGTGGACTACACGAGAGAAGGCAATCCACTGCTACAGGGCCGCAAGCGCAAGAAACCGCGGAAGACTTTGAAACGCATAGAGCGGAATATTCAACACCCGCCCATCGAATTTCAGGTTGCGCAGCGATGTCCGGACGGCCAGGGAGGGATCATATTTCGCAAGATAGAATGCCAGACTCTTGGCGCGAACATTCATTCCGGATTTGGCTTCGATCGGTAATATCTCTGAGCCGTGCTGAAGGAGAAAATCGACTTCGGCATCGCGACCCACGTTCTTCCAATAGTGGAGCGGGCCATCCGTCATGGCCGCCAGATGCTGCGCGATATGGTTTTCGACGAAGGCTCCCTGATAATCCGTGAGGATCGACAGGTCGCTCTGGACGGCATCGGGCGGCACACGTGCAAGGGCGCCCAGGAGGCCCACATCGCAGGCATACACTTTGAAGCTGGATCCGTCCGCATGGGATTTGAGAGGGGTCCTGGGTGTGGTCACAAGCGAGCACCAATGAATCAAGCCTGCGTTGACCAGCCATGTCAGGGCATTTTCATATTCGCGCGCCCTCGCCCCTTCCTTGGCCAGGGAAAAAAGAAACTTCTTGTTTTCACGGGCGAGTTGGGATGGCAGCGACTCCCACACCAGCGATAACTTGGGAATATCCGAAGCCGGAGCGTGCTTGGCGAAGTCGAGTGAATATGAGTCCAGAATCGCCCGCTGGACGGAGCGGCAATCCGCCCCGCTGGAATCCGCAGAGTGGCGCAGCACCACTTCGGGCATGCCGCCCACATAGTAGTAGCGCCGCAGCAGGCCAGTCAGCTCATGGTGCAGGGCATCAGGAAGTGGTTCGATTCGGTCGATGCCTTCGAGGTAGGTCCGGTAGGAGGATTGGCCCACGGCATCCAGGAACTCATAGAATGTCATCGGATGCAGATCGAGGAAATCCACCTTGCCGACGGGAAAAGACTTCGGCTGGGACATCGAAACCCCCAGCAATGATCCGGCTGCGGCAATGTGATACTCGTTGGCTTGTTCCTGAAAGTATTTCAGCGCATTGAGGGCATCGTTGCACGCCTGAATCTCATCGAAAATGACCAGATCTTCGGAGCGATGGATCTCGTTCCCGCCATAGAGAGCCAGATCCCGAATGATCCGATCCGGAGAAAGGTCACCGGTAAATAGCGAGCCGAGCCGGGAGTCCTGTTCGAAATTGAAGTAATGGCAATGTCGATATTCGCATTTCCCCAACTCGCGGAGAATATACGTCTTTCCGGTCTGGCGGGCACCACGAAGAATGAGCGGTTTGCGATAGGTGGAACTCCTCCAATTCAGCAGATCCTTGTAAATATCGCGTTTCATTTCGGAAAACTATCCCCATCCAGCACTGCTAGGTCAACAGAAAAACGTAAATATCGTGACAATTAGCCATTATTACCCCGTGTTTCACGTGAGAATAATCACGAAAACAGCTTCAAATTTGCCCGCATTTGCACTTGAGGACGCTTCTTTGGCAGTTGTCCAGTTCGTGCAGATCCGTGAAGATGATCGTCCTGCCAATGACGGCTTTTGTCACGGGTTTTGGCAGGATCATGGCATGGGGACCGGGCTGCGCAGGGCGGCAGGCTTGTCATGCCAAAGGAGGCCCATCGAAAACGGCATAGCGAGGAGCAGCGAGACCATCATGGTGCTCGCCCGGACTCGTCTCAGAGTTCTCGGAAGGCCATGGATACTCCAGTCAACCGCGTGTCAAGCAATGCGACGTGATCATTCGTTCAAGAATTTGAGCTACATAACCCCGTAAGTATCCCACACTTCGCGTGTTGCCGCAAGTATGGCGTCAAGCTCGGCTTCTACTACTCGCACTGGCAGGACTGGGAGCATCCGGGCGGCGCCCTTCCGCCGTGGCCTGAGGTGAAGAACGATCCGCCCTTGACCCAACCCTCCGATGAGCAGTTTGCAGAATACTGGGAAGGGAAGTGCCTGCCTCAGGTCACGGAGTTGATCGATCGCTATCAGCCCGACATGTTCTGGTTCGACACATGGGGTCAGGGTGCCAAGGATCAAGTGACGGCCGCGCGCCGAGACCAACTCATCGCCCTCATCCGTGAAAAAGCCCCCGCCTGCATGATCAACGGTCGTATCGCCGCCCATGATCCCAGCGGGGCCGACTTCATCTCCATGGGCGACAACCATTATCCGGATGCGAGAAACGCGCCGAAGGTTCCTTGGGAAACCCCGGGAACCATGAATCACTCCTGGGGTTACAATCGCTTCGATTTCCAATGGAAACCCTTTGATCGTCTGCTCGATACTCTCATCACCAACGCGCATCACGGCGGTGCCATCACGCTGAACGTCGGGCCTTTGGGCGACGGGTCCTTCCAGCAGGCGGCCAAACGCCGTCTCCGCGAATTCGCCGCCTGGATGGAGATCAACGAATCCGCCCTGCAACCCTCCCGCCGCAGCCCCTTTGCGCCCGGCGAGCTGCCCGAAAACCTGCGCGCCACCCTCCACCCCGAGGGCGCGCCGCCGCATTTTAATCTCTTCGTGCTCCGGCCGCTCCCCGCCGGCGACCTCACCCTCCCCCAGCCGCTCGCCCTGCACGACGCCGCCGAGTTCCGCGCCCAAGTGCTCGAAACCCGCCAGTGGCTCGACGTGAAACGCGACGCCACCGGCCAGCTCGTCCTCACCATACCCGCCACCCTGGCCCAGATAGACCACCCGGTCATCCGGGTCGGCCCCGCCTCCTCGCTCCCCGCCCTCTACGAGGACGGCGCCCCCGTCGAGCCCGTCCGCCCGGGCACCGTCGCCTGCGCACCCCCGTCTCCCCCCCCTCGCCTGGTTCGCGAGACAAATTGATCCCTCGCTTCAGGCCGGATCTTCGCTTCGCCTGGTTCGTATTTTACGTTGAATAAGGTTGGAGTCGTCAATCTGGAGTGAAGCGGAGAAATTGATAGGCACTGTAAATGAAACTTATCACGAAACCACTAAACCTCATCGCAATGGTGCTGTTCTCCCATGCATTCGTGACTTATGCCGCCGACTCAGCCGCCCGGTCGCCGGAAAACGGCCCCTTCACTTTCACCCCGCCGCCCAGCGCGACGCTCAAGCTGAATTTTAACCCCGGCTGGCAATTGGCAAAAGGCAGCTTTTCCACGGAAGGAACCGATGACAGCGGGTGGGAGCGTGTGTCCACTCCGCATACCTACCACGAGAGGTATGGCTACCAAGGCCTCAAGAGTGGACTCAAGGACCTCGGACCCCACACCTATCGCAAGCACTTCTTTGTACCGGAGGACTATGAAGGTCGGCGTCTCATTCTCGAGTTTGAGGGCATCCGCCAGCGTGGACAGTTTTACCTGAACGGCCAGTTGCTTGGCCGCAGCTCGCACGGCGTCACCCCCCTGGGTTTCGACACCACGCCCCATGTGAAGTTCGGCGGTGAAAATACCCTGCATGTCGAGATCGACTGTGACGACAAGGAGTTCGAGACCGGCACGCCCATGTGCTGGTTCTTCCCCGGTTTCAACTCGCTCTACGGGGGCATTATTCGCAACGTCTTCCTCCACGTCGTGCCGGAGGTTCACGCCACCTTCCCGCTCTACACCTACCTGAAGACCGAGGGCACCTACGTCTATGCCGAAAACATCTCGACAGAAAAACGCACGGCCGACATCGGAATCGAGGTCCAAGTGCGCAATGACGGCGCCAAGGCCCGGCAAACCGCCTGCAAGGCGGTGCTCGTGGACCGTGAAGGCCGGGCGGTTGCCAGCTTTGAAGGCAAACCGAAGGAGGTGAAGCCGGGCGAAAATGTGAAGTTCGAGCTCGGCGGCAAAGTGGGCGATCTGCACTTCTGGCAACCCGGTTACCCGTATCTCTACGATGTCTACACCATCGTCGGCACCGGCGAGGGCGAACCCGATGTGCGCAAGATCACCACTGGCTTCCGCAAGATCGAAGTGCGCGGCGCGGAATTCTTCTTGAACAACCGCGTGCTCATGACCCACGGCTATACTCCGCGCAGCCAAAACGAATGGGCCGCCGTTGGTGCGGCCTATCCCGACTGGCTTCACGATTTTTCCAACGGTTACATGGTCGAAGGGAACGCCCGCCTCGTTCGCTGGGAACACACGATGCCGTCCCCGCAGGACGTCACCTCCTGCGACCGTGTCGGCTTGCCGCAGATCATGCCCGGTGCCGACCGCGAGCAGGACTCGGTCGGGCGCGAGTGGGAGATGCGCGTCGAAATCATGCGCGACACTATCATTTACTGCCGCAACAACCCCAGCATCATCCTCTGGGAGGCCGCCAATAATGTGCTCACGCCGGAGCACACGCAGGAAATGATTGCCTTGCGCGACACGTGGGATCCCCGCGGTTACCGGCGGCCGATGGGCGGGCGTTCGGAAGGTCCGGAATGGGTTTCCTGGATGTATGGCGTGCGCAAGGAAAAACACCGCCTCTCGGTGGACACCGAATTCATGCGCGACGAGTCGCCGCGACGCTGGTGGGACCAATGGTCGCCTCCGTATTTCCATAAAGCCGGGGAATGGAAGCTCACCGACAACGCAGGCGGCTGGAACCGCAACCAGGACAACATGTGCGTCATGCAGTCCATCGTCCACGAACAATATTACAACGCCAGGCCCGGCACCGGAGATGCGGTCTGTAACGGCGGCACCCAGATTTTTTTCGCCGACTCGGACAGTTTCACCCGCAGTGTTGACACCTTCCGCCGCAGCGGGCCGACCGACGCGATGCGGGTTCCGAAGGACTCTTTCTTCTGCAACCAAACCATGTGGAGCAACACACCGGAACTCTGGACCGATGGCAAACCCTCGGTCTTCCTGCCCGGCCACTGGAACTACCCGGTCGGAACCGTGAAGCCGATGTATGTGTTTGTGAGCCCCGGTATCGAGAAAGTGGAGCTCCTGCTCAATGGCAAACCCCTTGCCGGTGGCGAGCGCACCAACACCTTCCTCTTCACCTTTCCCGATGTGAAAT
>Ga0247842_10008382_pt1 | contig 10848 bp, 17 predicted proteins | sample LaCruzMarch2015__3_FD_192411 | JGI IMG/M metagenome (GOLD analysis project Ga0247842, IMG submission 192411) | Freshwater microbial communities from meromictic Lake La Cruz, Castile-La Mancha, Spain - LaCruzMarch2015_19m | ecosystem: Environmental > Aquatic > Freshwater > Lake | place: Spain...
CTTTCCCGCGCACCCCACATTGAGGGCATATTACTTCATCGCCTACAAATCGGAGGTGAACTTCTATCTTCTGACCAGAGACGGAAAGGTTGACATCATCTACCTCCCAGATGGCAGGAAATCCCAGTAATTGCTGGTAATGCTCGGTTAGTTTTTGCATCTTGGTGGTTAGGATTGAAATACTGCAGTCTACGATTTTATCCCATCATTCCACTAAAGTATGCGGAGAGCCAAACGATATAAATGGCATGATCCTCTCGTGGCTCTATGGTAATTTCAAGATCGGCGCAACGAAACGCTGACCCGATTTCAGCAACATTAAAAACGATGTAACCTTTCATAAACGGGATTTACTCGTCCACTTCATCTCCGTTTTTTTCTGTAACGGTGTTGTTCATTATATTGGCAAAAACAAGAAGGTAACCAAGTGCACCCTTGCGGACATTGGTGCATAGCTGCTTGTTCTGATTGAAGGTCATCCAGATTGTGCACTGGAACTCGGCACTGATATCGGAAAAAGGAGTGGCTTGGTCATGCCAATGTTCCAACAACACGGCTCTATAACAGGGGAAAAAGCAGGCCCGAAGAGAGCCCTACGTTCAGAATGAAATATTAAACGAACATCCAGAATAGGATATCCAATGCCAAATGGGACGCCTCAAAAATCGGAAAATGCTTTTGCAGAAACGAGCATTTCTGCAACGATTATTGATCAACTGGAGAATAAAGGTATTGTGCGTTGCATAAAAATATTGCTAAATTATAGTCATTTGCAATAACTTTATGCAATAGGAAGGTAGAAATGTATTGCTTTAATTCCCTGTTTCCTTATATTATTCAATAAGTTTATATTTTGAAAACATATCTTTATTATTATCGTCGATAATAATAAAGAATTTACTGTTATCCCCACTGATATTAAAGTTAAAGCCTAAATCATAATCATAATTGCCGTTACGACTAGGATTATATTGTGTTTTTATATAGGCTATTCCATAGTCTGCAACTTTTCCAATTCCTCCACAAACCTCACAAGGGGAATCTTTTGCGCCAACACCAATATCCAACTTTTCATTTTTTGTTACTTTCCCGGTCCCATTACATGTAACACAATCTTTTAGTCCTGTTAAACTATTTTCTATTCTTGCAAGAGCCCTCCCATTTCCTTCACAAAATGGACATACTGATTGATATAAATGATCGCCATGTATTTCAGCTGCCTCGGGGTCCCATATTCTTCTGTATAACATATTTGTGTCGTGCGAGATGATCTCATATTTATCTTTGTCATTATTAGTATAAAAGCAGGCACTTCCACTACCATTGCATGCGGGACAATTTATAACAACATTAACATTACGATACTTTTTATCATTTTCTTCATTAATAATATTATTTACATTACTTATAGCCTCATCTGCAATTAATTCTTTCTCTTTCTTTTTTCTTGCTTCTATATTAATTATATTTTGCCTCTTTTTTTGCGATATAATAATCATTAAGGGAATTGATATACAAATAATATAAAATAAATAATCCAAATTGCCGCCTAACCTTGTGAAAATTCCTACAACAGATCCAACTAGTCCAATAACTCCATAAATAATACATCCACTCAGGCATGATATTGGTACATTATCATTACTATCCATATTAATTTACTTGTGATTTTATGGAGCATTTTCTGTATTGAAAGACAATATCAAAACGATTCCCGTTTCATGGGGACCCTTTTCTATAAACATTTTCTGCTTCTTCTAAAAGGCAATAATATCGTTGCCATCATCCCATCCCTATATTTTGCTTTGCCAGTTTTGATCAGAAGAAACCGTTTGTTTTACGCTCACGACCTCCTTGCGCTCAGCTTCCATTCTGCTCCGCCGGGCACGCTGCGAGAGCAAATATGCCAGCCTCCATGAACCACACCCAACGCTAACGGCAATAAGTAAGCGCGGTCGATCAGACTGTATAAAACCCAAAACGGGTCTGAACTGATTGGGAATGAAATCGAAACAGGCTGAATTAAGAGAATAGAGAGTGAATAGCCCTGGATATTTGATCTGTAGCGATGTGAGATCGGCATGGAATTGATCGCATAGAAGAGCCTCAGCAATCTGTTCGTAAAGAGTTTCAGCCAGCAACTGAGACGCATAAAAAGTTTGCATCTGACCATCATGAAAAGCTTTAAATAGGTTTTCAGGCTCGCTTGGCACAACAGCGGTAACTGCATCTCGTGATGATGGATTTGATTTGATTGTAACAACCTGCCCCAACTCAAACTCGAAAGTATCAACCTTTTTGTTATCCGGAGCTGTTATAGGATTCATTGCATGAACCTGGTGTTGAGTTTCAGTTGCAAGAAGTGAAGACTTCGTGGTTAGTAATTCTTGGATAATTTCCTCATCCGCTCCAATAACAACAGAAAAACGCTGTAACGTGTCAAGATCCCGATAAATCTCTTCAAAAGACTGTCCTTCCGTTGTCGCATCAGCCCAACGATTGCGAACTGTTTGCATCTCATTTACGAAATGACGGTCTTCAGATGCCAGACCCAAGCTTGTACCATAATTGGTACCAGTTCTGATCAAGTACACTAAGGAGAGCGGCGAGATCCAAACCGTTAAGTGTCGTAATCTTGAGCTCTTCTATTCTTTGTTTCTGTTGAAATGACAGTGCATTTATGACTGCTTTATTCCACCAGTCATCAAAGATTTTTGGCAACACCTTTTCCAAAAAAACGGAAAGCTGCAAGGCTACCTCGTTTTGAAGCTTTACAACGGTTCCATAGACAGATATCATTTCATCATTCATTTAACGTCCCTCTGGAGATTGTTAAACAGCTTATCTACTTTGAGTATTAATGAGTAAATTGTACAAAGCTTCTTAAGAACAGTATACCCCGCAGAGTACACTGTATCACGAAATAGTCTGGAATTGAGGACGTTAAAGCACAAAATAGGGTTTATGACACTCTGTCATATAGTGTGCAACGTTATAGTTTTGTAAAAGGTGATTGATTAGTGATGTTGGTACCTGTATAAATCATATCGTTGTTTGTTAATGTAGCTAATCGCATACATTTTTCAGTTTTTATGCCCATAAAATTACACCGGAACAGCAATTTACTGAAACCGGCAGAGAGGGCTCTCAGAAATCTTTTCAATTTAATATTTAATAATGATAATGTATTTTATCATAACTAAATACGAGCAGAGCAGCCGAACATCCAGTCACCATGACCGCCACCTTGCCGATTCTCGGAAAACTGGCTCTTTCGAAACCGGAATTTCATGCTCTGAAGACCACTCATCTCCCAAAGCCTTCGCCGGAAAGAACTCTACCAGCTACAGGTACAGAATGTGAAGTAACGAAGCGGTGCGATGCATCTCTTTATCTACTTCAAACAGGAAAAAATACGTTTCCTGCCAATGCTTCCGATGGCTCAGTTGTTGATTCCATCATGCTCTGATTTCAAGACTTTTGACGCTTTTTTACAAAAGGGCTTAGCAGGCAATTTAGTCCGTTTCGTGAGCAGACCCCGGGGTGTCTTCGTTGGTTGCGGCTTCACCGGCATACAGATAACTTAACACTGCGGCATTACTGCGCTTTTGTTGTTCCTGACCAGCATAGAGCACCACTTTTTTCACGACACGTTCACCAAAAATAGCCGCAACTTTATTGAGTTGTATGAAACTCTCCTGATTAATCGTCTGCGATGACTTGATTTCGAAGAGCCTTATCATATTACCCGCTTCCAGCAGAACATCAACTTCCAGTCCACTGCTGTCGCGATAAAAATGAAGGTTTGCTGCCAGGCCATCATTGATGCGAGCCTTGAGCATTTCAAGAACCACCAGATTTTCAAACAGCGATCCTCGCAAGGGATGAGCTTGCAGATGTGAATCCTGCGTTATTCCGATCAGCCAGGAAGCCAAACCTACATCGTAAAAATAGAGTTTTGGTGACTTTGTCAATCGTTTTCCGACATTGGCAAACCACGGGGGAAGTAAAAAAACAATATAGGAGGCCTCAAGCAGGGTAAGCCAGCTTTTTGCTGTCACACTTGAAACCCCGGCATCAGCAGCAAGAGAGTGCAGATTGAGCAGTTGTCCCACTCTTCCTGCTGCCAGGCGGACAAAGTTTTCAAATTGCCGGATTGAGCGTAATTGTATCAAATCCCGCAAATCGCGTTCAACATAGGTGGCAAAATAATCTCCGAGCATGACTGCCGGATCAAGGTGATCTGCATGAATACGCGGATAGCCACCAGCGAACAGGAGATGACGCGTAATCATTATATGCAATAGTAAAGTTTGACTTTACTATTGCATAAAGCCAAGCAAAAAACAAGTAAATTAACACCTGCGAAATGGGAGGGGCTTCAGGTTCATCGCTGCGCTTGGTGACGTAGCAAAGGCTTGTGGCATGGCGCAAATAGCGAAAGAAGCGGCTCTTGGCAGAGAAAGCCTCTACAAGGCGTTACGTCAGGGCGCTCATCCTCGCTTTGAAACGATCAATGCCGTCCTTCGTGCCATTGGCTTGAAAATCGCGGTTGTTTCGGCTCGCCCGTCTTGATTTATGAGGCTTTCATTAACTTCACTCTCTCTCGCCGGAGTTGTAAAGCAAGTTCACGAAGGATTGTGCCCGGCGAGGAGTAACCGTGTTCAAGGTTGTTGGGGTTGCTTCTCAGGCAGTCTATACCTGTATTATCCGGAAATACTGAAAACCGCACGTTACTCAGATTCACCCAATACAAAGAGATCATCCACCTTGTAACGTCTGTACAAAATATCGCAGCATAGGCAGTCAGCTTCTTTAATATCCATCAAGCTACGGTATCAAGATTTTTGAAGCTCTTTTATCAAAAAGTCTGGGCGTAATATTTTTCCCGGATCGTTAGCAGACCCCTTGTTGCCCTCATCTTCATCAGGTAAGGTGGAAAAAGCTAAAAAAAATTGTAAAATAGTATCCAAATAGATACCATAGGAATACATAAATACTTTTATTCGATCATCCTCTTTTGATGCGTGGTTGTCGAGTCTTTCAGACATGAAGGCGAAAGCCAGAATCCTTGCCCGCCTCAGAGTGCAATCCATGGGAACTTTGGCGACTCTGAGCCTGTGGGTGAGGGCATTTCAGAAATGCGGATTCATGTCGGTGCAGGTTATCGGGTCTATTACATGCGAACAGGAACAACCGTTTACCTTTTGTTGGCTGGCGGTGACAAGTCAACACAGCGGAAAGATATTACCCATGCGAAGAAAATAGCTCGTGAACTAAAGGAAGAGAAACCATGAAAACGACATACGCAACATTCGACATAGCGGATTATCTCGATAACGACGAGGTGATTATCGAATATCTTTCTGTAGCCGCTGAAGACACAAACCCTGACGTCTTCATCGCTGCGCTTGGTGACGTAGCAAAGGCTCGTGGCATGGCGCAAATTGCCAAAGATGCGGGTCTCGGCAGAGAAAGCCTCTACAAGGCGTTACGTCAGGGCGCTCATCCTCGCTTTGAAACGATCAATGCCGTCCTTCGTGCCCTTGGCGTGAAAATCGCGGTTGTTTCGGCTCACCCGTCTTGATTTATGAGGCTTTCATTTTAACTTTACTCTCTCTGGCCTGAGTTGCAAAGTAAGTTCACGAAGTATTGTGCCCGGCGAGGAGTAACCGTGTTCAATATTGTTAGGGGTTGCTTCTCAGGCAGTCTATACCTGTATTATCCGGAAATACGGAAAAGAAACCAACATCATTGCCAGCATGAACGGGCTCTGTGTACACTCGTTGCGGTCAAAAGCGGCAACTCATGCGCTGGAACATGGAGCTGATATCGCCAACACTCTGAACGTTAACCTTCTGAATAATGAAATCCTACCACAAGGAACTCTGGCTCCAGATACCTGCAAGAATGGATTTTGTCAATATCACCGGTGACGTTGAGCGGCTGTTCAGGAGAAATGGAGCAGTTCGTGGACGATGACATAGTCCCAGAGCTCAGGATCGAGGGCACGCCTGACCACCTGCTCCAGCGCGCCGGTCTGGTGCTGACGCAGGATATATTTGTTCAGCTCCTCGTCCTTCTCGGCAAAGAGGATGTGCTCCTTCAGGAAGTCGAGCACCTGCGGGATGGCGCAGGTGCTCCAGTCTCAGGGCTGACTCTATTTTATCCCGTTGCTCTGGATTGACGCGCGACTCGCTGGCATAATACTGCCATTGCGCCACAACGTTTCTCACTTCATCAATAATCGTTTCCGCACGCCCGCGCTTCATGGATGCGCTCTTTGCATAAGCTTTGAAATCCTCCAGACTAAATCCACTCGGCTTGCCATTCATCGTCATTTGATGACTCGATGGGCTTTACCCATTTTCTGGAAAACAAGTTACCGAAGCACTCGAATTTCCATCGACTCTGGCCGTGTCTGTGGTCAAGCCTGATTTCAGCTACAGTTTGCTCTTTTCCAGAATACTCTGGTTTATATTCCGTAATTTATGTCCATCGATTCCATATTTTACGGTTATTGATTCCATATTTTACGACCCCGAATGCCAATGAATAAAGCTTCTTACTACTCTCGCCTGATTGAAATGCGCATTGCTGAAGCGTTGGCCGACACTCCCGTGGTTTTGGTTGCAGGGCCGCGTCAGGCAGGCAAAACAACCCTGGTGCGACAAATGGCAATCGAAGGGATGCGCTATCTCACACTTGATGACGAGTTGACGTTGTTGTCTGCCAGAAATGATCCGGTCGGGATGATTCGCAGCCTTGATTGTGCTGTCATTGATGAAATCCAGCGTGCGCCTCAACTGCTGCTTGCTATCAAAAAGAGTGTTGATGAGGATCGGCGCCCCGGGCGGTTCTTGCTTACCGGATCAGCGAACTTGATGGTACTGCCTGCGGTAGCGGATTCTCTGGCTGGCCGCATGGAGACGCTCACCTTGCTGCCGCTGTCGCAAAGCGAGTTGCATGGGAGTACGGCGAATTGGATCGATGCGGCTTTTGCAGGCAGACTGCTCAAGGTCACCATGCCGGTGACAGGTGATGAATTGTGCGAGGTTGTTTTGCGGGGCGGCTATCCTGAAGCGATTTCCCGCACCGATGCACGCAGGCGTACGGTGTGGGCGCGCCAGTACCTTAATGCCATCATTCAACGCGATGTCCGCGATGTGGCCAGCATCGACAAGCTCGATCAATTGCCCAGGTTTTTGCGCATCCTGGCTGAAATATCAGGTCAGATGTGTAATTACACCAAACTGGGTGGTCAGGTCGGTTTGGACAGCAAGACGGCTTCACGCTATACAGGAGTGCTGGAACAGATGTATTTGCTTAAGCGCATTGAGGTCTGGGCCAGGAATCGACTCAAGCGTGTTGTCAAAACCCCCAAGTTGCAATTTATTGATGCCGGTTTGCTGGCCACATTGCTTGATCTTGGTGCTATCGAAGTGCAGCAAGATCGCAGCCGGTTTGGCAAAATTCTGGAAACCTTCGTCTATAGTGAACTGCTCAAGCACAGCTCTACGGCGGAAGGCGATTATAAACTGCTCTACTACCGTGACCTTGACATGTTTGAAGTGGATGTGGTGCTCGAAAACGCTTCCGGCCAACTGATTGGCGTTGAGGTAAAAGCCTCTGCCACCGTCAATGCTGGTGATTTGCGCGGTCTGAAAAAGCTGGCAAGCGTTGCTGGCAACCTGTTCAAAATGGGGGTTTTGCTTTATGATGGGACAGAAACCATGCCACTGGGTGATGGCCTGTGGGCGGTTCCATTATCGACGTTATGGGGCCAATAAGTAAAGGTTTTCGCCCCCGATTTTAAAAAAGACTTTTGCACGAAACAAGCTCGAACAGCGTCGCTGCCTTTTGATGAAAATGGCAAAGAGCTCGGTATCGTTTCGTCTCCTTGCCGGAGATCTCCATGCATATCGTCGAATTTGCCCGTGAACATGGACGCATAACAATAGGAGAAGCTGTCAAGTTGACTGGCGGAAGCCGAAACACCTTGAAGGGACACTTCCGAACCCTGGTCGAACGCGGTCACCTTATCCGGCACGGCAGTGGGCGTGGCGTCTGGTACGAACTGAGATAGCACCTTACTCTTTCCTGGCATGCAACATGCTTTTAATCTCCTGCAGTTCTTCCATCACCTTCCGGCTTGTCACGCTGCTTTTGTAACTCATCAGAATGAGTTTCACGGAAACCAGGAACACACCTGCCTCCATGAGTATGTCATGCGTCAGTCCTTTCACAAAGAGCGCAATGGTGAACAACACAAAGGTAATAACGATGACGATGACTGTCGGCAGATCAAAATGATTGTTCATTGCACTTCACTTCATTGAATTATTCGAGTAATAAACCCATAGAGCCAGTCCTCCAATATACCGTAAACAGACGCGATCCGGAATCCCACTCTTCCTCAACAAGATCGAAGTTGTTTTCGATGCCCTGAACCATAAGCTGATACGGCGAACTGCACGCATCACGACACGGTGCCGCAATTCATGTCGCGATAGCTACAACGGCTTCACTTTTATTAATGAATAACGACATTAAGTATTCCGATTTCATAGCCTGTTGCGAATGAGATCATCAGGGTGGTCTGGAGGCGTCGGTGGATTTCTTCTTCATACGCCGACTCCCTGTTACCTGAGGATATTCCGCAGGGCTTCGTCAGTCTCTTTGGCCTCCAGCTCGATGGCGTCCAACTCTTCGGCGATCTCGCATTTCACAAGAAGGCCGCCGGAACCGGTGCAGGGATCGTAGATCTCCATGCCCGGTTCCGGCGCAAGCATGCGTGGCATGATGGTGGCAACTTCGGCACAGTAGTCGTTCGAAATGGGCAGGAAAAAAAATCGCAGAAACCATTTGCATAAAAGAACGATCGTACTTAAATTCGATCAAAGAGAATACATTATGTCAAGACCGAAAAAAGTCACCGACTCTGAAATCCTCGATGCAATCGAGCGGGTTGTTGTCAAGCATGGTGCATCCCGCCTCTCCATCGATGCTGTGGCTCAGGAGGCAGGGATCAGCAAATCGAGGGTGGTTTACGACTACAAATCCAAGACCGCCCTGCTCGAAGCTTTGATCGACCGGCAGTTTGAGCGCGATACGGCACGCATCCAGTCGCTGCTCATCGAGTGCGCCGACACCCCTCACCCCGAACTTTTCGCACGTCTCAAAATTGCCGAGCGTGCCCTGGATGATACGGAACGCGCTGTCTCCATGGCTATCACATCCTCCATGTCGAGCGAAGAGTCGCTTCGGCAGCGGATGCTGAAGTGGATAGAGCGGGACCTGAATGCCATGGACAGCGGAGCGAAGCCTGAAGCGGCCCGCATGGCCTATTTTGCCTTTATCGGATTCAGTTGCCACGAATGGTTCGGCCTCGTCGACAGAAGCGACGAGGAGCGTCTGCCCTTCCTGGAACAGATCCGGAAGATGTATGTCGGTTATCCTGAAAGCCATCCGACAACCACACCAAACCCATAAAAGGATATGTTATCAATGATGAAAAGGTCGTATATCATCGCCGGTTTGCTTGTCACCCTGATTGCCGGCTGGTACCTGTGGCCGAAGGGAGCGTCAGAGCAGCGTCAGGATTCCGGCATGAAACCGGAGGTCAGTGTCGTGACCATGAAACCCGAGCTCCTCGTCTTGACAAAAGAGCTGCCGGGGCGGACTTCGGCTGTACGTATGGCCGAGATTCGGCCGCAGGTGAGTGGCATTGTTACGAAGCGCTTCTTCGTGGAAGGAAGCCTTGTTCAACAGGGTCAGCAACTCTACCAGATCGACCCCGCGACCTACAAGGCATCCTGTAACAGTGCAAAAGCGAGCCTCAGCAAAGCCGAGGCCAACGTGATATCGCTCCAGGCCAAAGCAGGACGCTACGAAGAGCTGGTCAAAATCGGTGGCGTCAGCCAGCAGGAGTATGACGATGCGAAAGCGAGCCTTGCCCAGGCGAGGGCAGATGTTGCCATGGCCAGATCCGAAGTTGCTGCGGCGGCTATCAATCTCGACTACACCAGAGTAATGTCTCCGATTTCCGGGCGCATCGGCCAATCGAAGGTGACTGAGGGGGCTCTGGTCAATGCCAATCAGGCCGACCCCCTTGCTGTTGTGCAACAGCTCGACCAGATCTATGTGGACGTTTCCCAGTCGAGCGGGGAGCTGATACAACTGCGACAGCGCCACCAGGGCCAGGCGGGCGATTCCGGCGCCGGGAGCGCTCCTGTCGAGCTTCTGGTTGATGGAAAACCCAAAGGAGAACCCGGCACGCTGAAGTTTTCGGATGTAACGGTCAACCCGAGCACCGGTACGGTGCTGCTGCGCATATTGTTCGCCAACCCCGGCAATGAAATCCTCCCCGGCATGTTCGTCCATGCACGTCTTGAACAGTGGAGAGAGGAGAATGCCATCCTCGTGCCACAAAAATCGGTCAGCAGGAGTGCGGACGGGTCGGTTTCGGTCTGGGTTGTCGGAGCGGACGGCAAGGCAAACCCGCGCCCGATCATCGTTACGGAGGTTGTCGGAGAGAGGTGGCTTGTGAGCAGCGGACTCAAAGCAGGCGAAAAGGTCGTGTACGAAGGCATCATGAAAATCCAGCCCGGCATGGCGGTCAAAACCGTCGAGGCTGCACTGCCACCCGTACCGGCAAGATAATTCATTATATTTCAACGCACCAATACCATGTCCGGATTTTTTATAGAGCGACCCGTCTTTGCCTGGGTGATCTCCATCTGCATTATGCTCGGTGGAATCATCGCCATCAACACCCTGCCGGTTGAGCAATATCCGCGCATCGCAGCGCCGACCATCAACGTCAGCGCCACCTATCCCGGCGCATCT
>Ga0247842_10008383_pt1 | contig 10848 bp, 10 predicted proteins | sample LaCruzMarch2015__3_FD_192411 | JGI IMG/M metagenome (GOLD analysis project Ga0247842, IMG submission 192411) | Freshwater microbial communities from meromictic Lake La Cruz, Castile-La Mancha, Spain - LaCruzMarch2015_19m | ecosystem: Environmental > Aquatic > Freshwater > Lake | place: Spain...
GCCCTTATCAAATCCCTTAAGAATTATACATAAATTTTTAATCGGGCTTGACAAGGGAGTTTGAGCTTGAGATAATGATTAGACGAAGTTATTAGATAGGTAGATCGTTTTAAAAAACATTCGATACGGCGATGAAATCTTTAAGATGCTCATCAAGCGGCTGTTTACGATCCCTTAAATTGAAAGGAAAACACATGTACGCAATAGTGGAAACAAGCGGAAGACAGTATCAAGTTGAAGAAGGACGTTACTTAAAAGTCGATTTATTAGACGGCGACGAAGAAAGTAAAGTTGTATTCGATAAAGTAGTATTGATTGCAAACGGCAAAAAATCAAAAGTTGGCCAACCTTATGTAGCTAACGCTTCTGTAGAAGGTGTGATTTTGGCTCACGGCAAAGAGAAAAAAATCATTGTTTACAAACAAAAACCTAAAAAAGGTTACAGAAAAAAACAAGGTCACAGACAAGGTTACACCAAAGTTATGATTAACAAAATCAGAACAACAGCTTCAAAAAAATCAGAAACAGTTTCAGCTGAAGAAGTGTAATCGTAAGTTAGCAAGCAAAATTATAAAAGGAGAAATAAATCATGGCACATAAGAAAGGTATGGGATCGACCCGTAACGGAAGAGACTCACAAGCGCAAAGATTAGGCGTTAAAAAATACGGCGGAGAAGTTGTTAGAGCAGGTAACATCATCGTTCGTCAAAGAGGAACTAAATTCCACCCAGGAAACGGCGTTGGAATCGGTACTGATGACACATTGTTTGCATTAGTTGACGGTGTTGTTAAATTTGAACCACACAGACGTGACAGAAAACAAGTTAGCGTTTATGCTGATGTTGCAGTTGCTGTTTAGTCAACGATCATAAAATTCAAAAGGCGATTTTTCAAATGTAATAATTTGCGAAACCGCCTTTTTTACTAGTTATAATTATAATTAGTAAAGTAGGTTGGGCATACTTGCCCAACAACATGAAACCAAAAATAAAAAAGGATATAATATGAGCGAACAACAAATTATAGTAACGATTTCCGGTACGGACAAAGTCGGTATAGTAGCGAAAGTTACCGCTGTGCTGGCTGAATACAAGGTTAACATTGAAGACATCAAACAAACCTTAATGCAGGGGCATTTTGTGATGTTTTTACTGGCGGACATAAGCAAATCCACTTACTCATTCAAAGAGATAAAAGAGGCATTAATGACTTCTGGTACCGAATTAGGGATGGAAGTCTGGGTTCAGAGAAAAACTATTTTTGACAAAATGCACACGGTGTGAAGAGGAGGGCAAAAGAGGCCTAGATGCCAAGAGGCATAGCAAAGGAAAAGCAAAGCCTCTGAACTTCTAACCCATCTTAGCTTTTATAATGTCAAATTCAAACACATGTCTTCAAAGACAAGTAGCGGGTTCATTCTCACAGTTATCTGTTTTTTTGCCACTTCGACTGATTTGATGTCCCTTAAAATTTTGGTTTCAATCTGCTTATTCCCGAGGTTCGATTTTAACAAAACTAGCATATAGTTTTGAATTTCGTCCAAAAGGATAATGCTGTCGGTTTCTTTGGATAGGGCAAAAAGGTTTTGGGCCAAATCGAACGAGTCCTTGCGTTCAAATTCCAAATAGTCGGAGAAAAATCCTTCAATGGCTGCAAAAGTGCTGTTTCCGACGTTGTAAGATGGAACGAAGAAACTTTGGGAACGCGAAATTATCGTTTCGATTAAATCGTTTTTGTCTCTGGTTAAGAAGAAAAAAGTGGTGTTTTCCGGCGGCTCTTCGATTATTTTGAGCAGTGAGTTGGCAGTTTCTTCATGAAAATTGGTTCTGTTCAAACCTAAAGGCGTCCAAATATCTTTTTCTAATTTTGCGTCGCAGAAAATAAAGACTCTGTGGTATTCAGAAGTGTTGAGCAAGGAATTTTTGACCATTTGCGACTGCTTGACCGAGATTACGGTTTTGGTTTCGTCGTCCGACGGCTTGCTGTCCAGTTTTGAGATGGTCATTATCGCTGGATGCTGCTGTTCTCTTGACCAGTTGCAATTTACGCAACGGCATTTTTCGTTTTGCATTTCTTTGCAGTTTAAGAGTCTGGCAATTTCTTGTGCGAGATTATATTGGGATTGCAGGTCGTTTCCGTAGAGCAAAATGCTGTGAGAAAGGGCCCTTGTTGCATGGCTAATCCCCCCCTGAAAGTATTGGGTCAAGAACGGATATTTTTCTTTTAGGTCTGAATTAAAAATTTTTGTGCTCCTATTGTTTTTTTATGTTGTTGGGTTGAAAACCCAACCTGATTTGCAATTTGAAGTAGGTCTGGCAATCCTACCACTATTTTAAACTGTTAAAATAGCTTTTTCCACTTCGTCCGCCACGTTGAGGGATTCGCCGGCTTTTATTTTGAATTCTGAGGCGACCAGATTTTGTTTAAGTCTGACCAAATCAGCCAGCGGGGTGTTCTTCATTTTTTCCAAAGTTGTTTTCACGATGAATTCATGCTGGCCCGTGAGCCTTGCTATGGCGGAAGCCGGAAGCTCTTTCGATTTAGCTTTTATGGTAATCCATTTTCTGAGCATGGTCTGCAAGGCCGAGAGGATTTCAAGCGGGTATTTTTTGTCGAGCAGCTTGTGAAATTCGACCAAAGCGCGACCTTTTTCGCCTTTTAGAATAAAATCGGCGAGGGAAAACAGGTCCTCGTTTGTGATGCAAATTTCTTTGACCATTTTTTTTGTGATGACTTTTTGCGGATAAGCCAACAGTGCAAGCTTTTCGAGCTCGGTAGCCAGTTCTCTCAGGTTGTTTCCGACCTGTTCAATCATAGCCAGCATCGCAGGTTTTTCGAAAGTTATGTCGTGCTTTTTCGCTTCTTTGTTTACCCAGTTGGATATTTCATCGATTTTGTAGGTTCTTATGGTCGGAAATTCCTGTGATTGGGCGTATTTTGTTATTATCTTGTATATTTTCTTTCTTGAATCGATTTTTTTGCCTTCGTTTCTAGGTAAAGTCGCCACAAAAATTATGCAAATATTTTCTTGGTTGTCCTCAAGTGCGTTTGAAATTTCCTGAAGTTGTTTGTCTTCAAAGGTCGAGGAAAAATAGTCAAGGCAGTTGATTACTATCATCGAAGTCCCAAACATCATCGGTTGGGTTCTCAAAAGAGAAATCAAATCAGGGAAATTCGGGTTGTCGTGGATTTTGAAATTCATTGCAGCAAAATCTTTGTCGAGCAACTTTTTTTTAAGTTTTTTTATCTCAAGCCCGATATTATAATCTTCATCCCCGTGGAAAAAATATACTGCCATTTTTAGCTTCCCGTCGGTGCTATGCTGCACCCTACCCTTTGTCTTTTTGTTTTGTGTTGTTGGGCTGGAAAGCCCAACCTACTTTAGCGTTTTATGTCGTCGATCGGACTTTCTCGCCCGAAAACTATTTTTTAATTAGCTATCTATTAACAAGCTCGCCCCGATAACGCCTGCGGTGTTACCAAGTTTTGCCGGAACGATTTCCACGGCGTTGCCCGAAATCGGCATCGCTCTTTTCAGGATAGTTTCTTTGATAGGTCCCATAAGGATTTCGCCCGCATCTGCAACTCCGCCGCCGATGATTATTTTTTCAGGGTTGAGTAAATTTACCACGCTGGTTAGTCCTAGGCCGATGTATTCGCCCATTATGGTGAAAATTCTTTTTGCGACAACGTCACCCTGTTTTGCCGCTTCCGCGACAATGTAAGGGGTCATTTCGTTGCTTGCAAGTTCTCTGTATTTTGTAGATTTGCCACCTTTGATGTATTCTTCAGCCAAAGCCACAATCGCAGGGCCCGAGGCGAATGCTTCCAAGCAGCCTGTGTCTCCGCAGCCGCACATAGGTCCGCCGTTTGTTTGCAATTTTATGTGACCGAGTTCGCCCGCCGCGTTGCTTGCTCCGCGTACAAGTTTCCCATTTATGATAAGTCCTGACCCGATTCCGGTTCCGACGGTGATGCAGATAAGGTTCTGGCAGCCGATACCCGCACCGTAGTTTAATTCTCCAAGTGCAGCGCATCTAACATCGTTGTCTACGCGAGTCGGGATGCCGAATTCTTTTTCAATTATTTCTGCAAGAGGAACTTCTACCCAGCCAGGGACATTCGGGCAAACCCTTACTATTCCCTTTTGATAGTCGATTTGTCCAGGGAAGCCGAAACCAATTCCTTGAATGGAATTTTTGTCGGTTTTTGTTTCCTGCATCAAGTCTTTTATGGCTTGTTTGATGTTATTAATGGTGTATTCGTAGCCCATTTCCGTTCTGGTAGGAAGGGTGTTTGAGTAAGTTATTGTTCCGTTAGGCTCGACAAGCGCAATTTTAATATTGGTTCCGCCGACATCTATTCCGATTCTACATTTTTTCATACTTGCTCCTCTTTTTAAACTTCAAACTTATCCGATATTAATATCATAGAATAAAATAATAAAATATAATACTTAAAAAAAAATTAATTTAATATTTTTTACACTTTGTTGAGGGTATAATGATTGAAGAAATAAACAAAATTTGTTATAAAGGAGAATCATGACACTTAAAGAGATTAAAAACAATATATTTTACTGCGGACTGAACCACCGCGAAAGAAGACTTTTCGACGAATTAATCCCGCTTCCGATGGGTACTACTTACAATTCGTATTTGATAAAAGGTAGTGAAAAAACAGTTTTGATCGATACAATGTATCCCCCAAAAGCTGACGAGTACATACAAAAATTGGAAGATTCAGGAATTGATAATGTTGACTACATTGTTATAAACCACGGCGAGCAGGATCACTCGGGGGCTTTGCCGAAGGTTCTGAAGAAATATCCGAACGCGATAGTGTTAACCAACACAAAGTGCAAAGAGCTTCTTCAGGAAATGTTGCACATTGAAGAGGAGAAATTCCAATTGATAGCTGACGGCGAAGAAATTTCGTTGGGCGACAAGACGCTTAAATTCATCATCGCCCCTTGGGTTCACTGGCCTGATACGATGTTCACTTATGTAATAGAGGACAAAATTATATTTACGTGTGACTTTTTGGGTTCGCACTCTCCGTTTGAAAATGTTTTCGCGGTGGAGAGCGAGACACTCCTTTTGGCGGCAAAACGTTATTACGCAGAGATTATGATGCCTTTTAGAAAGTTTTGCAGCAAGTATGTAGCGAAACTAAAGGCGATGGATATTGAGATGATTTTGACAAGCCACGGCCCGGTCTACAAAAATCCTCAGTACATTCTAAATGCTTATGAGAAATGGACGGCGGATGAAGTTGCAAACGAGGTCGTTATTCCTTACGTTTCCATGTACCAAAGCACAAAAGAAATGGTTGATTACATGTGCGAAAAGCTAAGCGATAAAGAGATTACGGTAAAACCGTTTGATGTCGTGAATGAGGATTTGGGCGAACTGGCTATGGAATTGGTAGAGGCTTGCACAGTTGTATTCGGCACATCGATGGTATTGGCGGGCCCTCACCCTGCGGCAGTTACGGCGGCTTTTCTTGCAGGTGCGTTGAGACCGAAGGCTAAATTCGTTTCTTTTATTGGCTCTTACGGCTGGGGCGGAGTCTTGACGGCAAAACTTGAAGAGGCACTGTCTAACGTCAAAGTGGAAAAGCTTGAACCGGTTATCATTAAAGGAAAAGCCAAAAAAGAAGATTTTGAAAAATTGGACGTTCTAATCGAAGCGATTTACGAAAAGCACAAAAGCTTGGGGCTCGTGAAATAGACCCCTCGACCGAAAAGTTTTTTGTTTCTTTTTTCTAAAAAAGAAAGAGGAAAAGGTAATGCAAAAAATTTATCGCACCAATTTAACCGCTAGTTAAGTCGAATGGTTTTGAAAAAACCGTTCGACTTAACTAGCGGAACTCTATTTAGTCTTGCTTGGGTTAAATGCGAGCTGATTTCCGCCTTTTGTGTCAAACGATTTTTGCAAAATCCTTCGACACAAAAGGCGGTTAGAGTGAGATTTGAGAAATCATATTATCTTTTCTCTTTTCTTTTTTAGAAAAAAGAAACAAAAAACTTTTCTCTCGGGGTTTTTTGTGGGGCCCCAAGTTTTATGCTCCGCTGTTTATATTTTTCCCCAGATTATTCTTTCAATTCCGGCCAAGTCCTTTTCTATTTTGATGTCTTTAAACCCGCTTTTTTTCATTAATTCTGCCACCAATTCGGCCTGATTAATCCCCAGCTCAAAAATCAAATACCCGCCCTCGTTCAAAAACTTCGGTGCTTCTTTGGCTATTCTTTCATAAAACTCTATCCCAAGTTTATCAGTCGTGTAAAGTGCCAACTCTGGGTCGAATCCCACTTCCTCTTGAATGTTAGTCTTTTCACAAGGGGGAATGTATGGCGGGTTTGAAATTATCACGTCAAAAAACTCGTCGCCCATAAATCCTTTATTGATATTTGAAAAAATATCCGACTTTCTGAAAGTTGCCTTGTTGTAAAGATCCATTCTAGAAGCGTTATCAAGTGCAATTTGAAGCGCATCAGTCGATATATCAACCCCAATCACATGAGCACCTGAAAGTTTCGCTACCATACAAGCTATGCAACCGCTACCAGTACCTATATCAAGTACCTTTTCAAATCCGTTTTTGCCTATAATCTCAACAGCCTTCCTTACAAGAATTTCCGTCTCATCTCTCGGAATTAGCACGTTTCTGTTCACAATAAAATCTTCACCCATAAAATGTGCGAATCCAATTATATGCTGAATAGGGGCTTTTGATTCCGCCCGCAATTTCGCTTTTTCCTCAGCAACAGAATAATCCGAAATCTCAGTATCGAAAATAAAATCCCTGCCTGAAAGTTTCAAAAAATGCTTCATAAGTAATTCAGCTTCGATTTTGGCCTCGCTTGGCTCAATTCCGCTTTCGGTGAGTATATTTGCTATGTTTTTTTTAATTTGATTTGTGTTCATTTACAATCTCTTCTATCGCGTTTCTTAAATCCAATTTTGATAAATCATCAAAAACCCCATTAAGTTCAATTTTCTCTATACTATATTTTTTGCACAAACTTTTGTAATATGAAAGCTGTTTTTTTGAAGGAAGCTCTTTTGACATTTTAACTTCCTGCAAAAATTTACGTTTTTTTTTGTCAAACTCTTTCTGGGCTTCAATCAAAGGCGCTTGGGTCTTTTTGTAGTCGTAAAATTTTCTGCACTCTCGGATATAGGATTTTGCGTCCTTTGCAAACGACTCCTCATTAATATAATCTTTTAGAAACTCAAATCTCGAAGAATTCATCTTTATATAATAACCCTCATCCGCGATAAATTTTTCGCAGATTTCATCAATCCCCAAATCGGGAGACTTTTTGACCAAAGCTCTTAAAAAATTGCAAATGGCTGATTTTTGGGTCTTTGTCAACTCCAAAAAAATTCTGTTTTTTATTTCATACATAAATAACTACCGAAACACTCTCTCATTCTGTCATGCTGAATTTATTTCAGCATCTATCCATCTAGCGGAAGCTGGTAAGATCCTGAAACAAGTTCAGGATGACACAATAATTACTTAAAAATTACCAAAGTAAATCTTTCACCGAAAATTTATCGCCGATTTTTGAATTATGAAATTTCATCATTTTTTTGTAAATCGGATTGGTTTGTTTTGGATGCGAAAATTTAGGCGCGACTTTTTGCTCAACCGCCTCGTTGAGCAGATCTTCAGTTCTTGCCAGAACTCTTAATCTTACAAAATTATTCTCATCCATAAATTTATTATACCATATCTTAGCTATATTTATATAAAAAGTTTCCACAGCTAACTATTGCTAGCGGGTGATTGTAAATTTTTATTACAAATAGCCCAAATTGAAGCCAGTCATGAAATTCAACCCTTTTAAAATACTTAATATATATATAAAGTATATAACAATTGAGGATTACATGAATTTTTCTAGCAATATCACGAATAAAGAAAACTTCTTCATCGACGCCACTAGCTGGTTCGGTCAGCAAAAGGCGGCTGAGAAAAACGAAAATCTCGTAACTATTCCTATGGTTGAATCTCAACCAGCAAAAACACCAGCGCAGTTGGATTCAACAGGAAATGTTCCGATTGTTAAAAATGCCCAAGCGAATGAAACAATGGGATTAGGCGTTGAAAAAACTACTAAAAAGCCCGCAAACAAAGGGGTTAGTCTTGATCAAGCCATGACAAATTTTTATGGGAAGAAATACGCAAATGCTTCTGAAGAAGAAAAAGAAAAATTAATTGTTAAATATTTCGATTGGTTGAGCACAGAAAAAAAGGATTTTACCACCCAATTAAATCAATTTAAATTATATAGAGACAGATGCAAAGACGAAGGAGCTGAATACAAACGTTTATCAAGTGTAATCGATAAGCTGGAAGCAAAATATCAACTTCCTGCTGCAACAGCGGTAATGACAGAAGGTACTGCTAAACAAAAAGATATCGGACAGAAAGCGGTTGCTGACGATTATCATCATTATGACAAATCAGTTCAAGTCGGAGTTACAAAATTAATCGTTGATTCTAAAAATGAGCAAGCTATCAAAATCGGTGCATCCCACTCTTCCAAATTAAGCGACGAAAATCAAGTAAAAGCCGTTGATATTTACAAAACTGCTGACATTAGCGAAAAAGCTAAAACTGAAGTCGGTAAAACAATAGTCGCGCAATACGCCGACTTTGCTAGCCAAAACCAAGTTGAAATCCACAAAAGTATGTCTGACAAAAATTATTGGGATACTAAAGTAATTGAATTTGCGGCTTCTAATATTTACAACTTTGCGGCAGAAAACCAAAAACCTTCGGTTCAAGTAACCGTGAACACCGGTAATGAGGCTGCGATTGCTGCTGCTGCTGCCAAAATCAACTACTACGACAAAACAGTTCAATCAGCTATAAAAACAACACTGGTAAGCACAGGAATTGAGAGCGTCAAAATGGCTTTGGCAAATGCCCCTCAACCCCCTACTTCAACTGTTAAAAAAGAAAGTGTCGCTCAAAAAACAGCGACAACTACTGCTCCCACTGTAAACAAAATCACCCTCGCTGCACAGGCTCAAGAAAAATTTGAAAAAGCGAGTCTATCTCAAAAGATGCAAATGTTGTCTTCCATGAAGGGGTCCGAAAAAGAAGTTTACATGAAAAACATTATAAAAAGTGCACCTCCTGCTGTAGTCTTGGCGTTGCTTTCTACTCTTCCGTCGAGTATGCTTTCTTCAGTTATTAACATTGTTCTGGATTCAAATCCTTCAATTGAAGTAATGTCAAAAGTGACAAGCTTAATCGGAAAAGTCCCTGATGGTGACAAAAAAGCCCTAATTAAAAAGATAAATGACAGCTATTCGACTTCTCTTTTGAATTCACAAGCTTCAATGTTTGATGCTGATTTTCAAAAAGTTGTTGTTCAAGAGATGGCTAGAAACGGTAAGCTAGAAACGTTTGGCCAATTTAACTGGGCTACAAGTACTAAAGAATTTTATAAAGATTTGGTAAAAAATCAGGAAAATAATTCATAGGAAACGGATAGGGAAAATTAGGTAGGTAGAATAAAAAGAGAGCCAAATTGCTTGCAATCGGGCTCTCTTTTAGATTTAGAATTGTTAATTACGCTTTAACCAAACTTTTTTGCTCTAGTTGCAAAGTTACCGTGGTCAAGTCGCAAACTTCAGTAGGTCCGAAGTACTGAATAGCACCTGGGAATTTGTATCTGTCGTTCATCGCCCAATCTTCTCTGCTTGCTTCAAGTTTTTTGAAAACAGGCCCATTTAGCTCTACAAGCGCTTTTTGAATTACAGGCTTCATTTCGCCGTGACGTTTTTCCATGTTCATCATCATAGTCAAAGGTGTTCCGCCCGCAATCCACTGGTCTGCAGGTGAGGTAAGGTTTTTGATTGATGAAAGGTAACCAGTTTGTCCGAAGTTAATCAAAGCAAATGCGTTGTAACCGAGCGAATAACAGTAATCAGAATCGAAGTTCGATGGGAATGCGCATCTTCCTTCGTATCCGAAGAAGTGTGCTTGGTCAGCGAATTTACCAACATATTGACCTTGAGATTTCATTTCCTCAAGCCTTGATTTAATCATCTCTATCAAAAGCTTTTCTGTTTCAATTTTTGAAACTTGAACATTGCCGTGCGGGTCTCTGTCCATCAACAACTGGGCTTTAATAAGCGCAGGAAGTGATTTGAACACTTTTGAGTTTTCATTTTTTAATCTATTTTCAACAATTTCAAATTTTTTGTGAGTTGAAGTAGCATTGTTGTAGTTTATATCCTGTTCCAATTCGCCCATTATATCGTTCAAATTAGAAATCATGGACTTCATTTCAGGAATGAATTCAATCAAGCCTTCCGGAATAATTGCAATCCCGAAGTTTTTACCTGTTTCTGCTCTTTTTGCAACAACGTTGGCAATGTTGTCGATAATTTCATCAATTGACAATTTCTTTTCTTCGATTTCTTCAGAAATCAAAGTGATGTTCGGTTGTGTCTGTAAAGCAGCTTCTAGTGCGACGTGAGAGGCACTTCTTCCCATTATTTTAATAAAGTGCCAGTATTTTTTTGCAGAATTTGCATCTCTTTGGATGTTTCCAATAAGTTCCGCGTAAGTTTTAGTCGCTGTGTCAAATCCGAATGAAATTTCGATTTGGTCGTTTTTCAAGTCGCCGTCGATTGTTTTCGGGCAGCCAATCATTTGGATTCCGGTGTTGTTTTCTACAAACCACTCGGCCAAAAGTGCGGCGTTCGTGTTTGAATCGTCACCGCCGATAATTACCACAGCAGAAATCTCAAGTTGTTTACAGATTGCAAGCGATCTTTCAAACTGCTCTTGGGTTTCCAATTTTGTTCTTCCCGAACC
>Ga0247842_10008387_pt1 | contig 10846 bp, 12 predicted proteins | sample LaCruzMarch2015__3_FD_192411 | JGI IMG/M metagenome (GOLD analysis project Ga0247842, IMG submission 192411) | Freshwater microbial communities from meromictic Lake La Cruz, Castile-La Mancha, Spain - LaCruzMarch2015_19m | ecosystem: Environmental > Aquatic > Freshwater > Lake | place: Spain...
AACTAAAAGAATTAGCAGTAAATAAGATTCCTGAGAATTTACACAAGCCATGGATTGATAGTGTTCTCTTGAAATGTAACAAGTGCAAGAAAACTATGAAGAGAATTCCTGATGTTATTGATGTCTGGATTGATTCTGGAACAGCATCTTGGAATTGTCTTTATTATCCTTACAAGGAGGATTATTTCAAAGAATTTTTCCCTGCCGATTTGATTATTGAAGCAAGTGAACAGGCACGTTTATGGTTCAGCATGCTCCAGATATGTTCTACAATTATGTTCAATAAATCATGCTATAATGGAGTTTTTGGTCATGGAATGATTCTAGATTATCAGGGAATGAAAATGTCCAAGTCATTAGGCAATATTATCTCACCATATGAAGTTATTGACAAATATTCATCAGAAGTTTTAAGATATTATATCTGTGAGACAAAAGCAGGAGAGAATATTAACTTTAATTGGGAAGATGTCAAACAAAAGCAGAGAAATCTAATTATCCTCCTTAATATTGCGACATATCTCTCGCAAATTAAAGAAAAAGAGGATAAAAAGATAGGACTTGAAGAAGAATATATCCTCTCAAGATTGAACTCAACAATTAAGGAAGTTACAAAATTATTTGAAGATTATAGATTTGATGAGACAATTACTGAATTAGAAAAATTCTATTTAGATATTTCAAGAATCTATATCAAAATGACTCGAGACAAGAGCAATGAAAGTCCTGGTCTTGTCTTTTATGCTTTGAAAGAGGTTTATATTAACTTTCTTAAAATGTTCGCAGCAATATGCCCCCTTATGACAGAATATATCTGGCAGGATTTAATAAAGAGCGGAATTGTTAAAGAAGAATCTGTTCATCTTTCAGAATGGCCAAAATGCGATGAGAAAAAAATAAATGAAAAACTTGAAAATGAATTTAGTGTTGTTATGAAGATTATTGAAGCAGGACTTTTTCAAAGAGATAAAGCGCAAATCGGTTTGAAGTGGCCTCTTGCAAAAGCAACAATAGAATGCAGTGAAAAATTATCAAAAGAGCTTGAGGAAATTGTTGCAAGACAGCTTAATGTTAAAAAAATTGAAATGCAAAAGGGTAAAGAAAATGAAATAAAGGTAACTCTTGACACGAAACTTACTCCTGAACTTGAAGCAGAGGGTTATGCCAGAGAAATATCAAGAAAAGTCCAGGCATTAAGAAAAAATGCAGGACTTGTTAAAAATGACTTTATTGAACTTGTTCTTGTTAGTGATGAAAAATTTGGGAAAATAATTGAAAAGCAGAAGGAAATGATAAAAGACAGAACAAACTCCGGGAAATTTGAGTTTAGAACAAAAAAACCTTTAGAGAAATACACCGCAGAAACAGAAGAAAAGATTAAAGATAACAAAATAATACTACTTTTTAATAAGCTCTAAACGGGGGTTATCGTTGTTAATTAAAGTGACTAAAAGATGTTAGGTACATCTAGTTTTGAAAAAATTACCGACGATAAAAACAAAAAAGTATATTTCCAAGGATAAAAAGATTTAAATAGTATATCCTATTGAGTAGATTAATAAAAAAAGGGAGTAGATAGACAATAAACCAAATGATAATAAGCGAAGAATTTTTAAGTAGATTGAGAAAAATATTTGATCTTAACCTTTACGAGGTTAAAGTTTGGGCATCGCTTCTTTCAAGAGGGGTTTCTACAGCAGGAGAATTAAGCACTATTTCAGATGTTCCAAGAAGTAGAACCTATGATATTCTTGAAAGTTTGGAGAAAAAAGGATTTATTGTTATGAAACTTGGAAAGCCAATAAAGTTTGTTGCATTAAAACCTCATGAAGTTATTGAAAGAGTAAAGAAAAATCTTTTTGTTGATGCACAGGATAAGGCAAAAAGACTTGAAAAATTAAAGACAGAAGATGTTCTTAAAGAACTTACAAGTCTATTTTCAGAAGGAGTTAAGTTCGTTGAGCCAACAGATATGTCCGGTAGTTTAAGAGGAAGACAGAATGTTTATAATCATCTGGATATGTTAATAAGAGAAGCAGAAAATACTATCACAATTGTTACAACTGCTGCTGGTTTGAACAGAAAACTGGAAAATTTGCTTCCTTCACTTGAAAAAGCAAAGAAAAGAGGAGTAAAAATAAGAATTGCTGCGCCTATAAATGAAACTAATAAAAAAGTTGCAAAAGACTTTTCAAAAGTTGCTGAAGTAAGAAACGCATCTGGATTGAAAGCAAGATTTACTATAATCGATTCAGAAGAACTTATGTTTATGGTTATGGATGATGAAAAAGTCCATCCCAATTACGATGTTGCAATCTGGCTTAATGCAGAGTTCTTTGCAAGGGCATTAGAGCAGTTAGTTGAAGTTGCATGGTCTAAGTTCGCCAAGGTGTGATTCTTTTAAATTGAGCCCGAATTGATACTACTATCCTTTAATATAACTTTTATAACTCAATAATGCTTTTATACCTCCACCCAGTGTTTTCATTATGGGAATAGAAGAAAATCTTAAAACAAGCTTTGCGAAAGTCAAAGAAGATGTTGAGGGCGTAAAAGATGAGCTTGCCTTTGCTATGAAAAGAATAAGCCATGTGGAAACAATGCTAAGCAGGAAGGCTATTGATGATATTTCAAAAGGCAAATCAAAATCTAAAAAAAAGAAAGGAAAAAAGAGATAATTATATCGGTCTTGTTTTAATAGGATTAATATCTAGGTATTCAATAAACTCCCTTAAAGATAAATTTATGAAACTTTCTCTTGCTTCTTTAAACCCATATTTTTTTACTTTTCTAACTTCTTTTATTTTTGGCAGCATGTAAATAGCAACAACTAGTCTTGCTATCCCGCCGATTATAAATACGATTAACAATGCAGAGATTCCTAAAATAGGATGAATTATTGATGCTAAAAATCCGCCAAGAATAGGGCCAATAAAAGTTCCAATACCATTTATAACATTGAAATATGAAACACATAAAGCCATTTTTTCTCTTGTTACTGCTTCATAAATGAAATTTCCTGCTGCAAGATTAAAACCAGCCCACATTACGCCTGCAAGTACTTCTATAAAAACAACATATGGAAGAATTAATGAGGGGTTGAACTTAAAAACAAAATATGAAGCAAAGTAGAGAAAAGGAACAGCTACAATGCTGCCCATACATATTTTCATGATTTTGAGATTTCCATATCTATCTGCAAATTTTCCCCATCCGGACATGAATATGAAACTTGCCAGAGAAGAGCCTACTATCAAAGTCATGTATTGAACATAACTGAAACCTAAATCTTTTAACACATAAACTGCAAAAAAGGGAGAACAAATTGTTACTGCGAATGATGTCAATGCAAAAAGTATAACAAACTTTCCGAAATTATTATAGAACATTTTTTTTACGAATTCAATAAAACTGAAGTATGCTTTTTTCTCTGGTTTAAATTCTGGTTCATATTGTTTTGAGAATAATATGGCCGATGTTGTCCTTCCGAGAAAAGCAATAAACAAAACAATCATAAAACCCAGATAAATATTTGTTTTTTTGAAATAGTCCAGTATGAATCCTGCAATCAGCATACAGATAAGTGCCACTAAACCAGCAACTCTGCTTCTGTTTCCAAAGTATTTTCCCAGATTGCTTGTTACAGTATCTTTCATCATTGAACTCCAGGCAGGTCCCCCAAAAGAGCCAAAAACTATGAGAAGGGTGTAAATTATTACAAGTGAAGACAAAGCTAATTCTGCGTTAAGACTTTTAAAATAATAAAAAAAACTCAGGGCAACCAGTGGGAGCCACATTAATGCCTGTAAAAATACTGCCCAGAAAACAATTCTTTTTCTTGAATGATGATTCATTACTTTTATTGTAAGAAGTTGAGACAGGCTTCCAAGAAGAGAAGGAAGTGCTGTTAAAAGTCCTACATAGGTATTGAGATTTTTTGCGTTTTTTCCTATTTCTACTGCAAGAGGAGTTATGTATCTTAGGCCAAATCCATCCATGAAACTATAGGCACAGGCTTCTTTTGTGCTTATTTTTCTGGACTTTGCTTTAAGTTCTTCGATTTCTTTATTTTGTTGAGAATTAGTTCTTTTCATTTGCTTCTTTTTTGCCTCCCGACTGATTTTGTTATAAGAATGCTACTTTTAAGCTTTTCGAGAACTATTTTCAGTCATAAATATTCTTCCTATGCCCCATTTCTACAATCATAATAACTAATTTTTCATTGATAATATCCAGAATAACCCTGTAATCTCCGACTCTTAACCTGTAATAAGGACTTCCTACCAGTCTTAAAACAAAATGCTGCGGCCTTATTCTTATTCTTTCCAAAGCAATTCCTATTCTATCTCTTATATCTTGCGAAAGTTTGCTCAGCTGTTTTTTAGCTTTATCAGAAACTATTATTTCGTACATTTATCTTTAGCTCCTTAACAACATCAGCCCATTTGTGAACTCTTCCCGCTTTTATATCCCCTTCTGCTTCAGCTATATTTTTTTTAGCTTCTTCAGAAAGTTCCATTTTATCTTCAATCATATCCCAAATTATTTCTTCATAACTTTCTTTTTCATTAAATTTAAATTTTTTCAGCTTAGATAATAACTCTTCGCTTATTTGTATTGTTGTTGCCATATTAATTATATAACTTACTATAGTTTATAAATCTTTCTAAAACTAAAACCCTTCCTTTTTCTTAAGATATTCAATAATTTTTGGGCTCATAAACGGCTTTCCTTTTACAAGGGTGTATCTAAATGGAAGTTCAACACTTTCGATATCATTTATCTTAATATCTATACCATCAGCAAACTTCAAGTCTTCAAATTTTTTGCCTTCAATAATTTGCTTAACAACAAAAACAGCATTATCTGTGCTCATTTGCTCTTTTCCTATATTGAATGCTTTTGCATTTTGGATAAATTTTGTTAATTCATCTTTTGTTCTTTTTTTTGGAGGATAATCTCCCAATATGCCTCCGAAGATGAAATATTCAAAATCGTTTGTTGATTTTGGGCTTAATGTTTCTTTAGATTCTGGGTCGAGAACGCAGATATTATTTAAGGACATGTCTTTTACACTTTCTCTGAAAACCTTTCCAAACTTTTCTAGTTTTTGTTTGTCTTTCTTGTTTTTTATATTTGTGAACCATAAATTTTCTTTTCCAACTGTTTTTGAGATGTGCCCGTATTCTATTTGGCACCAAGGCCATAGTCTTGGTTCTAGGTGTTCTATTATGAAGATTTTTTTATTTGTCATTGAATAATCTCTCCAACTCGCAGACTCATTTATATATCATTCTAATTTTACTTAAATGAGCTCTGCTCGCCCATCATGTGATGCACACCAATTTCTTTTATTAAAACGTTCATATTCTTGCCAAGATTTTCTTTACTTGTTTTTATTAAAATAAGATTATAATTTTCATCTCTTGCTTCATATAAATTTTCTGATATTTTTCTGTTAATAAATACTTCAATTTCTTTGTTAAGGAACTTTTCCTTGTTTTCTTTTGCTGTTGTTCTATGCTCTTGCATTAATGCGCTTGTTCTGTGTTTTATTGCATGGTTAGGAAGTTCTTTTAGCTTTCCTGCTTCTGTCTTTTTATGGCTGGAGAATTTGCTAAGATTGAATACGCTTGGTTTGAACTTTCTTATGAAATGTAAATTTTCATCATGATCGTGTTCTGTTTCAGTGGGGTAGCCAACAATAATATCTGTTGCTATAGTAATATCTGAAAATTCTTTTAGAAAGGATTTTATTATTTTTTCAACACCTTCAATGTTATAAAATCTGTTCATGTCTTTTAATACCCTATTACTTGCTGACTGGATTGGGATATGCAAAAATTTATACATCTTTTTGTTTTGATAAACTTCTATCATTTCTTTCATTATTGGCAGAACATTATCTGGATTCATCATGCCCAACCTTAGTTTGAAGTTATGCTTTAATGCAAATATTTTGTCAAGAAGCTCTATTAACTCATTCTTTCCTCTGTCCAGGCCATAAGCAGCACAATCCTGGGATGTAAGCCATATTTCTTTTGCCCCGTTTTGCAAGTCACTTTCTATGCTTTTGATTATGCTTTCTTGAGGATAACTGAAGAGTTTCCCTTTTGCAAGCCTTGTCTTGCAATAACTACATTCTCCTAAACATCCTTCACTTATTTGATGTATGCTTATTAGTTTGTTTTGGGGAACTTTTGGAAGATTAAGCTTTTCTTCATCTTTTTGAGAAAGATATTCTTCTTGTTTTTTTTCATCGAGATTTCTTTCTTGATCATCTTTTATTATTTTTACAATATCCTTGAAGTGATGTGTTCCTAAAAATATTAAACTTCTATTAAGTTTTTTTAGTTGTTTTATGTCTGTTTCAGGCATGCAACCTGTAATAATAATTTTTTTTGATTTTAGGTCTTGAATTCTTCTTTTTATCTTGCTTTCTGTCTTAGATTTTACTACACAGGTGTTAATAATAATTATATCCGCTAGTTCTTCATTATTTGTTATAAGAAACCCTGCCTGGCTAAGAAGTCCTGCCATGATTTCACTGTTGTTCTGATTCGCAGAACAGCCGTATGTTTCAATTAGGATGTTTTTGTTGTTCATGATAAATTAAATAAAATCAGGTATTAAAAATCTATACTTCTACCTTTTATTAATAACCCGCAATTATCTGAAGAATTCCTGCGGCTATAAGATAAATCCCAACTGCTACTCTTAATATTTTTGGGAATATTAGTACTAAAAGACCCAGGATTATTGCTAAGAGTCCGGATATTGCTAAACTTATAATCTGAACCATGAGAATTACAATATAAAGAAGTATAAATAAGTTTGTATTTACATTTCATCCATAACTTCTATGCCTAAAAGATAAAGCGCATTCTTTAACGTTATCATAAGAGACTTCACAAGTTTTAATCTGAACTCTTCATCCTTGCTTCCAATAACGGGGCAGGAATGATAGAACTCATTAAAAATCTGGCTAAGCTCAAATGAGTAATTAGCTATAAGACTTGGATTTAATTTTTTTTCAGCTTCTTCTACTGTTTTTGGAAAATCTAGAATTTTTTTAATCAATTGCGTTTCTTTTTCTTCTAGTTTTTCCGGAATTACTGGCTTTTCTTTGCCTAAAGAACCAAGTTTCTTTTGGGCTTTAATCTCCTTTATTTTCTTTAGTATGCTTGAAGCTCTTGCGTAAGAGTACTGAAGATAGGGACCAGTATCACCTTCAAAGTTTAATGATTGTTCAATATCAAAGGTAATATTTTTCTCATTTCCATTTCTTAGCATTGAATATTTAATTGCAGCAACTGCTACTTTTTTTGCATCTCCTTTTGTTTTTCTCTTTTTTACTTCATCTTGAGCTTTTTTTATGGCTAGTTCTAAAAAATCTTCCAGTAAAACAACTTCGCCGCTACGCGTTGACATTTTGCCAACATCCTTTAGCAAAACAAACGAATAATGTACGACTTCGGGATAAGGTTTCTTGATGAGAATAAGCGCTTGCTTGAGCTGTTCAAAATATAATTTTTGATCTTCTCCTAAAACAATTATATTTCTCCCTTTTTTGCACTTTTCAATTGTATATGCAAGATCTCTTAAAACATAAAGGCCCGTTCCGTCATTTCTTGTTAAAACAAGTACTGGAGACTTCATTTTCCATTCTAAACCGGTGGTTTTTTGATCTAGCACAATACGATTCTCCTTATCAGTGAATATCTTGCCTGTTTTTTCTAGCTCTTTGAGAATATTCTTCCCTTCATTAATGTATCTTGATTCATAATCAAAATAATCAAATTCAATTCCTATACTCGAAAGTATGGATTTTTGGCCTTTAACAGCAGTATCTACAATTTTCTTAAATAAATCTGTTGTTTTTTTATCATTATGTTCAAATTTGTAAAGCAATTCAAATACTTCTTTTTCAAGATCCGGATTTTCTTTTATTTTTTTGCCTATTTCTATGTATTTGCCCAAGAGTTTTTCAAAAGTATCTGTTGGCTTGAAATTAAGAGCTAGCATTGCTATTTGCTTGCTTACATCATTAACATAGTAGTGTGTTTCAACTTTATGTCCGTTAAATTCAAGGATTCTTTTAATTGAGTCTCCTATAATTGCATTTCTTGTTCTTCCAACATGTGGAGAAGCATTTGGATTTATGCTTGTATGTTCCAGTAAAATTTTTTCTTTATTTCTCCCTTTTCCAAAATTATCTTCTATATGCAAAACCTCTTTAGCAAAAAGTTTCTTATCAACAAAAAAGTTGATATAGGGTCCTTTTGCTTCTATTTTTGTTATTCCTGCTTTTGGTTTTATTTCTTTTGCAAGATTTTTTGCTATCTCTACCGGATTTTTCTTGAAAACCGATGCAAGTTTAAAGCATGGAAAAGAAAAGTCTCCGAGTTCTGGTGTGGGGGGTATTTCTAGAAGGTTTTCTATTTCTTCTTTTTTGAGCTTTGTCTGCTTTTCAAGAAGCTTGGCTATCACGTCTTTCATATTAGTATCTTTAGAAAGAGGGGATTAATAAAGTTTATTGATGACATATCGTTTCTGCAATATATAATCTTTTATAGGTGAAGAGATAATGTGGTTTGTTAATGAATATTACAACATGAGAAAAGAAATTTGGGTTGATTGCAGAACAAAGCCATTGGAAGAATTAGCCAGAGCTCATGGAGCAACAGGAGTTTTAGGAAAAAATGAGGCGGGTTTATGTAATCGAGATAAGGAAATTGTCCATTTAATTCGTTCTGAAGAGGATATAGAAGGACTTCCAAGGAATAGAGATTATGTTTTTGTTCAGTTCTCTGACTGGAAAGTAATTCCTGCTGAAAATTTAATTGCTTTATTGCCCAACACAAAGATTATTGTAAAAACTAATAATGTTGAAGAAGCCAGAACTTTATCAACTACTCTTGAAAAAGGCGTATATGGTTTTTTAGTAGATGAAGAAAATAGTTTGAAGGAAATTTGTTCCATTTACAAACCAAGTCCTAAATTAGAATTAGTTGATGCAAAAGTTATTGATGTAAGATATATCGATCTTGGAAAAAGGGTTTGTTTAGATGGGATAATGACATATGGGCCTAGAGAAGGGATATTAGCAGGTTTTTTATCTGGCTTTATGTTTTTGACTGACGGAGAGACTACTGAAAATTCTTATATTAATACTCGAGCTTGGAGGGTAAATGCTGGAGCAGCTTCATTATACTGCATGTGTAAAAGAGACGGAAAAATTACTCCAAGATATTTGGATGATTTGTCTTCTGGAGATGAATTGTTAGTTGTAGACTCAAATGGGGAGACTAGGATTGAAGTTGTTGGGAGAATTAAAAAAGAGTGGAGGCCTATGACTTTTATTCAGGCAGAATACAATGGAAAAAAGGGTTCTATGTGTTCACAGACTGCTGAAACAGTAAGACTTGTGACTGCAGAAGGAACAAAGCCAATAACTGAAATAGGTGTAGGAGATAGATTGAAGGCTTATGTAACTAATTCTATACCCACTCATGGAGGGAGGTTAGTAGAAGAAAGAATTGTTGAGATTTAATGATGGAAATTCAAAATTACCTAATCAAGAATGGATACATTCCACTCGATAAATCTTGGATAATAAGGATGGGAATTTTAGATTTGATAAATTCTAAAAAAGATATTTCTATATTTTTAAAAAAACAAGAATCTCTTGGGGGAGATATTAAAGCATTGAAAAGAGTTGTCGATTTATGGGGAACAGACAAGCTTTTGGATGTTGGAGAATCCGGAACAATCTATAGGTTTGTAAGGTTTTACACTTGGAAAAATAAAATCAATAGGGAAATAAAAATTTCAGACACCCTGATAGATCGGGTAACAAGGGGGGCAATTTGTAATAATCCAGAAATTGTTAATTGTTCTCCTGAAGAACTTTTGAAACTAGATCATCAAACTTCTCAATGGGCAACAATGGCTTATTTGCTTGGAGATAGAAGAAAAGTTGAAAATCCTCCGTTTAAACTTAAGGTTACTTATGATGCGGTTGAACACTGGGAACAGCAAAGAAAACAAGGAGAATCTTGGGCAGCAAGAGTAGATCCTACAATTTTAAATCAAGCACTTGCTTTTGTTAACTATTTAAGAACAGGGAAAGTTCGATTTTCTCCAGAGCAAGCAGAAGATTATTGTTTTGCAAGAACATTTAATATTCTTACTCAAAAGCAAGGTAGGAAGCTATATCCTAGTTTAGAAGGGCATGAAACTCCAAGATTTGACGAAATAGAAAAATCTTTAATTGAAACTGAATCTGGAAAAGTTAAATCTGGTGACCATAGGGTTGTGCAGGCAATTGCAATGAAATATTTTCCCGATGGATTTGGAAGAAGCAATTTTGCTAATCCAGATTGTGTAAATAAGACTTGGCCGAGGTTCTGGGATTTTTTAGCAGATACGGGATATATATTAAGACTATAATAATAATAATTGGTTTTAAAAAAGACTTTATGCTTTTTTCTCAACTTTCGCACCACATTCGTGACAGAATTTTTCAATAGGGTCAAGTTGTGTCCCACATGCTTTACATCTTAATGGTTCAACTTTTCTTTCTATTACTGCTTTATATCCTTTTTTTCCTGAAACAATCTTTGAGAAGGCATCTTGGATCGCATTTGCATCTTGAAATTCTCTTAAATCTAAACAGCTTGACATTTTTATTTTTTACTTCTTTTTTATTTTATTCTACTATATTTTTAAACCTTTTGAAAACAAAATTGTAGTGTCCGCTATTAAGGTTACCTTGCTGTTTTAAGTTGTCCATCTTTATATGCTTTTTGTTTATTTTCTAGACTTTTCAATGAAAGCTTGGTAG
>Ga0247842_10008388_pt1 | contig 10843 bp, 9 predicted proteins | sample LaCruzMarch2015__3_FD_192411 | JGI IMG/M metagenome (GOLD analysis project Ga0247842, IMG submission 192411) | Freshwater microbial communities from meromictic Lake La Cruz, Castile-La Mancha, Spain - LaCruzMarch2015_19m | ecosystem: Environmental > Aquatic > Freshwater > Lake | place: Spain...
ATCCTGCGCTCGACGGCAAACGGGTGCTGTCGCTGTTGCTCGCGGACGACGCGCCGCCCGGCCGCGCGCGTCTGTGGATCGGCAGCGACGACGGACTCTACTCGCTGGCGGTCAGCGAGCAGGGCGCGCAACTCGTAGCCGAAAGCAGCCCACAACCCGCCGACACCGCGGACCAGCAACCGCCGCTCGGCATCAGCGGCATCCTGTCCAGCCAGGGCCGGCTGCTGGTCAGCGCCGGCATGGTGTACGAGTACGGCCCGACCGCCCTGTCCGGCTGGTATTGGATTTCGTTCGCCGGCGTGCTGCTGATCCTGATCGCCGGCTGGCTGATCCCGCCGCCTTGATCATCATTTCGACCGGGCTCGCGCCGGCTCGACCTTCGCCGACCGGAGGCCGACGCTTTAGCGGGCCGCGGTGCCGCGTCCGGCCGGAACGATGATCAAGGCCGGCGCCCCTTAATGGACTGACTTAACTGTCAATGAAACCTTTCCTATGAAGACCTACCTGGACTGTTATCCCTGTTTTCTGCGTCAGGCCTTGAGCGCGGCCCGCCGCGCCCAGGCCACGGTGGAACAGCAACGCCAAATCCTGCTGGACACCATGGACCTGCTCCAGGCCTTGCCGCCGCAGGCCACGCCACCGGTGATGGCAGAGCGTATCCACCGGATGGTCCGGGCTCGAACCAACACCCCCGACCCCTATCATAAAAGCAAGCAAGACGCCACGGCGCAAGCACTGGGGCTGCTTCCCGAACTGCGGGATCGCGTCCGCACCGCGCCGGATCCGCTGGAAACCGCGGTGCGGATCGCCATCGCCGGCAACATCATCGACGACGGTGCCGCGGAACACTATGACCTGCAGGCGACCTTGGCGCGCGTGCTCGAACAGCCCTTCGCCATCGACGGTCTGGCGCAGTTGCGCCAGGCGCTCAGTACCGTGGACGCCGTTCTCTACCTGGCCGACAACGCCGGCGAAACGGTCTTCGATCGCGTCCTGATCGAGACCATCGACCAGCCGGTTACCTATGCGGTCAAGGCCGGCCCGATCATTAACGATGCCACCCTGGAGGATGCCTTGGCCGCGGGATTGGATGCGGTCAGCACCCTCATCGATACCGGTTCCGACGCGCCCGGCACCTTGCTTGACCGTTGCTCCCCGGCGTTTCGCGCTCACTTTGCGCAAGCACCGCTCATCATCGCCAAGGGCCAGGCCAACTACGAGACACTCAGTGACATTCGGGCGCCGGTGTTCTTTCTCCTCCAGGCCAAGTGTCAGATCATTGCCGACGATCTGGGTGTCCCCGTCGCCGGTGTCGTCCTGAAGGCCCCGGCCGACATGCGCCGATGGAACAACGACTTAGGTGTCGAGAAGCAACCTTGATCGGAGTGCCGACGATTGGATCATGATCCGCCCATCCGCTACGTCGAACCGGTCTATCGTCCGCCGAGCGAGGCCGAGTCGCTGATCCTGCCGGTCACCGACGGCTGTTCCTGGAATCGATGCACTTTCTGCGAAATGTACCGGGCGCCGCAGAAGCGGTTCCGTGCCCGGGATGCGGCCGAAGTGCTGGAGAGCATCCGCCGTACCGGCGAGGACGAAGGGGATCAGGTACGCCGCGTCTTTCTGGCCGACGGCGATGCGCTGGTGTTGCCGACGCGTCGCTTGCTGGCCTATCTGGAGGCGATCCGCACCCACTTGCCGTCCGTGCATCGCGTTTCCAGCTATTGCCTGGCGCGCAATCTGAACAAGAAATCGGTCAGCGAACTCAAGGAGCTATTCGATGCGGGTTTGAAGCTCGCTTACCTTGGCGCGGAGTCGGGCGACGCGACCGTGCTCGCGCGGGTGAACAAGGGTGAAAGCGTCGAATCGACCCGCGATGCACTCGATAAACTGGGCCAGGCCGGCATTCGCCGCTCGGTGATGATCATCAATGGCCTGGGCGGCGAAGCGCTGAGCGCCCAACACGCCGACAATTCCGCGCGCCTGATCAATGCCGCGGCGCCCGAGTATCTGTCTACCCTGGTGCTCACCCTGAACGACGGCGGCGCCCGCTTTCGCGCGACCTGGCCCGACTGGCAACCCCTGTCGCAATCCGGGTTGTTCCGCGAAATGGAGCGCTTCCTGTCCGCGCTGGACTTGCGGCGGACCCTGTTCCGGTCCGATCACGCATCCAACTGGCTGGTACTGAAGGGGACGCTCGGCGCCGACAAGGCGCGTCTGCTGGCGCAGGTGCGGGCGGCGATTGAACGGCCGGAGGCCGCGGCATTGCGGGCGGCATGGATGCGGGGCTTGTAGGGCACATGGTTGCGCTCCGCCCAAGCCGCTCCGCCGCCAACGGCTTTTTCAGGATCAGCGGGACCGCGCCCCGTTCCCTGCTACCATTCACATTTTGGCGCGACTCGCTGCTGCCGCTGCCGGAGGCTGGATGAACCATGAAGATCGCCATCGCCACCAACGATTACACCCAGGTTTCCGGCCATGCCGGTCAGGCGCGGGACTGGCTGCTCTACGACAGTAGTTCTGCTTCAGGAGAACCGGAACGTATCCGCCTGTCGAAAGCTCAGGTGTTCCACCATTGGGAGGGCGAGGGCCCGCACCCCCTGGACGAGGTCGCGGTGATCGTCGCCGCCAGCGCCGGCGAGGGGTTCCGCCGCCGCATGGATAAGCGCGGCGTCCAGGTCCTGCTGACCGGTGAGCGGGACGCCGCCCGCGCCCTGTATGCGGTGCTCAACGACGAGGTGCTGCCCGACCCGACCTTCGATCCCAGTCTGCTGCTGTGCGGATTGCGTGATCTGTTCTCTCCGCATTGAGGTGTGCGCCGTTCTGCACGCCCGATCGCACCGGGCCGGTGTCGGGGCCTTGATCATCGTTTCGGCCCTACGATGGCGCGTGGCCGGACCCATGATCAAGGCCGGGGTCGGCGTCAACCGGACCATCGATCCGCGGCGACGCCAATGAGGCGGAGCCTCGATGACCTGTGGCTGAAACTCCTTTTCAAGGGGGCAGCCTTGACCATGATGCTGCTCACTTCGCTCGGCCCCCGAGTCACCGACCCTTTTTAGAACATAGCTTTACGGTCGACCATCCCCCATGCAACTGCGCACGGGGATCGTTGAGCACCAGCCCGAACCCATGCTGTCCGGGGAGGTGGAGTGCGACGAGGTCTACGTCATCGCGGGTCACAAAGGACATCCGGGCGCGGTCAAAAAAAATGACGCCGGGGTCGGCGGCGGCGGCTCAAGGGGGCGCGTGGACGTGGCACGCTCGCGAAGGAATGGAAGGCTTTTGGTCGTTGCTGCGTTCCTGGCAGCGACCGCATCGCGGGATCTCGCAGGAGAAGTTACCGCTCTACTTAGGCTTCTTTCAGTTCGTCCACAATACACGGATTCGCGGAAAAGGGCTGATGACTCCGCTGTTGGCACTGCTCAACAGCTCGTGGACAGTCCGGAACCTATATTGAGCCTGGAGCCTTAATCATGAGCCCGGCCATCTCGCGATCTGGGCCGGACAAGGCGATCATGGGCCACGAGGTCCTCGCTCGCGGCAGTCCCAAAGTGACATGCCTACCCAACACCCAACGGCGCCCGCCCATCCCGAGGATGTTAAACTCCGCCCGTCCGGAACACGCCTGATGCGGCCGATCGGCTCGATCGCGATCCTGAGGCGATTTCTGTCGGAGAATCGATCGGATCAGCGCTTGCCTCAGGGTGATTGATGTACCGTACGCCGCTCGCTATTTTTCTACCTTCGCTGGCCGGCGGTGGTGCGGAACGCATGATGCTGAACCTCGCTCAGGGCGCGGTAGCGGCTGGGGTCGCGGTGGATCTCGTGGTTGGTAAAGCCGAGGGGCCTTACCTGGCGCTGGTGCCGCCGGGCTGCACGCTGGTCGACCTTGGCTCGGCGCGGGTGCTGGGTGCGTTGCCGGGGCTGGTGCGCTATCTGTGCCGGTGCCGGCCGCGGGCTCTGCTGGCCGCGATGGATCATGCCAACATGGTCGCCTTGTGGGCGCGCGCGCTGGCGCGGGTGCCGACGCGTGTCTGTGTCAGCGTGCGCAGCAATCTGTCGCAGGAGGCCGCGCACTCGCCGTTGCTGGCCGGGCGCTGGATGCCGTGGCTGGCGCGCGTTTTTTATCCGCGCGCGGATGCCGTCATCGCCGTGTCGCAAGGGGTGGCGGATGACCTCGACCGGCTGCTCGGCGCCGGTCGTGCGCGTATCCTGGTCATTCCCAATCCGGTGGTGACGCCCGAACTGGCCGCGCTTGCCGTCGCGCCGCCGGATCATCCCTGGTTGCAGCCGGATACGGTGCCGGTGATCCTGGCCGCCGGGCGGCTGGCCCCCCAGAAAGATTATCCGACGTTGATCCGCGCCTTCGCGGCCTTGAGCGCCGGGCGTGATCTGCGTCTGATCATCCTTGGTGAGGGGCCGGAGCGGGCGGCACTGGAGTCACTGATTCAGGCGTTGGGGCTTGGCGACCGGGTCGCCTTGCCCGGATTCCGGGATAATCCCTTTGCCTATATGAGCCGCGCCCGCCTGTTCGTGTTGTCATCGGCCTGGGAGGGGTTGCCGGGGGTGCTGATTCAGGCCATGGCCTGCGGGACCCCGGTGGTCAGCACCGACTGCCCGAGCGGACCCCGGGAGGTCCTGGCGGACGGGCGCTTCGGCCCGCTGGTTCCGGTTGGCGCGGTCGAGGCGCTGGCCGCGGCGATGGCGCTGTCCCTGGAGCAACCGCCGGAGCCGGAGCGGCTCAAGGCGCGCGCCGCGGATTACGGACTCGAACCCGTGACCCGCCGTTATCTGGAAGTGCTGGGATGCGGCGCGCTTGCGCCGGGGTGTGATCGGACGTGATGTGGTTTTTGCGGGCCAAGTCTTTAGGTCGGGTGGCTATCGCGCTCGAGATTGGGCAAGCTGAAATGTTGGGGTTCGTTCCTCACCGCAACCTACGGCATTGCGATGTTTTCGGGTTCGGAGCGAATACTTTCACAATCGCTCTCGCTCTGCCCATCCGACGCGCGTCAACGACCACATCACTGTGGACCTCATTGCGCCCAGCAGTTCCAAATTCGGCTGGCCGCCCACCAGCAGCGTGTCGGCAGCGAGGCTGATGGTGGATGCGCTGCGCTTATCCACCCTACGAAACCGGCCCCGTTGTAGGGTGGATAAGGCGCGCCGCTCGGTGTCAGGGACCTGGCACCTCAGTCGCCCGCGCCGCATCCACCAGGAGCCGCGCGATACCGCCCAAATTTGGAATGGCTGCCTCGCGCCGGCCGGGATCGCGGCATGAAGATCGCCCACGTGATCACCGGCCTGGAACTGGGCGGCGCCGAGATGATGCTGTTCAAGCTCCTGAGCACGATGGACCGGACGGTCTTCGAGCCGCTGGTGATCTCACTGATCCATCCCGGCCCCATGGGGCCGCGGATCAGCGAACTGGGTGTCCGGGTGGAGACACTCGACTTGCGCCGCGGTTTCCCGACGGCCGGGGCGGTGGTGCGTCTGGTGCGTTTGTTGCGCGCCTTTCGGCCCGATCTGATCCAGACCTGGATGTACCATGCGGACCTGCTCGGCGGACTGGTGTTGCCGCTGCTGGGGACGGGGTCCCGGCGTCCGCGGCTGGTCTGGAACATCCGCCAGAGCGATCTGGACCCGCGTCAGACCCGCCGCAGCACCCGGCTGGTGGCGCGGCTCAATGCCGGGCTCTCCCGTCTGGCGCCGGACCGCATTCTCTGTTGCTCGGAACGCGCGCGGGAGGTCCATCTGGCCTTGGGTTATCGGCGCGGCATCCTGTCCGTGATCCCGAACGGATTCGAGCTGGAGCGGTTCCGGCCGGATGCGCAGGCCAGCGCCGCGTTGCGCGGTACCTTGGGAATACCGGACGCGGTTCCGCTGGTCGGGCTGGTGGCCCGATTCGATCCGCAGAAGGATCTGCCGACCTTTCTGCGGGCGGCGGCCTTGGTCCGGGCCGCGCGACCCGACTGCCGGTTCCTGCTGTGCGGTCCGGGGATGGACGCGGCCAATCCGCAACTGACGGGCTGGATTGCGGACGCGCGCCTGGGTGACGCGATCAGCCTGCTCGGTCCGCGCGCCGACACCCCGCGCGTCTTTGCCGCCCTGGACCTGTTGGTCAGCGCCTCGGCCTATGGCGAAGGCTTCCCGAACGTGATCGGCGAGGCCATGGCCTGCGCCGTGCCCTGTGTGGTCACGGACGTGGGCGACTCCGGCCTGATCGTCGGCGAGACCGGGCGCACCGTGCCGCCGCGCGACCCGCCGGCCCTGGCCGCGGCCATCGGGTGCCTGCTCGCCGAGGGTCCGGACACACTGGCCGACCGCGGCCGGGCCGCCCGCGCCCGGATCGCAGCGCACTATGCCTTGCCGCTGATCGCCGCGCGCTACACGGATCTCTATTTGTCACTGAACCGAGGGAATCGCTAATGTGCGGTCTGTGCGGCCTGATTGAGCCCGATGCCCCGACCGAGTCCGACCTGCGTCATGCCGTCGGGCGGATGAACGATACGTTGGTGCATCGGGGACCGGACGATCAGGGCCTGTGGCTGGACCTCGCGGCTGGGGTCGCGCTGGGGCATCGGCGCCTGTCGATTCTCGACCTCTCGCCACTGGGGCACCAGCCGATGGTCTCCCATTGCGGCCGGTATGTGCTCGCCTTCAATGGTGAGATCTACAACTATCTGGCCCTGCGCCGCGACCTTGGTGAGACCGTGCCCTGGCGCGGGCATTCGGATACCGAGGTGTTGCTCGCCTGGATCAGCCGCCGCGGGGTGGCGGTGACGCTGCCGCAACTCAACGGCATGTTCGCCTTTGCCCTGTGGGATCGGCAGGAGCGCCGACTCACCCTGGCGCGCGACCGCCTGGGAGAGAAGCCGCTCTACTACGGCTGGAACCGCGGACGCTTCCTGTTCGGCTCCGAGCTCAAGGCGCTGACCGCCCATCCGCACTGGCAGGGCACGCTCGATCGGGATGCGCTGGCGGCCTATCTGCGCCTGAGTTATGTCCCGGCGCCGCATTCCATCTACCAGGGGATCCGCAAGCTCGAACCCGGGACCTCGGCCACCCTCGATCAGGGTCAGCAGACCCCGGTCATCCGCGCCTATTGGACTGCGCGCGAGGCCGTCGAGCGCGGTCTGGCCGCGCCTTTTGACGGATCGCGGGCGCAGGCCCTGGACGCGCTGGAGTCGCTGCTGAGCGATGCCGTGGGGTTGCGGATGCAGGCCGATGTCCCGCTCGGCGCCTTCCTCTCCGGCGGCATCGACTCCACCGCCGTGGTGGCGCTGATGCAGGCCCAGTCGACCAAACCGGTGCGCACCTTTTCCATCGGGTTTCACGAGACCGGATTCGACGAGGCGCCCCATGCCCGGCAGGTCGCCGCGCACCTGGGGACCGATCATACCGAGTTGTACGTCACCGCTCAGCACGGCATCGAGACCATCGTCGACCTGCCGCGGCTCTGGGACGAACCCTTCGGGGACTCGTCCCAGATCCCGACCCTGCTGGTGAGCCGGATGGCCAGGCGCGATGTGACCGTCTGCCTGTCCGGTGACGGCGGAGACGAGTTGTTCGGCGGCTATTCCCGGTATCTCTGGACGCGCGACACCTGGCGGCGCATCGGCTGGGTACCCCTGGGGCTGCGCCGCGCGCTGGCCGGTGCGGTCACCGCGATCGCCCCCGGCACCTGGGACCGGCTGCTGCGGCCCTTCGGCCGGCTACTGCCCGGACCGCTCGCCATCGCCAACCCAGGGGACCGGCTGCATAAGGCGATCGATGTCCTGACCGGCGACTCACCCGAAGCACTCTATCTGCGCATGGTCTCGCACTGGAACGACCCGGCCGCGCTGGTGATCGGCGCCCGTGAACCGGCGAGTGTGCTCACCGACCCGACGCGGCGCCCGCGCACCGGGTCGATCACCGAGTCGATGATGTTCATGGACAGTTGTCTTTATCTGCCGGATGACATCCTGGTCAAGGTCGACCGGGCCAGCATGGGGGTCGGCCTGGAGGCGCGGGTGCCGCTGCTGGATCATCGGGTGTTCGAGTTCGCCTGGTCACTGCCGCTGCGCTGGAAAGTGCGCGGGCGTCTCGGCAAGCTCCCGCTGCGTCACATTGTCGAGCGGCATGTGCCGCGTGCCCTCATGGATCGGCCCAAGATGGGGTTCGGGGTGCCGATCGAGCATTGGCTGCGTGGGCCCCTGCGTGACTGGGCGGAGGCATTGCTGGCGCGCGATCGGCTGCTGGCCGACGGCATCCTGAGGCCCGAGCCCATCCGCGCCAAGTGGGAGGAGCACCTGGCGGGGCGGCGCAACTGGTCTTATTACCTGTGGGATTTGCTGATGTTCCAGGCGTGGCTGGATGCGGCCGGGGCAGCGCCGTCCGCGAGTCGCCAGCCATGACGGCGCTCGGCACCCGGCGGGTCGCCTTCTTCGTGACCGTGGACTGGTATTTCTGCCATCACTATCTCGCGCTGGCTCAGGCCGTGCGCGCTGCCGGTTTCGCGGTCACGGTCATCACCGGCGTGGAGGCCCACGGCGAGCGTATCCGCGCGGCCGGGCTCGACCTGATCCCGCTGGAGGTCTCGCGCAAGGGGATGCATCCGTGGCACGAACTGCGCAGCATTGCGCGGGTGACGCGCATCCTCAAGGACCTGAAGCCCGTCCTGCTGCACAATATCGCGCAGAAACCGGTGCTTTACGGCACCTTGGCGGCCCGTCTCGCGGGGGTGCCGACGGTGGTCAACGGGGTGGCGGGGATGGGCTATCTGTTCTCCTCCGACGGCCCGCGGGCCCGCCTGCTGCGCGGATTGGTGGGCGGCGCCTATCGCGCCCTGCTCGCCGCGCCGAACGTGCGGGTCCTGGTGCAGAACCCGGACGATCAACAGCAGGTCCTGCGGCTCACGGGAGTGGAGCCGGTGCTGATCCCCGGCTCCGGGGTGGATGTGACGCGCTTCGTTCCGCGCTCGGACCCGCCGGGGGCGGTGGTGGTGATGCTGGCCTCGCGGCTGCTGTGGGACAAGGGCGCGGGAGATTTCGTCAGCGCCGCCCGCCTGCTCAAGGCGCGGGGCAGCCCGGCGCGGTGCGTGCTGGTGGGCAAACCCGACCCCGGCAATCCGACCTCGGTGGCGGAGGAGCAACTGCGCGACTGGCATCAGGAGGGCTGTATCGAGTGGTGGGGTCATAGCGCCGACATGCCCGGGGTGCTGGCGCAGGCGCACATCGCCTGTTTGCCGTCCTATTATCGCGAGGGTCTGCCCAAGTTTCTGATCGAGGCCGCGGCCGCGGGGCTGCCGTTGGTCACCACGGATGCGACCGGCTGTCGGGAGGCCGTGGAGGTCGAGGGCAACGGACTGCTGGTCCCGGTCCATGACCCGCTGGCCTTGGCGCACGCGCTTGAGCGTTTGATCGGCGACACGGATTTGCGGCGGCGGTTCGGCGCGCGTTCGCGGATGATCGCCGAGGCGCGTTTCGACTCAGTCCGCATCCATGCGGCGACCCTTGCGGTGTATCGCGAACTGCTGGAATCCAGAAAGATTTCGTTTATAGCAAATGAACAGGAGTGAAATAAGCGTATGAAAACGGCTTTAATTACCGGTGTAACCGGACAGGACGGCGCCTACCTGGCGGAATTCCTGCTGAACAAAGGCTATGTCGTGCACGGCATCAAACGGCGGTCCTCGCTGTTCAATACCGATCGCATCGATCATCTCTATCAGGACCCCCATGAGAGTGATCGCCGCTTTATTCTCCATCATGGGGATCTGACCGACTCGATGAGCCTGATCCGGGTCATCCAACTGGTGCAGCCGGACGAGATCTACAATCTTGCGGCTCAGAGTCATGTCGCGGTGTCGTTCGAGGAACCGGAATATACCGCCAACTCCGATGGACTGGGCGCGCTGCGCATTCTGGAAGCGATTCGTATCCTCGGATTGGAGCGCAAGACGCGTTTCTATCAGGCGAGTACCTCCGAGCTCTTCGGTCTGGTGCAGGAGACTCCGCAGCGCGAGACCACTCCCTTTTATCCGCGCAGCCCCTATGCGGTCGCCAAGCTCTACGCCTACTGGATCACGGTGAACTACCGCGAGGCCTATGGCATCTATGCCTGCAACGGGATTCTCTTCAATCACGAGAGCCCGGTGCGCGGCGAGACCTTCGTGACCCGCAAGATCACCCGTGCCCTGGCGCGCATCACTCTTGGCTTACAGGACTGCCTCTATCTCGGCAATCTGAGCGCCAAGCGCGATTGGGGCCATGCGCGGGACTATGTCGAAATGCAGTGGCTGATGCTGCAGCAGGAGCAGCCGGAGGATTTCGTCATCGCCACCGGCGTGCAATACAGCGTGCGCGACTTCGTGGACGCCGCCGCGCAGGAATTGCAGATCAAGATCCGCTGGGACGGCGAGGGAGTCGATGAGAAGGGGTATGACGCCGCCGGGCGCTGTATTGTCGCCGTCGATCCCCGGTATTTCCGGCCCACTGAAGTGGAAACCCTGCTCGGCGATCCGCGCAAGGCGCACGAGCGGCTCGGCTGGGCGCCCGCCACCAGCTTTCAGGAGCTGGTGTCCGAGATGGTTCGGGAGGATCTCAAGCAGGCGCAACGCGATGAATTGGTGACGCAACACGGTTACAGTACCTTCAACCATCACGAATGAGGTCGAGCATGGAGACCGGACAGACGATCTTTGTGGCCGGACATCGCGGTATGGTCGGCGCCGCCTTGGTGCAGGAATTGCGCCGACGCGGTTATCACCACCTGATCACCAGGACCCATGCCGAGTTGGATCTGACGGATCAGGCCCAGGTGCGCGCATTCTTTCAGGCAGAGCGGCCAGCCGCGGTAT
>Ga0247842_10008391_pt1 | contig 10840 bp, 16 predicted proteins | sample LaCruzMarch2015__3_FD_192411 | JGI IMG/M metagenome (GOLD analysis project Ga0247842, IMG submission 192411) | Freshwater microbial communities from meromictic Lake La Cruz, Castile-La Mancha, Spain - LaCruzMarch2015_19m | ecosystem: Environmental > Aquatic > Freshwater > Lake | place: Spain...
AAGATCGAGACATAAGGTTTTTGTCCTTTCAGCGCTTTATGTTTCTAAACAAAATCAAATGGACTATGTTTGTAGACCGTAGGCGGAAAACCTTTTTGCACGGGAGTTCGATTCTCCCCATCTCCACTATTATCTGACCGCTCGCTCGGCTCGCTATGGTTGAATGGCCGACCCCTCAGGGGTCGGCGTTCTTCGTTTTATCTGCTGAGTTAATGGTTAATGGGGTCAGTTAATGGGGTCAGTTAATGGGGTCAGGCACCATTCTTTTGGAAAATATGTGTTCTAATATTTTTTCTTCGGTCTTCCTGGATTCCTTAATGTCGAAAAAAGCGAATGTTTTTCAATCATTTGTTCAGACCACTTGTCTCCCCCATATGGAACGCCCTTATTCACACAGTTTCGTATTTTAAGCAGGTCTTCTTCTTTATCGTTCGTGTTTATCCATTTCCGATAATGATCTGGAAAAGGTTCCGGCGGAGGAGAAAGGAATTTTTTCTGTTTGTTGTCCCCGTATATTCGTCGCCATGCGCTTCCCCATCTCCAATCTTCACAATTGATGGAAAGTTTCGCTCTAACCGGATTTCTTTCGATATATTTTATCACAGAAAGAAAATATTTATCCGAGTCCACAAGAAAAGACTTATACCTTCCCTGGTAAAGATGCCCGCCCCCGATCGTTTTTGTCTTTACATGATCCTTTCTGGTATGTGTTGTCGTAAGCCAATGCATGAAGAAAGAAAGATCGCCGTCTTTTTTGGGCTGGAGAATAAGATGCCAATGGTTAGGCATGAGGACATAAGCTAGAACGCGCATGTCTACAACGGACTTTTTTGCCTCTTCTAAAAGAGATTCAAAAAGAAGAAAATCTTCTTCATCACGGAAGATGGTTTGTCGTCCGTTCCCCCTATTGATGACGTGATATATCTCATCAGCAATATCCACTCTTTCAATTCTTGCCATAGAGAATATTATACCACAGATTTTTCAAAACAATGGTGCCTGACCCCATTTCCATTTCCTCTTTCGTTTTGATCCGTTGTAATTTCCTGCTTTCTCGTCGAGTTTCACTTCCCCGTACGGATAGTAGTCGAGTGTTTCAACCACCACTCCGTTCTTGTCGGTAATGACATTCGCACCGCCGAGATGGTCGGTGTGGATGTAAAGCAGAGAAGAAGAAGTGACGGTAATGGGAGTTCCCGCCTTGGTCGTGACATTCGGCTTCCATGCCGAGATAAGTTCAGCCCATTTCACCGTTGTTGTTCCGGTGTAGGTATCGGAGTATGAGCCGGTGGTCGAGGCGAGAAAAAGCTAGTGGGAAATATTATACCACAGATTTTTCAAAACAATGGTGCCTGACCCCATTTCCACTAGGATCTTCAGACAAAAAGATTTCATAAACATCCTTAAGAAAAACTGGCTCCTCCTTAGTGTCGCCAAGAATTCTCTTCTTAAATTCTGAATCTTTAATAGAGAAGACCAAAAGAAGTGAATCTATTAACGAATCGAAACGATTCACTAAGTTTACATATACCAGCCGTTGAAGATGTTTTCTATTGGTTTCAATTTTTATCCCGTCTAGCTCAACGACAGCAGATGCGATTTCAGATTTAGTAAATTTCTCGAACTTATCAATTAGATCAATTATTTCTTTCATAATACGTTTAACATTTCAGTATTTTTCCCTTTACTTCTATAAATTTTCTTGTGCAATTAAAACAGGATTGCCAATTACCTCAAAATCTTTTTTCGGGGTACTTGAAATATATCGTTGCGCGAGAGTCATTTTAATCCTCCTGTTCTTGTCAATTCCTTTCACCAAGATAGCATCTTCCTTCTTTTCTGAAATTGTAACAAATCCATCATAAGCAAGGACCAAGAGTGCTTCATTCTCTTTTTTCTCCATAAATTTTTCAGCCTCACGTTGAGCTACCTCGATTTTATCTGCAGAAAAACGGTGGATATTTGTTTGCGTCATTACAAATGGAACTAAGGGACCGCCCTCTTTAATAGAGTCAATAGCATGATCTAATGCTTTAAACAGCAAGTCGTTAAAGCGTATTTCTGATATATCGTTGTCCATAAATGTTTAATTATTTATTTATAACAACACCAATTCCGGCCTGTTTAAGGGCGTTTTGCAACGGAGCTGATGGACCCGTTTTACCCGTAATCGGGCTTGTAAAGAAATTCCAAACAGCATTTTTTACGGCGTTCGAAGAAACAAGTAGTTGGTCTTTAGAGATTTGATTTGCGGCTCTCTGTGTAAGAGAAGTATAGCCGACTTTTGCTTCATTCGCGACACCGTTTACAAGTTGATCTACAAATCTCATCCCTTGAGAAGTTTTAAACGGGACCTGAGATTGACCACCTAAAATTTTAAGAGCATCTTCCCCGATTTTTCCAGTTCCGCCTATTGCATTTAGTCCTTTAACAGAACTTTTTACACTAGCCCCAATACTACCTTCTGTCGGCATAACCAATCCAGGAATTGCCCACATTTTATCACCAGCAGAAGAATTCTGGTTACCAAGAGCAGAGACCGAATCCGCCATCTGACTTGAAAGAAACGCGGTTCCTGTAACGGCGGTCAACCCTGCCATAATTTCTGGAGCATAAACAACGGCCAACGCAAGAAAAGCAAAATTTCCGTTCTTGTCCAGATAGGTGGTCGGATTGTTTCTTGCGTAGCTGTAAGAATTTAATTGTTGGGGGTCAGTAAGAATCACTGGAAGTTTTTGCCCGGTCAGTTGAGATACTTGATCTTTGTTTCCCATTGCAAGAAACACCGGATCCTCGCTCAAGAACCTCCCCTCCTTCCCATTGTAATACCTCGCGTTCAAATACGAAAGGCCCGTGACACTGTCATACTCTTCGCCGATATATTTTCGTTTTGATCCCTTGTAATTTCCGGCCTTTTCGTCAAGTCTCACTTCTCCGTACGGATAGTAGTCGAGCGTTTCAACCACCGCGCCGTTCTTGTCGGTAATGACATTCGCTCCGCCGAGATGGTCGGTGTGAATGTAGCGGACAGTCGTTGTCGCAGCCGTGGTTATCGTTGCGGGTCTGAACGCCGCCATGGCGAAGGTCCAGGGCTGCGTGGTTGAGCCCGTGTACGTGTCGATGTAGGCTTTTGTCGTTGTTGCAAAACGATAACTCGCAGCGGAAAAAGTTGAGGACGCGTTGTTCGAGAAAAGAGAAATGTTTGCTGTCGTTGCCGTCGTCGTACCATTTCGGTTTATCGTATCGACGATAAGATCATTTACATATCGCGTTGTAAGCGTGGCTGATGGGTTCCCTGTCGTTCCCGCGGTCGTCGTCGCAATATCGAGAGGCGAGGTCGGATTGAAGCCGTTAAACGTCGCGGAAGAGAGCTTTATCGAATCCGTGGGGCCGTAGACGGTGACGGAGACCGTTTGAGTTTGTTGGACTTTTTAAAAAAGTATCAACCTCTTTTAAAGAGTTAAATTGAGATTATTTTAAAAATATTACGAACGTATTTTCTTCCTCCAATTATTTCTGATTCACTATAATTGGGTTCTATTTTTATTTTCATATTAGTAAGATTTAATGCTTTTTTCATTACAGACATCCCAATACCATCTCCCGCATCATAGGACGCATATTTCCCTGAATACCCTTCGTCAAAAATTAAATCTAGCTCATCTTGATCCATTCTCAGACTCATCATCGAAACCTCAACGATGAAAGAATGGTCTTTCTTAAGAAAAGTGATATTTATTTCAGAATAAGGTTTTGAATATTTTATGGCATTATCAAAAAAATTACACAAAGCCAAGTTAAACATCTTATAATCGAGACTTATCTTGTTTGCATCAGCGTAATCATCCTTAATGGCAAAATTAATACTTACTCCTTGTTTTTCAAAATCACCCAAAAACGGTGCGATGATATTTAATAAAACTTTTTTAATGTTAACAGACTCAGCATTTATGTCTTGTTCATCCCCCATGTAAAGAACGTCAAAGCCACCAATGTGTGCATCAATCTCTGCAACTCGCTTATTCAAAAAACAAATAGTGTCTGCGGTTTTTTCAATATTTAACTCTACTTTTTTAATTATATTCTTCTTTGACTCAGAATAATCTTTTCCTTGAAAATCTTTTTTTGCAGCCAATCCGTCTATTTTTTGTTTCATCTTCCCTTGAATAGTCCGGAGGGTGTGTGAATGCACTCTAATTTTTGAAAAATAGTACTCTGAAAAATTGTGCACCAACATTGCATGTAAATCCATCATCTTATTAAAAAGTCTATTACTTCGTAGAAGGTTTTCCTCACTTTCTACGATTAACCAAATAGAAATAGAGCCGTATTTTTTTACAGCGCTCTTTAGTTGTTTACTTCTCAACGTTAAATTTCTCTCTTTCTGAAAAAGATCGAAATAAGGACACTTTCTTATATTTGAAGCAACGATATCGCCATTTTCTCGTTTTATTTCGAAATAAATCATTATAATTTCTTCATTTCACACTGGATCATTTTTATGAACTCCGCGGTATCAGCGTTTTTGAGAAGTTTGTTATCAGCAACGTCAATTTGATCCCCTAAAGAAAATCTATTATGCCCAGAATACAGAATGATGCGTTTAGATTCGAGATATACCCCCTTTAAAAGTTTGATTAGACTAATACCCTGTTCACTTTCAGAAAGCGTTTTACCAACGCCCCTATAGTCCACAAAAATTATTTGAGATCTTTTAACCACGTCATCTTCGATATTTTGAATATCTTTTATTCCTTCTACTGACCATCCTGCGTCCTTTAAATTTTGGATAACTGGAAAATCATCAACCTCATCATCAATAAAAAGGATATGAACATTTGATTTATCCAAATTATTTTTCTTTTTTCCAAACAACCCTTTAAAGCTAAAGGTCGGTTTTTCAAAATTAAAAATATTTATATTTACCATAAAGCTTTTTAAAAACAACGATTACTTCTTTTTTTTCCGGAGTAAAACCCGTAAAAGCAAGCGTGATCAATTAATAAGACTCGGCAATATTTTCCTCTAGTCTACATCGAAAAAGTCGCTGATGGTTTTCTTTTTCTTTGCTTTTTCTTTTTTCTTTTCAATCCAATTTTGGAGTTCTTTATTGATGATAATTCGCGGGTTTGTTTCATGAAGATCTCGAATAAACTTTTCCATTTCTTTCATACCGAAACGACGAAACGTTAGCACACGATGGCTTAGCTTTCCGAAACTATCTTCAAACAAAATTTTTAGCCCACGTGGGTGAAAAATCGCCACTTCTGACTGACCCACTGTTAGCTCTTTTATATTTTCAACGGGAATATCCTTACCGTGTAAAAAAGAAGCAACACTGATTAGTTTTTTATCTTGAATAAGGAAATAAGTACCCACATATTCAAGATAAAACAATATTCCACAAACTAACCAATACCACAATGTCGCCAATACAACAGAGTATTCTGAAACAAGAAAAAGGGAGAAATATGGGACAAAAATAATCCCATATTGCAACCAAAGCTCATTAGGGTTTACTCGTAAATAATGATGTTTATTTTGCATATATTACTTTTTCTTATCCGTTTGAATTGGTAAGGGAGCAAGAAATGAACCGCAAGCCTGAGCCAACTGACCTAATTGTACTCGTAATTGTTCTGTTACTGCACGCGCACCACCCAAAGAAGCCCCTATTGAAACCGGCGGCCTTCCGGACGGATTTGGCACTTGTTGTCCAATTCGAGTGCCAATGAAACCGCCCAAAAAATCCATCAAGACACCGGCTGGATTAACTTTTCCGCTAGACGAGTCTTTAGAGCTTCCATTTGCTAACCCTATACCAGCATTTAAAGCGCCACCAAATGTCGCAGTAAGAACTTGCGCACCTTTTGGTGTAACATACCCGGCTGTCGCAAGTCCTTCAAAGTACATACCCATACCAACTACTCCCATTGCAGTAAGGGCCGCAGTATTCGCATCTTTAAAATACCGCATGCCGGGATTTTCACCCCTTGTTTGTAAGAGCTGATAAGCAGGCAGGTTTCCCGCGTGAACATCCTGATAATTTTGATAGATGTCGGTCCCACGATCCCACGCAACGGCGGCAACATAAGCGGCGGCGCCCGCAACAATAAGTGGATTTCTTCCATCTGGATCCTTCTTAACTATCGGATTCCCTCCCGCATACGCATAGCTATTCATCGCCTGCGGGTTTAAGAGAACACCCTTCCCGTCTTTCGTTTGTCCCACTTCCCAAAATACCGGATCCTCGCTCAAGAACCTCCCCTCCTTCCCATTGTAATACCTCGCGTTCAAATACGAAAGGCCCGTGACACTGTCGTACTCTTCGCCGATGTATTTTCGTTTCGATCCGTTGTAATTTCCGGCCTTTTCATCAAGCTTCACCTCTCCGTACGGATAGTAGTCGAGGGTCTCAACAACGTTCCCTCTGTTATCCGTCACCGCGTTCGTTCCGCCGAGGTGGTCGGTGTGGGTGTAGGTTGTCGTCGTGGTTACCGTCGGTGTTCCCTCTTCCGTCGTCACTTTCGGCTTCCATGAGGCGATAATCATTGTCCATGGTTGTGTGGCCGTGCCGGTGTAGGTGTCGGTGTACGCTTTCGGCGTTGGGGCGCGTTGATAGCTTCCTTGGGCAAGTGTTACCGCGGTGTTGTTTTTAAAGAGAGAGGTGCGGTTTGAGGTTGCGGTAGTGATTGAATTTCGGTTGAGATTCGCCGTCACTATTTCTCCCCCTCCGGTGGTGGTGAGCTTTATGGTGGGATTGCCGGTTGTGCCCTACAGTAAAAATGAGATTATCATATCACGCACAAAGCCGCTATTGAAGCTTAATATTGAATTTGTTTTTATGAAATCCTTCTTTTAAGTTCTTCCAATTCACGAATTAACGTCGGAACGTCTTGACGAGCATTGGCAATAAAGTCAATATCAGCAATTGTCGCCCCGGTGAGGTAAATATCTTCCGTTCTTTTTTCTCCCTCTCCTGTCATGATAAAAGTATCGCCTCCAAGCGGAAAATCCCGCCCCTCAACTTGAGCCTTCCATGGACCAGGGGTTGCAGAATTAATTCGTTTCTTGATATTTTCTAACTCTTCTTCAGTGATCATGATAATGTATTTTTGCTTCATTAATTGTATCTGACCCTATTTTGGAGAACTTTTTAGGCATTATTTTTCTCCGCGAATTTTCTTGAGGTCGCGTTCGAGAATATTTTTACAGGCGGTTTCTGGATCTTTAGTAAAATCTCGATCTCCGGCCTTAATATACTTCATATAACTTGAGCGATAAAACAACCTTCCTTCATCTGTCCGATCTTTATCTTTAAATAAAAGATTTTCAACATCGTCAATAGTATCTACAAGCTTTCTTGTAGTGAAACCATGTTCTTGTAAAAATCTATACCCGACAAACGCCCACTTTTTTATTTGTTCAATTTCTTTTTCAGTATACGGAGGAATAACGTTTGTACGATAATGATGAAGTATTTGTTTTTCATCAGCAACAACATATTCGGGATCCATCTTCAAAATTTTATTATTTTTTTCTATAGACATGATATTAAGGTTTACGAATAATAACGGACGGGGTAGTGATACCCCCTGTTTTGTTTGCAAAATTAAGTAAGCTTCCATTAGTACCACGAATAAACGTACCACCGTTACTGATGATTCGTCCTTCTTTTCCTATTTGAAAGTCTTTTTTTGCTGTTTGACTTGTTACTTCTAAACGACTAGCGACTTGGCCATCCTGAACTACAGCAAAGTCCAATCTTCTCGCCTCGCTTGTTTCAAAATCTTTCACAATTTTTCCATTTGCATCTCTCAAGTACGGTTGTTTAATTATGTCCGCCGTCGGATAAGTCTGCTTCAATTCTTGAAAAACTTCGGCTTCTCTTCTTGCTCCGTTTACAGCATTAATCAATTGACCGTCTGCGGTAAATCTTCCGCTTTTCCCTCCTACCATGCTCATTGCCGCACCGATAATCGCGTTATTCGTTGAATTCTGGGCGGCGTATTGTTGAGGCTCGTAAACTGGGTCAAACGATGTCGCCCTCGGCATAAAGAGAATCATTGCGGCAAGTTCAATCGGAGACATTGGAATTCCCGCGCACCTCCCGCTCGGATCCTTCTTTACTATCGGATTCCCATTCGCATAACTGTACGAATTCATGCTTTGCGGATCAACCAGATTTTGCTTCTCCCAAAACACCGGATCCTCGCTCAAGAACCTCCCCTCCTTCCCATTGTAATACCTCGCATTCAAATACGAAAGGTCTGTGGCGCTGTCGTATTCTTCGCCGATGTACTTTCTCTTGGACGAATATTGAGAAGTTTTCTCGTCAAGCTTCACTTCTCCGTACGGATAGTAGTCGAGTGTTTCAACCACCACTCCGTTCTTGTCGGTAATGACATTCGCACCGCCGAGATGGTCGGTGTGGATGTAAAGCAAAGAAGAAGAAGTGACGGTAATGGGAGTTCCGGGTTTTGTCGTGACATTGGGTTTAAACGCGGCAATGAGTTCCGCCCATTTAGCCGCGGTCGTTCCTGTGTAGGAGTTGGAATATGAGCCGGAAGTCGGGGCGAGTTGGTAGCTCCCTTCCGAAGTGTTGTTCGCCGCAATGTCTTTCCAGATCGAAGTGCGATTAGTGGCGGCGGTCGTCGCGTTCACACTTGCGTTCGCGGTGACGAGTTCGCCGTTGACCGCCGTCGTCAAACTTGCGGTGGGAGCGCCCGATGTTCCAGAAGCCGAGACGACCGTATCGAGAGGATCGGTGGTGGTGGAAACGCCGGTAAAGACGGCGCTTGCGAGTTTAATGCTTGCCGTTTTTCCGTTTATCGAAACCGAGACGGTTTTTGAACCGGCGGGAGGATTCTTCAAATACCAGACCTCGCTCGTGATGCCGTTTACAGATTTGATCGGGCCGGGAGTGATGGTGACGTTCGGTTTGAATGATGCGATAAGTTCGACCCATTTCGCCGTTGTTGTTCCGGTGTAAGCGTTGGAATATGAGCCGGTGGTCGAGGCGATTATGCTTTTGGTGGAGTGTTGCAGTTCAAGGTTGAATTAACCCCGTCTCTGTTTTCTCTATTTTTTATATTTTGCTTATTTCGATGTGACTTTTTTGAATTGCTTCACGAGCATAAGCCATTTTTTCAGCTTTTTCTTTTTGTACAATTTTTTCGTCCAAAATTTGTTCAATCCCAATTTTTACTGTCTCGAAATATTTTTGACATTCATCCTCTCCTAATTGATGAATTCCTTTACTCAAAATTGCATAAAGTTTTCGATTTTCAACAAGAAATTCTGGCAAATACTCTTTTAACATTTTTATCCTTTCATCCATCCGCGCTTTTTCAAAAACACCTTCAGGGAAATTTTTATCTTTTACTTTCAAATAGGCATCCTCGATAAGATTTTCAAACACACGACGAAGATAGACAAACGATCCGATACCAACTCCGTGCGCCGCAAGACCAAGCCCTTTCGTAAATTCTTTATACTGTTCATTTTCGAGTATTTTTCTATATTTTTCTGCTTGAGGAATCTGAAAGTCAGCAGCAGAAGGATATTGCCCAATTTTTAAGAAACAATCTCCACTCTTAAAATAATACGCATAATATTTATGGCTTTTGTCTCGGGTACAAGTATGAATGATCTGGGTAAAACCATTCTCGTTGATTTTCCAATAGGTTATTCGGTGATAAGCATAACTGTTCGGGTAATTATCAGTATCAAGGACACGTGTTGTGTTAAAAACGCTTTCTTTTTCGCACCAAATACAATACGCATCCACTGTACCAGAATATGTTAAGAGACCATAAACCTTTTCAGCAACAATCCCAAGAGACAATTCGAGGGTGTGATACAATGGCATTTCAAGATGTAGAGATTTTGGTGATATGAGATATGGATCAATTTCTACTACCACATTTTGTTCCTGTTCTTCGGTTATCATGTTTTCATAAGAAGTTATCTAATTTCTATTCAACATCCATAACATTAATTCCTTCAATAAAGTTGGAGTATTCGAGAATTAATCTAAGACTACATCGAAAAAGTTTTCATGCAATGCGCCTTCAGTGAGAGGTTTTCCTGTTTTTCGATTAACTAATTCCAGAGCTTTTTCTTCATTGGACAAGACAGTTCCGCCGTCAATAGAAACAAATAGTGAATGTATGACACCCAATCCAACGCCTTTTAGAATTAGTTTCAAGGACGTTTTTTGCTCTTCGCTTAAAGTTAGTCCTCGTAATTTTTCTATTTCTTCCCCGTAAGTAAACGCGGAAGTATTTACTGAGGCCTCTTCAATAGCAGCAACTGTTTTTTCTGCGTAGTCATCAACTGCGCTTTTAATTTCGAGATAAAATTTTTTTTCAACTTCTTCCATGGTTATTTGTGATTATTTATTAAGTGTTTTTATTACTTTTTGTACTTGTTGGGCAAAACTTTGTATTTGTTCGGGCGAAATCTTTCCACCTTGTGCCTTATCCCACTGTCTCCACATCGTAGTAACTTGACTATGTATTATACCGGGTAAAGCTTGCAAATATTCCGCCTTATGAATATTTATTCCTACTTCTTTTAGAATGCTCTCATATTTTTGAGGTAAGATGTGATGTATCTGCATTCCAGATTCAATGACTCCATAAGCCTGTTCATAGAGACGCCGATAATTGTTTGATGTTGCAACTGTTACTATATTCGTCGCCTTGCTGACAGCCTTTCCCTCCCCAGGAACAGCGAGGCCCATCACCGCGAACGCTTTGTCGCCCAAAGTGGCCGATTTGTTTCCCATTGTCGAGACCGAATCCGCCATCTGGCTTGAAAGAAACGCGGTTCCCGT
>Ga0247842_10008392_pt1 | contig 10839 bp, 6 predicted proteins | sample LaCruzMarch2015__3_FD_192411 | JGI IMG/M metagenome (GOLD analysis project Ga0247842, IMG submission 192411) | Freshwater microbial communities from meromictic Lake La Cruz, Castile-La Mancha, Spain - LaCruzMarch2015_19m | ecosystem: Environmental > Aquatic > Freshwater > Lake | place: Spain...
TTTAAGCTGAGAGGTCAAACAATGTAAACATTGATCTTTATACCATTCATGGTTCACGGATTCGCGCATTGGAGAATGCAACAATGCAGGCCGGAGAGCATTCACTGGTGTGGGACGGTAAGGATGATATGGGCAATTCAGTACCGCCAGGAATCTATACGTGTCGTGTCAAAACCGGTGATTTCCGTGGAAGCTTTAAGTTGATTCGTATCCGTTAAAAGTGGGATGATGAATAAAAGAAAAAAGAGGATTCTCATCCTTAGCCTGATCTTACTATTGGTGGTTATCGGGATTGTTGCAGGGGTCAGGTTTCTACCCATCAATAAATTCCTGAAGCGTCAATCAGGTTCTTACAGCGAATTTACCAACTCTAAACCTGCCCAGATTCATGCACCGAATTCGTTGTACTACGATATGGAAGTGCCACCCGGGAAAGAGATTCCGGGCGACATTTACAAGGGGATCGCGCACTCTGGACAATACTCTGGGAAGTCGTTTGGAAATAACAGCTTCGGAGTTCTGGTGGAAAAGCCGGTCGACGAGATCGAGATCGATAACCTTTCGGCAGTGTCCATGAGCTGCTGGGTATATGTTTTCCCGACAACGAATGAGATCAATGGCGCACTTGTTTTTGCAGCTTCCAACAACGTGGGCGTTAACGTGTGCTGGAAAGGTATTTACCTGAGCGGAGAAGGAATCCCCAGGGGAAAGTGGTTTAAAATCAGTGGTTATGCTGACCTGAGTGAGGTAAAATTTAAACCGGGATACAAACTTCAGATCTATTTCTGGAACAACAGCCGTTCGGATATCCTTGCCGATGATTACAGGATTGTTTTTGGCGCTGAAAAATCCCGGAAAGGAGATTCTGCCTTTGTTGATATGACATCTGGAAATGCCTTCGTGCCCAAATTTAATTATCCACCTTTTCAAAATTTTTACCTCGACAAGGTGGATATCGGCAACCAGAACTCATCCTTCTTGATCTGCTCAGAAGTGATGAAAGAGGGTGAAATCACCTCGAAAGACCTGATCATTGCCGGCAATTTTCTCAGGAAAACAGGGGTGTCCGACGACCTCCTCGTGATTAAAACCGATGGTACGCCGGAATTGTTCCCTTTTTGTACCGAAACGGGAAGATTCAGCAAGGTTGTATTCAGTAGTCTTTCCGGACAAACCTCTGGATCCAAAACCACCTTTGTCGCGAAAGGAAAGTTCGTCGATGGCAGTACGGATCAGATTTTGCTTGGCGGAGAGAATGGATTGATGCTGGGAACAGCTGAAATTTCCGGAAATCCATGTAACTCTTCTGCCGTAGTACAGGCAAAATTCAAGGTGTTGTGGAAATCTTCGGGAGAATTGTACAAAGGAGTAAAAATTGGTTCTTCTACCCATCTTATTTGCGGGGATTTCAATGGCGATAATTTGACCGAACTACTCGCTGTCAAAGAAAACGGTTCATGGGCATTGCTGAAATTCAATAACCGCAAGGAGGCCGGGAAATGGGAATTGATTTCTGCCGGGGAGCAGGATCCGGCAAAGGCCTGGAATTATATGGAAAATGAGGTGAATATCACCTCCGGGAGATTTTTAAAAAATGCTGGTCAGGATGTGCTGTTAACTGTTTTTCGTGGCAGAAAACGAGGGGATACCGGTTACCTTATATATTCTTACCATCCTGACGGAGGCAGATTCGTTTCGCATTTTCCCGGGAGCCAAAACCTGCTTGGCAAGACCATTGGTCTTGATACCCTTAAAACCTCTGATCAATTTTTTACCGGCGATTTCAACGGAGATGGGGAGCAGGATGTTTTTCGCTATAACCAGGATTGGCGCTACGACCTGAAGCAGATAAAGTTTAACGACAGCACCTTCCGCATTCTTGGAAACGTTGATTTTCGGGGTTACACGGGGGATCATAATCCAAAGTATTACGAACAACTGGTTCTGCTGCGTTTCATGGACCCTGCTTCCACTGGCTTCCTCGTTATCGCCAGGAATTCAAAGGAATACCCTTTTCTTCCTAACGCCGTTCAACGCTATTCCTTCACAAAAAGTCCCATTAAATAAACGGTTCTCATGACACTCCGGTTTGGCCATAATTTTCCTCTTTCATTGATGTCACTTCTATTGGTTTTATGGATATTCCAGGGCTGTGGAAACCGTTCGGTAGAGGGGGTGACTGACCAATTCAATGTGAAAGATTTTCAGCCGGTGACAAACTGGAATACCCGTGACCCGTTTTACCTTGATTTTACCGATGCCAAAGACCAGGGATTTATCCTCCCTACTGTCAGGCAGATGAAGGATGGCTATTTCCGGATGGAATTCAGCATCAAGAATAAAGGAAATTCACCCCGGAAATTTTATTATAAAATTTTTTACCAGAATGAGTCCTATAAATTTCCGGAACGCGACCCTCTCGACAGTACAAAACAACATCCCAATGCATGGGAAAACTTTTACGGGAGCTGGGAAGATGTAGCTGTAACATTTGCAGAAACCGACCTTGTTCCTGCCGATAACGACTTTCATAAGGTAACGAATCATTTCAGGATTGTAGGTAATCCCCGTTACGAACAACGCTATTGTGCTGAAGGGCGCAACGATCGCTGGAAACGCAATCCGCGCGTGGGAGAGTACAGTTTTCTGCTAATCGTTACCGCACCTGAAAACATTCTGGAAAACCGGATCCCGGACTATATCCAGAACATCAGTTTAAATCCGGATACTTTTTTTGTGAATCCCTATTTCTATTTTCTTTACGGCCAGGGCAAGAGCTTGAAAAATACCGAAATACAACTCTCCAATTCCCGTCTCAAAGTAATTGCAAACCATGATCCCGGTGCGGGCATTTACATCAATCCGAACAATTTTAACAAGGAAATCACCGATAAATTTGCAACTCCGCTTTGCGGGCAGGACTCTGCCCTGTATCGGACCTCTTGTTTTGAACAATTTGTTCATTATATTGATCCATCCACGAAAATGCAGAATATCCCTGTCATTGAAGATGTTCTGAAAGATGATTATTCAAAGATGGATTATAACTGGAATAAACGCTTTTACCGTAAGGAAGAGCTTATTTCAATCACGGCTACCACGGCTCCCCGTCCTTGCGAAACCGTGATCTCCGACCCTGTCAACCATAAAATCACGATTTTTAATCCCAAATCCGAATTCGGGAAATGGCAGAAACAGAATGTTGGCGTGATCACAAGGCATGGATTGACTTATGGGAAATGGACCGTCAAGTGCAAACTCACGGAACTCTTGAACCGCAATAATCTTTGGAATGGTCTGACCAATGCCATCTGGCTGATAACCATGAGTCAAAGCGAGTGGAATTTTCGTCGCGATTGCAGCAATGGCGGATATATGGCCAATTATTACGGTGGTCAGCAGGACCAGCGGATAAAAAATGTGGGATATTCAGAGATCGACTTTGAAATCCTGAAAACGGTACCCTACTGTCCCAACTGGATTCTTCCGCCAGCATACAACCATGGGATCGATGACCGGTCGAATGTGGAAAACTGGAATGTCCCACTTCCTGAAGAGGTGCTGGAAAACGACGCCAATATTATTGTGGCCTGTACCAACTGGGATATGGCCTGCTGGCAACCGAAGGATTTCCATGATGGCTGCTGGCCGGTACAATTCGACGGACGTACCTATTGGGCGCACCGCTGGGATAAAAATTACCGCGCCCTGACACAGAAAACACCTGAGCCCGATGATGAACTCTTTGGTTCATCTTACTATTATTTCCAGATAGATTGGCAACCCGACCGCATCATCTGGCGCATTGGCCCGTCAAAAGAGAAACTTCGTGTAGTGGGTTACATGGATGAAAGGGTCACCTCTATCCCCAATAACCAGATGCTGCTTATTGTCACTCAGGAATTTCACAATACCAAATGGTGGATCGGCTCAATGTACGTGCAGGATAATATTCCTTTCCCTGAAAACAATATCCTTGGCGAGATTTACGAACTAACGGTCGAATAAGCGATCACCTTTCCCATCAGATTTCCTTAACCTACTGTGCCGGGTTTGCCCTAAGGTCAGAATCGGAAATAGATAAAGGAGGAATTCGTTCCGGCGATCAGGGTTAAGGTAGAAAGTGCAAGGGCGAAAAGAATAAAAACCAGAATGCCCAGATTGTAAAAATGAAAACACAACCTGCTGACAGTAACTCTCCGGCTCTCCATTCCTTTGCGGATAATCCGAAGCACCCGGTCAAAAATCCTGGTGGAACCGGCCACTGCAAGGATGAAAACAAGGATGAATCCCGGATTCAGGTATTCCAACAGCTTTCCCCAGTCAGCATCGTTTCCCCTGAGGTCAAACATGGATGCAATAAAACTGAAGGCCTGATCGGGTGTGGCAGTCCTGAAAATCACCAGGGTCACCACGACGAAAAAAGGGAGGTATAAATGTCCAAACCACCCTCCGCCATGATCGAGCCATTTTCCAAAACGCCCGCGCTCCATGGAAAGCATGATACCATGGATCAACCCCCAGATGACGAAATTCCATGCAGCACCGTGCCAGAATCCGCAAAGTACAAAGGTGACCAATGTCGCCCAGGTGTAAATGACACGATCAACCCGGATTCCCAGATACCGTTCATTTTTCAGTCTCCGCGAAGTGGAAAAAGCCACCGGGAGAAAAAGATAATCGCGCAACCATGTCGACAGTGAGATATGCCACCGTTGCCAGAACTCGTGCACTGACCTGGAGATGTAAGGGAAATTGAAATTCTCCACGAACCGAAATCCAAGCATACGTCCAATCCCGACGGCCATATCGGTATATCCTGAAAAGTCATAGTATATCTGGAGAGCAAAACAGATGGCACCCAACCATGACAGGAGGAAGCCGGCAGAGTTTGCGGGACCGGTGAAGACCTGGTCGGCAACGTAGGCCAATGGGCCGGAAATGATGACCTTTTTAAACAATCCCAATACGAAACGCTGAACACCGGAGGAGAACTGTTCAAATGAAAGCACACGATGTTGCAATTGCGGTAAAAGATTCTTATACCGGTCAATGGGACCGGCAATCAATTGGGGGAACAGTGAAATGTACAGGGCAAGATTGATAAAATTCTTCTGAACCGGAACCTCACGGCGTTTAACGCTGATGAGATAGGTAAGGGCTTTGAAGGTGAAAAAGGAGATGCCCAGCGGAAGAAAAATGTTTTTCACGATCCATGGAGCAACCCCGAAAATGGAGGTCAGCACGTTGACATTGTCAATAAAAAAGACATTGTATTTGAAGACACCCAGGAACAGCAGGTTCAGAATGACTCCGGCAAGAAACCATCGTTTCCTTGCCAGCTCTCCCTGGCCATGGTCAATGGCCAAACCAATCAGGTAATTTAAAAGGATCGACCCGAGAAGCACTGCAATATAGGAAACTCCTCCCCAGGCATAGAAAACCCAACTGATTAAGAGGATGCAAGTGTTTCGGATGGTTTTGGGAGACACATGTATCACTATCAGGATGACAGGAAGAAACAGGTACAGAAAGATCAGCGAATTGAATTGCATATCTGGTGCAGGAAGATGGTGGTTATTTAATTGAATTTTGAATCAGCAACAATAAGATCTGACAGGTTGGTAGCAACGATCTCAAGAATTACGATATCGGGTTTCTCTTTCTCAATAATATCATAATTTGGTTTGTATTTCCAAGCATCAAAAATATACACCGATTTACTGAAATGCTGGCTGAAAAACTGGATCAGCGAAGTGAAATATGAATCACGTATAACCAGTAAAGTCGGAAGAGTAGTATCAAAGTTGATTTTAACCTGCTCATATTCGTCCGGATACCCGAAGCCAGGTGTAGGAGGATATCCTGCTTTTTTCCCATCTCTTGCCATGGGTTGCTTAACCTGGTCGATCAGATAGTCTTCCTTCAGGAATTCTGAAAGTCCCATCATGGCAGCCAGGTTTCCTCCATTTCCGTGCAAAGTTGAAAAAGAAATATCATCATATGCCATCGGAGCGAGCCGTTGGAAATCCCGTTGCAAACGGTTCATGATCTCCTTGTAAGCACAATATGCGCCCAGGGCATTCCAATGCGTATCGGTTTTGTAAAATATTTGTCCCTTTTTCTTGGCCTCAATCAAGGCTGGCTTCAGGTCGATCAACCGGATAGAAGTATCTTTCCGTATGGCCTCCAGAACAGCATCTGGGATATTTTGCCTTGATTTTCGATAATAAACGGGTAAAAACTCTGCGTACACCTCACTTTTCATGGGAACAATAACCACGTAAAACGGAATGCCCATTTTATTCAGATGATCGGTACGTGCATGCAGATTGGCAACGATATTTTCAATGTATTCCGGTAGGAGTATGAGTTTTCCTTCATATACTTCCCGCTCTTTGGCAGCATAAAAAAGCCAATCCGATTTCCCAATCACTGCTCCGTTTGGGATGGAGTACTTGTGAAAATAAAAATAGTTGATATAGGCATAACCGTGAAGAAGACCGGAACGGAAAGGGAAATGGTCATTATAAAAAATCTGATATTCAGAAGGGTATGGATCAAGTAATGCAAAGTGAGGTACAGGACGTTTTGCCAGTACCCGGTTCTCGGATTTGCTGACATTCACATAGGGACTCAACTGAAGGAGGTCGATAAAAAGTGGTACACATAGCCACAAAGAAAAAACCAGGGATAGTACAATTGAATAAAAGCGGAAACTATTCTTCTGCATGAATACCGGATAACCTTGACCGATTGTTGAATACCTTGACGGAACATGTTTTTTAAAAACTGCCTTCTGTTCTGCCCGGTATAATTAATCTGAATGATTAATGCTTTACATTTTCATTGAGATTCAGTGTAAGAACCAATGTAAAAATAGTAATTTTATCCATCGAAACTGTACAAAGTCCCTGCACAATCCAAATGAAGGCAAATATACTTTATCTTCTGAAGCGATTTATCAGAATAACCCTTGCGTTTCTTCTGGTACTGTTGCTGCTGCGCACCGCTGAGACATTCTACCTGAAATCGGTGCATATTTTTCCAGCCATGATCTGGATAGCAGAGTTCCGGGGTTTTTTTATTGATCTCCTTCTCCTGCTCTTAGTTGCCCTTATTCTTGTCACCCCTTACCTGCTGTTATCCTTCCTTCATCCGAAAGCAGGCCTGTTTTTTTACATTTTCATTTTTATCCTGCTTATTCTTATCAACACTGCACTTACGGGCTATTTTTCGGTAACACTGGTTCCGCTCGACCATGTTGTTTTTACCTATTCCTTGAAAGAGATGTGGTTGATCGCCTTGAGTTCCGTCCATTGGAACTTATTTTACCTCCTTTTACCCATTGGAATAATTTTACTTGTTCTTTTCAGTATATTTCTCTTTCGTAACCTGCCAATTCCTAAAGTTGTTATAGCCGTTTTTTTTGTTGCATCGTTCGGATCGGCTTTTCTCTTTCACACGCTTACCCCAAAACAGTCACATTATGAAAAGGAGATAGAGTATTACCTTTTAACCAATAAATTCTACTACTTTTTTGATAACTGTTTTCGTAATTATCACTACTTCAAGAACCCCGGAAACCTGGATGCCTCTGTATCAAAGGCTGCTTCCCGTTGGCAGGAAGCACAGCACGGTTTTCATTTTTATGGCATTCAATATCCTTTTCTTCATTCGGATAATGCGACAGATGTACTTGGAGAGTTTTTTCAATTCAAGGAACAAAAGCCAAACATTGTCGTTATCATCGTCGAATCCCTTTCCTCTGTTTTCTGCGGGGAAAACCCGACATATGGAAGTTTTACCCCTTTTCTCGATTCCCTAATAGGAAAAAGCCTCTATTGGAAAAATTTTATAGCAACCTCCGAAAGAACATTTAATGTCCTTCCGGCGTTGTTTGGTTCCCTGCCACCGGGAAAAGGAAATATTTTCACGGATTTGTCGAAATGTCCGTTCCAGTTTTCCATGATTCGCTATCTGAAAGAGGATGGTTATTACACCAGCTTCTTTTACGGTGGAGATCCTGCTTTCAACGACATGGAAAACTATTGCAAAAGACAAAATGTGGATTACATCCTGAGATTCTTTGACCCTGCGTATCAAAGAATGGTTATGGACAATCCCGGGTTTACCTGGGGATATTCCGATGGAGACCTGTTCAAACGCTCTTTCGAGGTCATCGACTCGTTAAAAAAAACACCTCGTCTTGATATTTACCTCACACTCACGATGCATAGCCCATTCATGCCGCCCCAGGCGGATCTTTACCGGAAAAAGGTCAGGGAACGAATGGTTGAATTGGGATTCAGCAAGGAAAGGATACAGGTTTCACTCACCTATGAAAACATTTGTTCCGCGATCCTTTATTCTGATAACGCACTCCGGTTCTTCTTCAAGGAATACAGTAAAAGGAATGAGTTTGATAACACGATCTTTGTCATTACCGGCGATCATGCTCTTCCCGAGCTCAATATTTCCTATATCTCAAACCTGGAACGGTTTCATGTGCCCATGATCATCTATTCACCGATGCTCAGGAAATCAGTACACTTCAAATCAGTCTCCTCTCACCTCGATGTGACCCCTTCGCTGCTGGCCATGATGAAAAAGCAATTCAACACAAACCTGCTTCCTGAGGCACACTGGCTGGGTACCGGTATCGATACCTGCAGATCCTTCCGCAATACTCATTCCTTTGCCATGATCCGCAATAACCGCGATATCATTGACTACATTAAGGGAAATTATTATCTGTGCGGAGACCGGTTGTACGATATAGTTCCTGACCTCCTGATCAGGGAGAATGGAGATGATACCCTGTTGAAACAGATGGTTCAGGAACTTGGCGATTTTAAAACCCTGAACTCCCATGTCATACAGCAAAACAAATTGTTACCCATGGAGTTGTTTTATCCTGAAGGGTTAAAACAAAAGTTGCTGACCAACGCGGAGGATTTACCCCTCGAACTTGCCGATTCCATCAGCGAATTTCATACTATCCTTAAAAATATCAACCTCGATTCCAATTTCAAATACATGGACATTGAGCTTGATTTTTCTTTTAAGACACGGGAAAAAGATGTAAAAAAATTTCCTGTCATTTCATTCGTGGTACTTGATTCCAGCGAAAAACTTCAGGTTTGGCATTCGGTGAGCTTTTCCGAAAAATCTGATTCACAACTCAAACCCGGCTTCTGGAACCATGTCACGATCAGGAAGAGTCTTGACCTCAGCCTTTGTCCCGATGTCAGGGGCAAACATGTGAACATGTACTTCTGGAACTGGAACAGGGGAATCGTACATTATAAAGATGCAAAAATCAAAATAACAGGTCATTATTAAACCATAACCGATGAAAATCATTGTTCTTGGTGCCGGCCTGGTCGGAGGCCCTATGGCCATAGACCTGGCGAAAGATCAACGTTTCAGCGTTACCATTGCCGATGTGAACCAGGAGGCGCTTCAGAGACTATCTGGATTTCCGATCCAGACCATGGAAAAGGATCTGAGAGATCCGCAGGAGGTTACGCGGCTGGTTTCGGCATACGATATAGTTATCAACGCGGTTCCCGGGTTCATGGGATACCGTACCTTGAAAGCCATCATTGAGGCTGGAAAGAATGTAGTCGACATTGCCTTTTTCATTGAGGATCCATTCCAGCTGGATGAACTGGCGAGGCTAAAAAATGTGACAGCCATTATGGATTGTGGCGTCGCTCCCGGCATGTGCAATGTGCTGATCGGGTATGCTGCACACCAGTTGGATGAGGTTGAAAATGTGGTGTATTATGTCGGTGGGCTTCCAGGGATCCGCGAATGGCCCTATGAGTACAAAGCCGTTTTTTCACCCATCGATGTGATCGAAGAATATACTCGTCCTGCCCGGTATATCGAACATGGCAAACTCATTGTCAAACATGCGCTTTCCGATCCCGAATTGCTGAATTTCCCTGGCGTAGGCACGCTGGAGGCCTTTAATACCGACGGACTTCGTTCGCTGGCCGTGACCATCAAATCACCCAATATGAAGGAAAAGACATTGCGCTATCCGGGTCATATAGAAAAAATGCGGGTCCTGCGTGAAACCGGCTTTTTCAGCCAGGAGGAGGTGGAGGTAAACGGAATGCGCATCAAACCCATGGATCTGACAGCCAGATTACTTTTCCCGTTATGGAAACTGAAAGAGGGGGAGATGGATCTTACCGTGATGCAGGTGATGGTGGAAGGAAGAAAGTGCGGGAAAAAGAAACGTTATACCTGGGATCTTTTCGATCGGTACGATCCAGAAACCTGCATCCATTCCATGGCCCGTACAACAGGGTACACCGCCACCGTGGCGTTGCGAATGATTGCCGATGGGTATTACCTTCGCAAGGGTATCAGTGTGCCCGAATACATTGGCAATGATCCCAAATGCGTGAAATATCTATTGGATGGATTAAAGGAAAGGGGAGTGGTATACTCGGAAAAAATTGAAGAGGTATAAGCTTTACCCAACGATTTTAAAAGTCTTAGAATTCATCCTCCTCAATCGTGGTTTTCTTTTTCTTGGTTGGTCCGGGAGTGCCCTCTTCGCCACAGTCCAGATCTACCTCTATGGGCTTTGAGGGGTCATCAAAATCACGCTTCGAAATCTTCAGGCCGGGGTCGGTGTAAACACGCTGCATGTAAAGCGCCCAGATGGGTAACGCCATATTTGCTCCCTGCCCTAAAGTGATGGTGCGAAAATGAGCTGCACGGTCTTCACATCCGACCCATATCCCGGTAACCAGATCAGGGGTGATGCCCATGAACCATCCATCGCTCTGGTTCTGGGTAGTGCCCGTTTTCCCTGCA
>Ga0247842_10008399_pt1 | contig 10832 bp, 6 predicted proteins | sample LaCruzMarch2015__3_FD_192411 | JGI IMG/M metagenome (GOLD analysis project Ga0247842, IMG submission 192411) | Freshwater microbial communities from meromictic Lake La Cruz, Castile-La Mancha, Spain - LaCruzMarch2015_19m | ecosystem: Environmental > Aquatic > Freshwater > Lake | place: Spain...
TGGGGTCTGGCAGCAGGTTCAGCAAGGTTCCATATTTTTATTGTACCGTTGGATAACCCGGCTGCCACTAACTTGCCATTTTTACTGAAAGTAATGGAAGTAATGGCGTTACCGGACCCGCTAAGAGTTACAGGTGTCCTTTTCCCGGAGCTAAGGGCAATAGCTTTGACGCCACCGCTTCCTGTGCCGTAAGCAAGCCATGAGCCATCAGGGCTGAATGAAACACAACTGATTTTTCCTGCAACAGAGTCAATCAGTGATTTGGTGAACAAATCTTTATCGTAATTCCACAGAAGGAGTTTTCCATCTGATCCGGCAGATACAAAAACATTTTCAGAGGGGTGCATGGCAAGTTCGTTCACGACAGTACCATGGCCATGGACAATACGAGGCAGATCGTTTATGGCGCTGCGTTTCCATAAAATCAACTTCCCGGCGACAGAGCCGGCAATCAGCCATTGCTCATCAGAAGTCAGCCCAACAGTCCGTAGGGCATCCTGGCCTTGTTTTGGGATTTCGAGCCGGTCCGGGGGCAATTTTGTGTTGGTCAGGTTCCACATCAACACTTGTGAATCGTCGCCGCATGAAAACAATGTTTTCCCATCTTTTGAAAGAACTATTGATCGAACGCCATCTTCGTGGCCACGCAAAATCTCCTGATCGTTTGAGATAGCAGATAAGGCTGTATAAATTCCGGGATCATTCTGCAATCCGCCGTTTTCTTTATTAAGTTGATATGATTCAACGGCCAGCAGGCCTGGAAGGTCATCCTTTACCGTAGTGAACAACTGGCTTGCCTGAATAGCCATGGAGCGGGATACAGCCAATAGTCTAAGCCGTTGGGTGTTTTTCTCAGATTCTTCTGCCTTTATCCTTTCCTGATCTGCAATAATTTTTTGTGCAACTGCCTCCTTTCGTTGCATCTGGGCTTCATCCCTGGCAACGAGGGCTTCCTGTTTCGATTCATCGGCTTTCTTTTTCTGCTGAACGGCGACTACTGTTTGTTCTTGTGCGATAACTTGTTGTTTTACAGCATATTGCCTTTGCTGTTCGGTAATCATTTTCTGTTGCTCAGCGATCTGCTGCTGCTGTTCCGATATTTTCTTCTGGAGGATTGCCTCTTTACGCTGTTCCTGCATCCGTTTTCTTTCAAAAACTGCCAGCTTTTCCTTTTCAATCGCCTCTTTGCGGCTGGCTTCTGCCTTAAACCGGAGGTTGAGTGAGACCAGCAGAAACAGGATGGATATGAGGGAGGCAATACCTAAAATGATTGCTGAAACCCTGGCCCGTTTAAGATTCCTTTTTTGTTGATTCTCCTTTTTTGATAATTCCAGCTCATTTTGTTTTTTGCTGTATTGTAAAAAGGTGATGGCCCGGTCGAATGCAGGATCATACCGCATTGCCCAGGTTCCATTTGGTTTGGTAAGATCTTTCCACTGCAGGGCGAGTTGTAGCTCCGGATTGATCCACAATCCCGTTTTCCCTTCCTGGTAAAGTTCGGCAGATTTTGACAGGCGCAGGTAAAGTTGGGCCGATTGGCTTTCTTCTTCAACCCATTTCCGTAATCGGGTCCACACCCGCATAATGCTCTCATGGGATATGTCGATCGTTGAATCAACATCGAGTTCAATGTTGGCCGAAGGCATCAGGAAAGCACATCCTGGTTTCCTGAAACTGTCGATTACTCTTACAACCTCCTCTTCACGGGCTTCAGCAAGGGTAATGATCTCGCTCAGTTGTGTCGGACGGCGTGTGCCGCGGCTTTCCTTGGTAATATCGGTGAGTGCTTTAAATAACTTTTCTGCAATATATTTGTTCTTGTGATCTTTGAGTTCCGAATAAATTTCTTCAAGATGAACAGAAAGGGCCTCCTTCATCGTACCGATTGCCGTGTAATGGTCCATTCCGATGGGCTGATCACCGATTCGGTTCAGGGTCCAGTAATCCCAGGTCCGCATCATGGCATGTTGCATGATGGGCAATTGATCAGGATCGTCCCCTACATCGTTTAAAAGGCATTCAACAAGTTCTTCAGTAATTTTACAGCCTTTTATCCCAACAGGTCCGGTAATTGCGAGTCGCCTTTCATTATTGTTCATACGGGGCACAAGGTAATAGCCTTTGTTGATCGCCTCGCTCAGACCCCTGAATTCAGTACATTCATCCAGGAAATCAGTACGCATTGATAGTATTACATATACAGGTATGTCTTTATTCTCAATGGCAGTTAGTATAAGGTCAATAAAAGCAGCAGTTTCAATAACTGTTGTAAAGGTGGTCCTGCTTTTCTGGAACCTGAAAAGCTCTTCAAACTGGTCAATGATTATCAATCTTGCCTGTCCTGCAGTATTGTCAATCTTACGGATAACATTCACAAGCCCATCTTTTCCTGAGCGCAGTTCGTCTGCAATTGTCTCGGCGTTGATTTTTCCTTCAGCCAGGGATTGAGCCAGGTTCCTGATCGGAGCATCAGATGGACGAAAAATGCTCAGTTTCCAGGAGTTTGAGAAAATTGAGGTTTTGTTTTTAATCAACGAAGGAATAACACCTGCCTTGATCAGTGAGGATTTACCACACCCTGATGACCCGACAATAGCGAGAAACCTTGTTTGCACTAATTTTTCAATCAGTTCCCTGATCTGAAGTTCTCTGCCGAAAAACAGCTCATCTTCATGAATTTCGTAACTCCGGATACCTGGAAATGGGTTATCGTGAAGTAGGGTTGGTGCCATGGATGTTATAAAAAGTTGTTTCAATAACAAATTTATTCTTTTCATTGATAAATTTGAAAAAAACTTTTTTAAAAAAATGGCCTGTTTAACCGGAAAATCTTCTAATTTTATCCTGAATATAATTTCCGGCTATGGATGAAGTCAAAAATGGTTCGAATGGTTTGCCTGAAATTGAGAAAATTGAGGATCAATTAAAGGTTGCACGGAAACAACTTGAAGAATGTGAAAAAATGGCCACTCTTGGCCAGCTTACAGCCGGAATTGCACACGAAATCAAGAATCCGCTGAATTTTATCAAGAATTTTTCGGAACTAACCCTGGAATTGATCAAGGAATTAAATGGTGAAATTGCAATGATGGCCGTAAATATGGATCCCAGGGAGGTGGAGTACCTGAACGGAATCCTGGCAGATATGAATGGCAATATTTTAAAAATCAGCGAACATGGTAAACGTGCCGACAGCATCATCCGCGGAATGTTGTTGTATGCCCATGGAAAATCGGGTGAATATGTCCCTGCTGATATCAACGTGATGCTTGCTGAATATGTCGCTCTTGCATATCATGGACTGCGGGCATCAGACAACACATTCAATATAAAAATGGAGCATGATTATGATGAGACGATAGGCATGATCAGTGTCGTTCCTCAGGACATAGGGAGAGTTTTTCTCAATATTATCAATAATGCATGCTATTCTACACATCAAAAAAAGAAAGCGAATCCCGGCACTTATAATGGGGTACTGGTGACCACCACGAAAAACCTGGGAAATCAGATTGAAATTCGTATCAGGGATAATGGAAATGGGATTTCCCCATCGTTAACCGACAAAATATTCAAAAGGTTTTTTACAACCAAACCAGCCGGGTCCGGTACCGGACTTGGATTGTCAATAAGCTATGATATTATCGTAAATCAACATCATGGAGAGTTAAGAGTTGAATCAACAGAGGGAGAGTTTGCTGAATTTATTATTGTTTTACCAAGAGTAACTAACACCATATGACATGAATAATAAGTTGAATATTAAAATACTGGTTGTCGATGATGAGATCGACCTTGAACCTCTGGTACGTCAAAAGTTTCGCCGTCAGATCCGTGATGGTGTTTATGAATTTGTTTTTGCCTTTAACGGGCTTGAGGCTCTGGCGAAGTTGATCGAATATCCCGAAATAGGGATTATCCTTTCGGATATCAATATGCCTGAAATGGACGGATTGACACTGTTGACAAAGTTGAAGGAATTAAAAAATCCGGGATTAAAAACAGTGATTGTTTCAGCTTACGGCGATATGGAAAATATCAGGACGGCAATGAACAGAGGGGCGTTTGATTTTGTTACCAAACCGGTGAATTTTGAAGATCTTGAAATTACGATCAACAAGACGCTTGATGAAATAATGCAAATCAGGCAATCGCAGGAGGAGCACGATCAGTTGATTTCTATCCGCCAGGATTTGAACACCGCGAAAGAGATTCAACAAGCTATTCTTCCTAAGGTTTTTCCGCCATTTCCCGGCCGGACCGATTTTGGAGTTTATGCCTCCATGGTTGCGGCCAAGGAGGTTGGAGGAGATTTTTTTGATTTTTTCATGATTGATCATGACAGGCTTGGTTTTGTCATTGGAGATGTTTCTGGGAAGGGAGTTCCTGCTGCTATATTCATGGCTGTAAGCAGGACGCTGATCCGTGCCACCGGGTTGAAAGGCTTGCCATCAGACGAATGCATGAATTATGTAAACAACCTGCTTTGCAACGAAAGTGTTTCCTGTATGTTTGTTACTGTTTTCTATGGCATTTTCAATACTGCGAGCGGAGAAATTGAGTATGTAAATGGTGGGCACAATCCCCCTTATGTCCTTTCAGGGAGCGAAATAAGAAAAGTCCCGATGACCGGAGGCCCGATCATGGGATGTATGGAGGATTTTAATTATCAGTCGAAAAAATTGCAACTATTGCCGGGCGACCGTCTTTTCCTTTATACCGATGGGGTTACAGAGGCTTTCAATATTCATGACGAAGCATACGGTGATGACAGGCTTGAGAACTTCCTGCAAAACCATCTCTCTCATTCTATAGACGATGTTGTTAAGGAGTCGATGAAGGAGGTAACAGCCTTTTCAGCAGGGATGGCGCAATCAGACGATATTACCTACCTGGCAATTTCCTACAACGGCCGCAACTGATTATCAATGAGTTGCTTTAAGATATGGAGATTGTTGCCAAAAAATGGAATGTCTTTGACGTTCTGGAAATTCAGGGACGTATTGATGGTTTGACCGCCGCAGGACTGAAACGTACTGTTGATCAGGAAGCGGTGGATGGCCGGCGAAATCTTTTCCTTGATTTCTCCCGGGTTACCTACATGAGCAGTGCAGGTTTGCGGATAATTCTGCAAAGTCATAAGGCCTTGAAACAGATCGGAGGCAAGCTTACGCTCGTTTCGGTGCCTCCTGCCATTATGGAGGTTTTCAGTATCAGCGGCATGGTCGGCTTTCTCCACATTCTTGATGATTTAAAGTCCCTTCTCACTGTTACCAAACCCGAGACAGATTCTGCTGAAATCATTGAAGTAAACCTGGATGGAATAAGTTTTGAATGGCGAAAGGCTTCTGTCAACCATGGAAAACTCTTCACATTTGGGTCTGAAGAAAAATTTCAAAATGCTTCCTATGGACCTGCTGATCCGGTAGTTTGTAAACCCGCTGAAATTGCATATGGATTGGGACTGGCAGCATTGGGAGAAGAATATACAGATTATAAATCCCTTTTTGGTGAAGCTGTTGTGATAGGGCATCATTTTTTTTCCTATCCTGCGGTAATCAGACCCATTGTTGATTATTCATATTTTGCCCAGGCCTCGCAACATTCACTGAACTTTTTATATGGTTTCGGAATCAATGGAGAGTTTGCACGGATACTCCGGTTTGATGCCAGTAATGCACCCTTATGTATTGAGGAACTACTCAATGCTGTAAGAAAAGTAGCTGATACCAATATATTTGGTGTAGTGATTCTGGGAATGAGTGGGGGGATCCATGGAATGCATCTCAAGAAATCACCCATTCATGAAAATCAACCCGCTTCAGGTCATATTTTGGATAGCGCAAATTTTCCTCATTGGATGAACTTTTCCCTTGAAGCGGAGGAGATCAATAAAACGGTTGTTGCATGCGGTATTGTCGTTAAAACTCCCGGAATGCTGAATTCTGCAACGCAGACAATGCTCCCTGAAAACGGAGGAATGCATTTGCATGCCGCCATTTTCGAAAATGGATTGTGGAGTAACAATATCATTGAATTTGAGGATGAATTGCTAAGGGTCGTGAAAGAATTTGAACCACACAAGGTCCTCCACCTGTTGCCGGATTCAAAACTGAAAAGCGGTTATATTGGTATAATTAACCTGGAGGAAATCTGATGGAACTATGGATCGGAGCGGTGAACCTTGGCATCCTGTATGCGTTCATGGCCATAGGCACTTTCATTACCTATAAACTATATTCCTTTCCGGATATTACGATCGATGGAACTTTCACGACTGGCGCTGCTGTAGCATCAATTCTTATCGTTGACGGATGGAACCCGATCATGGTACTTCCCGTTGCCTTTCTGGTTGGTTCCCTGGCCGGTTTTCTCACGGGTTTTATCCATACAAAGTTCAAAATTGAAGGATTGCTCGCAGGAATTCTTGTCATGACGAGCCTTTACTCCGTGAACCTGCACATTATGGGAAAATCAAACATCCCTTTGCTGAACAGCAGTACTTTCGTTTCTATCCTTTCGGTGCTGAACCCCGGGTTACATGCCGAGCTCTGGAATTGCATCTTCCTCATCCTGGTCATGGTGGTATTCTGGATGCTGACCGCACTGTTTTTAAAAACTGATTATGGCTTGACCATGCGGGCAACCGGGAATAACCCGGTGATGGTCGCAGCCCAGGGTGTTTCGGTTGACAGGATGAAAATTTTCGGGATATCTCTGGCAAATGGGTTTACAGGCATCTCAGGGGCATTGGTTGCTCAGTATCAGGGGTTCGCCGATATTGGCATGGGCATAGGTTCTATCATCTTCAGCCTGGCATCCGTGATCATTGGAGAAGCTATTCTCAGGCACCGATCCATGTTTATAAAAGTACTTGGGGTTATACTGGGATCCGTTATCTTCAGGCTCGCTGTGGCCCTGGCCCTGCACCTGGGCATGGATCCCAACGATCTCAAACTTATAACCGCCTTTTTCGTGCTGGCTACTCTTATTGCAACTGGTTCGTTTGGAAAAAGTTCCTCTGGACTCCTCCGATACCTTCATGAAATTGTTAACAGAAACCGTAAAAGCGTTACAGTCCTTATCCTGTCAATCCTGATTTTTATAGCAGGATATACGTTCCTCATACCGAAGGGGGACGGGAAAGAATCTGAGAAGTTGGTGAAAATTGGGATTATCATGGCGAATAACAGTGATATCGTTTCAAAAACACGGGATGGTCTCTTGAGCGAACTGAATAACCTTGGTTATTTCAATGGTGAAAACTGTATAATCATTGAGCAGAATGCCGAAGGAGATATCCCAACAAATCAAACGATTATCGATCATTTTATCAATGAGAAAGTGGATATTTTTGTCCCGATATCCACTGCATCAACACAGGCGGCCCTTAATAAAATAAAAGACAAACCTATTATTTTTGCCACAGTTGCAAACCCATTTGTTATTGGAGCCGGCAATACCCCCGTTGACCATCCCCCCAACATAACGGGGGTATATGGAGCGTCGCCCATCAATGACTTGCTGGGAGTTTTCAGGCAAATGTATCCGGGGAAAGTCCGTATTGGTACAATTTATAATCCTGCCTACCCCAATACAGTGTCTAATTTAAAGGATTTGAAAAAAGCGCTGAAAGGGGACAAGGGAATTATTTTAGAGGAGATTGCCGTTGCCGGATCAAATGATGTATACCAGGCCGCACTCGCATTGTCATCAAAAAAAATCAATGCATTTGTACTTATAAATGACATCACTGTTTTCAATTCATTTGAATCAGTTGTCAGGATATCAAAAAACAACAGAATTCCGATTTTTTCGTGCGATGCTGAACGTTTGCAGGATGGCGCGCTTATCGTGTACGGATTTGAATATTTTGTGAGTGGCATGCAGGCAGCGCATCTTATCGATCGGATCATCAGGGGAGAGAACCCTGCTCATATTCCATTTGAGAAATATAAAATTGTTACTTTCGGGGTTAATTATGATGTTGCCAGGGAACTTGGTATTACTATCCCTGAATCTGTTCAGTCTGAATCTGATGCCTCCGTGAAGAATGGAAAACTGACAAAGCCTCCCTTTATTCTTCCTGCTGACGAAAGGCGCGGGACTGAGAAAAGGGTCGAACTATTCCAGATCAACAGCAATTCCATCCCCGATCAAATTGACAAAGGTTCTGACATTAACCTGGTTCAGGCAAAAAAATCGGGGTTATGATATCAGATACGTTGGTAAAAAAAGCAAAATTTGTAATCCGCTGAAAAATGATTCGTATAAGAAATCTGGAGATGACATTCAATGCAGGGTCCCTCGATCAGTTGACGGCCCTGAAGGAGATCAATCTCGACATCGCGGAACACGAGTTTGTGACGATCATTGGAACCAACGGATCCGGAAAATCAACCTTATTGAATACCATTGCCGGCAATATCCTGCCCGACAAGGGAACCATTGAAATCAATGGAATTGATGTTACGAGAAAATCGGATTTTCAAAGAGCCAGGTATATTGCAAGGGTTTTTCAGAACCCCTACTCGGGAACGGCCCCGGGAATGACAATCGCGGAAAACCTGCTGATGGCCTGGTTCCGTGGAAGAAAGCGATATCCGGTGATAAGTCTGAACGGAAACCTGAAAAGCCGCTTACAAAAGCAACTCGCCTCCCTGGATATGCAGCTTGAAGACCGCCTTGAAAATCTTATGGGAACCCTTTCAGGGGGGCAGCGCCAGGCAATCACATTATTGATGGCGGTGCTGCAAACCCCAAAAGTACTTCTTCTGGATGAACATACTGCTGCACTTGATCCGAAAACAGCCGCCCAGGTGATCCGTCTGACCCAAAAATTTGTAACTGCGAATGCCCTTACCACAATTATGGTGACGCACTCAATGCAACACGCACTGGAATTGGGAACCCGGATTCTTATGATGCATAATGGACGGATTATTGAAGATATTCATGAAGGTGAAAAGAAACATCTGACAATAGAAGATTTACTGAATAAATTTGAAGAGATCAGGAAACTGGAGAAACTGACTCCCGAAATAATGGTAACCTTGAAAAACCAATATAGGTAACACATCAGCGCCACCCTCACAGGGTGAGTTGTAGAAAATAAAACAATCAGTCGGCTCTGAAAAGTCCGATCAACTGGATCCTGAGCGGAGTCGAAGGATGCAAACATTTGATAATAAGGACACTTCGACTTCGCTCAGTGTCCGGTTTTCCGTTATATTGACTTTTCGGAGTGGACTCAACAATAATTCAATGAAAAATACCAGGTTTGTTACTTTGATCGTTTTGATAATCTTATCTGCTGCAGGTTGCCGGAAGAATGAACCTGTTTATCAGTCAGTTCCCCGGACAGAAATCAAAATAGGCGCATTGCTTGCCCTGACAGGTACAGGTTATTCTTCGGGCCAGGGCCTCCAGTCGTCGCTTGAACTTGCCCGTAAAGATATTCAGGAATACTATGAAAGTATTGGAATGAAACTCAGTGTCATTCTTGTCACGGCCGATACAAAAACTGATACTGCCGAAGCGTTGGTACAATTGAAACGTTTTTATGATCAGGGAATCCGTCTTGTGATCGGTCCTTACAGCAGTGGGGAGGTTCATGCCATAAAAAGTTATGCCGGGACTCACGATATGCTCATCGTGAGTCCTTCAAGCGTTGCTGTTTCGCTTGCCATTCCTGGTGATAATATATTCAGGTTTGTGTCAAGTGATGTAATCCAGGGAGAAGCCATGAACAAGTTCCTTGTAACTGATAAGATCAAAGTGATTGTGCCCTTGATCCGTGATGACCTCTGGGGAACTGATTTGCTGGATGCAACCCGGAAAAATTTTATTGCGAACGGAGGTAAGGTTACTGAACCGATAAAATTTAATCCGGAGTTGATCGATTTCTCCACCGTGTTACCTCAGGTTGACAACCTTGTATCTGCGGAACTGATTCTTCACAACCCTGAAGAGGTAGCGGTTTACATGCTCTCTTTTTCTGAAGGGGATAAAATTCTCAGGGAGGCAAAAAAGTATCCCGGACTTAACAATGTATCCTGGTATGGAGGATCTGCATTCGCACAGAATGCGTCGGCGCTGAATGATACGAATGCAGCGCTGTTTGCCTCTTCCCACGGACTTCCCTGCCCGGTTTTTGGTCTGGATGATGCAGCAAAAGACAAATGGATACCGCTCATTGACCGTATCCGGTCTGACATTGGCCGGAATCCCGATGTTTATGCAATAACCGGATATGATGCCCTTTGGGTTGGTGTACGTACCTATCTTTCAACCGGATCTGCACCTGATATTACGATGTTGAAAAAGGTTTTCGCCAGTGAATCCGGCAACTTCTTTGGTGCGTCGGGGAACACGCTTCTTAACGAAAATGGTGACAGAGCCTACGGAAATTATGATTTTTGGTCAGTTAAGAATGATAATACCGGATTTGCATGGAAACTTGTCGCCAAATATAATTCCGTGACAGGGCTGCTTACAAGGCTGTCAGAGTAACATGACTAAAATGCCTGGTTCTGTTACAACCTTTTAACAAAAAACACTTTCCCATCACCTTCTGTGTAAAAATCATTGATCTGTGCCTCTTTTGAATAGCCGATACGATCATAAAAATGGCGGGTCGGGGTATATTTTTCAATAGTCGAGGTTTCGGCAATAACAATACGGCCACCCATCTCCTTTATCTTCCGGTGGGTTTCTTCAATCAATAGATTTCCAATACCTTTCCCGCGATAATCACTATGCGTGGCAATCCAGTAAAGATCAAAACTTCCGTCGGTCGCAGCTATCGGGCCGAAGCAGCTGTAAGAAACAGT
>Ga0247842_10008400_pt1 | contig 10832 bp, 9 predicted proteins | sample LaCruzMarch2015__3_FD_192411 | JGI IMG/M metagenome (GOLD analysis project Ga0247842, IMG submission 192411) | Freshwater microbial communities from meromictic Lake La Cruz, Castile-La Mancha, Spain - LaCruzMarch2015_19m | ecosystem: Environmental > Aquatic > Freshwater > Lake | place: Spain...
TACCTCTGGGCTTAAAAGCAAAAAGCGGGTTGTCTCTTGCTCGTCAATTCGCAAGCCAGCCGTGCAAAAAATTACAGATGGGTATCCTTTTAGTAAAACATTCTTTGTCCTTAATCCTGCCTTCTGGCTTTTGTCTGTAATTTTCAGTGATATTTCTTTTTTGTCGTGGGACAAAAGCGGTCTCAATCTTGCAAGCAACTCGTTATGGGGTTGGTCAAGAAAGATTAAAATTTTGCGAGACAAGTCCACAACATAACCCTTCATTTCTTTATTATATTCGCCAGTGTCGTGAAAAAATGCAGTAGGGCTACAATAGGCAAGCTCTATAACATCCTCTTCTGGGAATAGGCGAGCAATCTCTGTTGGTATGTATGATTTACCCGTTGAGCTTGGAGCATTGTAGCTTATATTAAATTGAGCATTATCTGTAAAAGCCGATAGCTCGCAAAGGAAAGTTGTGATTTTATTTTCATTGTCCTGTTTTATTGTAAGCCCTAATATGTCCATTAAGTCCTGCAATGATAGTGGCTTAAACTGGGAGACATCAATTTTTTCTGGATATTCTTTTGCGTATTTTCCAAACAGGTCATCAGGATTACCATTCATTTTTACAAAATAATCAGTAATATCTCCACCTTCTCCCAACTCCGCTGGTAGGGTAGTAATATATATTTTATTTTCTGTATTTTTCAATAATTTTGCGACACGCTCCGCTCCTTTTTTCCCAGTATCAATTTTGTCATTTACATCAAAGCAGACATAAATTTCTCTATTTTTACCAACTTTTGCAATCCATTCCTGTTTAAATGTCATAGCCCCGTGAGTTGAGGTTATAGCTGTTATGTTTTTTGAAAGTAAAGCCAATCTGTCCAATTCACCTTCGCAAATAATAATTTTTTGATTATTAGGATTTATTAAGGTTTCCCAGTCATAAATCTGTGCTTCAATTCCTTTTGGATATGTAATCTTATCACTCCCAATACTTGGGTCTTGGCGTAGCTTGAAAAAACAAAAAGTCCCATAAATATCTTTTATTGGTATAGTTATCCAACTTTTGCCGTAAAACTTTCCCCAGCCCAGCTTGTGGGCGTCTATCACATCGTCTGTGATGCCTCTGGCGTTGAGATATTGGCGAATATGGGCTGGAAGTGCTTGATGACAGGTTTCAACCAGTTCTTCGTTAAATTTCGTGGATTTTCGTGGATTTTTATCGGATTTTATCGGATTTAAGGCAATGTCTTGTATGCTATCTCCCAGATGTTTTGCCAAAGTTATTATGTTGCCTTGTGCTCCGCATTTTTTGCAATCGTATTGCCCCGTCTCTGCATCAAAATATAAATGACCTTCTGTGTCTGTGCCACTGCTGTCGCAGTTGCTAAAAATACAATGAGCCACAAGCTCTTGACCTATTTCACGAAAGGCAACGCCTTTTCTTGTTAAATACTCTCTAATTGTAATTGTTTCCATAATATTAGTTTTAATTTGTATTATTTTTTGTTAAGCTCTTGCCATCTCTTTTGGGAGGAGGCGTTAAGGCGTTTCACATTACACTCTGGCACAAAATTTAAGGGGGCATCTGGCATAACGCTACCGCCAGACATAAACTCTCGCCCTTTTATCTTTTTGTTTTTGGGCTCCCTCATCCAACGACACTTGTCTTCTTTGCCACCAGTTCTTAAATTGAGCTCATAATCTAAAGGGCAAAGGTTTTGGTTGCAAGCTTTGTAGTGGGAGCATCTTTTTATATTTTCTGTAATTTCTTTTTGGTTCATAAGTTTTAATTTTAATTAGTTTTATTTTCTCCAATTTCTTTTTTGTGTTGCTGGAGCCGTTTGTATTGTTCAAGAGTTATAGGTTTGTAAACCAATTCAACAAGCCGAAGCAATTTAATGCCTTTTTCATAAGCATCTTCTTTGTTTATTTCTTTTCCAAATTCTGTCCTATAAATCTCCCGAAACGCTTCAATATCAGAATCGCCCAACATTAAAATTCGTTCGCTCTCATTCGGCTTTTCAGTTCACGAGAAATGTTGTAAAAAGCTGTTGGCTCAATCATCAATTCTTTTTTCCAAAAATTTTCTACAATTTTCTCTAATTCTTCATTCCTTAAGAAAACGAATGTTAATTTGGAAGGTGTTTTTGGGTCTCGGTCAAATGCCTCAATAGGGAAGCCGAAATGCAATAAGCAAACTGCAAGTGGAAATTCTGGAGTGCGGAAGCAATCATTTATTTTTAAGATTTTAGTTTTCATAATTTTAAATTAAAAAACCAGCATCGTATTGCACGGATGCTGGTGTAGTTCTTAGGCTAAAAATAAAAGCCGAAATAACAAATCACCAGATTCCGTAAAAATACGGTCTATTGATTTATTATCTCGGTTTTTAGAGGAAGAAATTTTTTGTTATTAAATCCTATCTTACAGGAGAATAATGCAAATTAGATTTCTCTACCTATCACACAGGTAGCTCTTATACTTTGATAACTTTTTCTTTTTTATTAAATCCTATCATACAGGAGATTCCAAAAAAGAAAATTATTATGTGCTGATTTATTTTATTTTATAAAACTATTTAGGGAAAGTCAAGTCTTTTTATCTATAATTTATGTTTCAATTTTTTTGGATGATATTACAATAAACTTTATTTCTCCATCTTGAATAGTAAAAGCATTGGCGTGTCGTCTACTTTTACATTTTTTGAAATCGTTTACTTTAAATTTTTGTAGCCACTCTTCAATCTGGGAAACATTTTCAAACTTCATTAAAAATTCTCCGCATCCAACACATCGCCACTCTCTCCAATCTTTTACGTTTGGTTTTGGCTTAAGTTTGAACGCTCTTTCTAATAAAATTTTATTTTCTTTTGAAAGTATTTGTTTTGATTCCAAATCTTGCTGTTTTTTAAGTTTTAAAAAGTAATCTTCAATTGCCTTTTTAGCATTTGCGGTGGCGGTTTGATTTGCTTTTTCCATAATCTCGCCATCTCTTTTTTGTAGTAATTCTTCAGCTTCTTTTTTAGTTAATCCCTTGTCTGGGATTTCTATTGTATTTCGGTCTATAAAATTATCAACATCATAACCAACCCCCTTAAAAATATCATTCGGGTTATAATTAGCTCCCCTTGAATATTCATTTATATTTAGATTGTCTACTCCACCCAAAAAGTTATTTTCAATAGTGGACTTGGGCTTATAGGCAAGCAGGGGTGAAAGTAAATCATTTTCCATCCCTGTCAATTTATATTTACCAGTTAATGCCCCCGTTGAGTCTATAATTCCGTCCACCAATCCTAAGTGTGAGTCTTCATTCGCTAACAAGCCATACTCTGAAATTTTGCCATCGTCTGAAAATAAGTTCATCGTGGCATCTGGATTAACTCCAAGTGAGGGGTTTAAATAATCCTCCGTGCCTGTTGGTTTATAAGTCGCAAAATTTTCTGAATAAGGTGCTCGTGCCCAAACTTTTAAATCATCGGTATTATTCCCTTTATTTTTTTTAATATTTTCCTCTTTAGTTTTTTCCTCTTTTTTACTTTTTTTCATTTTAATAAATTTTAGTTTTAATCTTAATTTCGTCTATATTTTACCATATTTTAGGTGCTTTTTCAATTTACCAACCTTTATTTTTTTCTTATTTTAAGTTATGATTAAAAAACAATTTAATAATGAGCCTAACCCCTATAAACAATTTATAGAGTATGGCACAAAAACGGTTCAGGACATTAAGCTCTCAGTCAGAGCACCTGAACCGTCATATTCCGAAAGGGGTATGGGTGTCGCAAGACATCGCTGGCTGGGAGCTTTGTGTTTCCAGCGAGAAAGGCATATTAAACGGTTCAGGTTATGCCAAACGAAAAAGATTTACTTGAAGAGATCAAATCTCTTAAAATTAAAATAGACGAATTAAAAGATCATAAAAAATATGGTCTTATTTGGGAAGATAAAAAAGAAAAATTTGAAATAGAAAGTAAAGACGCCCTGCCCATTCTTAGAGAGAAAGGTAGGGGCTTTTCAGATATAATTACAAATAAAAATGAAGATTTTAATATTCTAATTGAGGGAGATAATTACCATTCTCTTTCAGTTTTATCATATACACACCGCAATAAAATTGATGTAATTTATATTGATCCTCCATATAATACTGGGAAAAAAGATTTTAGATATAATGATCATTATGTAGACAAAGAGGATAGATTCAGACACAGCAAATGGTTATCTTTTATGGAAAAAAGACTTAAATTAGCAAAAGCTCTTCTTAAAAAAGAGGGAGTAATTTTTATTTCTATTGATGACAATGAAATTGCTCAACTTACATTACTTTGTAATAAAATATTTGGTGAAAAGAATTTTATAAATAATTTTATGTGGTTGCACGGAAAAGGAAAAAAAACGAAACAATCAAGAACACTTCAACAATATATTTTATGTTATGCAAAAAATGAAAAACTTTTGAATGAATGGGTAGATATAAAATTTGCCAGTGGAACATTTTCAAATCCAGACAATGATCCACGAGGGGATTGGTTTTCTGGGAGCATTTCATTTTCTGAAGAAAGAAGCAATAAACAAAGTGATAACTATTTCACAGTAAAATCCCCCACAGGAATATCTTGGGATAGGCAATGGCAATGCACTAAAGAAGAAATGGATGAATATATTAAAGACAAAAAAATATTTTTTGGATTAGCCCCCGACTACTTAAATGTTCCGAGATTAAAAATATTTCCCAATGATACCAGTGAAATAATCCCCAATAATATTATAGACGGCATTGGGTCAACTCGTGATGCACAAAGAGATCTAGATGAAATTATTGGTAAAACATCAGATGGTAAAAGTAAATTTGAAAATCCTAAACCACCAAAATTGATTGAATTTTTTTGTAGTATTATAAACTCTGATAAAAATATTACTATTCTTGATTTTTTCGCAGGATCTGGCACTACGGCTCGTGGAATCTTAGAGCTAAATAAAAAAGATGGTGGGAAAAGGAGATTTATTTTATGCACGAATAATGAAAATAAAATTTGTGAAGATATAACTTATTCTTATTTGCAAAAAATTATTAAGGGATATAAGAAAAAAAATAATGATAAAAAGATTAAAGGGCTTGATGGCAATCTTAAATACCTTAAAACAGATTTTGTAAAATTAGAAAAATCTATTGATACTCTAAAATATAAAATAGTTGAAGGGTCAACTGAGATATTATGCTTAAAAGAAAATTCTTTTGATTTGGTTGTTGATAGTTATAAAAAGAATAGAATCAAAATTTTTCAAAATAAAGAAAAATACACCGCTATTCTTTTTGATTTATTTTATTTTAATGATTTTGTAAATGAATTAAAAAAACTTAAATATAAACCAACTTCGGTTTATGTGTTTTCTTATACTAAAGATTTTTCTAAAAAAGAATTTGGAGATTTGAATATAAAATTTACCATTGAACCAATACCAGAAAATATACTGGAAATATACAAAAAAATATTCAATTTCTAAAAAGTTATGAATAATATTTATTTAAAAGAATATCAAGAAAAGGCAGTAAATAAAATATTTGAAGAAGCAGATAAATTTCTGCTAAATTTTGATGGTATAAATTTTAAAAAAATACTTTTTAGAGCTCCTACTGGATCTGGCAAAACAGTAATGATGTCAGCTATTATTGAAAAACTCGCGTTAGAAAGTGAAGAGAATTTATCTTTCGTTTGGATTTCAAAAGGAATATTAGCCGAACAAAGCAAGGATAGCGTTGAGGAAAAAATAGGAGGCGGAGGAATAGTAATGTCTTTTTTAGAAGATATACTTGATAATTGTATTAAGAACAATGAAATCCTTTTTATAAATTGGGAGCAAATATTTTCAAAAGCTGGTAGAGATAACCCAGACAAAGATATAAAAAAAGGTGATCCAATAAATAGGTTTATGAGAGACAACGAAGAAGAAAGAAATCTTAATACATTTTGCGAAAAAGCAAAAAATGAAGGGAGGAAAATTGTTTTAATAATTGATGAAAGCCATCTCAATATAACAGAAAACACAATAAAGTTGATTGAAGAAATAATTAAACCCGCCCTCCAAATAGATATGACTGCTACTCCCAAAGCGGGTGGTGGCTATTCTTACGGAGATAGAGATGGAGAATATATTGAATTGCAAACAGTTAAAGACGCACAAATAATTAAAAAAGAAGTAATAATTAACCCAGATATAACAAAAGAAGATTTAAAAAGCGAAAAAAGTGGAGATCAGCTTATCCTAAGCGAAGCGATTAAAAGGAGAAGTGAATTAGAGAAAAGTTATCAAAAAGAAAAATCAAACATAAGACCTTTGGTTTTGATTCAACTACCAAATGAGGGGGAAAAGCTTAGCGAATTAGACAAGAAAAAAAGAGACTGGGTTGAAGAATTTTTGAAAGATGAAGGCATAACTTATGAAAATAAAAAATTAGCCAAGTGGTTAACGGGCGACGACAAAGAAAATTTAGAGGGGATCAAAGAGCCAGATAATCAGGTTGATTTTCTTATTTTTAAGCAAGTAGTTGCTACTGGGTGGGATTGTCCGAGAGCCCATATTTTAGTTAAATTTAGGCAAACGAGCAGTGAAATATTTGAGATACAAACAGTTGGCAGAATTATGAGAATGCCAGAATTTAAACATTATGAATATGAAGGCTTGAACAGAGCTTATGTATATGCAAACCTTGAAGAAATAAAGATTGATGAAAATGCTCTTGAATATCTTAAGGTTAAGAAGTCTTTGAGAATAAAAGGATATAAAGATATAGATCTAAAATCTTATTATCTTATGAGAGGTGAATATAATGACTTAATGTTGGATTATAGAAAATATTTTTTTGAGGAATTTATAGATAGAATTGGTGGTAATTTAAATGAAAAAAGTGCAAAAGATAATTTAAATAGATTAAAAAAATATAAGAGCGCCGATGGGACAAGTTTAGATTTGAATGTGAAAAAGATAGAAGAAAAAATTATTATAGATGAGTCTATACAAAATATTGATATTACAGCACAAAATATAAAAGCCAAAGAAGAGAATAAAATAAAAATAGATGAGGACGAAATTAGCAGAAAGTTCTTTGCTTTTCTTAAAAAAAATTGTGGGGAGTTTCAGCAAGCAAGATCTTTTGATAAAATAAGGGTGTCTATTTATCAGTTTTTTGATAAATATTTAGGTCTTAATGATGAAAATATTGATAAGCTATATGTTCAAAAAGTTGTGCTTGGAAATTTGGGATTTTTTCAATCTATTATTCAAGATTCTATAAATAAATATGCAAAATATAGAGGCAAGATAGAAAGAAATTATAAAATCAATGAAAGATGGAATGTGCCAGAAGAAGATTATTACCAAAAAAACTCTATTGAAAAAAACTGTAAGAATTGCGTGATGACGCCAGCATATATTTTACCGAAATGGAAAACAGAAGTTGGATTTACTGATAACTATTTAATAGATAATAAAGACATAGATTGGTGGTTTAAAAATGGCGACTCTAAAAATGAAATATATTTGGGAGTTCCCTATATAAATGAAAAAGGGAAAGAAAGCACCTTTTATCCAGATTTCATAGTAAGTTATAAAAATGATAAGATTGGAATATTTGATACAAAAGCTGGACAAACAACAACAAGCACAGATACTAAATTAAAAGCAGAAGCATTACAAGTTTATATTAAAGAAAACAAGGTCAAAAATTTGTTTGGAGGAATTCTTATATCTGATGAAGAATATAAAAATTGGAAAATAAGTCAGGATCAGAAGTATGATTTTGAAAGTAATAATTGGGAAAGTTTAAAATAAATTTTTAAGAAATAATTAGAGATGAAGAAAACAATAGTGAGTTGAGGGGTGGGGTAGACTAAATTTCAGCTTTTGGTCTCAAATCTGGGATATAAATATATTCTTTTTCTCGCTGTATTGCGGTTCTAACATTGTTCACGAGGTCGCGCCAATCGGCACGAATGGAGCCCAAAAGCTCCATTTTGTGCTTATTTTGACCCATTTTTTCCAGTTCTAACCTTAAATATCTGGCTTCCAACGAAGGATAGCCATTTTTGATTGGCTGGAACCATTCGTGTGGCTCAATTACCAGTTTTCCCTCTTGGATAACTGGCTTTTCTCCCAAAGTCATCAGTATTTCTTTTTTCAGTTCTAACCCTCCTTCTGCAAATCTTATTCTGGCGTAAGTTGCGAAATCAAAGGTCTTTTCTGTGAGCTCCAGCCATTGTTCAGCCCTTGATTCAGTTTCATTAAGATTTTGTTTAAGTTTTGTAATTTTGGTTTGTATTTCTTTCTTTTCTCGTAAAAAGGTGTCGTCGTCAATTAAAAGGCGATACCTCATTTTTGTTAATTCATCCAGTTCCTTCTGTGCTTGTGCATACGCTTTTTGTTGTGTTTCATAAATCTTACTTCTATCTTCAATTTCTTTATCATTATTTTTGTTTAAGCTCTCTAACGCCCAATTTAAAAACTTTGGGAGTATGGTATATTTCGCAAGCTCCTCATCAATTTGGGTTTCCAAGTTGTCTTTGCTTAAAACTTTTTTCTGTGTGCATTTAATATCTTTCTTTTTTCTTGTGCAATAGTAGTAAGTGAACTTTTTCAATTTGCCCGTGCTTTTGATGATTTTTTCTTTTTCAATGGCTGTAAAAAGACAACCGCATTCAGCACAACGGATACACCCCGTAAAAGCAAAATGGTGAGTTTGTGGTCTTGGTCTTCCTTTTCTGCCAAGTATTTTTTGAGCTCTATCAAACTCATCAAGCGTTATCATTTTTTGATGCTTGCCATCGTATTGTATTTTTTCTTTGCCATAATAAAAGATTCCAGCATAAAAAGGATTATTAAAAAGTTTATAAATTGAAGTTCTTGATAGTTGCTTACCACCCGTTCGTTTTGTTTTTCTTGTTCTATAGCCCCATTCATTATTTGCGATTTCAAGAACTTGGGGAACCGAATAGTTTCCAGTAAGTATTAAATCCCACATTTTTCTAACTAACGGAAATCTTTCTTGGTCTATCAAAATATCGTTTTCGCCTCGTTCTTTAAATTTGCTGTTTATATACCCTTGTGGCGCACTACCAGGTCTCCAACCCTTTTGTAATTTGCTATCGGTGCCTCGCTTTACTGCTTTCTTAAGGTCTAAAATAAATTGATTTGCCGAACCAGTTTCTACATTAAAAAGAATTACATTGTCGTCTGGGAGATATTGCCTGTCTGTTGTTTGGATTGATTTAATAAGTCCTTGTTGCAACATCCAGCTTAATTTACCAGAATCAATCGGATTGCGGGATAACCTATTTATTTGCCAACATAAAATTCCATCTGCTTCGCCACATTCAATTCTTTTAAGCATCTCATCAAACAATGGTCGGTTGTTTGGCTTTTTAGCCGACTTTGATTCTGTGTATGTTTTTTTAACGGTTAAATTATAATCACGAGCAAATTGTTTTAATTTGTTAATTTGGTCATCAATTGATTGAATTTGTCTGTCTTCGCTTTCCGATGACTTTCTGGCGTATAAAAAATATGTAATTTTCTGTAATTCTTGGTTCATATTAGTTATTTATTTTTTTAATTTTCATATACTAAAAGGGACTGGAAAGCAAAAGGTTATTTGTTAAGGACAACCAGTTTCCAGCCCCTTGTAGTATTCTATTTATAAATAAAATACCTTCTGCCAAACCAATTGTCCTTAACACCTTAATTATACCACAATTAAAATTTCATACCAAATTTAATACCCGCCCTAATCCAGCTATTATCCATCTTATTTCTTAACTTCAAATATCGTTTATATCTCCTTGTCGGCTTCCCCTTGTAGTATTGAGTTTTTGCTTCATAATATGCTTTTTCAACATCTGGCTCACAAACCGAACCCACTCTGAACCTGCCTCCCTCAAATTGTGCTTGATATGCGATATTGCCACAATGTCTACATCCAAACCACTTACCAATGCTATAAATCACTCCCACACGCCGTCCGCAATACTGCCCATTTTTAGTTAAAGGACAAATAAACCAGTATCTTTTTCCGCCAAGATTACAGGGGGTTGTTGTCATCTTAATGTCAAGATTCATATCTGATTTTTCTCCGTCCCAGTTGCTTGTGTGCGTATAATGTAGGTTTATGTGGGTTGTTTCATCGGGCGTGTTCCAATCATAACGCCTCATTCTTATTCCCACACTACTTTTATTTCCACTACAACCATAAGTCCAAGTTATAGTCCCTGCTTTATAACTCAAATCCTTGTCAAAATAACCATAATTTTTTAAGAAGAACACACTTAATGCGTTGCTTTGTTCTGCTTGATTTCTTGTCATAGGTTTATTGTTTATTAGCCGAAATCATTAGAGATTTCCCTGTTTTTACCGATTATTATCCAATTTATATGGTAGTGTCGGGAAGTTGTTCTTCGCTTACCCCACCCTGCGTTTCACTATTGTTTTTATTAACTTGGGTAGTGGGGTAAATCAGTATTTTTCTTTTATCGTTTTGGTCTTGCTCTTGGATTATTAAGCCAGTAGTTTCCAGCATCGGTAAAATCTGTTGTCTTAATTGATTTGTGTCCAGCATTCTCCCATAAACTTCAAAATGTTTTTGTAAAATTTCTTGTCGTGATAATCCAATAAGAGGTAAACCCTGCTGGCTATTTTTATCCTCCCACGCTTTCAATATGACTTTTTGATAAAGGTTATAAATATATGGTGGGAGATTAAGGTCTTGGCTTTCAGAAATTGCTCCCCAAATTTTGAACGCCTGCTCAATGTCATCTGCGTTGGCTGTAATAGTATCGTCATTCCTTTCAC
>Ga0247842_10008401_pt1 | contig 10830 bp, 11 predicted proteins | sample LaCruzMarch2015__3_FD_192411 | JGI IMG/M metagenome (GOLD analysis project Ga0247842, IMG submission 192411) | Freshwater microbial communities from meromictic Lake La Cruz, Castile-La Mancha, Spain - LaCruzMarch2015_19m | ecosystem: Environmental > Aquatic > Freshwater > Lake | place: Spain...
TGCGGATCAGGCGGGCCACATTGACCGGGTAGGTGGGGGCGGCGCCTTCGGCTTTGAAGTTTTTGACGAGCCAGGCTTTGTCCTGGTCGTGGATGAGTTCGTCGTAGTGGCGGATGCCGGCTTTGCGCAGGCGGTCGCCGAGGGATTTGGTCATATGAAGGAGTATATAACTAAAAGAGAAGATTTGACACTATTTTCAGGCTGTCATAGAAGAATATGCGATTTCAGGGGGTGTTTTTGAGGTCATTGGGAGTGCTTGTATCGTGCCGGATTATTGGTGGGTGGTTTGGGGCTTTAAACCTACTGCTCCCCTTAGTTTTTGCCGCCGCGCCAGCTAAATGCTTGTTTTAGCCGGTAAGGCTACGGGTTCCAGCCGGGCGGTTAAAATCCAATCGGTGAGGCCCTCTTCAATACCGAGAATTATTTGCCTTCCATCTGTTGTTTTTTGGGTTCCCATGGACTTAAGCGCCTTTTGAAACACATGGCGGCGCTCGTCCCGTTGTTTATGCCAGCCAGCCGCCGGCAACGCTAAAACATCAATCAGTTCCTTTAAGGATTTTGAATACACGGCGCTGTTTAGACTAAATAGAATCGGCTCAAGGTATAACCTTAAAAGAAATCCCAACTCACTTCTGATATGTGCAAGTTCTTTAGGACGGCTGACCACATGTCTATTTAAAAACTGCGCGCTAAGCAATGTTGAAAACTCTATTTTTAAAACTGTCTCCATTTGCCCGCGCTTCATTCCTTCTGCAAGTTCTACGCTGTGTAGAAGTGAAAAGCCGCGGTTCATGGTATTCTTAAATCCCATGGCGGCTATATCAAGATAATAACCCATGTTTTTTAAATTCCATACTTTATCAGTTAGCTGGACCAGCTCGCGGCCGCCAAAACTAGTGAGGCCTAAAAGCCGGGCCAATTCCCGGATAGAAACAAGACAAGAACAAATCCGGGCGCCAGTTTTGGGGTAAGTATAAGAATCACCATTTTTCGCCCATAAATATTCCAAGGCCGCTAAGATGCGCCCATGCTCCACAGTTGGAATTCCTCGCTCCTCGCCTTTGGGTTTAATCCGGCCACGGATCATTGGAATAACTAAAACCTCTCCTTCCATGGTTCGGAAAGTAGCTTGAATAACATCAGATTTGGCTTTGTTTGTGGAGAGCGTAAAAAAGTTTGAACTTATAAAGGTCGCCCAGGGGATCGTTTCTTTGCCGTAGGGGATATCCATTTCCTTTTTTTCAGCCAAGCCGACAGGTTGGGGTAATGAAAGGCTGGAAAATAAAGCAAGTTGGTTTTCTGAAAAATAGGTCTTTAATTTCTCTGGCGCGGGCGGCCGGGGTTGTTTTCCCTTTTCGGTCTCCCTGGCTTTTATTCTCTTCTTCAATAAAGCTGTAAGGTATTTTCTAGGCTCGTGTACATCCTTGGTCTGCATCTGATATTTCAATTCGCTGAATTCTTCGGCAACAATATTTTCACCTAAAATCCGGACGGCTTTTTCCCAGAATGCCCGGCTTTTGACGTCCCCGGTAAGCCTGATAATGTCTTCAATTATGTAGCTTTCCATGTCCTTTTTCCTTCGGTTTTACTCTTTACGGAAAATCGTTCGCAACGATTCTAACCGTTATATTCTAACCGTTTAATTCTAGAGCCCGGTTTTTCATTGAGACCCAGGCGACCCGAATCCCATACCTTTGAGCGGTAAGGCGACCCGAATCCCATACCTTTAAGCGGTAAGGCGACCCGAATCCCATACCTTTTATACGGTTATCTATCTACCTGTTGATAACTTTACCCCCCCTCCCGAGCGCGACCTCATCCCTCTTTAAAAAACTTAGACACCGCGTCCTCAATGGTCCGGGTTAAGGGGATCCCTGTCTCCACCCGCCTGCTCCATAGTAGTTTATGGACCTTAGAAGAAAGGTAAATAGTTAGCTGCACCTTTTCGCCAGTGGCTTGGTGGTTTGTCGCTCTACTTCCCTTCACCCAGGTCTCTGTCGCCGCTGCGGCGGTCGTCTTTAGTTTTGGTTTCGCCATTTAATTACCTCTTTTGCAAGCGTTTCAAATTCCCAGGCTGCCTGGCTCTTGCGCGCATACTCGTAAATCGTCTGTCCCACAATACCAGCTTCGCATAACGCGATTCTCTGGCAAATTTCTGTTTTCAATATAGGAAGCCCAAAAAGCCGGAGGGCTTCCCGCACTTCCTGACCCAAATTCGTGCCCACAACTTTTTTTGAAATTAGGAAGTATGGATTCACTTTAATGCCGGCCGCGCTCTTACCCGCAGCCACCATGTCTATAGTCTTTTTTGAAGAGTCTATATCGTATGGGCTCGGGCTAACCGGGATGATTGCGAACTGCGAGCTGGCGAACGCGGCTCTTTCGATCTGGCCGTTGGCCGGGCCGCAGTCAATAATCGTGAAGGCGAACTTTTGCGCTTCCTGGCGGAGCCTGGCGCCAAGGTCGGTGAGCGTCCAGGGATTAGGGATCGTGTGCAGGTTTTTGTGAAGCAGACTATCCGGCGGCTGCTTCTTGCGGGTGTTGAGCCAATAACTTACTGTTCCCTGGGGGTCAGCGTCCACCAGCAGCACATTTTTAGATTTACTGGCGAGAGCGCCGGCCAGATTAATAGCGATCGTGGATTTCCCCACTCCGCCTTTCCCGTTGGTTATGGCTATAATCATTGTAAGGGTATTTTATGAATAACATTATTAAGTGTCAAGATATTATTAAAATTAAAACACTATCTAATGTAAAAGTTATTTAATGTTAAGACACTATCTAGTGTTATATGCTAAGCCGAAAAAAGGCAGGGCCGCGTATATCCGTTGGGGGTACTACTTGGGAGTTTGGGTTAGGAAGGAGTACACGCGGCCCCGTTATAAATATCCTACAAGACTTTCGCGGTTGGAAGCAACGCCGGAAAATCCAAATGGGAAAGTTAAAACCGTTTTTTAAATTCCGCGCAAGCATCCTCGGGGGAGACGTTTAGGTAGATTTCCGTGGTCGCCAGGTGGTCGTGGCCCATGAACATTTGAAGGTAGCGGGTGCTGAGGCCTTTCTTGACGCAGGCGGCCGCAAAAGTGTGGCGCAGCACGTGGGGGGAAACCTTTTGGCTGATGCCGGCGCGGTTGGAGACGCGGCGGACGATCTTCTGAATGCCGCGGGCGGTGTAGCCGAAGGTGTCGTTAAGGGAGAAATAGTTGGACAGAACGGTAAAGGTGCGTTCAGTGAGCGGCACAATGCGCCGTTTGGTCTTCTTGCCGAACGGGCCGCCCTTGCCGTGGACCAGGAGCCGGCGATCCTGCCAGAGGACGTTCTCCTTGGTAAGGCCGGCGAGCTCCGAGACACGCAGGCCGGTATCGAGCAGGGTGGCTATGACGACTTTCTCGATCCCGGAGCGGCAGGCGTTGGCAAGCCGGTCGGCGTTTTCGTTGGTGAGGGGTTCGCGTTTGTATTGGTACATGGTTCGTATTCTACAAAATATGCGAACTATGGGCGCAATATGTAAAAGGTATACCGACGGAAGCGTATCAAAACTGAAGGGGGGAGTTCGCTTTTACGGGTGGAAGGCGAACGGGCGCGGCCGCTGGCGGCGAACGGTAGACCGCACGGCTTGAGACGGCAGCCGAGCGGTTGGCGGACGATTGTTGAGCGGTTAAAACACGGGGACGAAAACGGCGTATTTAAAGTTCAGTCGAAAGTAATTGTATCTTGTCGTAGAGGTCCGCTTCATTCTCCCACACCACAGCGTGAGGCGTAAGTTTTACCACAGCCTCTAAATAGCGGCTCCTGTCTCTTGGTTCCAGGACCTTAAATTCATCTCCGTTTATAGATGCGACAGAAACGTGGTATACGAACCAGACGTTAATCCGGTGTTTTATGAGAAATTCTTGCCGGTCACATAACAAAACCATTTCGGTGTAAGTGGTCGCCATCTTGGCGAGAGGCGGCCAGTAGATGACAACATCGGTGACGGCATGATGTAATAGCCGGTCGAACTTTTGAAGGATGGTCTCCCCTTTTACGTCCGCGGCTTCTTCCATGAGGAAGACCATGTGGCCGTCTTTTCTCCAGATTTCCGCTATGCGCTTGCGAAAATTCAGCGGGGTATCGGGTGGAGGCGCACCTTTACCGGCATCCCACCAGCCCGGTCCCAAGAGGAAAATAGTTGCCATGACAGAATTTTAGAGGTAAAGGCTTTGCACTTCCTGGCGTGCGGAAGATCCTAATATGGCGACATTCTTATTGACGGCATTGCGAAGAGAATCAACCACTACAGCTAAAAAGCACTCTCCGCGCTTGCTTAATTCGTACTCAACCAGAATGCGGCCGCCCTTCGCGGGAATTATGCGCGGGATAACCCAAAGGCCGGTGCGCAGGAATTTAAGGGCGCGATCCACCTGAGCCGGCTTAAGCTCCAGCTCTTTTTGTATCTCGCTGAAGCGAAGGCCTTTACGCTTACGCAAGGCAAGCAGGATACAAAGATAGTCCTTATGCCCGAGTAGTTCTGTAATCATATATAATAGTATACTCACAAAATGTGAGTATGTCAAGGGGGCCGGGCGGGAGACTGCCGATTATCCCGCCGACGGCGGCCCCGGGCCCGGCCGCGTCGCAGCTGGCCGGCCGACGGAAGGCATAAGTTTTTAGAGACTGCCAGTTATGCGGGATTTTGCGGGGTACAAAGACAAGCGGGCGTTTGTGAAACGCGTTCCTGGGGCCATTGCCGGCCGATTTTTTTAGGTTTTCCTTGTGAAATTTGGTTTTTGCCTTTTTGCCTGACGGCGGGTTCTGGCGTTGCCGGTCAGCGCTGGGGGGGGAATGCTGCGCGGCTAACAGATTTAATTTTTTTGCTTCCCCCGCCCTACCCTCCCCCAGTGTCGCAAAACCATAAGTTTTGCGACACTAGCAGCGGATTGGTTTAGTTTGGCATTTTATGATTGCTGTATTTTTTATTTTCATTAACCTCAAGCAGTCTTCGTTTATAGGCATTACTAAACGGATCAGAGGGCATAACTAACCAAAGCACTGGATATGGAGTTTGTTAAATCCTCGACCGCACGATTAACCATATCATCTTCCCCTGGGGCCATCTGTTCGGCGGGGTAAGAGACGCTTACGGCCCGTTCATCACCAGTGTAGGTGGCCCACTTAGATTCGAAGTTATAGATTCCCTTAAAGGCTTTACTGCTCTTCACTTTAGCAGTCTTGATCTCAATGATATTGTAGGAACCTGAGATTGAGGCACTAGCCGTGCGCGTATAGATAGTAACCGTGGCAGAAACTTCAGCATAGTTACAGTCTCCTACCTGCTGTTTGCCCTTTTTATCTATATACGTCTTTCTACTGACACAGATCTGTTTACTTTGGTTAATATTGGATTGCATCGTCCTTTCGGGTGTGACGACGATCTGTGTGATCTTGCCTGTGACAATCTCATGCACACCGAGAACTTTACCTGCCTCGATAGCACTCGTTTCATCAATAATGTCCGTCAGCATCAGCTTCTGCTCCCGCATAACCTGTTCCAGTTGGTCGCGCGAGATAACATCGACAAACTCCCTCGCCTCAGCTGTATTAACCATCCGGCTAACAACACCATCCACAATGGACTCGTTGAGTGCCCCATACTGACTTTTACCAGTCTTATCCGCGAAAGGAATGATGGCGATCCTCTTAAGCCCGGCTTTTCGGGTCTTATCATAGAGCTCCTCGCTGTCTTTATATCCGGGTACAAAATATTGGGCTCCCTTAAACTGTTTAGCCGACTGTTTTTGGTTATCAAGTCCTTCTAACTTTGATAGGCGCACACCTTCCTTATAGTGAACCTCGGCCGCATTCTGCTTGGCTTTAGCCAGGTTCTGGGTGTAGTCAACTATCTCGAAAACGATCGGCTGTTTGGTATTCTTATCAATCAAGGCCGGGAGAAACTTAATTGTCTTGTTGAGCTCGATCAATTTCTGGTATTCCACTACGACAGTATCCCATTTAAATTTTTCAGCGCTGGCACTAATTTCATCTATCTTGGTCCTATGAACGTCGACAGCCTGCTTAAAAGCAGTTTGAATTAATTCTTGAGCCTTGACATACGCTGGGTTTAGTTTAAGGGCTTCCGCACACTGCATAACGGCTCTATCGTAGTCACCTTGCGTGTAACTTGTTCGAGCACTCTGTTCCAGCTTTCCCGGAAGTCCGGCGCAGCCCTGCATCATCACCAGCCCTGCAAGGACAAGAATAGTGACATATTGCTTTTTAAAATAACCCATATTACCTCCTAATTTTCTTTTTTACCATCAATTTGTAATGCTATCTGGTCGCCCCATTCCACCCCTGCCGTTTTGAGGGCCGCAAGGCAAGCCCGCTCCAAAGTCGATCCAAAGCCCTTAACAGGCTTCAGAGCAGGTTGGTCTATTTCGCCGTTTTTTTCCGACAGGATAAGTTCGATGGATGCCTCCGCGACGCAGGAATACATTCCCCGCACACCTGATGTCCCCGGCTGCGTCTGTGTCTCCCCCCATACTATGAGGTCCGTAGCATTGCTCCATTGCGCTCTTGTGGCAGCTGCGTCTTGCTTCAATGCTTTACGTAGTCCAACTATTCGGTCATGGCCGAATAACTTGGTGGAAATTACAACAAATCCTTTCTCTTTCAACCGGCTCTGAAGCGTTTTCTCGGACACGGACTCCTGACGTAAAATACCGCGGTCAACATCAGAGAGAAAGACCATAACTCTTGGCCGTCGTATAGGTTGAGTAGATGCCTCCTTTGCCGCAGGGTGCCATATGGCCTTTTCAGCAAGGAGCTCTTTATACTGGTCCATCCAGTCTTTTTTTATACGGTTGATGGAGGCGTTTATTATTTCTCCAGACTCAACTCCAACCATGCGGGTGTTTAGTTCTATTTGTTTATCCGGCAGTTCAGTAAGCGTTCCCACAACCACCCAATCGGCGCCCAGCATTTTGCCGATATTCTTGGCGGAAGCGGAATCAATAAGGCCAGAGCGCTGGAGTTTTAATTCCTCAAGCACTTTTTCTATTTGTTTTCTCTCAATAATCTTAAATTTCTTTGTTTTTACCAGCTCGGTAGTTATCCGCTCGCCTACAACGCCGCCATCCATGGAATCCCGCCCATCGGAATATGAAAACCCCGCCACGGCAATTTTCTTATCCGCACCTTCGCAGTTTTTTAGTAGTTCATCGGCAATTGTTCTGTAAATATCAGTTTTCTTTGTGGTTTCCGCCTGTGTGCTCTGCGGCTTAGCACCAGAGACAGCGGCTGCCGCTTTATTGTCTTGTGCATGCGCGAAGTTCAGAGTAAAAAGCAGAGCTAAAATAATTGAAAGACTATAACCCCAAAAAGACAAATAGGGGATATAAAACAAAGAACGGCAGGTTTTAGGGTTGGGAATTAAGACATGATTTACTGCGGAGTTCGAAGTGATTAAAGATACAAGCATAGTTTTATTATAACAAACTGGGAATACAACAATTTGCGGGCAACTGTGTTTTTCATCCCTCGTTTGTTTTTTATCACCCCCTCCCAAAAAGGGGGCGACAACCCAGTCCTATACGTTCGACCGAATAGGTGCTAAGCTGCCGCCCACAATGACGGCAGCCTTATTCCTAGTCGAACGTACGAGGAGCCCTCTGGCTCCTTAGATAAGGCCGCTTCAGGCTCAAACAACGAGCCTTACTCTTAATGTTTTATTATAGCAAGATAATGTGAATTTTTCACGCGTGCCGGGAAAATCTTTTCCCGCAAGGCCGCGGTTGTTTGCGCGGGCCGGCCGCCGGCGGCGGCCGGGGGGCGCGCGGCCGCGCAGGGGCGGGGAAAAAGGCGGCCCGGAGAGCCCCACGAACCGGCCCGCCTATGGCGGGCGGGCGGCGCGGCCGGGCTAACCCGCAAGGGTTAGATCGGACGCGGCGGTGGGGCGGTCAGCCGCAGCCGAGCCGGCCCCCCTGGCCCGGCATACCTGGGCCGGGCTGGACGGCTGGGCTGCGGCTGCGCAGGGCCGCCATAAGCGGGCCTGTGGCCGCGCCGGCGACAAAAGCTATGCTTATCTGCCGGCGCACCTTTTTTATAAGGAACTCCACCGCGAGCAAAGTGTGTTTTTTTTGCGGTCCGGAAGTTAACATAACATGGTTATGTTAACCCAAGCCCGCCCGCCTCATTAAAATCTATAAGGAACGGAGCGGGCGCAGCGGCGAAGCAATACGGCGGGGAAAGGGCAACTTACGATAACAAATTTGTTATCGTAAAGGGCGGTTTAAGCAAAAACGGGTTGGGGAAATTGGGGCCCCAACCCGCTTTTGCGGTTCTTAAAAAAAATCCTGCGCCGAACGAACTGGCCCGCTATGCGGGCCTGCGTGCCGGCGAAGCCGGCACGGTGAGGGAACGACGCGTTGCGCGGCCGCGTCCCCCCTGGCCGGCAACCCTGGCCGGGCTGGACGCGGCCTGGCAACGCGGCGCGCAGGATTTTTTTTAAGAATAAACCGCCCGGGTTGCCCGGTCCGCCAGCAGGCGGATTCCCCGCCGTATTGCCGCTTCCGGACCGCAAAAAAAATGCGCTTGCGAGCGTATAAGCTGCTCCCTTTCCTTATTTCTTGCAAGGCCGCAGTCGTTTGCGCGGGCCGTCCGCCTATGGCGGGCGGGCGTCCGCCTTAGGCGGACGGTGGGGCGAACGGCCGGCAGCTCAGCCGACACCCACGTCGTAAGGCTGGGCTGCCGGACGCGCGGGGCCGTTACCTTGTCGTTTAAGGATGCCGGCCTGGCTTGCGCGAAGCGCGAGTCTGGCCGGCCACCGCTTCGTGAAGAGCGGCCCAAGGCTGCAGGGCCGGCTTTGCCGTCAGGCAAAGGCGGACCTGCGGCCGGCAAGGGCCGTTTCCTTATATTAGAGCGGCAAGGCGCTCGTCGTAAAACGGGGGGCAGAATGATACCACCTCGTCGAGAAAAGGCTGTCCTGGCGCATTCTCGCGCGAATTTAAAAGGCCATTTTGGCAAAAATGGATATAAACGCGCTTTACCGGAAAAGTGGCCGCGCAAGGGTGGGGCCATAAGGAGCGGCCCGCAGGCCCCGCGAACCGCCCGCCAGGCGGGCGGGCGCCACGGCCGCCAGGCCGGGGCGGCGGGGCGACCGGCCAGCGGCGCCGTCCGCCTCAGGCGGACGTGGCCGCTGGCTGCGTAGGGCCGTTTCATTGTCGTGGGAAGCGGACCGCCGCCGGCAGCCCGGGGGGATGCGGCCGCGCGGGGCGGTCGTTGTAAGGAAGCCGGCCAGGCCTAAGCGAAGCGCAGGTCTGGCCGGGTTTCCTTTTCGTGAAGAGCGGCCCCGCGATCAGCTGCGCCGCCTTTACCGCGGCGGGGAAGGCGGCGCAGCTGGCCGCGAAGGGCCGTTTCCTCAGATCAAGGCGTCAAGGCGCTCGTCGTAAAACGGGGGGTAGAATGATACCGCCTCGTCGAGAAAAGGCCTTCCTGTGGCATTCTCGCGCGTTTTAAAAAGGCCATTTTGGCAAAAACGGCCGTAAACGCGCTTTTAAGGCTTTTAAGGGGAAAGGGTCGCTTAGGCCAGGAAAGCGCCTCCAGGAGCCGCCGGCGGCGGTTGTATGGGGGCGTAAACCTGGGGAGCTCAGCGCCGCTTGGCTTTCAAAAGCCCTTTGGCCGGGTTGAAGTCTACGTCCGGCCGGGGCGGTATCCATATGAGCTGCCCGGTCTTGGGGTGCCGGACATGGCGCCCTGGGCGGGTCTTCTTGGTGAAGGAGCCGAAGTTTTTAAAGTAAACCCACTCGCCTTTCTGCAGGCTGGCCTTCATCTTGGCGAGCATCGAGTCCAGGATCGCGGTCGCGTCCACCTGGGGGAGGAAGAACTCTTTGGCTATCGCCCGGGCGAGCTGGCTCTGGGTCATGGCTATTTGCGCTTGCGCACGGGATTCTCGTGCGCGGAGATCCATTCCATTACGGCCTGGGAGATCTTCCCGAGATCGGTGGGGTTGTGCTTTATGACCTGGGCGGCGGTCTGGTCCCAGGTGAGGTCGGTCTTCTTCAGGAACTTGTCCACCGCCGCGGCCATATCCGCTTTCATGACGGTGTTGCGCTTGGCGGCTTTAGCCAGGGCGACGGCTTCTACGATGACGGCCTCGATGACGACATCGAAGTCGTCTATGAACTTCTTCACGGCCGACGCCTGAGAGCGCATCTTCTTGCCGGCGATATAGTCTTTGACCGCGTTGGTCTTGATGATTCCGGTTTTAATTGGCATTTGAAACCTCCGGGGTCCACGTTACTCTGCCGTTGGGGTGGGTGAGTTTGAATAGGATCAGGTCCTTGATGGACTGGTTCAGGTTCTTCATCTCGTAGAGCTTAAGGGCCGCCTCGTTGCCGCCCAGGACCGGGACCATCACTTCTTTAAGCTTCGCGCTCAGACGGGCGGTGGAGATGGCTTCGGCTTCGAGGCCATATAGTTTTACTTTGCCGTTAACCTCTTCGACCAGGTACTTCTGGTTTTTGTAATGCCTGGCTTCCACGTCGGCGAGCCACTTCTTGTTCTTGGCGTCCATATCGGCGCCGGCGCGGATGGGGTAGCGGGCCAGCATGATTTCCTCGGGCGTGAGCATATCCGGGTTGATGAGGTCGTAGACTTTGGTGTTTTTAATCTTGTAGTGCCGGAGGTTGTTTATGAAAGCGTCCCGGATTATCCAGCCGGAGGGATCGTAGTCTACAATGCTGTAGAGATAGAACGAGCGCTTGAGGTTCAGCTTCGAGCCGCCGGCCTCGGCCGGCAGGCTCAACATCTTGGGCCGCCCGGCCAGGGCTTCAGCCGCGGTCTTCGGTTTCT
>Ga0247842_10008403_pt1 | contig 10828 bp, 10 predicted proteins | sample LaCruzMarch2015__3_FD_192411 | JGI IMG/M metagenome (GOLD analysis project Ga0247842, IMG submission 192411) | Freshwater microbial communities from meromictic Lake La Cruz, Castile-La Mancha, Spain - LaCruzMarch2015_19m | ecosystem: Environmental > Aquatic > Freshwater > Lake | place: Spain...
CTTTAAAAAGAAAGAAAGAGTTTGAAGATATTCACTTTCCAAAAGAAGAGAGTAAAACTACTAAAAGAAATCGTAAAGATGATGATGATTATGTTGGATTTGAAGATGAAGATACAGATTTAGAAGATTTTGAAGATGAAGAAATTAATGAAAAATTAGAGGATATTCAAAGGGAAAAAGATAAAGATGTGAAAAAACAAAAATTTAATGAGATTTATAATAAGATAGAAAATGAAAATAATTGGTCTCAAGAAAAGAAAGATTATTATCACAATAAAATGATTAATGGAATTACAGACTTACAAATATTAACAGCCAATTGTAATGGATTTACAAAACAATTAAGTATGGTTTTACCAGCTGAGAAAAAAACATAGAATTATTTAAAAATTTTTTAAATAATTTAATTATGAAACAAGGTCTATTTGACAAGGATAAACTTTTAAAAAAGATGGTTGGAAAGTACTGATGTTATTCCTATTTAATTTTAAATGCTTTTTTCATAGATTTTCCAGTTTTATTAACTCCATTTTTAACAGCATTACCTGTTGATTTAGAAACATTTACAACATCATTAGCAACATGTTTAGTTTCATTAGAGACAAAAAGAGTATCTTTAACAATAGTATTCGTATCAACACTAACACTTAAATCTACCTCGCATCCAATTAACGCTGCTACATCTCCACTAACTCCTATTGTTGCAACTCCTTTATCAAATGTCGCTTTTCCTCCTCCTCCAGCAGATAATTGTTCTCCTATAGATACCCCTCCTCCTACAGTAGCACTACCTTCTCTAAAATTTCCAGTCACTGATGCATCAACTCCAACTGCTGTTCCAATAGATACATTAGCGCCAGCATCAATTCCTTTGTCTCCTACAGATAAGTTAGCGTCAAGTTCTGTTCCACTTTTTACATAAGCGTCAATATTACCACTTGTACCAAGTCCATTATAATCAACTTTTCCGTCAACAGTAACATGAACTTCAGTTGTATCTGAATAATTTATATTTGTATATACGTTATTACCATCAATACCTGCATCAGCAGAAAAAGATGTTCCTGTTTTAGCAGATGCTTCTACACCAATATTTGCGTATTTATTTTCTACATTAGCACCAATTGAACCTTCAATTGTGTTTTCATAAGAAATACCTACTGAATTATTATCAACATGTGTTTCGATTGATTGATTAATAGTTGTCATGTTTTATTCATAAAATTAATTAAAATTTATTATAATTTTTGGATTTCTTTATAAAATTATTATTTAGTTATATATACAAATTTTTTGCGCACACACACATTTTTTTTTAATTTTTTATTTTATTTTATAAAAAATTTTAAGATTGAAAATAGATTAATTAATTATTTATTTTAGATAAAATTTTTAAGTTGTTTTTATGATTACAATTTTTTCAAATTTAACAATTTTTAACAAAATTTAACAAATATTTAACAAAAAAAATAAATGTTTAACATTTTTGTTAAATTAATTTAAAATATTGTTTATTAAATAAATGAGTACTTGTGAATATTGTAAAAAAACATTTGCGAATAAATCTTCTTTAATGAATCATATTAAAAAAACTAAAAAATGTATTAATAATAGAGAATCAAATGAGTCTATAAAAATTAATTATACATGTGAATATTGTAATAAAATATTTACCAGTAAACAAAGATTAAATTTACATATTACAAAGTGTGATTCCCAACAAGTCGTTTTAGAAAAAAAGGAGCTTGAAAATAAATTATTAGAAAAAGACAAAATTATTGTAGAACTTCAATGTACGATTAATACAAATAATTTACAAATGGAAAAATATGAATCAAAAATAAATGAATTATTAGATACTTTCACAAAATTAATATCTAAAACTTTATCTGTTTTCAATTCAAAAAGTGAAATTTTAGAAAGTTTACAAGAGATCTCATATAATAATTATGAAATTATGGGTAAAGAATTATGTAATTTATTACCAAGGTATATTTGAATATGATAAAAACTCTTTATTCTTTATTCAATTTCCAAAAATTTTGTATAACACTTTGATAAGAACTTGATTTATTCTTATCGTTAAAATACTCTTCATAGTCTTCTTTTTTCATCTTTTGAATATAACTTTTATGCCAAGGAAGATGTCTTACAGTATATGGTCCAGCAAGCCTAATATTTGACTCATTATTAGAATAAATAACTTTTGGTAAGGGACTTTGTAAGTGAAAAGTAGTGTCAATGTCTGCATTATAGACTTCATAGTTATCAAACTGAATTCTATTATTCCAAAATTGTTTTTCATGATTAATAATTCTTTCTGAATCAATAATGTCATTAGGTTCATCTATTCTTAATGCCAAACCAATTTTTTTTGATTTTTGATATCTCTTAGAAATATCAAATAAAACTTTGATACTATCTTCTGGGAGATAATTTAATTCTAAGTCAGGGTCTGTAATTATAAAATATGAATCTCGATGTAAAGTTTCAATTTCATCAATAATTCTATGACCTTTGTTACGAGATTGATTTAATATTGTAATTCCTTTTCTCTTTAATTCTTCCAAAATAGAAATAGTACTCTTTGAATCACTTGCATTATCAATAATTATTAAAGGATTTTTAAATTTAGATTTTAAAGCTTCAACAGAATTTTTAACCATAAATCCATTGTTAAAACAAATAATATAAATTGGAATAGTTTCATAGTTTATATTTTGTAAATTTTCAATTAATCTTACTGTATGATAATTTTGAGAAAGATATTTAATTCTTGACTGCATTTATTAAATATCTTAATATTTTTATATTAAAATAAAGGATAGAACGTGTAAGTGGTAAAATGAAAAGATGAATAAGATGGAAATGTTGTTTATAGGTAATTATAATTTGACAAAATTAAATGATAATCGATTTCTTAAATATTGTTTTTAGAGTTGAGAAATGTTTTTAAATTATTAATACATTCATTAAACACTTCAAGTGAAAGATTATCATTATTCAAATCAAGACGCTTAAAATGATTCTCTATAATTTTATTCATAGTTTCTGAATTGTTCTTAGAAATATTATTTACAATATTAGCTATGTTGTCTGATACATCCTTTGGAATGCTTTCTTTAAGTAGTAGAAGTTTTACTCTTTTCTGTTCTTCTATTTGAGATAAATAATTTAGATATCTGTTTAATACTTTATTATCATATTCTAAATTATCAATTTCTTCTTTTAACATTTTCTCTTGGAAATAATCAAAATCGTATTCTTCACACATTTTTATAAAATAAATAAGTATCTATAAAAAAATCAATTTTATAATTTAAGGGGGAGATGAAGAGGAAGATTAAGGTAATGATAAAAGAATATGATAAGTTAGTTTAAAATAACTTTTTAATTTTAAATAATTAAAAAGTTTACAGTTTTGATATTCATAAGTGTTCTGGAAACTTTACACATTGTTTATCAGATGTGTTAAGGAATTTTTGATGAATGTTTGTAAGATTAGAATGATCTTCAAGGAATTGTCTCAATACTCTAGAATGAGCTTCTCCCGCGTATACAATACAATTTTTATGTTCATCGTTTAATATTAGACACAAAGTGTAAGCATCCATAAAAACTTGACCATATTCTGCAATATCATCATATAATTTATTAATTCCTTCTTTCTTTTCAGTTAAAAATGTATTTATAAAATACAGGTATGGTTTTTTATCTTCGTCTTCATCTTCGTCTTCATCTTCATCTTCGTCTTGATTATGATTCATATTTGACATTATATCAGTAATGATCATATTAAGTTCTTCTTCAGTTCCTATAGAATATTTTTCAACACCTTGTTTGAGAAGACTAATAATTTTATTTTTTATTGAAATTTTTTTAATTTTATCTAGTTCAGGTTTAATTAATTCTTTAAAAACTTCTGTAGGTTTAGTTAAAAATGTGTATAATTTTCCCAAGTTATATATAAATCCTTCTGTAAGATCTTTTAGTAAATCATAATTGTATGATGCTTGACCTTCAGATATAGAAGTTACATTTGCAAGTCCACTACAAATGCTAGTAAAATTATAGAATGCAATATATTCGGGATATTTTTTTCGTACATCTAAAAAATATTTCTTCATATTATCAGGTGCATTCATATTTATAACATTCATTAAATAATTCTTTTCTTCGTCTCCAACTTGACTTTCTATACCTTCTATAAACAAATCATATCTATTTTGTGGATCTTCATTAGCTAATTTTTGTAAAAAAGTATCTATCCTAATATGTTCTTTACATTCTTCATTTTCAATTTTAACGTGTCTATCTCCAAATATCAATAATTTTTTGGTTTTAGATTCATTTTCATGATAAGAAACTGATATAGGACCTTGAATATAAAAATCGGTTTCTCTTGACATTTAATTATTATAAAGATAAAAAATTATTTTGTAAATCTCTTTGAAAGTTTTGAATAATCTTCTTTTTTATGTTTATTTTTAATAGGTGATGGAGAAGGAAAATCATCTGAACTGCTTTCTTCTAAATCTGATGAAGTCTCGGATATATCTTCAAAATCGTTTTTGGAAAATTGATGATAAAATTTAATTTTTTCAGTGGCATATTTAGAATATTTATCATCAGGTCTAATTTTTTTGATTTCTGGAAGTTTAGGTTCAGTTTTTAATTCAACAGCTCTATTCATTGGTCTTTTAACTTCATGTCTAGATAAAGGTCTTTCTTGAGTTCTTGATAAAGGTCGTTCTTCAGTTCTTGATAAAGATCGTTCTTCACGTCTCAATGAAGGTCTTTCTTCAGTTCTTGATAAAGGTCTTTCTTCACATCTTAATGGGGGTCGTTCTTCTTGTCTTGATGTTGAAGGTCTTTCCTCACGTCTCAATGAAGGTCGTTCTTCTTGTCTTGATGTTGAAGATTTTTCCTCACGTCTTGAAGATCTTTCTATATCTTCTAGTTTCAAAGTTTTGTCATCAACTGGTTTAGATTTACTAATAATTTTAGTTATAATTTTATCATTATTATTCTCTTTCTTAGGTTCTTCTACTTTTTTAACTTCTTTCTTGGGTTCTTCAACCTTTTTAACTTCTTTCTTGGGTTCTTCTACTTTTTTAACTTCTTCAACCTTTTTAACTTCTTTCTTGGGTTCTTCGACTTTTTTAACTTCTTCAACCTTTTTCACTTCTTTCTTAGGTTCTTCAATCTTCTTTACTTCTTTTTTAGGTTCTTCAACTTTTTTAACTTCTTTTTTAGTTTCTTTTTCAGAGTCATCACTAGAGTCAAATTCACTATCATGATCTGAATTACTAGGACTTACTGCACGACGATATTTATTTTGTTCTTTTCTAGATTTTGCACCTGCTTTTAAATTTGCAATACTTTCACCTTTATTGACAGTTTCTATAAGTTGTTTGATTTTATCTTCATTTTCAAGAGGGACAAACCAACCTTCACCTCCCTTTAATCTTGAATTCCATCTTCCACCCATTTTTTTAATTAATTTCCCATATAATTCTTTATCTCCTCTGACAGCCAATTTATCTTTATTAAATTTTTCATATGTTAAGTTTTGAGACATATTTAGATTTTAAAGATAATTTTTTAAATAGATAAAAACAAAAATGAAAATTAAAAAAGATAAATATAGATATATAATAGATGAAAATCAATATTAAAAATTTTAAATGTTGGCATGAAAAATGTATAGAAATAAAAGATGAAGGTATAATTCTCTTATCTGGTAAAAGTGGTAAAGGTAAAAGTTCAATATTAGATGCTATTTATTTTTGTCTCTTTGGTAATGGTCAAAAAGTAATTAGTTCAGGAAAAAATAATTGTCAAGTATCAATTGAGATTGATAATATTATAATAACAAGAACAAAAAAACCAAATAGATTACACTTAATAAATAATGAAGGTGAATATGAAGACGATGTTGCACAATCAATTATTAATGAAATGTTTGGAGAATTATTTGATGTGGTAAGTTATGTGAAACAAAATGGTTTTAATACTTTTTTAAAGATGAGTCCGACTGAAAAATTAGAATTTGTAGAGAGAGCTTTATTTTCACATACCAATATTGCTGATATAAAACAAAAGTCAAAAAATTATATTAAAGAATGTAATGATAATCTAGTTTCATGTATATCAAGAATTTCAACTCTTAAGGAAACTGTAAATACGATAAGAATTCCTGATAAGATTGATTTTCCAATCAAAGTCAAAAAAGAAATGTATGAAAAAGTAGAAAAGAATGAAAAAATAAAAAAGAAAAATTGTGAAATTTTAATACAAAAAAATAGAGTTGAATTAGAACAATTAAAATTAATCAAAGAACATGTTTTGATTTTACTTCAATCTGAAACAAATAAAAAAACAAATTTACAAAAATATGATGAACAACTAGATTCATTAATCTTAAAAAAATTAAAATTAGAAAAAGAATTTGTAGGTGTTGAAGAATATGAAGAATTAATAAAAATTAAAACATATATTTATTCTTGTAAGGAAGTGGAAAAATTGAAAGAAAAAATAAAAGAAGATTCAAAAACTTACGAAGAACTTAAAGAAGATGAAATCCAAAAAAACAAAACTCAAATCAAAAGTTTAATAGAAAAATTGTGGAAAGAGAATGATAGAGAAACAACGATTGAAAATTTATCAATCAATAAAAAATATATAGAGGACTTAAAAAAGATTAAAAATCTTAAATTATCTAAATCTAAATTTGAAGATATTAATGAAGAAAATATAGAACAATTAAAAGAAAAATTAGAAAAAAGTAAAAATGAATTAAAAGAAACCCAAAATGAAAGACAAAATTTAATTAAATCAAAAGATATTCATAAATGTCCGCATTGTGAAAAAAATATTATTATAACTGATAATGGTTTGGAAAAATCAGAACATTTGCATATCAAAGATATTGATTTAAAAATCAAAGAAAATTTAAAAGTAGAAAAAATTCTTACGGAGATGATTAAAAAATTAGATGCGGAATTATCTCAAAAATCTACTTTACATTCTAAAGTTCAAAGAATTGATGAAGATATTAAAGAAATAGAAGAGGAGTATGAAGGTTTATCAGACGTCCAAATAGAAGATATGGATAATTTACTAGAAGAAACTACTAATGAGATAAAGACTGATGAAATATATCTAAAAAATAATGAAAGTAATGAAGAACAAATTAAAGAAATTGAAAAAAGAATAAAAAATAATATTTTTACTGATTCAATTAAGAGTTTAGAAACTAAACTGAGCAAATTGAAAACAGAATTTGAAAAATTAACGAAGAATTTAGATATAATTGATACTAAAAATTATAGCGATAAAAGTATTCAAGATAAGATTGACATTCAAAATAATTTACAAAATGAAATAAATAATACTGAAACACAAATAAAAAATTATCAAATTTTAAAAAATAATACATTAAAAGAACTAGAGAAAGAAAAATATTTATTTCAAAATAAATATAATTTGAAAGAAATTCCTACATTAATAGAAATAGAAGAAAAATTAAATAAATTTATAGTCGAAATAGAGGAAATTGAAGAAAAATATACAAAAACAATTCAAAATATTGAACAGATTGAAAAATATAATAATTATATTATGTCTAAAGATAATTATGATTCTTTATTAAATAAATTAAAAGATGAAGAAGTGAAAGAAAAGGAATATAAAAATTTATTATCAGGTGCAAGTATGCTTAAAGATAAAATTTCAGAAGCTCAATCTATAGCTATAATTAATTTTATTCAAAGTTTAAATATGCATGTTAATTTACATTTAGAAACTTTTTTTAAAGATGACCCTATGAATATTGAAATTGAATCTTTTAAAGAAGCCAAAAACAATAAAGGTCCATCAAAACCACAAATAAATTTAAAAATAGATTATAAAGCTATGGAATGTGAACCTGCTTCATTATCTGGAGGAGAAAGAGATAGACTTGATTTGGCATTTACTTTGGCATTATCTGAAATATTTGGTTCAAGAATTCTGTTATTAGATGAATGTATTTCCAGTTTAGATTATGAAACAAGTAGTTATGTATTAGAAGGTATTAAAGATAATTATAAAGGTAAAAATATTATTGTAGTTAGTCACCAAGCAAATGAAGGATTTTTTGATGAAGTTTTAAACATCTAAATTAATATATTTTATAAAATATATTAATTATAATTTCTTTAATTCAACAAACAATCCTGATAAATGTTTCAAAATTAAATTATTATCATCATTAAGATAAATAGTTGGTCTTTCACTTAAAAACTTTATGACTAATAAATCTAAATTTTCTTCTTGTTCTGAACAATATTTTTTAGTCATACTTAAAGGACCAACATAAAGAGTATCATCTTTAATTTCATAAAGTCCAGAAATAGTATTACATCCAACATTTACATTAATATTATCATTAACTAGAGATAAATCAAAGTTGTTTAAGTAAGGGAAATTAAATCTATTAGTATTGGTATAAGACCCGTTAATTTGAGATTTTTTAAAGCATTGTTGATAAAGAAGATAAATTAGAAAAAGAACTAAAAATACAACAGTTAAAAAATATATTTTTTTGGAGATGTCATCACTCATTTATTAAAAAAAATATTTTTTAAAGTTTATATTTTATCATTTTATCATTATTTAATTTAATTCTTTGTATTTGTTTATTAACAATTACATCTTTTTTACCGTTTGGTTGTTTTTTACTAATTACAGTTTTATAAGGAAAGTGTTCGTGAATCAATAAGCATCCATCTCTTTGCTTTTCAAACAAAATCTCGTAATTGTCTCTTTCTTTAGCTTTTTTTCCTAAAAAAACAACATCGTTAAAAATATAACCTTTATTATTAGGCATTTCCTTCAAATTTTTTCTAATATAATCAGGTAATTTTTCATTAGCTCGAAGGTAATGTTTATATGTTCTTTCAATTTCAAATTTTAGACTACGCTTATCATAATTACTTTTTTTATCTATATCTAATCTCTTAGAAAAAGCTTTCTTTTTATTATCAATTTCAATTAATTTTTGTTGTCTATTGTCATTTTCTTTTTTTAATTTTTGATTATTAACTTCTTTTTGGGATTGAAGTCTTGATTCAATTTCTTCATCCAATACTCCATTATCTAAATCTCCTAACTTAAGATTTAAAGTTTCTGATTCATTTTTGAGAGTTTCTATTTTTAATTTATTTTCATCTTTTTTCTTATCTACAAAATCTTTACTTAATCCTGAACGAGTGAGATTAGTTAAAGACTCTTCTAAACGAAATATTTCTTTAGATATTAACTTAATTCTTGTTGAATATTCATTTCTTAATCTAATTTTTTCCTTTTCAATATTATTCATCTTATATATTCTATTTTAATTTTAAATTTAAAATTAAAATAATTTTTATTTATTTACGAGACTTTTTAGATCCTTTTCTAGAGGCTTTACGAGACCCTTTTCTGTTTATTTTTTTTAAAGCCTTTTTCATTTGTTCAGCTCCAGAAAATTCGACACAATGAGAGGATAATTTAGATCCTTTAACTTGTTTAACATGAAGATATCCACTAGGACATTTACTTCCTTTTTTTAATGAGATCTTACGAGAAGGTTTTCTGGAGACCTTACGAGAAACTTTTTTAGAAGGTTTACGAGAGAGTTTTCTAGAAGCCTTACGTGAAACTTTTTTAGAAACCTTACGAGAACTCTTTCTTGAGACCTTACGAGAAGATTTTTTGGAGACAGAAGATCTCTTTTTGACAGATGAGGTGCGAGGAGTTACTTTCTTACCCTTAGAACCAAGATGTCTACGAGCTTTAGAAGAAGCTTTTCTCAAAACACTACGATGTTTCTTTAAAGATCTACGAATTCTAGAGACCATTCCTTTAGAACCTTTGCTAGAAGCTTTACGAAGAGAACGTTTAAGTTTGGAGATAGTCTTTCTCAATTTACGAACTTGAGTACGGGCCTTACGAATAGATTTCTTGGCTTGTCCGGAAGGAGTTCTACTACGAGAAGCTTTACGAGAGACTTTTTTAGAAGAAGCTTTACGAGAAACTTTTTTAGAGGCTTTACGAGAGACTTTTCTAGAAGACTTACGAGAAACTTTTTTAGAGGCTTTACGAGAGACTTTTCTGGAAGCTTTACGAGGAGAAGAAGATTTTTTAGTTACTTTTTTAGATTTTACAACTTGATGATCTTCGGTTACAGTATGTCTTTTTCCTTTTTGAATATAAAACATACTACCGTCTTTTCTTTTTTGAACAGGAAGATAAACACCTTCTATGAGAACAAACATTTTTATTTAAAGAGAAAAAATAAAAATTTAAAAATTTTTATTTTAATCTAAAAACAAGTATATTTTTTTTTATTTTTCTAATTTATTTTTTTATATAATCACTATATCTTCTAATTATTAAAATATAATAGAAATATTGTAAAAAATTATCATAAATATTGAGATAGAACCTATGAAGTTCCAATAAAAAGGAATAATCATATGGACAGATATCCATTCTTTAAGAGCTTTAGGTGATGCGATATTATCAATCATCCAATAAAAAATAATGAAATATATTAATACAAACCTAAAAATAAGACTAAAATTTTTGATATATTGATTGTTTATTTTAAATAATAATATTACACTATCAATTATTTCTAAAAATTGAAAGGCAAAATAAACATAAACAAAATAATTAAAATAACCTCCATAAATATAACCTGATAATAGTGTTAACATCGAAAAATTAAAAATAATGTTTCTATTAACTATAAAGTCTAGTATCAAGAATCCAATATTTATATAAATTATAAATACTGAGA
>Ga0247842_10008406_pt1 | contig 10824 bp, 4 predicted proteins | sample LaCruzMarch2015__3_FD_192411 | JGI IMG/M metagenome (GOLD analysis project Ga0247842, IMG submission 192411) | Freshwater microbial communities from meromictic Lake La Cruz, Castile-La Mancha, Spain - LaCruzMarch2015_19m | ecosystem: Environmental > Aquatic > Freshwater > Lake | place: Spain...
ATTATTAAGCAGTAAACCAGTTAGAAATCACTGACACAACGCTCAGAGAGCCGTTCTATAACTGTATCTCAATCCTATTATCCTGTCGATTTAACAAGTTTAAAAACCGGTCTGCCGGGATGATTGCCCCTCCCTGCCGGTATTTGTTCTCTTCGCAGGTGAACTCAACCGGTTTTTCGTTAATTGTGATGGCTTTAGGACCAAAACAATCCTCCTTTACCACATAGGTTAAGGTGACCGGATGGCCCATAAATTCGAGGGATGCTGAAAAACCATTTAAAGAATGGGCAATGACCGGGTCGATAATTACATTGCCTGATTCGGTGCGCAGGCCAAGCAAACGGGTTACAATCAAACCGACATAAATGCCCGGACCGCTGGAATAAACCCTCCATCCGCCCCTGAGCGTGATCTTTCCTGTTTTTATTTCATCGTAAAGATCATCAGCTTCATACCGGCTTTTAAAAGCAACATCGGAACTGCTGTAATAACAATTCGCCTGGCGGATATCCCCGCAGGATACAATATCCCGGTATGCAACCGGGATGGCCTGGCGGAGCGCTTTCAAAAAAGCATCGGCCCTGCCTGTGCGGGCCTGGGCTTCTGCATAGCGAATATGTTCGTGCACATACATGAGTCCGATCTCGCGGCCAAAGAAGGTACTGCTTTCAGCTCTCTGGAAAATAGTTTGAATCCCACCCTTGTATCTGAGCGGACGATCCATCAAACGTGCGCCATCGGGACCTTTCAGGTGCTTTTCAATTAAATCCTGGTGATAGAGTGCCTGTTCTTTCGTAAAAATCTCACTGATGATTCCCCGGTTCATCGGCAGTATGCTGTAATGAATGTTGGTCGTGTGATCACTTGGGTGTAGCAGTACGCTGATGGTGCGGTCTTCTTCGACCAGCCCGTATCCTGCAACGATTCCATCTTTAACCAGGTATTTGTTAAAGTCTGATTTTATGTGCTCACAAATCGCCTTCAATTCATCGGCTTTTCCCCGGTTTCCCGATTGCTCATAAACCAGCTTGTATTGCATAAAGGCCTGGTAATTCATTTCAACTGTCCAGCTTGAGATCATGCGGTGTGCCAGTTCCTTGCTGACCGGTTGCAGGGAGTCGTTCCAGTCGCCGCCTCCGAAGGGCACCAGTGAGGTGCCGGAAATGAATGAATCAACGATCATTTTGACAAGCCGGTCAACATGTTCGCTGAGAGGCGCCGTTTCAGCATGTGAGATACCTTTGTCATGATAGAAAGGCAGAATCTCTCCGAGGATTTTGATATCTCCCGTGACCTTTATATAATTGCCGAGGGCAATGATGGTCCAGTAAACCACATCGCCATGCGAGTCGCCGGCCCTGATATTCGCGTAGCTGTCGAACATCCACCATTGAGGCCATCCGCCATCAGGGTTCTGATTGGAGAAGATGGTGTGCAGAATCTGTCGGGCTGCATCATATTTTTCCATGCACAGCAACAGGTCTAATGGGCCCTGCGAAATATCGCGCGTTCCCCAGGCTGCTCCGCTGAATTGTTCCAATCCATATGGCGTCAGAAAATGAGTCAGGGCATTCATGCCATACCATGGCAGGATTTCCCGGATTGCTGCGGCATCTTCCTGGTCTCCTTTCAATGACAGATTTAAACACAGGTCGTTCCAAACTGACTGGCCGGCCTCACAATCTGAAACCCACTGCGCATCGGCATCTTCAATTCTATCAGTCTTGACAGCTGAACACACCTCACCAACGAAACTCATGCAGAAATCAGATGGTTCCCGCACTTCGAGGACGAACAACGATGATCCATGACTTTGATAAACCGGGTATAGCGCCTCTTTTCCGCAGGGTTTGTAATCGGAATTAAGCTGCTGAATGATCATTCTTAATTGTGCCCCGGGAAACTTTTCCACGATCATGCTGCCTGCCTTTGGTTTAGCAACGTACTCCCAGTCTGAATTGCCCGTGGTGACAGTCCAGCCATTGAGCCGGTCAAAATCATGGGTGATCAGCAAATTCACTTTGGACCCGCTGATGACCTTGAAATCCATGTTTACCTGCGGCGCTGCTACGGATGTCCAGCTGCGGATCTGGAAGCAATGATCACCTGATTTGTAAATCCAACGGCAATGATTCAGCCCGATTTCGAAAGCTGAAGGAACTCCAAGTAAATATTGCCGGCCATCGATCGTTACTATGATCCGTTGTCCTGCTTCAGGTTCCAGATTGAACTGGCTGGTACATATGGAAAGAAACACATTGAAGTTTGTATTCCCCTGCGAAAGATGCGAATTGAAAACACCAAATGCGAACGAAGTCGTTGAAACAATATTTTCATCGGGAGCATAACCTGCCCGGGCCTGCATGATATGGGCATGCGGGCGGTCAGCAAGAATTTCTTTGGACCGTAAAACGACATGATTATTTTGGTTGCAGAAAAATGATAACAACCGACCATTTTCTTCTTCACAATGACGCCGTTCATTGCCAAAAAACCGGTCAAGTTCTTCATCATTCAAATCATCAACCGGTAAAAATCCCGTCGTATTAAAAATATTTTTAACCGGAGATAACAATTCAGCCGGCCTTGCATAAGAAGCTTCGGAGCCAAATTCTATCATCAGCCCGGGCAACCGGTTCAGGTCATCATTGGAAGTCGCCAGCGGGTGATCAGGCATATAGGTCGCGACAAAAATACTTTGATGATGATCGCCGGAGTCAAGTGCAAATGGTTTTTCCTGCAGGGCAAGTATTGACGATTCCCCTGAATATTCTCCCCCCAGCCTGTCGGCCAGCAATCCTTCCGGAATTCCGGTTTCCCTGAATGTTTTACCGTAAAACTGCATTCCATCAACACTTGCTGCTGCAGCCGCATTTTCACATGCCATCATCAGCCATGGATTACCGACCGATTCTTTCATATTTTGGCGACAGCAGATGACAGAACCGAAGGTAGTATCTTCCAGAATCCGCCGTTCAAGATATTGACTCACATAATATTCATTAACCAGTCCGTTGGATATTTGCTTTAATCCTGCATCCTGCACATAAATTAAATCAAGTTCAACAGCCCCGCCAGATACATTTTCAATATCAACACGCCATTGCCAGCTTAAACTTGTTTTTGACAACCGGAGTTCACAGATATAATCAAGACCAGCCCAGCTACCCCTGGCAATAAACGCATTTTCGTCAATAGCAAACCGGCTGTTACTTTCCGGGCCCAATAGCGCCGTATATTCGTGAGGTTTTGCTTTTTTTCTCAACCAGAGGTTTACACCTAATTTTGAAAAAGATGTTGCCGCCTTGAGGCTTATTCTGATCGGGGCAACTTCGATGCTTTTTATTGAGCCATTTTCAAGGAAATCAAAAGATAATCCAAGGGAATTTTTAATCTTCATTTTTTAGTATTTAACGCAGAGTTCGCGGAGATTAACGCAGAGTTCGCAGAGGAGAACACCCTGTTTATAAACCTAGTGTTCTCTTTGTGATTCTTTGCGCCCTTTGCGGTTAATATTTTCTGTATTTAGTAAAAACCTATTCTATTCTGATATTCAGAATCATTTCCATTCTATGCTTATGATTGTAAACAAACGCAACTCGTTTGCCATCACGAACCATTTTAACATTTTCCCCATTTAATGTTGCAGATTTGATTTTTTCGACATTCGCTCCCTCATATACAATCTCCCCGGCCAGATCACGATCTCCGTGAAGGGTAATTTCAATTTGATCGTTACTCTGTGCTATCGAGAGGATATCAGAGGTACTGTGAAGGATCTTTATTCCGTCAGAAACTTCTATACACACCGGTGTTAACACGCCGTAAAGTGCCGGCCATAAAATCTCATCCTTGGTGTAAGGCATTGATATTGTTTCATCGGTTTCCGGATGTGTATAGGTCACTTTGCCGGTTTGTTCTTCGTTGTAATAATTTCCAACGAAAAGCATCGCTGAATTGTCATCCGTGAACCGTTCCCTGACTGCGATGAAATCATTACCGGCTGATGCCTGCCTGAGTTTTGCATCTGATTTTTCCAGGATTGCCTCATATACCGGTTTATGTCCTTCGGTGTCAAACCCTATCCAGGTTCCGAGATGGATTACCGATCCGCTTCCGAGAACTTTGGTGAATCCACATGGCGTGCCACGAAGCGTCCGGGCAATGATTTCTGCACCGGAGAGCGATTCTACTGAATAGATAATCAGCGGATTGGCACACTTGATATCTTTCAGATCATAGATATCGACCAGTGGGGAATCAATGATTTCGATTCCGGATGGTGATACGGATAAGGCATCGCGAATGATGGTGCAAGGTTTCTGCGACATTTCCCGATCGGGAAGATACGGGAAAATGACACAATTGCCCCCGGCTTTGGTATAATCTACAATGGACTGCTGATCCCTGGCATTCATTTCATCGGTGCTCAATGCCCATACCTGTTTGTATTTATGCAATGCATCCGCAGAAGCTTTGCTCAGATCGATCATGTCATAATCAACATTCAGTACCTGGAGCGCTTTCAGCAATCCATCGAAATAGGCTGGCCGGCGGATGGAAGATGCGGTAAACAGCAGTTCACTTGCCCCTTCAACCGGCCTTTCCAGCTCCGTCGCATAATAGGGTGGATAAAAAAGAACACATACTTCAGCCCTGCGTTTTGCATTAACGATAAGGCTTTCGGATGTATTTACAATTTTATTCATCCTTTTCACCAGCGGGAAAGCACTGGTGCGTTCCCCTTCCGGTGTAAGCGGGTTGAACCAATAAAATGTTTCCCCGGAATAGCCCTTGCGGCTTGGGTTGCGCCCCTGCGAAAACATGTAATAGTTCCAGCCGGTAAGACCGTTGGCAATGCTTGCCTTGTAAAAGAGTTCCATCTCCCGCGGATTGGTTACCACATGATATTCACGCGAACCGCACTGGAATTCGGCGGCAAACAGCGGCTTGTTCCCCTGCATGGCGAAGGTGATGTCGTTGATAATCCGGTCGTCGTGCAAATTACGGTATGACATGAATTCGGGGATATGATCGACGCCAAACATGATCTCGCTCTTATCACCAAAAAGATCTTCGTACATGGTGATATTAACCGGGAATTCATAACCGTTTCCATAGATCCAGCCAGGAAGATTGTGATACAAAGGAACTGTCACACCTCTTTTACGGGCCATAGCCGTCAGCATTCTGAGGTAGTCGCCGTAATAGGTTCTCCAGAAGCAGTGCCATTCGTAATCACGGCCGCGATCACCCCTGGATGTATAAGGAAGTTTGCCATCGGGAGGAAGTTCAACTTGTGTAAAGTCCTTGTAATCTGTTCCCCATAAATTATTCACTTCAGAAATAGCTGTGAATTTTCGGGACAGGTAAGAAACAAAACGATCCTTCACCTCATTGCCGTAGTCAGCCTGCCTGGCCAGCCATGAAAACACGCCGATCTCATTGCAGATCTGCATCATGATGATGGGACCACTTGCTGATATTTCCCGTTCACTGATGAAGGGCATGATCTGGTCATACCACAGGGCTACCTTTTCCAGGTATTTTTGATTGAACAGGCTGACGCCGTCGCTTGGAACGATTTCACCTTTGCTGTTGCGCATTTTGACTTCGTCGCGGTACTGATCCATAAACCAGTCTGGCAACCCGGCTCCCCGATACTCAGCCAGTATAAACGGGCCAGGCTTTACGATGCAATTCAATCCATGAGCCTGGCACCGCTGAAGCCATCCCTTCAGATCCCGTTCGGGACATGATGCGCCGTCAAAATCAAAAACAGACTCCTCCGGTTCGTGCCATGCCCAGGGGACATATGTACTGACAGTCGTCAACCCGGCCTCCCTGGCAGCATCCAGGTGCTTGTCCCACAGTTCGCGTTTTATCCTGAAATAATGAATCTCCCCCGAATTGAGAAAAACCTTCCTGTCGTCAAGATAAAAACTATCTTCTTTAATACTGAATTTCATTTGTCATTTGTCATTTGTCATTTGTCATGTTTCTCTGCCTGAGCAGATCCTTAATCTCATGGCTCCTTTTCTCCGTCAGTGAGTACTTCATAACAAAGAAGATTGAAAAGAGGCTCAACAGCAAGGGTAATCCGATCTCAACCACACGCATCATTAAAAGGGTATACGGCGTTTGCTGTGTAAGTGGTACGATTTTGCTTTCAATTGCGCCGAGTTCATTATCCAGCAAACCCATGGATGATGCAGCGTTCAGGCTGGCAAGCCGGTTGTTTACCCCCGAAATTTCCTGCATGATGACATCATAGTGTTCCCTGCTGTTTTTCGTTTCCAGTGATTTGGCTTCAAGATGAGATTTAAGCTCAAAAGAATACATCCTGGCTTTTACAAGTTTCGTCTCCAGCGTCAATGGAATTGCTTTTGCAACGGTGGCATTCATCAGGGAGTCCTGAGTCCCGGGCGCCAGGTTTGCCAGAAGCGATTGAACCTGTTCCAGTTCATTAACCGTAACCTGTGTCGCGAGGAGTGCCTCTGACAGCATGTTTTTCCGCTGATCCGGATAGGTAGTCAGGATCTGATTCGCCTCATCAGGCTCTTTCAGAGATTCTTTACCTAAGTAGGTAATATATTCTTTTGATTCCGTTAGCGCTTCATCGGTCTTGGTTTTAGTGTTTTCCAGCCACTCCTTGTTGGCGCTGTTGAGTCCCTGGTAGCCCTTCCAATACTGAACGATGCTTCGCATTTCCCTGACGCTTCCCTGTATCTTATCGACCTTTGTGACCTGGGTTTCATCGAACATGGTAAATACGATCAGCGCACCTGCGACAAAGCTGGCCAGAGCAGATCCCATTTTAATAAACCACCAAAACACAGAGTAAAAGCTTCCCTCTGCCCGATAACCGGTTTTTAACTCATCTTCATCACAGATATCGCCCACCATGGAGGATCCCAGGGTAAAGAAAAACAGCATGCCAACAGAAAGCAGCACCGTGGGAATAATGATCAGATAAGGATATAAAGGATTATAGCAAACGATCTTGGAAAGTTGCGCCAGGCACATGAGCAGAATAGCGATGGTCAGCGTATTTCTTTTCCCCAGTTTCGGGCTGATCCAGTTGAGGGGAAATACAGCAAGCACACCGGTTATGGCCCAAATCGTGCCGTTGATCCCGAGCAGATAGGCTCCGGCAACTTTGTCTCCACCGAAAACATAAAAAATCGGGATGTATGACCCGAGCAACTGGACGAAATTAAAGCCCATGGCCAGCGTAAAGATCGTCAGTGTGAGCATGATAAAGTTCCGGTTTCCGGCGGTGCGTTTCATATCCTGCCAGAAAGGTGTTTTTTCATGCGCGGCAGCTTTTACAAATCCCGGTTCACGCAATTTGAAAAACCACCAGAATGAAAGCGGGATAAGAAATGCAGCGATCATCAGCGAAACGTAACGCATGCCATCGGCCTCATTCCCTCCCGGGCCTTTGAAAATTTCCATGCTGGCAAGGGCAAAAAGCCAAGGGGTGCTCATGGCAAAAAGATTGCCGACAAAACTCTTGGCGCTGAACAACCGGGTGCGTTCGTGATAATCGGTGGTCATCTCCATGCCGAGTGCACCGTGGGGGATCTCGAAAAGATTTACGGCAGTGAAAAAAAGCAAAAGAGAAAAAAGAATATAGCCCAACTGAAACCACTGAAAACCCGTATCCGACGGGAACCAGGTGCGCACCATGTCTCCTTTTGGAATCCACCAGATGACGACAAAAAACACTGCGACGAGTATCCCTCCAACCAGCAAATAAGGCCGCCGGCGTCCCCAGCGGGTCCGGGTATTATCAGAAAGGTGTCCGATAAAAGGATCAGAAAGGGCATCCCACAAACGGGGCACGATTAAAATTGCCCCAAGCCAGAATGCGCTCAGTCCCAAACTTATGTTGCCCATCAAGCCAACAAGTATTCCGGCAATGTTGAAAAGGGCAATGGGTATTATCCCACCCGCGCCATAGGCGGCTAACTGTGAAAAGCGAATCCGGTCTTCTGATTTTGTAGCGTGGTTTGAGCTTATTTCTTGTTCTTTCATTTGGTTTTATGGTTATTCAATTCAACTTTTTGTTTTCTTTTTTTGGTGGCAGAAAATTTTCCCCGGTTACCACATTTTTACCTGTTTTGCTTTCTAATTCTTTGCGTGCATTTTTTGCCACTGCACCTCCTTTTTTACTTGCTTTGGCATTTTGTTGCACTCCTTTTGCTTGTTCTGTTTCGGCTATCTGCCTTGTTGAAAGTTCTGCAAGGGCGGTAAAAATCAATTCTGCTTCACTCATGTGGTCGCGAAGGTTTTGCGTTTTCAGTCCCTTCAAATCCTTATGCTTCTTTACTGTTAATCCTGTCCATTCCTGATGAATGATGTTGGTAAGAAAAGCAAATTCGTCCGATTTCTCTACACCGCTCTCTTTCCAATAATCAGTCAATTTGTTTCGGGTTTCCTGTCCGGTCATTCTTTGCTGAATCCATTTATCGCTTCTGCCCAATCGATGCCAGTTTTCTCTTGCCCTGTCTAAGCTTTGTGAGGGGTCAGAAATTTCCTGCATCCTTTCGTAACCTGTTTTTGCCAGCCATTGCTTGAACGGTTCGGCTTTGGGTGACGGGACAGATTGAATAATACGAAGCAAACCCTGAGTGTCAGCACAATCCGTTTCATATTTTTTACCATCAGACGATTCCAATTTCAGTTGTCGACAAATTGTCGATAACTCAACACCCGATAGCTTTTCACGTTTCTTTATCCGATACCAATAATCTTTGGGGTCGGGACTATCAGTCAAAATTAATACAACATCAACAACAGAAAAATACCATTTTTCTTCTGCTTTATTCCATACCGAACGGACTTGCCGGTTCTCAAATAATTTTATGTCGCTCATAGCCTTCTTTTAATAGCAAATCATTACTTCTGCCGGTAACTCTTTGACTGATATTTCCTTTTCATTGAAATTATGGCTTTCAACTCCGTTTACAGTAACTTTTACCGGAAGTTTCGACCCGTTAAAGTTTTTGATCTTAATTCCGTTTGCCGGAAGTTTCAGATCACCGGAAATTGAAAAGAGGTACTTATTGTTGTCTTTTTTAATTGAGTATGAGATCTCACCATAATAGGTTGGCAGATTTCCAACCGACATTCCGTCAGGCGAATCGATCCAATCCTGGTATAGGGCTGAAGCTATAACAAGCGATTGATCGTACTCGTTTTCGTAAACGAACATCGCCCGGATGGCATTGATGAAATCACTGCCAACCCACGTGTGCGGCATATCCCCGATATAACCAGGGAACCGGTATTTTTTCCACACAACTTCAGCCCAGTGATACCATCCCTGCGGACGCTGATCATTCAGGAAAAATTCTATTAATTCATGGGCTCTTTCCGGCTGATCTAAAATGATAAACGAACCGATTAAACGGTTTTCGTATGGCGTGTAATTGATCCAGTCGAGTTTTCCGTCCCTCCGGTTTTTGAAAAATTCATAGTATTTGTCAAAGGTGTTATAAACCTGCGGTTTTGGCAGGTTGTTCAGTTCGTTGCAGGGAGTTAACGCGATTGTTGTTGAGGTTGCATCAAAATCACCAAGTTCTACACAGCCGGGGATATAATTGATTTTCCGTGTTTTCATCGCGAGATTCAGCGAGTTGTAAAGATTTTCCTTAAATGTATCGCGGACTTTTTCCAGCCTCTCATACGATTCTTTCTCCCCGAGGATTTTCTGAATCTCCGTTGCATCTTTTAACCCCTTCATGATAAAAAAATCATCCCAGTAAGAGTGCATTGGTTTTGCGGAATAACCTTCGTGGCTGATCGATTCCGGAACCAGTCCGTAGTAGGCACGCACGCTGTCGTTCCCGTTTTTGAAATGATCCGTTGACCGCTCGGCAATCAGCGATTCGATATATGCAACTGCCTGCAATACATTTTTGTTCTTTGACCTGAGGAAAGTTGTATCCTTCGTAAAGTTGAAATATTCACGGATCAGATAAATCAGTTCACCATGGCTGTCATGTTCGGGAACCGGATCGGGGCCCCTGTGATCGACCACGCAGGGAACTTTCCCGTTTTCATACTGATGATCGGCATACCAGTCAATAAAATCTTTCACCTCCTGCACGATGCCTGATTTTAAAAGGGCCGAGGAAGTCAGCGCGCCATCGCGCATCCAGCTTCGTTCATATGAACGCGAACCGGGCTGAACGCCTACAAGATCCCTGTTGATCAATATATACGCAAGGTTTGACCTGTAGGTATTTACAATCCGGTCGCCTGTTGCAGGTAACCTGAATTTAACATGCCCGACTTTTGTTTTCCAGAATTCAGTCGCTTTCCGAGCCTCTTCTGAAACAGACTCATTGCTGAGCTTTATGTCAATTGTTTGTTTCCCGTAGAACGGAACCACCACAAAGAATTCGGTTTGCTCACCGGGATTCAGGTGAAATGTATATTTGATGACGCCGTTTGCCAGCCCGCTTTTATCAACAGCGGCGCTGCTTTGAGGAATATTTCCGCTCCGCAGAAGTCCAACGATATTTCCCTCATCAAAAACACCTGCTCCGAAGGTATCATATTTTTTCAGAGACAGGATCGCTTTATCACCGACTTCGATAATTCCGCCTTCTTCTTTGATCGAAGATATTTTCCCGACACCACCCGCAAGATTAAGAAACTGGTAGTAAGGGTTAACCTGATACGGGCGGATCAACAGATAAAACTCAAAATCCTTTGGCTGATTTGATTGATTTGCAAAAGAATAGCTTATATCAAGCCTGGAGTTTTTATTTGCCTCTCCGTAGGCCGTTACCCCGGTTTCAAACTTCAAAC
>Ga0247842_10008408_pt1 | contig 10823 bp, 7 predicted proteins | sample LaCruzMarch2015__3_FD_192411 | JGI IMG/M metagenome (GOLD analysis project Ga0247842, IMG submission 192411) | Freshwater microbial communities from meromictic Lake La Cruz, Castile-La Mancha, Spain - LaCruzMarch2015_19m | ecosystem: Environmental > Aquatic > Freshwater > Lake | place: Spain...
ACCATGCAACAAAACCAAGGGTTGATCAAGGGACTTCAGGAGGGCATCCGCGAACGGGCCAAAAAACGGTTGGTTAACGGCGAAGTAATCAAAGTCGAGGCTCATCCGATCCCGGAACATCCCCGCCCCCGTCGGGTGGTTGGCCGCATGGCACTAGTTGGTGATGCTGCTGGCTATGTCACCAAGAGCTCTGGCGAGGGTATTTATTTTGCAGCTAAAAGCGGCCGCATGTGTGCCGAACAGATCGTTGAATCTAGTGCCGGTGGTAGCAAGGTTCCCACCGAAGCAGACCTTAAAAAATACCTGAAGAAATGGGATCGCCAATATGGCGCTACCTACAAAGTTCTCGAGATTCTTCAAAATATTTTCTACCGAAATGATGCTGCTCGTGAAGCATTTGTCGAGATGTGCGACGACAAGGACGTTCAACGCCTCACCTTCGACAGTTATCTTTATAAGCGGGTGGTAGTGATGAATCCTTGGCAGCAGTTGAAACTTACGCTGCTCACCTTGGGCTCGGTTCTTAGGGGCAATGCCCTTGCTCCTCAGGGCTACAAGCCTGTAGATAGCGCAGTACGAGGCGAAGCTGAAGTTAATGCAATGCTGGCGGTCAGCACCATTAAGGGTGGCATCAAGGTTGGTGTTAAATCTCGCAAAACTAACACCATATCTGCAAATAATGCAGAGCCTGATCAGGACCGCGAACCGGCACTGGCTGCAAAGGATTGATTCCGATAGATTGTCCGCTTAGGATTTTTTTAGGATTTAGTCGCGCTCACATTGGCTTCGGTCAATGTGAGCAATTTTTTTGCATCTGAATTCCACAGAACGAATCTAAAGCTGCTGGGGAAATCTTCTAGGCGTAATCGCGTGCAATCTTCAAGTAGCGCCGCATTGGCTTCGTGGCAAGCCCGCAGGCGGTAATTAGGAATTCTTTCGCAGAGGTGATGAATGCTGTGGAAGGAGATGTCTGCCCAAAACCAGTTGAGTATTGCTGGCATTTCCAAGTTACTACTACCTTCTAGGGCGCCGCGCTGATAGTCCCACCCTTCGTTGCCGCTGGCATAGGAATCTGCAAAATTGTGTTGGACGAAAAAGATGCAGAGAAATAATGCTGCCGACAAAGTCATTACAAATAGATAGCAGCTCCAAAACAGGCCATGGCCAAGCCAGGATCCCATCAGCCACCAACTAGTGAGCACCACCAGATTATTAGCAAAAAGATCTATGCACTCAGCCGATGTGTACCAATGGCTGGAGCGAAAATTACGGCTCAGCTCTGGCAGCTCGGCAAGGCCAGCTAGCCCATTTTGGCCTAGGTGGGCTGCCATAGATGTCAGCCATTCAGCTACACCGAGCACAAGCTCAAGCCTTGGCCGAACCAGTAGGTAGTAGCAACCACCTGGAAAAAGCATCAGAGGGTGGCGACTAAGTCCATAAAACCAGCGTTGGCTTGGTGATAGGGCCAGGTAGTCGCTAAGGGTCAGCAGCGCAGATGGGCCCCGGTAGCGATCCCAGTTTCCGTTATGTTTATGGTGAAAAGCGTGGCCACGGGACCAGGGATGTTGGGGGATTGCATTTAAGCAACCCAGGAGAAAACCAACGGGCCTGTTTAACCAGCGAGTTTTGAAAAGAGATTCGTGACCGCAATCGTGCATTAGCGCGAATGAGCGCGCCGAAAAGAGGACTAGTAGCAGCAGCACTGGCAGCAGCAGTAGTCGTAGGGCAGGCCCGGCGGCAGCGAGCGTGGGTACGGATACCCAAAGCAGGGCTGTCGGCAGGATGGTATTGATTAGCTGCCAGCTGGCGATACGGTCATCGCCTTGGCGAAAGGCCTCGAGCTGAAAATCTCGGCGGCGGGGGGAAATCGCGGGCGTGGCCTGTGGTGAAGGTGTCAGTCCCAATTGAGCCTGTGGCGATTGAGCCTGTGGCGAAGGAAGTAAACTCAATTATTACCCTCAATTTGGAAAGGCATTTTGTTCAATAACAGGCCAACACTCTACGGGAATCTCATCCCATGATGCGACTGAAGTCAGCCAATACGGCAGCTTGATTGCGCAGCACCCCCAGCAAATGGAGACGGTTTTTGCGTACCGCTCCATCTTCAGCCATCACCATCACGCTCAGCTCGCCATCAAAGAAGGCCGCCAGGGCTGGGGCGCCAGCCGAAAGACCGCTAGCCAGGTTGCGGTAGCGATCGTTGGCGCTACTGGTGGCGAAGGGCTCAAGCTTGTTGAGCACAGCCAACATGGCTGCCTCACTGCTTTTTTCGAATAGGTCAGGATCGACTACTGCCGCGGCACTGAGCACGCTGCTTGGCAGATCGGCCTGGTTTGCGAGCCGCGCAGCACGGGTAACTACCGCCTGTACCGCTGCCAACTGACCCGAGCTGCGCAGCTCCATAAGCAGGGCAACACGTTGGCGTGCATCCTCTGGATCGGAAAGCACCTGTCCTTGATCTCCCGTTTGCCCAGCCACCGCTTGTACTAAGTCGATATCCATCCCACCTTCCTCAAGCAGGCTCACCAGTCGCTGGCGCAGAAAGTCGGCGAGCTCAGTGGTTAATCCCTGCGCATCCACGGTGAAGTGGGGCAGCAGTTCAGCCCAGTGCTGACATGAGCGCTGCAACAGGGCGAGCAGATCCAGGCGCCAGCCCTTCTTCCACAAAATTTGCAGCAGGCCTTGGCCCGCCCGGCGCAGAGCGTAGGGATCGGAGGAGCCGGTAGGACGTTCGCCCTTGGCGTAAATGCTTAAGAGCAACTCCAGGCGCTCAGCTAAGGCGACAACAGCTCCCGCATCGGAGCTTGGTAGGGCGTCGCCCGCACCACGCGGTAAGTAGTGCTCCAGCACAGCTAGGCCTACCTCATAGGGCTCTCCCTCTGCCACCAGGTATTTGCCCCCCATTGCCCCCTGCAGCTCTGGGAATTCACCCACCATCTGGCTGACAAGGTCGTGTTTGCAGAGATGGGCCGCCCGACGGGCATGGCTGCCACAGCTGGAGGAGAGTTCGAGCTGCTCAAGTAGGACGTCGGTGCACCATTCGAGCCGCTCAGTGCGATCTAGCAGGGAGCCCAAGCCCTCAGCGAAGGTGACACGCCCTAGCTGAGACCTGCGATCAATACTGGCGACATTGCGGTCAGCCCGTACAAAGAATTCAGCGTCGGCCAGTCGTGCCTTCAGCACCCGCTCGTTGCCACGCGCCACGCTGGCAACGGCTTCAGGCAGGGCGTTGCTGACGCACAAAAAGCGTGGCAACAGGCTGGCTCGGGCATCAAGGGCCAGTGGATCAACGTTATGGCCCTTTGCATAAAGGGGCACATAGCGTTGGTGCGAACGCATCACGGTGCTGAGAACCTCGGCTGGAAGGCCTAGATAGTGCTCGTCGAAATGACCCTCAATCAAGGTGGGTGATTCGACCAGGTCAATCAGTTCCTGGAAGAGCGTCTCCGGCAGATCGGCATCGGCGTTGTTGGTTGAGGCTGCAGCCTCAACAGCGCTGCGGATCAGAGCTCCACGGCGATCGCGATCAACCTCCACCCCGGCTGCGGCCAGCAGCTCGGTATGGGCCTCGGCGCTAGGAATGGTCACACTGGCCTGATGCAGGCGGTGGCCCCGGCTCTCCCGGCCCACCGTCACTACCGGATCACTGCCCATGAGGCTTACGGGCACCAGCTCGGCATCGAGCAGAGCCACTAGCCACCGCACTGGCCTGGAGAAGCGACTCTCCCCCTCCCCCCAGCGCATGAAGCGGCGTCCCTGCAGGGCCTCAATCCAGAGGGGTACCTGGATTGCCAGCACATCGGTGGTGGTCTGCCCTGGTTCGAGGCAGCTCGCAAATAAAAACGGCCCCTTAGGCGTGTCACGAATTTCCAGGGCCTCTGGAGCGACGCCACAGCGTTTCGCAAAGCCAAGGGCTGCAGCAGTTGGTTGGCCATCCTTGAGTGCCTGGGCCTGGGGAGGGCCCTTGCGCTCCTCCTCCAGGTCTGGCTGGCGATGCGGCAGCCCAGTCACGCTGACCACCAAACGGCGGGGCGTACTTGTGCAGTAGATGCCGGCGTGACTAAGCCTCAAGGTGGCGAGATCGCGGCGTACTAGCTGCTCCAGCTGGGGCAGGGCTAGCCGCGCAAAATCGGCCGGAAGTTCCTCAGTGCCGATTTCGAGCAAAAAAGTCGACACGGCGTCAGGGCAACACAAGACAACTGTATTGAACGCCGTTCGCTAGCTTCACTGATGTGCCGAGCGTTGTGCAAAGGACCTGATGCCCGAAGTCAAGCCGGCCGCCTCCAAATTTGAGCAGCTCAAGGACAGCAGTGGCCACCTGAAAGAGCCATTGCTGACGGAGCTCGGCAACGACTCCGCCAATTTCACGGAAAGTGCTGTCCAGATCCTGAAGTTTCACGGCAGTTACCAGCAGGACGACCGCGAAAACCGACGCAAGGGCGCGGAGAAGGATTGGCAGATGATGCTCCGGCTGCGCAATCCCGGTGGCCGAGTACCTGGGACTCTCTTTCTGGCGATAGACGAGCTTGCCGACCGGCTGGGCAACGGCAGCTTGCGGGTCACCACTCGCCAGGCATTTCAAATGCATGGCGTCCGAAAGGAGAACCTCAAAGAGGTGATTGGCACGATCGTGCGCGAACTGGGCTCGACCCTGGCTGCCTGTGGCGATATCAACCGCAATGTGATGGCCCCGGCAGCACCCTTTGAAAAGGGGGCCTACCCGGCAGCTCGCAAGCTTGCCGACGACATCGCTGATTTGCTCGCCCCCCAGGCAGCTGAGGGTTCCTACCTCGACCTCTGGGTTGATGGTGAGCTCAGCTACAGGATCAAGCCCAGTCCGGCGGTAGCCAAAATCAAGGCACTGCAGCAGGAGGGTGCTGTCTTCAGCGGTGATGCGGCCGAACCGCTCTATGGCGGTACCTACCTGCCTAGAAAATTCAAGGTTGCGGTCACCGTTCCGGGCGACAACTCGGTGGACCTGCTGACCCAGGACATCGGCTTGGTTCTGTTCTGTGACCCCCAAGGCAGCCCCCTCGGCTGCAACGTTTACGTAGGTGGTGGCATGGGCCGCACCCACAACAAGGAGGAGACCTTCGCTCGTACAGCGGACCGCCTCGGCTATGTGGCCTATGGGCACGTGCTTGAACTGCTGCAGGCGATCGTGGCCCTCCAGCGGGACCATGGCGACCGGGAGCAACGGCGTCATGCCCGGATGAAGTATTTGATCCACGACCGGGGTGTCGATTGGTTCCGTCAGGAGCTGCAGGAGCGCTATTTCGCCCACCCGATCAAGGCGATGCGGCTAGAGCCAAAAACCAAGCTCGAGGATTACCTCGGCTGGCATCGCCAGAGCCGTGGCCTCTGGTTTGTGGGCCTGCCGGTGCTGTGCGGTCGCCTTTCCGGTGAGTTCAAGAGTGGTTTACGTCGACTGGTCGACACCTACAAGCTGGAGGTGCGTCTCACCCCCAACCAGGATCTGCTGCTCTGCAACATCGGCACCTCCCAGCGCTCCACCATCCGTGCTGCCTTGGCAGAGCTTGGTATGGATGCACCGGAAGCACCTGCACCGCTGCAGCGCCACGCACTCGCCTGTCCGGCCCTGCCCCTATGTGGTCTCGCTGTTACGGAAGCTGAGCGCATCCTGCCAAGTGTGCTGGAGCGGCTGGAAGCCCAGCTCAAGCGCCTTGAGATTTCCCGCTCGGTGCTAGTGCGCATAACCGGCTGCCCCAATGGCTGCGCCCGTCCCTACATGGCTGAGATCGGCCTGGTTGGCAGTGGTGTCGACCAATATCAGTTGTGGCTGGGGGGCACCCCCAACCTCAGCCGACAAGCGGAGCCCTACCTAGAGAAAATGCCGCTGGATGATCTAGAAACCACTCTCGAACCGCTGCTGAAGGCTTGGCAGAGTGCCGGCGGCCGCCGCAGCTTTGGTGATTTTGTGGTCAACAGTGGCCGTGACACCGTGCAGCAATGGCTAAAAGCAGCGGCTGGATGAGCTGGGCCCCATTTGCCCTGTTCCTCTCCTTCACATTTCAGGTGGCCTTGATAAGGGCTCCCCTCTTGGCTCAGGGCCGGGAACAGTCACCACCACCTGCCTCACGCCAAACGCACTACGACCCCGATCTGAGCACTTGCGATTCGGAGCGGATTCGAACCGCCTTTCAGCAGCAACTGCAGCCCTTTGCGGACCAGGGTGATGCCGTCCTGGCATACCTACGCCAGATTCAACTGGAGATGACAGCCAAAACCCTCAGCCGCTGCGTAAGCCGCCAGTTGCTGAGCCCGGAACAGGCCGCTCAGCTGAGCCGGGAACTGGTCGAATCACCTACTCGTCCATAAAAGGCCTCCCTGGCGCCGCTACGCCAGGCCCACAGCTGATCCCCCCAGCTGAAGTGCCACCACTCGTTGGGGTGCTGCTCAAATCCTGCCCCAGCCATCACCCTGCTCAGCAACTGGCGCCGCTGGTGCCAGGTAGCGGCAGGGCTGCTGGAATCAGCCAAGGCGGCAGCTTGATGAAATAAGGGTTCGGAAACCCTGCCAATTGCATCGATCTCTCCCCCCATCGCCAGGGCCTGGCCGCCAGCATCAGCAAGGGTGAGATCCACGGCGGCTCCGGTGCTGTGGGGTGGTGGGGTGGCCGGATCATCGCTGGGAGGGGCCCAGAAGCGGCCCACGGCAGCCTCTGCCCGATCTCGCTCTGGGGAGGGATGGTCGGGGTTGATGCCGATTCGGCCACACTCGGCCTCTAGGGAGTGGCGCACCATGAAGCGCTGCACGGCCACGGGCCTCCAGGCATCAAAAATCGCCAAGCTCCAGCCAGGTTGCTCCTTCTGCAGCTCCTGCTGGGCTTGCAGCAGACGGGTGACCACCCCCTGCCGCAGCCGAAATGGAGATGCATCAGGCCCATAGGGCGCTCCCAGGGCCGCGTAGGGATGGGGTTCGAGCCGCAGCAAGGCCGTTGGGATTTTCTGCAGCGGCTCATCAACCTCAGTAATCGGAATGGAATTCCAGGGGCGCAAAGGAGCTGCAGTCAGGCTTTGCCATTCAAGCTGGGCAGCAAAGCCAGAGGTGGCCGGCAGATCAGGGTATCCAGCCCTTAAGGTTTCGAAACTCTGACGATCACCCAGACCTCGCCCATGCCCACTCGCTTCGTTTTGAGCGGCGATCACCCTCTAGATGGCAGCCATGGCTGTTCGGCGACGATTAGGTAGGCGGGTCCGCGCAACTACATAGGCGGGTCTCAAGACGCGACAACGGGGCGCCGATTGGATGTCCCCTGCGATGCCCGCCCCTCTGTCGTTGCGGATCAAGGAGCGGTACATGGCCAAACGCTCAGGCGGGCTCAGCCAGCAGATCGCCGCTGATGCGGTGGGGATCTCGGTGCGCAGCGCCCAGCGCATCGAGCGAGGCGAGCTGCAGCCTCAGAACCAGCAACAGCGTGGTCGCCACTGGCGTACCCGCCCCGATCCCCTCGCCGATGTCTGGGACAGCGTGCTGGTGCCCATGCTGGAGAGGGCGCCGCAGCTGGAACCCCAGACCCTGCTGCTGCACCTGGAGCAGACATTCCCAGGCCAGGAGTGGTTTCGCCGCAAACGCACGATCCAGCGTCGGGTGGAGCAGTGGCGGGCGCTGTACGGTCCGGGCCAGGAGGTGATGTTCCTGCAGGAGCACCGTGCCGGGGTGCTGGGCCTCTCCGATTTCACGCTGCTCAAGGGTGCGCCGATCACGATCGGTGGTGAGGTGCTGGAGCACCGGCTGTTCCACTTCCGCCTGCCGTTCTCGGGCTGGTGCCATGTGGCGGTGATCCACGGCGGCGAGAGCTTTGTGGCGCTCTGTGAGGCGCTGCAGAACGCCTTGGCCCTCTGCGGCGGGGTGCCGGCGGAGCACCGCACCGACAGCCTCAGCGCCTGCTTCCGCAACCGCGACGGCAGCTACGCCGGGGATTACACCAGCCGCTACCGCGAGCTCTGTGCCCACCTGGGCGTCATCGCCACCCGCAACAACCGCGGGGTAGCCCATGAGAACGGTGCCATCGAGGGCCCGCACCGGCACTGGAAGCATCGGCTGGAGCAGCAGCTGCTCCAGCGCGGCAGCCGTGATTTCGCCACCGAGGCCGACTACCGACAGCTGGTGGCGCAAGTCAGCGCCAGCCTCAACAACCGCGCGGAGGTGGAGGGGAAGCTGGCGATCGAGCGGCTGCAGATGCAGCCGCTGCCGGTGGAGCGCTTTGCCGACTACGAGCCTGTGGTGGCGCGGGTGCGGAGCACCAGCACGATCGAGGTGCGCTCCATCACTTACAGCGTGCCGTCCCGGTTGATCGGCCACCAGCTGACGGTGCACCTGCGCCATGACCGGCTGGATCTGTTCCTGCGCAGTCAGTTCATCGAGACGATCCAGCGGCTGCACGCCCGCAAGGGGCACAAAGGACCGCTGCGGCGGATCAATTTCCGCCATGTGATCGAGAGTCTGCGCCGTAAACCCCGGGCGCTGCTGCGCGCCCAGCTGCAGGCCGACATCCTCCCCGGTAAGGCCTGGCACCGGATCTGGCGACAACTCCTGGCGGCTCTGCCGCCGGAGGAGGCCGCCAGGGTCATGGTCGATGCGCTGCATGTCGCCGCCCGAGCCGACGACCTGGCCGGCGTGGAGCGTTACCTGCGCCGAGCGCTGCGCAGCGGCCAGGTGAGCCTCACCGCTCTGCGCGATCACTACGGCCTGCGGCCCCCCAGGGGCCTGTTGGCCCTGCCCCAACTCGACATCCCCGAACACACCCTCAGCAGCTATGACGAACTCCTGGGTGGAGCCCCCCAGCCGACCGGCGCTGGAGAGTGCCCTCCCCTCACTCTTGAAACAGTTGAAACTGGCGCAGTTCCGCAGCCAGTGGCAGGCGGCCGAGCAGCAGGCCGCAGCCGATGGCTGGAGCCCGGCCAGCTACCTCTACGTGCTGGCCGAGCAGGAACACCAGCAGCGCCACCAGGCACGGCTGCGGCGGTTGTTGCATGAGGCCCAGCTGCCGGTGCCCAAGACCCTGGCCGACTACGACTGGGGAGCCATCCCGGACCTGGAGCGCCCCCAGATCGAGCAGCTCGCCCACGACACCGGCTGGCTGGACCGTGCCGAGAACCTGCTGCTGTTCGGTCCCAGCGGTGTGGGCAAAACCCACCTGGCGGCCGGGATCTGCCGCAGCCTGATCGCTCTGGATCGCTCGGCACGCTTCTTCTCAGGCACGACGCTGGTGCAGGAGCTGCAGCGCGCCAAGGCCGACTACGCCCTGGCCAAAGCGCTCACCAAGCTGGATCGCTATGCCCTTCTCGTCATCGATGACATCGGCTATGTCCGCAAGGACGAGGCCGAGACCTCGGTGCTGTTTGAACTGGTGATGCACCGCTACGAGCGGCGATCGTTGCTGGTGACGAGCAACCAGCCGTTCAGCGAGTGGGAGAACGTGTTCTCGACCAGCGCCATGACCGTGGCGGCGGTGGACCGGCTGGTGGACCACAGCACGATCATCCAGATCAATGGCGAGAGCTACCGCCGCAAGCGGGCACGACGGATGGGGAGCCCAGCCAGAGGCTGATTTGTCGCCGTGACCGGGCGTCAATTACCCGCCAACTGCCCCCACACCCCAGGCACAGCAACCGATGGCGGGCTACGCGCTGCCGGCGGACTGTGGCGTCCGCCGGCTCATGCGCTCCGCCATTGCGGTGAGGCGTAGGAGGCGCAGGGGCAGCGGCCAATGGAATTGACGTCTGGTGCCGATCAGAAACCCACTGACCACCTCTGAAAGGACGAGCCGGGAAGGGCCCGTTGTCCCCCTGCCACCCCCCTGCCATGGCAGGGGGGTGGCAGGGGGACCCGCCTACGTAATTGACGCGACCCGCCTACGTAGTTGACACCGGGCAGCGTTACCGATATCATCCTTGCCGTTGGCAACATGGATCAAATCGTTGCACGTTCGATCGTCAATCCAGAGCAGAACGTGATCGCCCGCGATAAGCAAATGCAACGGTCTCTCTGATGGCCGTTGCATCTGCTTATCCGCCTGGTAGGGCACCAGCTAGCGCTCCTGCATGCACCTCATTCCTACCCTTTAGTTGTTAAACTTGATTTGCAGCCTCAATTTGGCTAATTTCCCAAGTGGCAACTTTTCGTTCTAATACCAAATCCCCCTAATGGACACCCAGCTGCTCTTCTACAACGAAGTTGCCCCGATCACCGCGGAGCGCCATTCCAATTGGCATGCCCGCGAAGTCAAGGATTTTTCCTTTGCCAAGAAAACCAATTCAGTGCCCTTGATGGCCGCTGAGTTCCTCTCTGCTTTGGCGGATTATCCGATCGTTTTCGCTGGAGATGAGGAATCCGTGATTCCCGTGCTGCTGCTCGGCATGCGTAATGAGGAAAATGCCTTTGTGGGCGCAGAAGGCGATTGGAAAAGCCGCTATATTCCGGCCTTTGTACGGCGCTATCCCTTTGTGCTAGCCCTATCCGACGATAAAGAAAAATATTATCTCTGTATCGACGAGTCGTTTTCTGGTTTCAACCAATCCGACGAGGGGCCGGCCCTGATTACCGAGGACGGCACGCCTACTGAGTACACAGAAGGCGTACTCGAGTTCTTGAGTCAATACCAGGCTGAATTCGAGCTCACTCAGGCGATCTGCAAGAAGCTCAAGGATCTCAATCTTTTAGAAGCCAAGCAAGTTCAAGCCACTGCAGCAAGCGGTGAGACGATGAACGTTGATGGCTTCTACGCCGTTGAACCATCGCGGCTTGCCAGTTTGCCTTCTGAGGCGATCGTTGATCTCGTCCGCTCTGGCACCTATGAC
>Ga0247842_10008409_pt1 | contig 10823 bp, 8 predicted proteins | sample LaCruzMarch2015__3_FD_192411 | JGI IMG/M metagenome (GOLD analysis project Ga0247842, IMG submission 192411) | Freshwater microbial communities from meromictic Lake La Cruz, Castile-La Mancha, Spain - LaCruzMarch2015_19m | ecosystem: Environmental > Aquatic > Freshwater > Lake | place: Spain...
CTCGCCACCGCCCGCGAATGCCTCGTCCACGGGGATTTCAGCCCGAAGAACATGCTGCTCAGCGGCTCGCGGCTCGTCGTCCTCGACTGCGAGCCTACCTACTACGGCGATGCAAGCTTCGACCTCGCCTTTCTCCTGACCCATTTGCTGCTCAAGGGGCTTTACCACGCGCCGGCCGATCCCGGATTGGCCGCGCTTTTCGCTTCGGCTCGCCATGGCTACCTGCACGAGCGACGGTTGGCCGAGGCTGAGATCTTCGCCACCCGCACCGCCCGCCTCGTTTTGCTTCTCCTCCTCGCCCGGGTGGACGGCAAGTCCCCCGTCGAATACCTCACTCCGGCCCAGCAGGAGACCGTGCGCCGTTTTGTTCTTCCGCGTCTCGGGCGCGAGGCGCTGAATCTCGAGGAACTCTCAGCCGAGTGGTTTGCCACGCTCGTGCCGAGCGCGTAAATCCTTATTGCTACCTCGCTAGGCGCCGGTAGGGCCCGCTGGCTCAGCGGGCCGCACCCCCTCAAGCCCTGCCACAGAAGCCGCTTGCCCTGCCGCCTGTCTTTTCGGCATGAAGTGGACATGAGGATCTTCTTCCTGCTCGCGACCATGCTTTTGGCGGTGGTGACCCGGGCGGTGGCCCAAGATAAAGGATCGGCCCAATACTATCTCAACCAAGCGGACACCTATCTCGGCCGCGAAATCACAGTGCAATGCGCCGCCGTTCAGCTAGTCAGCGGCCCGGCTGGGAGTCATCCTGACTACGCCATCTTCGAGGCGCAGACGTATGATCGCAAAAACTGGCCCCCCGGCTACATCCGCGTCGTCGTGCCCAGGGCCTCGGCTGAAAACTTTGCGCGCAAATACGGGCATGACTCCCAATGGCGGCAGAATGGCTATGCCACCAGGATTCTCATGGGCATCTACTCGAAAAACGGCACATCCTACTATCTGCGCTGGGGCGGAGCCGGTGAAATTGCCGGTGAGGGGGAGCGAAAGCCCCGCCCGGTGGCAACGCCCGGCAGCGAGGCGGCGCCGATGTCGTTCGACCGCAGCATCATGCCAAGCCTCACTTACAACGGCCAACGCTACATCGAGGTCACCATCACATCGGTCGATGCGTCTGGGGTCAAGGTGGTGGACAAGGCAGGAGACTCGGTCATCATCCCCTTGGAGCAGGCGGCGAAAATCCCCGAGCTGCGCATGCGCGCCCGCGACGCGATCGCCGCCCAGATCAAGCCCTAGACTGAAACAGCGGGCGGTCGGACATCCCCGGGAAAAAGGGGAGAGCGGGTGACGAGACTCGAACTCGCGACATCTTCCTTGGCAAGGAAGTGCTCTACCAACTGAGCTACACCCGCGGTGAGGGAAAAACTATGGCTGCGGTCCGGGCGGGTGTCAATTTCGATTGCCGTCTTGCCCGGGCGTTCGTGCGGCGGTCAGGTGCGGGGGTCGGTTTCCGGCCACTCGCGGGCGTTGAGGACGCGGCGTTCGAACGCGGTGGCGCGGCGGATGAGGCGCTGGTTGTCCGGCGGCACGAACGGATAGTGGGGCAGGGCATTGAGCAGGTCGTCCAAATGCCAGAGATTCTCCTCGGCGGTAATCCAAGAATCGCCGAGCCGACGCAGGTCGAACGGACGGGAGTAGGAGGCGAGGGTTTTCAGGCCGTCCTGGTCGCGGAAGTATTCATGATACCAAGACAGGGCCAACTCGCGCACGGTGCGGTAGATCGGGTCGCGGTAGCGCACGACGGCGTGGTTGGTCTTGGAGATGGCGCCCCAGTGGCCGTTGTCCTGAAAAAGGGCGACCACATGCTCATCGTCGTCGGAGACACGGGTCTTCAGGTCGAGCAGCAGCGGGCGGCGGCCTTGCAGCCAAAGCGCGGCGGCGGCGAGGAGCGCGCCTTCGATGCAGTGCGCCTTGCCCTCCCGCAGAACGCGCCGCGGGGAATAGTGCGTGTCGCCATTTTTCTCGTGGTTGATCGGCAGGCGATCAAGGAAGTCCTGGATTTTGGCCGGCGTGTTCAAGCGGCGCAGCTTCGCCTCCTCGTGCCTGGTCAGTCCGAACATCGACGGAGTCTAGCAAGACGGGCAAGCAGTGACCTGGGGTATGACACGAACCGGCCTTGCCAGCCCGGCCTTGTCGGGCACTCTTGGAGTCGAACCCCTTCCGCATGCCGAGCCTTTCCCGCTTCACTCTCACGCAGCCCGCGCAGATCGCGCCGCGGCTCCTCGCGGGGCGTGACGGGAGGCCGCCTGACCTTGGCGACACGCTGGTCATCGTGCCGACGGCAGGGGCCGGGCGGGTGATTCGTCGCGAGTTGGCCCGTTGCTCGCCCTGCGGTGTGCTTTCGCCCGAGTTCGCTTCGCCGCTCGAGGCGGTCCTGCCGGCCGGGGCGCAAGACCTTGCGACTGCGAGCGAGCGCGAAGTCGCCTGGATGGCGGTGCTGCGGGCGACCAAGCGGAGGCTATACGAGGCGCTGATTCCGAGTGTGGTGCAACTTGAGTCGCCCGACGATCTGCTCGGGGCGGCCGGCCGGCTCGTGGCCGTCTGTGATCTGCTGGCCGAGGCCGGGCTGCATCCGGGTTCGCCCGTGGTTGCGGAAGTCTGCGCGAATGACGCGCAGCGGTGGGAGGTTTTCGGCCGATTGCACGAGGCCTATCTGTCCGTGCTGGCCGGGGCGGGGTTGCGCGACCCGAATGCGGTGCGATCCGCCGCGGCGGCGAATCCCGAATATTCGCCGTCCCGGCGGAAAATCGTTGTGGCCTGTGTGCCGGACCTTCCGGTGGTCACGGAGCAATACCTTGCGTCGATGCTGCAGAACGGCGTGACGGTGGAAATTCTCTCGTGGCAGCCGGGCGACGAGGAGGCTCACATGGATGCCTGGGGACGACCGGAGCCGGAGTGGTGGGCGACGCATTCTTTGGCCGTGCCGGATTCCTGCCTGATCGCGGCGCATGATTCGGCGGCGGAGGCGAACGCGTTGCTTGATTTTGCGGCCGGGCAGGCGGCTGGAACGTTCGCAGTCGCCTCGGCCGCGCCGGAGGCCACGGCCGCGTTGGAGGCGGATTTGGTTCGCCGCGGTTGCATTCCCTATTCACCCGAAGGCCGCCCTTTGGCCGGCACGGAGAGTGCGACCATTCTCCTCGGCTGGGAGGATTTCATGCGCCGTGGGCGATTGCGTGCTTTGCGCCCGCTGCTGGGCCTCCCGTCGTTCCTGCGCTTGCTGGCCGGGGCCGCGCCGGGGCTGACCGCGGAGGCGGCCAGCGAGGCCTGCGACCGACTGGTGGCGGAGAAGCTTTGCGAGACGTTGGCCTCGGCACTCGATTGGCGCAGCGCCGCGGTGACCCCAGCGAAGAGCGGGGAAAGGCGGGGGTTCGAGTTGATGACGCAATTTCTCGATACCCTCACGGCCTTGCGTTCGCGCGATTTGCACGGGCGGGATTTGCTCGCGGCCCTTTACGGTGATGATCCGGGCGAGGAGGCACAGCAGTTCGCGGAGTTGTCCTCGCTCGTCGGGGTTCTGGAATCCATGGAGTCCTCGGTCCTGTTCGCGGGACTGGACCCAGAGGCGGCGGACACGGCGCGGCGGCGGGAGATTGCCCGTCGGCGGGTTTTTGCCCCGGCCCCGAACGGAGCGGTGGAAATCCAAGGCTGGCTGGAGGCCCCGTGGGCTGACGGACCGGCGCTGTGTTTGTCGGGCTGTCGCGAGGGTGCCCTGCCTTCCGGCGTGGCGGAGGATGCCTTTCTGCCTGATCGGGTGCGGGCCAAGCTCCGGCTCTCCTCGCAGGCCTCGCGCTTCGCGCGTGACGCCTACCTGCTGTCCGGCCTTCTGGCCGCGCGGGGCGCGGATCGGGTGCGGCTGGGCACCTGCAGATTCCGCCCGGGCGGCGAGCCCAACCGTCCTTCGCGTTTGCTTCTCGGATGTCAGGATCAGGACCTGCCGGCGCGCGTGGAGAAAATCTTTCATCCGCCGTCGCCGCTCCGCCGGGTCGCGGTGCGCCAGGGCGGATGGCAGCTCAAGCTGCCGTCCAAGCCGCCGGTGGAGTCGCTTCGCGTGACCAGCTTCAAGCACTACCTGTCCTGTCCGCTGCGCTTTTATCTCGCGCAGGTCTGCGGATGGGAGTCGTTCGACGCCGAAGCGACCGAGATCAACCCGGCCAACTACGGAACGCTGATCCATCGCGTGTTGGAGAATTTCGTCCGGGACGGCCCGCGGGATGAGACGGACGAGGCGAAGATCGCGAGTTTTCTCAGCGACGAACTCGACCGCGAGGTGGCGCGTCAGCACGGGCGCCAGCCCTCGCCGGTCGTGCGGGTTCAGGTCGAATCGATGCGGGCCCGGTTGCGTCGTGTCGCGGTGCTGCAGGCGGAGCAACGCCGGACCGGTTGGCGGATCATTGAGGCCGAATACGCGGTGAGAAGGGAACACGGGCAGATGGTTGGGCCGCTGGTTCTCACTGGCACGATGGATCGCGTCGAGGTGCATGAGGAGTTGGGGTTGCGGGTTCTCGACTACAAGACCTTCGGTCGGAAGCAGACTCCGGAAGAAACGCACTTCGGTCCGGTGAGGGAGCGTCCGGAGTTTCCCGAGGTCCTGATCGAGAGGCCGTCGAAGCGAGGCATGCGGGAAAGAAATTGGGTCGATTTGCAGCTTCCGCTTTACCGGCAGATGGCCTCGGCGATCTGGCCGGAGCCAGCGGCCAAGGGCGTGGAGACGGGTTACATTCTCCTGCCGGGTGATGCTGATGACACACAGGTGGCCGCGTTGGCGTTGGATGACGCCGCATTCCAGTCCGCCATGGCGTGCGCCGAAGCCATCGCCGACCGGGTTGCGCGGGGCGTGTTCTGGCCACCGACCCCGGCGGGCGAGGTGCGCTATGACGACTTTGAAGCGTGGTTCGATGGCAAGGATGCGGCGGCGATTCTCGACGAGGAAACCATCGCCAACTTGAAAGGCCGGCCGTGAAAAAATTCGACCGCGTCCTCCTCATTGTGGCCAACGCCGGCAGTGGGAAAACCTACCGTCTGGTCACCCGGTGTCTCGAATTGATGGCGCGCGGCGAGCCGCCGGAGAAAATCCTCGCCCTGACCTTCACCCGCAAGGCGGCGGCGGAATTCTTGCAAAAACTTTTCGGACGTCTGGCCGGCGCCGCCCGGGACCCGCGGCAGTTGCAGCAAATGCGCGAGGACCTCGGCGATCCGGCACTGGAGGCCGGACAATGCGTGGCCTGGCTGCGCCACCTCGCCGCCGCCATGCCGAGGCTGGCCATGGGCACGATGGATCAATTCTTTGGCCGCATCGTCCGGGCCTTTCCCTTCGAGCTCGGGCTGGGAAGGGATTTCCGCTTGATGGATGAAGCCACGCAGGAGGACAGCCGCCGACGCGCGCGGGAGGAACTGTTTGCCGCTGCGGCTGGAACGGTTGGCGGGCTGGATCAGTTGGTTGATTTGCTGCGGCAGGAGAATCGCAACCGCGCCGGGCAATCCGCCCTGAAGGCCATCGATGATTCCGCCGCCGCCCTGCAGCAAAGCTTTCTCGAGACACCCGCGGGTATCGTTTGGGGTGATCCCCGGACGATCTGGCCTGCGGGTTGTGCGATTCTGGAGGCCGATGCGGTGGATGCGGCGGCGGATGCATTCTGGGCCGAGGTCGAGGCGACCAATCCGGAACTTGGTTCTGCCGCCCGCACCCAGTGGGGCGAATGGCTTGATCTGGCCCGCGCGCATCGTCCGCCCCGCCGGATGGATGACAAGCTGGACAAATTTCTCAGCGGCAAGCTCTCCGGTTTCAGTCCGGGAAAAAACGGCGGCGAGCCCTACATTCCGGTCGGGGGCAAAGCGCAGGACCGGCTTTATTTGCGCGGCCGGGTGGAGGAGAAGCGCGAGGCGCTGCGGCGTTCGCTCCTGCGGCCGGAGCTCGAGGCCAAGCTCCAGTCGTCCCGCGCCCTGCATGCCCTGCTCGCCCGCTACGAAGCGGCGTATCATGCGACGGTGCGGGCCACCGGGGCGTTGACCTTCGCGGATGTCGCCATGGTGCTGGCCGACGGGGCGGATGCGGATTGGCGGCGGGATCTCGACTATCGCCTCGACGGGCGCAGTGACCATTGGCTGCTCGACGAATTTCAGGACACCAGCCGCACGCAGTGGAAAATCATGGCGCCGCTGGCCGGGGAGATCATCCAGGACACGTCCGAGGCCCGTTCGTTCTTTTACGTCGGTGACACCAAGCAGGCGATTTACGGTTGGCGGGGCGGCGACGCGCGGCTGTTTTGGGAGATTCGAGACCATTACAATCGCGGAAAGGTTCCGGTGGTCAGCGAGGACAAACTGGAAATCTCCCGCCGATCCGCGGCGGCCATCGTTCGCACGGTGGAAGCGGTGCTCAATCCCGGCGCGCTCGAAGCGGGCGCGGAGGAATTTCGCTTTCCACCGGAGGCGGTCGAAGCCTGGCGACGGGCCTGGGTCGAGCATCGTCCGCGTGTCGGTGGCGAAGAGGGGTATGCGCGTTTCGAACTGGTCGAGGCCGGCGACGAGGACGAATCAAATCAGGATGCTCTCGACCAAGCCGTCCTTGGCATTCTGGCCGAAGCCGACCCGCTGGCGCGCGGGCTGGGCTGCGCCATTTTGGTGCGGACCAATGAAGACCTCCGGCACTATGTCGAGCTGCTTAAATCGAGGAACATCCCCGTGGCGGCCGAGGGAAGAAACAATCCCTGCACAGCCTGGCCGACAGGCGGGGCGTTCCTCTCGCTCGTGCGGTATGTGGCCACGCCGGGCGACAAATTTTCACTCGCCCACGTCGAGGCCTCGCCCTTGCGGGTGCTGTTCGGCGACGAACCCGCGGTCGTCCGACAGGCGATGCTGCACGAGGCGGCGGCGGATGGTTTTGCCGCCTGCTTCCGGACGCTCGCGGCCCGGGCGGTGGCGGCCGGGGTCATCGTTGCGGCCGAGGCTGATCCGTTCATTGTCGCGGCGGCTGACTACGATGCGACGCGCACGGGGGCGGGGGACTGGCCGGAGTTCGTCCGTGCGATCGAGCATCGCACCATGGAAGAAAGCGAAACTCCCGGAGCGATCCGGGTCATGACCGTGCACAGCGCCAAGGGACTCGGCATCGACATGGTGATCCTGCCGGCCCTGGGCGGAAAGGCCATGACCGAGTTGCGCGAAAGCGCCGGGGTTTCCCTCCATCGCAACTCGCAGGGCGAAGTCCAGTGGGGGTTGGCCCTGCCGCGGCGGGATTTTTGCGATGCCGACCCCGTGCTCAAGGCCGCCCGTGAGGAAATGCGGGCCCGGCAATCTTACGAGTCGCTGTGCGTTCTCTATGTGGCCATGACCCGGGCCAAGTCCGCGCTCTATTGCGTGGTGGCGGATGGACGGGGCGACAAGAACCCCGGCCGCTGGCTCGCGCAGAACTTTCCGCCGGTGGGGACTGACGAGGCCCGCCGCGATGCGGGCGATCCGCGCTGGTTCGAGGAGCATCCCATCGTGGGGGCCGCGCACGCGCCATCCGCCTCGGCCCCGCTTCCGTTGGCGGTTGGGTTGTCCCCGGAGGTTCCGGCGCCCTCGCGACGCCGGTCCATGAAGCTCTCAACCATCATCGCGGGCGGAGAGGCCCGGCAGCTGGGCAGCGAGGTGCATCGTCTTTTGGCTGGCGTGGAATGGCTGGACGCGGCGAGCTCCGCCGCGCTGGGCGAGGGGGAGGCGGCAGAAATGGTGCGCGGATTTCTGGCCACCGCCGAGGCCATGGAAATTTTTGCCCGTCCTTCGTCGCGTGTTGAGTTGTGGCGCGAGCGGGCCTTCGATGTCGAAATCGACGGGAGCGTGGTCAGCGGCGTCTTCGACCGCGTGCACATTGCTTTCGACGCGGATGGTCATCCGGTGAGTGCGCAGATCTACGATTTCAAGACCGACGGCCCGAAGGGCGATTTGTCGACGCGGCATGCCGCGCAGATGAAGGTTTATCGTCAGGCGGCAGCGCGTTTGCTCGCTTTGCCGGAGGGTTCGGTCCGCGCGCAGGCCGTGGCGGTGCAGGCTTGAGGCGGCGGCGGCCGGGGAAATGTCTTTTGCTCCACCCGGGTGTCCCGGAAGCTGGACGGCGGAACGTCATGAGCATCACAGGAATCAGCACCGCGTTTGGTTTGGGTTTTGTCTACTTCATCGCCGCCGTGCCGGCGGGGGTGGCGGCCGGGGCGCTGCCGTGGGTTGCCGCCTTGGCGGCGTGGCTCGGCTATTCCGCCGGAGCGGCCGTTGTTCTGCTGGCCGGGGCGCCGTTGCGCGGCTGGCTCGTGCGGAAGCTGAAAATCCCCGTCGAGCGCGACCCGTCGACGTTTGTCTGGCGGGTCTGGGATCGCGGAGGTCTGGTTGGCCTCGGCTTGCTCGCGCCGGTTACCATCGGTCCGCAGGCTGGCTCAATCCTCGCTTTGGCTGTCGGGGAGAAGGCCCCGCGGATCTTGGCCGCCCTTTCCTGCGGCGTCGTCCCATGGTGCGTGGCTTTCGCCGTCCTGGTTTCGCTGGGGGTCAAGCTGGCGCAGTGAGCACCAGGTCAACCAACTCGTCATGCGACTCGACCGGAAGAGCATCCAGGACCTGGCCGGGAAAACAAACACCGACCCGCAGGACGGAGCGCGGCAATTCGGCGAGGAGGCGGTCATAAAATCCGCGTCCGCGCCCCAACCGCGCACCATCCACCGTGAAGGCCATCCCGGGAACAAAGATCACCTCGGCCTCGGATGGGCTGACGACCGGGCAAAGCGCGGCATCCGGCTCAAACACGCTGAAGGCACCGGGCCGCAGTTGGCCCGGGCTTTCCACCCGGTGAAAGACAAGGTTCTCGCCATCGACCCGCGGGAGAAGGACGGTCCGCTTACCGACCCAGTCGAGCGGGCGCAGATCGGGCTCTCCCGGCAGGGCGACATAGGCGGCCACCACGCGGGCCTCTTGCCAGCGGGGCAGCAATGGGATACTCGTGCGGACGCTTTCCGAGGCGGCCGTCATGGCGGTGGGCGCCATCCGGGCAAGCTGCGCGCGCAGGCGGCGGCGGAGTTCTGTTTTGGCCGGGGAGAGCATGGAATTCTTACAAAGTGAGTGCTGCCGACCAACCAGACAAGCCCGCGCGGGCCCCGCGGCGGAGGATTATGCCGCGGCTGCGGCACAAGCCGGCCAACCGGGTCGGGCTCAAACCCGGCAACGGTTGGCGGGAGCGCAATTTTCTCGCCGAGGTGGTCTGGCCGAGCCTTTTCCTCAAGCGACATGGGGCGGCCTTGGCCCCCGATTTTCCCGTGCTCAAAGCCGGCCAGGTCGCGCTCACCTGGATTGGTCACGCGTCATTTCTCGTTCAGGCCCCGGGGGTCAACCTGCTCATCGACCCGAATTGGGCGCGCTGGCTCAAGGTGATCAAGCGGCTGCGCGAGCCGGGCCTCGAAATCAACGCGCTTCCGGCCATCGACGCCGTGCTGGTGACCCACGCGCACTTCGACCATCTCGATCGCAAGACCCTGCGCCTCGTCGCGCGCGAGCAGCCCATCGTGGTGCCGCGCAATGTGGGCCGTCTCGTGCAAGGTCTGGGCTTCGACCGCGTGCATGAGCTCGACGTCTGGGAATCCATGCAGCTGGGCCCGGCGCGGGTCACCATGACCCCGGCGCATCACTGGGGGGCGCGCATGCTGGCCGACACCCACCGCGGCTTCGGCGGCTTCCTCATCGAGGTCGGGGGGCGCACCATCTTCCACTGCGGGGACAGCGCCTATTTTCCGGGCTTCGCCGAGATCGGAAAAAAACAGCCCGTCGATATCGCCCTCATGCCCATCGGGGCCTACGACGCGCCGAGCAAGCGCGAGGTGCACATGACGCCGGAGGATGCGCTGCGGGCGTTCGTCGAGTTGGGCGCGCAGACCCTCGTGCCCATGCACTACGGCACGTTCCCGCTCAGCTACGAACCGGTCTGGGAACCGCCTTCGCGCCTGATCGAGCGCGCCGCAGCCGAGGGACTGCTCGACCGCGTCTGCTTCCTGCGCGAGGGCGAATCCCGGGTTTTTTGAGCAGTGTTGGCTACCGACAAAGCCGCCGCATCACTTTAACCGGATCGGCACCAAGCAACTGCACGTAGTCGATCAGTTGGCAGATATCCAGCTTACGGTCGCCAGCCTCGATTTTGGCCACCAGCGACTGTGGGCGTCCCAGCCTCCTCGCCACTTCCATTTGGGTCAGACCGGCCTCTCTCCGTAGTTCCTTGAGAATGCTGCGAAGAGTGTCCCACCGTTTCGAGTAAAGCGACTTGGAGAGGCGTGTGGTCAACGCGATGCATTTACCCCAATATTGACATTATCCGATTTTAAGGATAGCAAACTTGCCTTGGCGTAAATCAACGTCTCTCAGCAATGATACCCGACTCATCGCTTACGCTTCGCTTCATGCCAATCTGGCCGCGATTACGAGGCACCATGCTGATGATTTTGTGGGCGATGGTGCCTTCGGCGTTTGCCACCGAGCCGGAGACTTTGGACCACGCGCGCATCCTCGAGAGCGTCGAGGTTGACTACGGCGACCACTCGGTTTTCTATAATCGGGTCGAGGCCCCGGTGTTGAAGCCGGAGACAGAGCGGCCGGTCGTTGCGCCCCGCGTTCCCACGGCGGCGGAGCTTGAGCAAGCGGCGCGTGTGGACAGCCTGCGCTATGTGCAACTTTGGCTTTCCTGCACGGTCTTTGACGGGAAGTTCACCGAGGTGCGCTTGCAGCAGGATGGAGCGGAGGTCGTCATCTTCAGCACGATCGACTTCAATGTCCTGGCCTCGGGCTTGGACCTTGAAACAGCGGATTCCTACTACAACCTG
>Ga0247842_10008419_pt1 | contig 10809 bp, 8 predicted proteins | sample LaCruzMarch2015__3_FD_192411 | JGI IMG/M metagenome (GOLD analysis project Ga0247842, IMG submission 192411) | Freshwater microbial communities from meromictic Lake La Cruz, Castile-La Mancha, Spain - LaCruzMarch2015_19m | ecosystem: Environmental > Aquatic > Freshwater > Lake | place: Spain...
CAATCCCTATTCCCTGGCCAAGAAAAAGATCGGCATCAACGAAGTCTCCGATGCCATTGCGGCAGGGAACGTCAATCTGCCGGGCGGCAAGATTGACAATGAGGTGATTGCCTACACTCTCGAATCCAACGGCCAGTTGCCCGATGCCAAGTCCTTCGAATCGCTGGTGGTGACGTACCAGAACGGCTATCCGCTGCGGATTCGGGATATCGGCCGGGCTGTGGATGGCATCGAGAATGACCACAGCACGGCTTGGTTCCTCGACCGCGGCCAGACCAAGGGAACGATCATTCTGCGGGTGCGCAAGCAGCCGGGCGCCAACACCGTGGACCTGGCCACCGCCATCAAAGAGCGTCTTCCACGCCTAAGCGAGATGCTACCCGGAGCGATAACCGTCCATCTGTTCTACGACCAATCGGAGTTCATTCGGGAATCGATTGACGACGTGCAGATCACAACGGTCCTGACGATCTTTCTGGTCATCGTTGTCATTTTCCTTTTCCTTCGCTCAATAAAGACCACGATCATCCCCGGCCTGGTGATCCCCCTCTCGTTGATTGCTACCTTCTCGGTGATGCATCTCTTTGGATTCACCCTGAACACGCTGTCCCTGATGGCCATCACCCTCTCAATCGGCTTTGTGGTCGATGACGCCATTGTAGTTCTGGAAAACATTATCCGCCGGATCGAAGGCGGTGAAAGCGCCTTGGAAGCATCGATCAAAGGATCCCGTGAGATCGGCTTCACCGTGCTTTCGATGACCATCTCGCTGGCGGTGGTGTTCATTCCGATCATGTTCATGGGCGGACTGCTGGGCCGGTTGTTCCGGGAATTTGCCGTTTGCATCACCGCGGCGATCCTGTTTTCGGGAATGATCTCCCTGACCTTGACGCCCATGCTGAGCAGCCGTTTCCTGGGGCGCCTCTCCAAAAGCAACCCGGGGCGGTTCTATGCCTTGTCCGAACGCGTGTTCAACGCCTGGCAGGCGGCTTACGGCCGCAGCCTGAGCTGGGTGCTGCGCCATCGGCCTCTGGCCCTGGGCGTGACTCTGCTTATCACCCTGGCCATGGTGCATCTCTTTATGTCTGTGCCCAAAGGATTCATTCCCACCCAGGACCAGAATTTTTTCCGGATTTTTGCGCTCTTGCATGACCGGGCATCATTTGCCGATCTGGCGCGGCATCAGGAAACCATGAACGAGGAGTTGTTGAAAAATCCCGATTGCCGGGAGGCGCAGGTGGCCTCGATCGCCGGGTTTTCGGGTGACAACAACGGCTTGATATTTGTGAGCCTGAAACCGCGCGCCGACCGGACAAAATCGGTTGATGAAATCATCAACGACCTCCGTCCAAAACTCAACCGGATTCCGGGGCTGATTGTGTCCCTGGTCAATCCTCCCTTGATTGCCATTGGTTCGCGGCTTGCAAGCGCCCAGTGGCAGTTCACGCTGCAGAGCAGCGACCTGGATAGTCTTTATCGTTATGGGGCTATCATGGAGGAGAAGATACGCACCATCCCAGCCCTGGTGGACGTTAAATCCGATCTGCAGCCCCGCAAGCCGAAACTCGAGATCACGGTGGACCGTGACAAGGCCTCCGCCCTGGGGTTGACTTTGAAGCAGATCCAGGAGGCGTTTTACTCCGCCTATGGTTCGCGCCAGGTCTCCACCATTTATACCGCCGCCACGTTCTATTATGTGATCTTGGAGTTGCTGCCCGAATTCCGCCAGAACCCTTCGTCATTAAAGGCGCTGTATATCAAATCTGATCGCGGGCAATTGGTTCCCTTGACCACAGTCGCCTCGATTCAAGAGACGGTGTCGCCCCTTACCATCAATCACTCGGGGCAAGTCCCCTCAGCCACGATTTCGTTCAATCTTAAGCCGGGCTACTCGATTGGCACGGCCATTGATGAGATCAACCGGTTCGGCCGCGCCACCCTGCCGGCATCAGTGCATACCGTTTTCCAAGGATCGGCGCAGGCCTTCCAGTCATCATTAGCCAGCATGGGTTTTCTGCTTCTGGTGACTGTCCTGGTGATTTACATGGTTCTGGGGATTCTTTATGAAAGTTTCATCCATCCCCTGACCATTCTATCCTCATTGCCCCTGGCCGGGTTCGGCGCCCTGGCGGCTCTGGCCATTTTCCACATGGAACTCGACATGTATGCCTACGTCGGCATCATCATGCTGGTCGGGATTGTCAAAAAGAACGGCATTATGATGGTTGATTTTGCTTTGGAGGCCGAAAAGACCCAGGGGCTCGATTCGGTGGCGGCCATTTACCATGCTTCTTTGATCCGGTTCCGCCCGATTATGATGACTACCATGGCCGCCCTGTTCGGCTGTCTTCCAATCGCCCTGGGGTTGGGGGCGGGTGGCGAAGCACGGCAACCCCTCGGGGTCGCCGTGGTGGGCGGGCTCTTCTTTTCCCAGGTTTTAACCCTCTACGTAACCCCGGTCTTTTATGTGTACCTGGACCGGCTCAACCGGCGGTTCCAGCACGGCCCGGAACGGACAACAGGGAGCGCATGAACATGAACCTCTTTAACAACGCATTTCCGTTCTTCAGGCTGTTCCAAAAACAGGCTGGCACCCTGGGTGACGTGGTCAAAAAACTGGACGGCCTTTTCCACGATTTCAAGGCCGTCCCCGATCAATGCAAGCAAATCGACGCCCTGGTAGCGGCGGGCGACATGACCTGCCGTGAGATCGAGCGCGAGCTTTCCCTGACTTTCATTGAGTCCCTCGACCGTGAGGATATCCGCGATCTGAACCGCGCCTTCGAACAGACATTCCAGGCGGTTCGTGCCGTGTCCCGCCGTATTGGTCTCTACGGATTCCACAGCATTGAGAAAGGGGCGGGCGAACTGGCCTTTTGTCTGGCCGAGATGGCTGCCGAGATCGGGCCCTTGCTCGAAATCGTGGTGCGGCAAGGGAACGGCGCCGCCAACCGCGAACGGATACGAAAGCTCAAGGAAGAAGCCGGCATGTTTCTCCTGGTTGGGCTCGGGGAGGTTTACGAATCGGCCGGCGGCAGTGTAGACCACCTGCTCGAAACTATAAAATGGAGCCAGATTTACGACCGCCTCGAAGATGCCGTGTCATGCCTGGAGCACACCGTTAACGTGATCGAAAGGATGATCCTGAAAAAGGTGTGATCCGCCGAGTGGCTATTCCATGAAGCTGCCTTTTCCTTTCGCTTTCATTCCCGTTCCCTGTCATTTTCGACTCGCCGTGCTCTGCACGCGGCGAGATCGGGAATCCCGTCTTCCTCCATTCGTTTGTCATTCCCGCGAAAGCGGGAATCCAGGTTCAGATTAAATCCTCATAGAGATTTTTCCACTGCGGATTATTCTTTTCTATCAATTCAAGCTTCCATTTCCTATTCCATTTTTTGAGCCGTTTTTCATATCCAATCGCGGATTTTACATCATCAAACCGTTCATAATAAACCAACTGATGAATATTGTTCTTGTTCGTGAAACCGTCAATTATGCCCGCTTTATGCTCATAGACCCTTCTGGCCAGACTGTTGGTCACGCCGATATAGAGCGTACCATTTCGTTTGCTGGCTAAAATGTAAACATAATAGGACTTCATTTTAAGATCTGGATTCCCGCTTTCGCGGGAATGACAGAAATAATGACAGGGATGAAATAAAAGATGATGGCAATGAAGGAAAAGAAAACGGGGATCCAGTCTTCCTCCTTCTTCTTTACTGGACTCCAATGTTCCGTCGTCGTTTCATCCGCCGCCCAGGACCTTGTAGAGCGTTACCAGGTTGGCAAGCCGGGCGAGGCGGATGGCGATCAGTCCCTGTTGCGCGCCATAGAGCGAGCGTTGTGAGTCCAAAACGACCAGGTAACCGTCATTCCCGTTGAAGTAGCGCGAATCGGAGAGCCGATAGCTCTCGGCGCTGGCATCCACAAGCGATTCCTGCGCCTCCATCTGGTCCAGCAGGGTTCCCCGCTGGGCGAGGGCATCGGCCACCTCCCTGAAGGCCGTCTGGATGGCCTTTTCATATTGCGCCACGTATATATCACGATCAGCCTTGGCCGCATCCAGCCGGGCCATGTTCCTTCCGGTATCGAAGATCGGTAATGTAATTTGCGGCGTAAAACTCCATCCTTGTGACGAGCCGCTTTTAAAGAGCCCGGACAACTGGTCATCCATTGTGCCGTAAAAGGTGGTCAGCGTAATGGACGGGAAAAACGCCGCCCGCGCCGCGCCGATGTTGGCGTTGGCGGCCTTGAGCTGGCTTTCGGCCTGCAGAATATCAGGACGACGTTGCAGTACCGCGGACGGTATTCCGGCGCTGATATCCTTGAGCATGGCAATCGTCCCCAGCTCGCGGGGCAGGAGTTCTTCCGGGACCGGCGTTCCGGCAAGAAGGTTAAGCGCGTTCTCATCCAGCGCCGTCAGTCCGGTGTACTTTGCGATATCCACACGCGCCGCATCCACGCGAGTCTGTGCCTGGCGCAGGTCCAGTTTAGATGCATCGCCATTTTCAAAACGTTGCAGGATCAGCTCATACGTTGACTCCTGACTGTCAAGGGTATCCTGGGCAAGCCGCAAGCGTTCGCGGTCGGCGGCCAGGTTCAGGTAAGCGCCGGCAATTTCTGCCGTCAGCGATATCTGCATGCTGCGCCGCGCCTGTTCGGTGGCAAGGTATTGCTCCAACGCGCGCTCCTTGAGACTGCGGATTCGCCCGAAAAAGTCCAGCTCATAGGAACTGAAGCCGACCTTCAGTGTGTAATACTTAACCTTCACTGATTGATCAATGTCCGCGATAGTGGCATATACCAGTTGCTTGTTGCCCAAGCCCACGACGTCCACAGTCGGCAGGAGATCGGCGCGTTGAATGCTATATACCGCCCTTGTTTTTTCAATGGTCGAGGCTGCCACACGCAGGTCGCGGTTGTTGGCCAGCGCCAACTCAATCACTTTTTGAAGCTTGGTATTGGTGAAAAATTTACGCCAGGGTATGTCGGCGGCGGCCGGGCCGTTTGTGTCGGCGGTCACGGCTGTATAGGCCGCACCGGTCGGCCAGGCAGCCGGTACCGGCGCTTGCGGCCGCACGTATTTTGGGGCCAAGGTGCAGCCGCCCATGACGGCGACAATGCCACCCAGTAAAAGAAACAGATATTTATTCATTTTATATTACAAGGGCTAGCCCTATGTATCATTATTTTGTTTTTTTCCCTTTGACTTCATCGAACACCCTGACGTAATCGACGATGAAATAATCAGGCAGAACGGATTTTTTGAGATCCTTGTGCGGTTTATTTCCGGAGCGGTATCCCAGACACTCGGTTGATACGAGGATAAACTGTTCGGTGTCGGACACGGGGCCGTCCAGGTGCCACGATTTTTTACCATCGATATAAAACGTATACCCGTCCCGGCTCCAGTCCATTCCGAAAACATGGAAATCTTTCGGTGAGACTTTGCGCGGTCCCGATCCGGCGCCTTGGTGATTGGCCGAATAGCCGCCCCAGTGCACGTTGTGCGAGCAGACTCCATCCCGTGAAAAATTTTCCATAATATCAAGTTCGACGCCTGCCCTGGCAGGGTCCAAGCTTGAGCCGATGGTAGGAGACTGGAGCCAGAAAGCCGACCACCAACCCGGCTGGGTCTGCAATTTGCAGCGTATCTCATAATAGCCGTATGTATGGGCGAATTTAGGCTTTTCAAGCTTTGCAATCGGCCAGGTGAATTTACCAAATTTTAAGCCGGGGCGATCCATAAAATTCATGCCCGTCTGGAGATGCGGAGAATAAAAATGTCTGTTCTTTTATACAATTTGAGCAGCAGGTTCCCTTTACCGTCCAGTTCCGCGCCGTCTTTGGAAAAAGTCCGGTGCCGCTGCTGGCTAAGGTAAAGGCGGTAATCCCATTTTGTCCGGTCCAGGGTATCCCCGTCAAATTCGTCGTGCCAGATCATTTTCCATTTCTTGCCCGCTGGAAGCAGGCTTTTCACATGTTTCAGCGCCGGCTTCTTTTTCATTTTTGCCCTTTCTTCATATATTATCTCAACCGCATCGTGTCAGTATATCCTTTTCATGACATTATCCCAAAGATAAAGTTGGAAATTATACGGATCGATATTCCGGATAGCCTCCGCATCGTTTTCCATTGACGATTAAGGAAGCACGGCCACCATGCCATCATCCAGATCATAACGTGCACCGACGACGGTCAAGTCGCCTTTCTTGACCCATTCTCCCAAGATCGGTGCCGAGGACTTCAACTGCTGAACAACCATGGCGACATTAGCTTTGACGGCATTGTCCAGCAGATCGCCGGGTTGCTTCTTGGCCTTGTCCACGGCGGGTTGGATGGCTTTGACCAAACTGCGGATGTGTCCAGGAGTCTCGCCACCCTTAATCGTGGCTTCCACAGCGCCGCATCGTTCATGACCAAGGACCATAATGTATGTGACGCCTAAATGTTCCACAGCATATTCAAGACTGCCCAAGACCGCATCGTCCAGGATGGGACCAGCCAGGCGTATGACGAACAGATCACCCAATCCTTGATCGAACAGGATCTCCGGAGGCACTCTAGAGTCAGCACAACTCACGATGGCTGCAAAGGGATGCTGCCCTTTAGCAACTTCCGTGCGACGCCGGGGTGTCTGGTTCGGGTGCGACAGTCTTGCATCAACGTATCGCTTGTTCCCATCGATCAATTTCTGCTGAGCAACGTCACCGCTGCCAGTTGAACCCTCCGTGGCGGCGATGGCGCCGGGGCAGCAAAATATCAGAACCATCAGGCTGATCAACGCCGCTATTGCTCTTTGCATAATTATCCTCCTACCATAATGCTACGCTGCTTGTGATGTTAAAACAGCCTCTATGTGTATGCTGGCGCCTCTATATGTCCTCATGACTGAAATCACCCAACATTGCATGGCATGCCGGTCTTTATTGATTGCCATTGATATTACGGGGTGAAAGATAGCTGCGGAAAAAGTGGCTTAGATGGGGTTAGCAAGCGTTAACAACCGGTTATTTTCCTCAGCCCTGGTGCAGAGGCTTGGCGTAAAAGGGATAGGCGGCTGCCGGCCAGTCGGGGTCAATATATTTCCAGCGCTTATACATCCAGAGCCACTGCTCAGGATGTGACCGGATTTCCTGCTCGAACAGCGTGGCAATTGTCTGCGTGATGGTATGGATGATATTGGGCCCCGCCTGCACCAGGTCCGCACGTTTCAATGGCGGCAGGCTATAGATGGTGTAGGAGCCGTTAATATTCGCCCGGCAGAATATCGGGATTACCGGCGCCTCCGTCCGTTCGGACAGCACGGCGGCCGCCGTAGACATCGGGATGGAAAGGCCGAAAAAGCCGACAAAAAGCCCGCCTTCATCCGGTTTGGTATTCTGGTCGAGTAGGAGCGCCACGTGCTTCTTCTGCCGCAGGGCGCGCAGGAGGCCCCTGATGGCGCCTTGCCGGGTAACGATTTCCACACCGGGGATGGAGCGCCCCATGCCGATGATGGCATCCACCGTCGGATTAGCCAGCGGCGTAGCCACCGCCACGTGCGCAAAGCCATACACGCTGAGCGCTTTGGACAGGAGCTCCCAGTTGCCGAAGTGCGCGGTTACGCCGATCATGGGTTGGGTATACACGTGCGTCCGAATAGCGGGATCGAGCGTGACATAGCGGCGAATCCGTTGCTCAATATGCCGCGAAAACCAGAAGAGGTCGAGCATAACCAGGGCCATCGTATAGAAAGCTCCCCGCGCGATACGTTGCTTGGCTTGGGGCGCAAGACTGTCGCCAAAGGCCACATCGAGATTCGAGAGCGTGATGCGTCGCTGTTGGGGCGCAGTCCAATAGGCGATAGTGCCGGCGGCGCGTGCGCAAGCCAACACGGCCCAGCGAGGCAAGGCGGGCAGGACCACCAGTCCTAAGCGCGTCAGCAGGGTTTCAACCGCAAACAGAACTTTTTTTGACGAATGCATGCCGGGAGACAATCGCATGGTGAGCCGGGCGGGATTCGAACCCGCGACCCCAGCATTAAAAGTGCCGTGCTCTACCACCTGAGCTACCGGCCCCCATGAATTTAGCGAATGGTAGAACGTATGCTAACGCGCCGGCTTTGTCAAAGAAATTCAGGGGCCAAAATTGAGAATGGTAACATGACCTGCAAAAAGTGCTTGCATCGCGGGCTACGCAAGCGCATAGTGCCACGCTTTTCAGGCTTACAATAAGGAGTGTTTCCCGTGAGTCGTCGCATTGAGTTATCTCACATTCGCAACGTCGGCATTATGGCGCATATTGACGCCGGCAAGACGACGATCAGTGAACGGTTGTTGTTTTATTCCGGCAAGACCCATAAGGTCGGCGAAGTTCATGATGGCGCGGCCACCATGGACTGGATGGTCCAGGAACGCGAGCGCGGCATCACCATCACCTCCGCCGCCACGACGCTTCCCTGGAAGGAACACGAGATCACCCTGATAGACACCCCCGGGCACGTGGACTTCACGGCCGAGGTCGAGCGCAGTCTGCGCGTGCTGGACGGCGCCGTGGCGCTTTTCTGCGCCGTGGGCGGTGTCCAGCCCCAGTCGGAAAAGGTCTGGAAGCAGAGCGAGAAATACGGCGTGCCCAAAATTGCCTTCATCAACAAGATGGACCGCACCGGGGCCGACTTTTTCGGCGTCGTCAAAAAAATCCAGGATATCCTGGGCGCCAATGCCGTGCCGGTTGTGGTGCCCATCGGCAAGGAAGACAAGTTTCTGGGGATCATTGACCTGCTGACGATGAAGGCGGTGACCTATCCCGATGACGATAAGGGCCAGACCTGCCTGGAAGCGGAAATCCCGCCGGAACTGCGTGCCAAGGCCAAAAAATGGCGCGCCAACCTGGTGGAAAAATGCGCGGAACAGGATGACGGACTGCTGGAAAAATTCCTGAACACCGGAGACCTGACCGCAACCGAGATGCTCGGCATTATCCGCAAGGCCACGATCGCTCATAAGGTAATCCCGGTTTACTGCGGCGCAGCCTTTAAGAACAAGGGCGTCCAGCGCCTGTTGGATGGCATCGTGTATTTTTTGCCGTCCCCGGCCGACCTGCCGCCGGTTGTCAGCGCCGGTACCGCGGAAGACGAAAATCTCAGCCAGCGCGCGCCATCCGATGACGAGCCCATGTCAGCCATCGCCTTCAAGATCGTGTCCGACAAGCACATGGGCAAGCTGACGTATCTGCGTCTTTATTCCGGCCGGCTGCGGACAGGGGACGCCGTATATAACAGCACCCAGCAGACCGATGCACGGATTGGCCGGCTGATGCGTATGCACGCCAACCACCAGGAAGGCATCGAGGAAGCAGCCACCGGCGATATTGTGGCCGTTGTGGGCCTGGCTAATGCCCATACGGGCGATACGCTTTGCAGCAGGGAACAGCCGATTTTGTTGGAAGCCATTGAATTCCCGACCCCGGTCATGTCCATTAGTGTAAAGCCGGAAAGCCGGCTGGACGGCGAAAAGGCCCTGGCCTCCCTGCACCGGTTGGCCGATGAAGATCCGACCTTTTTCGTCAAGCTGGATCCGGAAACCAAGGAAACCATTATTTCGGGAATGGGCGAACTGCATCTGGAAATCCTGGTGGACCGGCTCCAGCGCGAATTCGACGTCAAGGTCGCCGTGGGGCGGCCGGAAGTCGCCTTCCGCGAAACAACTACCGTGACGGTCGAGGGCCAGTACAAGCATGTCAAACAATCCGGCGGGCGCGGCCAATATGCGCATGTCTGGTTGAGGCTGGAACCGATGGAGACCGGCACGGGCTTCGAGTTTGTCAGCGAAGTCAAGGGCGGGCGTATTCCGACGGAATTTATTCCCGCCGTGGAAAAGGGGATCATCCGATGCATGGATAAAGGACCCTTTGCCGGCTATCCGGTAGTGGATGTGCGGGTGGTGGTTTTTGACGGGTCGTACCATGAAGTGGATTCGAGCGACATGGCGTTTCAGGAGGCGGGCCGCGCCTGCTTCCGCGAGCTGTTTCTCAAGGCGCATCCGGAGATCACGGAACCGGTCATGTCGCTGGAGGTGACTACCCCTGAAGATTATGTGGGGGGCATTACCGGCACGATCTGCCAGCGGCGGGGCCGGATCGAGGCCATGGAACCCCAGGGGAATTATCGGATCATCCGCGCGATGGCGCCCCTGAGCGAAATGTTCGGCTATTCCAATGTGATCCGCACTATCAGCCAGGGCCGCGCGGCCTATGTCATGCACTTCGAGCGCTACGAGGCGGTCCCTTATTCCCTGGCCGAAGAACTCGTTAAGAAGCGCCGCGAAGCAGGCAAGGTGCGCTAACGCCGTCACGCGAAGCGTGACTATATTTCCGATTGCCGATTTTTGATTTCTGATTGCCAACCTCTGATCTCCCTGCTTTGCCAAGGCTTCCTCCTTCGCTATGGCTATGGCGGACAGGTCGCAGGGCAGGCTGACTTCTGACCTCTGCTATGAGTGGCTATGCCGCTCTTCAATCCATTGCACGTCCATCCAGCGGCGCACGGAATTGATCAAATGGACGGCGCGCGCCCGGCGCAGGTCGTCGCGATGCAATACCCGTTCTTGAATGGCGCCGGTCTCCAGCAAATGCCGGCGAAAAGTTCCGGCCAGCAGACCGCAAGTCACTGGCGGCGTCCAAAGGTTGCCGTCGAGTTCCAACACCACATTGGCTATGGTGCTTTCCGTAATCTCGCCCCGCCGATTCCACAGGATGACGTCCTCACAATCCGGCCGGGATAGCAGAACCTGCCGGTAAATCTCCCGATACGTGGTTTTATGATAAAGC